>JAAUYL010027359.1_pt1 | contig 16480 bp, 24 predicted proteins | sample 7278011 | NCBI WGS metagenome assembly JAAUYL01 (sample SAMN14350225, study PRJNA611818) | marine sediment metagenome | isolation source: surface marine sediment (1.8m) | place: French Polynesia: Moorea | collected 2018-08
TAAAGACAAAGCTCTACAAGTCTAAACATGTCTGAACCTGTCACTAGCCAGCCCCGGTCCCAGACTGTCAATGTTGAGATCCCTGAGATTGATGTCAACCATTTGATGCAGGGCAACTGGAAGGTGGGACTCTGTAACTGCCTGGATGATCCTGTTATGTGTAAGTTGACAAGTTCCTAACAGAAACAATGTTTACGAACCTATTAAGTGGTTGGTATTCCAACTTTCAAATGCCTGACATGCATGGCATGTCAAAGGTCTAGCACATTAACCAAGTCCCTATAAAATTTCAGGCATTTTTGGCTACTGTTGTCCATGTCTTTTGGCCTGGACCAATGCTGAGAAACTCGGAGAAAACCCGCTGCTTCACTGCCTTGGAGGATTCTGCTTCCCAACCATAACATTGATGCGATACAGAGCCAGACAAAAGTTTGGAATTGCCGTAAATTCATTGATCATTGAATAAGATCAAAGCATTGGCTATTAGCTAACTGGGTTCCATTTTTTATAGGGCGACATTCAGGATGATGTGCTGCTCAGTGGGCCCGTTTGTGGAGCGTTGTCATTGTGTCAAGTTCACAATGAAATCAAGGCTAGATCGGGATGATTTCAGCTTTTGATACAAGCATGAATCATAATGGAAAACAACAATGGATTTATCATTTTACATCCGTTTTTGTAGTGTTTTTATGCAAAAATGTGTCAATATTGGCAAAATGTAAATATACCTATGTATTGAACTTTGAAGCTTACATGAATGATTAACATATTGGTGCACTTGAATGAGACCGATTTAAATTTGGAAAATGTGTCTCATGCTGTACAAACTTGTATCAGGTTGTGCTTTTAGTTTTAATTACTGATAAGATAAAAATACCTATACAATTGAAAAACGAAATAAAATGACTATGCAAACACTTCAATTAGTAAATAAGGGAGGTTTAGGATAAATCGATTTCAAATCAAGTTTTTCTTGAACTGTCATAAAATGAGTCAATCAGCTTACCTTCATATTTGCAATATTCTAGTTTTGTTGTTGTTGTTGTTGTTGCTTTTCACATTGTTTTTTCTCTGTCACTTTTCACAAAAATTAATGCATCAAAAGGAATAAGAAGTGTAATTTATTCAGGAATTTTGTCTTGTGCTCACTTTTCCTTCCTTGTAGTTAGTCGCACTCAGGTTTTGGCAATACTGCGTTAAAGTCTCTCCTCAGCCCCAATATCGCATACCCTACACCAACCAATGAAAGTAACGATACACAGGGTGGGTGAGTGCCACTAATCTAAACACGCACAACTGGCAGAAGAACTCCCTCTAAAGAGATGGGCCTTCAGAGAATATCTGAATAAGTTTCCTCCACAGCTACACACATGATTTTACTTTTAACTTGGCTTAGGCTCTGTAGGCTCAGCTCACAACGTACATTATATATGTGGCCCACTCTCTCCACACATTACAGGTTGCACCCTGGTGAAACTGATGGCAAAAAGGCAATTTTCAACAGTTTTCATAAATGTCTTAATACTGAACCATATCAAAAACACGCACCTTCTTCAAGATCCTCTCGGTTTGGCAACTGAGAAGACAAAGCATTTTGTGGCATTTTAGAGGGCTCGACCCCTGAGAATTGCAAAATTGCAATAAAGATACGAGTAGATGAAATGTCAACACCAAAATGGATGGACGGTTTATGAGCATGAAGCGTTAACTGTTAGCTCAAATTATGGGGCCGTTTATCCTATTTTTAAAAGCGCATCTTCCTTGTTTGTTATAAAGTAACACCATTTTGTTTTGCGTTTGAAGATGGCCCTTTTCGACCAGGTTTCCCCACTGTGGACTTTTATTGTACTCCGATGGCTGGAAGCTAGAGAAGAGTCTCTCTTGAGCAGCGTAGCTGACATACAGGGGGTGCGCTTAGAATTGTCAACAACTTTGTTTACATTTTCATTGTGTTCGTTTCTAAGCAGACCCCTGTGTGTACATAGGTGTGCTTTGCGCAGGTTTCCCTCTCTTGGTGCGCATGCCTCACTTGCACTATAGTAGGTATTTTCTTGCGAAATAGTCACCAACTTTGCCAGAAACTCAACTGGACCAAACAGTTACTGCCTGGATTTCTGATATGTGATGCAAAGAATGATTCACTTTGAATTTCCGACGAAATCAAGGTCTCTAAAGACATTAGATACCACCCAGCTCAACATTAAAAGGCGCGTAAGACAAGGTGGATGCATAAAAAGTCTGTCGGTACATCTTTTTTACTCCTTGCCGCTATTAAAAACCCGTTTTTACAACCCTTGTAGCCGGCTCATTCATTTGTCAGCTTTTAAACACGTTTTCACTGAAACCACTTTTTTGGGGAGGCCTTTGGATGTGTGCTATGGAAAATTTCTTAATGCGCTTTTGAGCCAGATTTTGGCTGTTAAATTCCCATTCTTTTCAAAAAAGATCATCTTTCTCGTCATGGGTGTGGGGCACGAATTTTGGCAGAATTTTCAATTTTCGTGGGGCTGCTCAAAATCAATTTAAAATTCATTCATACTCATTTGCAGTCACTTTTTGTAGGCTTGGCTTTTTTAAAGCAACAACGAAAACATAAAGCAATTAATTTATAGACCAAAGTTGTAGTGTAAAAAATTCCCCGAGGCCTAAATCTGAGTTGAACAACATCAATTTGTCTCTCCTAAAATACAGAGCTCTTTTAAGCTAACTTACTTTCTGGCAGTGGAACTTTAGTGGTTTTGCTAAGCCATAAAACTGTCCGACTAGGAAATTCCCAGAGTATTTGAAAACCAGAGTTTTTTCAGAGGAAGTTTCCCAGAAAAAGGACGTGGAAAATAATTTCTGTGAACTACACTTTTGCTCTACATTATATCTACCTAGGTATTTTCTAAAATTCTGTATCCACTCTAAGAATGATACTTTTTTCTTGACTGATATTTGCATACATGGGAAACGACGGTTAGGTTGTGGAGAAACTTAAAAAATGCATTTTTCGTTCATGGCCAGTTTTCACGAATTTTCTGCCTTAGACACGATTCACACTTTTATTTGGAGATCCATGATAAAGAATACAAATATCAACTGTCTGCTAGGCCTCGATCTTTGAGGCGATTAAGATCCTGCTTCAGATATTTCAAAACTTCCTCTCGAAATGGCCACAAACTGGAGTCGATCACAGTTGGGGCATTGTCAACGGTTTGCTTACAAACGATGTCTCCCATTGAGCAACCATTGCTGTATGTTTGACTTTGGCCAAACATTGGGTTGACAATGTAATTGGCACAGCTTCCTCCACCAATACAGTTTGATGCCGGTTGATCACTTCTGGAGATCATTAGAACCAGATCCGGATTGACAAAGCTGACGACAAGTTGTCCGGCTTTTGTATGATTTGAACTCCGGTAAATATGCCTCAGCATATGGAGCTGATCCGGAATGTCATCAAGTCCCATAGGAGTGTCGTCCAATTCTAGATGTTTAACAAGCATGTGATCCATGAAATAGGTGTTCCGGAAGTTGATGGACGCGAAGTCAACATTGTCTCTCTTTTTCGAAGCTGTCAGTTTGATATTCCGCATCATTTCAGGCCAACTTTTGTCTTTTTTCGGCACAACAATCTGGTCAATGTCCAAGATTGCCAAGTAGTAAAAAAGGTACATGTTTCTGTACAGGCAATCATTGAGAAACAAGGCTTCAATGGTCTGCTTGGCGTTGTTGTCGTTGACATCCAGGATTGGCAATGTTCCTGGGACAGCGTCTAAGATACGTTTCCGGTGAAAATATTCTAAAACTGCTTCAGTTTCTCGAGAAATCTCCGTATGATACACATTAAACTTGGAAACTTCCATAACTCGGATCAGTTCAATCCACTCGATTAGTCGGTGTGTCTTATGATCGTTCAACCCTTTGACACAAACACCAATGTTCTCAGATCCGGATGTTTTTTGAATGTCTTTATTCACAGACTTTTTGTAAGTGATTCTTAGCATGTTGGTCGGAGTGTGACATTGATCTTCAACCACTGACACTGCTAAAGGCACCAATCCTTGATGAGAACTAGGTATCCTACACGTGAAAAAATATGCTGACAGTCCATTGACATCCAAGGTTGCTTTTTCAATTTTAATGTGCTTGAAATTAACACTTGATTGAAATTGTGGTTTGGTTTCCTTTTCAAACCAAATCTGACAGGTTATTGACACTGAAGTAATTTCCAATAGACTGTCGGATACTGCTAGAATTCTGATCACTGATCCATTCGGGTTTTTGTCCCTGTCATCCAAAAATGCACTGTAAAGGTATAGAGTGACATTGTTGGAGAGTGTCAGGACTTGCCAATACAGATTTTGGATCTGTAACTGATCCAGGCTTGGAAAAAGAGCGCAGTCCTTGGACATTTTGTGTCCCTTCTTTCTTTTAATATATTTTATTGGCAAGTTTGGCAATTGCCTGTCCAAACTGTTTAGAATGTCTTTTTCGGCCATTGTCTTCCACACTTCGGACTCTGGATTGCTCAGTGCTTGGATCAGGTCTTCAAGCCTTGGCGGTTTTGCGTCCTCTACTATAATCTGATCTGGCTTTAATTCTGAGTCCATAGGAATGTCAATGGGTACAGGATTGGAAAGGTTTTTGTTGTCAATGAAATTATTGATGGTAGATTCTTCTTTGACATTGGATGCGTTGATGAGCAGTTCGGATAAAACCAAGGCTTCCTCGGTGCTTCTTAGCGTAAGAATGTGTAAGATCCCCCAGACAATCAATATGAAGGCAAGCTTCTTGCACAACCTTGACCGAACCATATTCTTTATGGGTATGTCTATTTTAAAACAGTTTTAAATGTTGGCGTTTTTGCATGGTTTAAACAGCTGAAAGTGTAAGTCAAAGTTGTCCGGTATTTTGCTTTGTAACAATGGTGTTTTGTTGCAGATTCATACTCGTATTTGTGTGACAACTTTAAACATGTGTTTCCTATTACAAATATCAGATCTTTATTATTAGAATATCGATGTTTAATTGCAAAAATGGTCAACATATTTGAAACATCAATTTTCCATTCTAAATTTATAGATATGATACATTGATACCATGAAGTTTAGTTTACCAAGACAAGGAAGCTTTAGGAAGTAATCTGTTTATGCCACTACCTTTCAAAAGTGAAGCCCTACATGTGAATCAACTTTGGACTTTCACAGAATTTTATCATGCGTGTCCTTCCTTTGAAACCACACGACCTTCTTTCTATGGCTTCTTTGTCCATTGGTCCAAATTCGGAATTCAGTTGTGTTCACGTGGCCTTTACGGCCTTTACCAAGAAAAGAAAGAAAAATGTCGATGCGAAGTCGAAGCAGCAGGGTCTCATCCCATGCTAACATGATTGATGTTGACCTCCTGGATGAACCTGCAGGCAGATTTGAGATTGAAAAACTCATTGGCGAGGGGACCTTTGGCGAGGTAATTGGGTATTTCAGGCAATGTCAGGCTGTTTCCATGTTACTGATATTGGTGTCAGGTTCATCGAGCGTTGGATACGCAAACCGGAAAGAAAATAGCCATCAAGATCTTTGACAATTTGGATGAGACAATTGACGAGATCGAGGAGGAACATGTCGTCATATCCACTCATTGGATCCATCCAAACATTCCCCATCTGGTTGGAATATACCTTCAGAAAGGTAATCCATATTTTAAACAGTATCAATCATTCCTCAATGTTGGATATTGTCCAGGTCTCACAAGACCGCAGGATCAAGTTTGGCTGGCAATGGAGCTGTGCGATGGTGGATCAGTTTCTGAATTAGTCCAGGTAAGTCTTTGATTAAGATTTTGTCCAAAACCGGAAATGATCAATGTAAGCATTTGTGGGATCACAGGGATTGAACAAAGCTCAGCTTGGTCCACTGAAAGAGGCTGAAATTGCCTACATTCTGAGCGAACTGAACAATGCTCTGGCTTATTTGCATGGTCACAACAGGATCCATCGGGATGTCAAGGGTACAAACATCTTGCTGACTCGGGAAGGTATGGTAATCTTTCAGGGATAAGTCAAGCCATTGTCAATCATTTACTTGCCTTTCCAGCTGACATCAAGCTAATCGACTTTGGGATTTCCTGCCAAGTTTCTCACATCATGGGAAAGCGCCACACTTCAGTAGGAACGCCCTACTGGATGGCACCGGAAGTGATTGTCTGCGACCAGCAGGCTCATGGATATGAATACGATTCAAGGTAAGTAGTTAATCTCAGCTGACAATGACAATTTTCATGCACTTGTCAATAACATTAATGCATGACAGGTGTGATGTCTGGTCCCTTGGCATTGTGGCTATTGAAGTTGCAGAAGGTCAACCTCCCATGGCTGATGTGCATCCAATGAGGGCCTTGTTTCAAATCCCCAGAAATCCACCTCCAACCTTAAAAGAAGAGAGCATTTGGTCTCAGGTAAGTTACGATTGGACAAACCAAACCAAATCAAGTCAGTCTGTAAACATATTTGCCAGTTGTTTGTTGACTTCATCGCCGAATGCCTCGTCAAAAACTATGAGGAGAGGCCAATGATGTCAGAGTTGACTGAGCATCCATTCCTCACGGTAAGTAGATTTATGTCATCATGGTCATAACAGAAGTTGTCATTGTATCCATGTCATGTAATTTAGGGAGTGCCATCAGAACCAACCTACATCAAGATGGGATTGCAGAAGAAGCTTCAGTACTCGACAGCCTTCCAGAAGTCCGACATCACTGTGAGAAGGGGGAATTTGAAGGTAATGATTGTTGACATGAAGTGACAAATAATTATTATCTCATGCCAGATGTCATGCTTCAGGTTGACAGGAAGAAGTCACCAGAGTTGATTGTCAAAGATGACCTTGCCATGCTCGAAGAGCTCACGGAGCAAGTGATCATGGACAACTTGGTTTCACGCTATGCTCAGGATAAGATCTACACTTACATAGGTGAAATCATGCTTGCCATCAACCCTTACAAGTAAGTATTCATAATACGTGACAGTTTTCCAATGCTAAGACTTGACATGGAATGTCATAGGGACCTTGGAATCTATGGGAACAAGAACATGTACAGCTACAGAAACAGTGCCAAAGTGGATAATCCTCCCCATGTTTATGCAATGGCAAACAATGCTTATCATGCCATGATTCATGAAAAAAAGAACCAGGTAAGTTCGTGACATCATAATGTTTAGTTCTTGATACTGGGAAATTCTCGTAGAGATTTGTCATCACTGGCGAGAGTGGCTCTGGCAAAACTGTCACGGCGGACTACATCATGAAGATGCTCGTCTACCTAGGACGAGCGCCCTATCGAAACATTGAAGACAAGATTCTCCAGATCAATCCTGTCCTGGAGGCTTTTGGCAATGCTAAGACAAGACTGAACGACAACTCTTCAAGATTTGCCAAGTTTGTGGATCTGTATTTCTCCAAGGTAAAGCATGTAATGACATTGACACTCACCTGGACAGAGACATGTCTCACCACTTGCAGGTGGGGAAAGTTACAGGTGCCAAAGTCCAAGTGTATCTACTGGAACACTCCAGGGTGGTCAATGATCACATCAACACTGAAGACGAAAAGAATTTCCACATTTTTGACTGGATGATAGCAGGCTTGGCCAGCCAAAACAGGCTTGAAGACTTCAGCTTGAGCGCCCAGGAAACCTACAAATTGGTCGGGGAGTTGCCCAGGTTCAATCCTTGAGATTCTATAGTCATAGGCAATGTATATTCAAGCAACGTATCCGGTTTCAGAGACACAACTGCAAGCTGCAAGAAGTTTGACAAGCTAATGAATGGATTCAAAGTCATTGGATTCCGTGACAACGACGTTGATGAGATCTTCAAGGTGCTTTCTGCTGTCATTCTCCTTGGAGAGCTGAATTTTACGTATGCCTAACTCTTTGATACCCTTAATTGTCATTCCATTATCATCTATCAATATTTCAGCTCTGTCGAGAAGGACGGAAACAATGAAGGATCAGAGGTGACTGACACTGCGATGGTGGCCAAAGTTGCCCAATTGCTTGGAATCGACTTGAATGACTTCATCTTGGCACTGTGCACCTCCACTGTGGCTGCAAGGGGAGAAGTCATATGCAGATCCAATTCAGTTCAAGAAGCCGTCACTGCCAAAGATGCTCTTGCCAAGGGACTCTACTCCAGACTATTTGACTATGTTTGTCACTGCATCAACAAACTGCTCTCCTACAGCCTTCAGGTATATCGACTGGCAATATTGTTCCAGCACAATCACTGACATTGAACAAAACAGGTTTATGGAACATCAATGGCAGTAGGAATCTTGGACATCTTCGGGTTTGAGAACCTGTCCCACAATTCCTTTGAGCAGCTCTGCATCAATACTGCCAGCGAACAGATGCACTACTATTTCAACCAGTATGTTTTTTGCTGGGAGAAAGAGGAGTATCTGGCAGAAGGAATTACAGTTGATCTGGAGAATGACTCCTTCACTGCAGGGTAAGAAACAGAAACTAACAGGACTGTAATCCATCGATGCCATTTGTTGGACTATTCAAAATCCAATTACAGATGCAGAGCTTGCCTGGAAACACTCCTAGCCAAACCAATCGGTCTCCTGGCAATCATTGATGAGGAGGCCAAGTTCCCAAGTGCAAACAAGACCAGCCTCCTGGGCAAATTTGACTCCCACCTGGGAGGTCCAGCTCACAAGTGGGTCTACACTCGGCCCCAGATTGACACAGACATCTTCCAGATCCAGCATTTCGGTGGCACTGTCACATATGATCCAGAGAATTTCATCGAGAAAAATAGGAACTTCCTGTCTCCGGATCTGATTGCTTGCATGAGAGATTCTACTGACAAGATCATTCAGTTCATCTTCACTTGCCCAATGTCCAACACTGGGCGATTGAGCAGCTCAGGGGAGGTCATTGTCACCAAGGATCCGAACCAGGTAAGGTCTAGTTTAAGTCAATAACGTCAGTCCAAGTCCAATCCTGTCATCAATGTTTCAGATCCAGCAAACCTATTCCCAAAGCAGGGCCCAGCAAACCATTGCTACCTACTTTAGGTATTCCCTGATGGATCTGCTCAAGATCACCTTGGATGGAGCACCCCACTTTGTTAGGTGTTTCAAGCCCAACAATGACAAGAGACCAGACAGGCTCCTCGTGGAACAACTCAAGGCCCAGATGGCTTGTGCAGGTGGATAAAAAACATGAATCGAATCAAACCGCTCAATAACGATCGTGATTTAGGTGTACTGGAGACTGTCAAAGCCAGGAAGACTGGTTTTCCTTTCAGGCTAACATTCGCCGAGTTCCTGAGACGCTACTGCTTCCTTGGATTCAGTTTTGACGAGAGAGTTGTCGCCACCAAGGAAAATTGCCAGGTAAACGTTAGCTTCTTAGCTCTCAGGACTGATAAGCCATTTCCGGTTGTTTCCAGCTTCTGCTCCTAAGATTGAGAATGGATGGCTATGCTCTTGGCAGAACCAAGGTGTTTTTGAAATACTATCATCTGGAGTTCTTGTCCAAGCTTTACGAGAGGAACATCAGAAAGATCATCAGAGTCCAGGTGAGTCAACTTTTACAAGTATAGTGTCATTGTCATTGACCATTGACATGCTCCAGGCTGTTGTGAGAAGATGGCTGGCCAGCCTTAAATGCCAGAGAGAGAAATGGGCAGTTGCCAGGATCATGTTCCTGTCCAGGATGTTTGCCACCAGATGGAAGCTAAGGGCCAGAAAATCGGCCAATCTTTCCAACAAGGGAGCGGCCAAGGATTCCCTCTTGTTGTCTAAGGTCAACGTTTCCAAGGATGTAGCTCCATCCCGGAAGGTTGAGGATTTCACAGAGGTAATAGATTATTGAAAGCTTAACCCGTCAATGTCAGAATTGCTTACTATCATTGGTTGTTTGCAGGACTCTGCAGCACAGGAAATCCAGAGGCACATCAAGGGATTTCTGGCAAGGAAGAGGATCAGGCCTCTCCTGGCATCAAGGCTTGAAAGTGTGGTGAAAAGGAACGATCCAGGTAATCCTGATTAGAAATCAAAATGACAAAAATAACATCTCTAACATTGACATATCAAAATTAACACTCCGACAACTCTGAAACAATTTCACAACTTACTCTGACACATCCAGCCTCACAAACATTCAAGAGTAAGTCAAGTCCAAACAGCATTGACAGCATTCTGCCCCTCGAATTAATTTATTTACTGCTATAGATGAGATCAACGAAGTCAAGCAGGAGTTGGAAGATGAAGGCCTGACACCTGACGAAGCAGCGAGGCTGATCCAGTCAGTCTATCGCAAGGTTAAAGTCAATCGGCTGAAAAAGAAGAACAGCAGCGAAATGTTCAACTCGATGAATGATCCACCTTTGCCTCCCAAATCCTGGGACCAGGCTATGGAGGAATGCAACAAGCTGATGCAAATTGTCCATGTCAACAATGTAGAGTTCCACAAGGTTTTGAGAAAGAACAAGGACGAGGTTGACATTGTTGACATCAAGGAGGTATTTTGGTTGATCAACTTAAATCCGCCTGATCATTACTTAATTCCCTGACCATCAGGTTACTAGGGATGCCATTCCCTATAGTGTTCACTCGAATGTCACTGAAGATGACGGCGAAATCAGTCCGTCCAACAGTCCAAAACCGGCCAGAAAATCAGCCGTTGGAGCTGGTCATTCCCATTTCAAGGCTGCCAGAAGCAGGGAACTGGCCACCAGGTTCTACTCTGACCAGGGACCCAGGGATGAATGGGATGCTCCCTTGGCCAAGTTTGCCAAGATGACTGGCATGAGAAGGAGGAGGAAAAACTCGAAAACAACCACTGTTGGTCATCTTGAAAGCTTCACTCCCGCCCAATCCTATGCTGCTGAGTATGAATCCAAGCATATGGTTTCCCAGGCAAGCCAATTTTGGACAAATTTTGCATAGTGTCAATAGTTGATTGCTATGTTCTATAGATCCAGCAACATGTAAGACGGTCCAGTGGACATGGGGACAATCTGCATGTTCCAGACTTTGGCCGGCGGCCAACCTACTTGGAAGTGGCCAAGTCCAACTTGGCTGGACCTGTCCATGGAATTGGATACAATCGGCCAAAGCCTGCTCCAAGAGGACAGCAGATGGGCTATCAGGCACCCAAGAATGTTCCACCTGAATCCAGCTTCTTGGACCAGATGCATTCCATGGCCAAGAAAGACGGACATGACGAGGTAATCCTAAATCCGTCCATGCATGTTCAATGTAAAACTCGCATTGGCTCAATTATGAATTGCATTTCAGGATGACATTGATGGACCATTTGACTTCCGTTCCATATTGAGAAAGTCTGAATTTGCTCCTACGGAATCTCTAAGGAGGCGACGCGGAGGATCAAACAGGCCTTCAGTTCCAAGGATTGTCAAAAGTCCTGTTCACGAATCCAAGGCGCCGATCCAGGTGGAACAGCCACCTGTAGTGTTTGACGATGACAATGTCATTGACCTTTAAGACTCCTCTGGGAGGAAAAAATAGTGTATATTAAAATTAACTTATGAATAACAAAATAAAGGCATAATGGTGTGAAGTTTCCAAGATATTTTATTAAACTCAATCACATTCCTCCTTGGAACTTTCCTACAAACGCGTGGCAATTTGGGCAAGTGTGTGTCACGGAATTCCATTTATCAACACAACAGCAAGGGATGCAGGCGCAACACCAACACCTACAATGAATTTAAATCTGAAACTGTAAAGTATCTATCATTTGTTTCTTACCCTAAGGCGCACAAAATACACCCAACAACCCAGGATATCATGCCAGGCTCAGATTTGGTCACAGTCATGATTTGCTGGCTGCAATTTGGGCATTGGGTATTGGTAGGTTGTGGGCCCACCTGGACACCTGTATTTAACACAAGAGCGGCTGGAGCAACTGAAAAAGACCCGATCAAATCAACTTTATGCCGATATAAAAATATTTTTATTACACAGTGCATTGTTTTGCATCATTCGATTGGACATTGCCTGGTTGTGCGCGATTGCTGCAGCCACGGCATCCTGGTTTCCAGGATAGGCTGGAGGAACTGCTCCAGGGACCACAGTTGCTTGCATTGTCAGCAAGTTATTTCCGTTCGAAAGTACAAATACTTTCAATATTCCTTGACCTTCAAGTCGAAACTGAAACGGTGCCGTCACCGTGCGGTTTCTATGACGAACATGTTTGGTTGCTTGATACGTGATCGTGTACTTTATTTCTTATAAACCATTAATGTCATTGACTTCCGGTTCATTAAAGAAAGGCATTTATTAAGAACTATCACATTAAAATTACATTCAGTACATAGAATATGGGGATATTTTCTTTTTTTAAATATAAGGCGCTTGTACTTTCTTTTCCCAAATTTTCCTCTCTACATTCCTCCTTGGAATCGACCAACAAAAGCATGGCAATTTGGACACGTATGGGTGACAGAATTCCAAGACTCGCAGCAGCAGCAAGGGATGAAGGCACAACACCAAAACCTGAAAATACGGCTTTTAGGAGAAGCGATAAAGTAATTTCTCCCAGAAACCTACCCTAGGGCACACAAAATTCCTCCCACAACCCAGGACATCAACCCTGGGGACGACTGGGTGCTTGTCAGGATTTGCTGCCTGCAATTTGGACACTGGACCCTGGCAGGATGAGGTCCCACCCTGATGACATTGGTGTTGACAACTGCAACTGCTGGCGTGACTAAAAATATATGGTATCTTCACAAGGTTATTAATTAATTTTCCAGGATAAACTTACACAAGACTCCCTGGGTTTGAGGCTGGGGATACTGGGGATGCATTGGCTGGGCCCCAGGAGGATAGGCGTAACCCTGACCAGGATTAGGGTTGGGAATCGAACCCGGGACATCGGAGTAAGCTGGCGGAGGGGCACCTTTGCTTGGATCAGCCATTGTTAGGCAAGTGTGACTTTTTATACCTGAATTTGCTATTGCACTAGGCAAACATGTGTGGTTTGTATGGTGCTGTTTGTAACCATAGTGAAGCCGATAATAAACTAAACCAACGTAAACTCAGTTGTACAATGTAAAATTGCCTTCCAGTCCTTTCTATTAAATGGGGGGCATTACTAAAGATGGTTTATAACAAGAAAGAATATTTCCTTAATTTTCTAATCACAGCTGAAATTGCATTCACTTGACTGGCAAAATGTGACATTTTTTTCCATGGGGGCATGGCAGGTGAAAAAAGAAAGCTTTAATAGAATTTTTTATTAAGGCCTAATAAATTGTGACGGCATGTTTATTAAGTAAAACATTTATTTAAGTACTCGCGGCCTGACAAGCAATTTCTCGTTTTATATTACAGCGATATATTTTTATCCAGACATTACAAATTAATGGCTTAAAGTACATTAACTGTATAATGTTTACAAAACCTTTGAGGTCAGCCACAACGTTGAGCAAGTTCAACTTTCATTTGTTTCCAGATAACTTTTTATTTTAATGTGGACATAGTCGATGAACTCGTGAAATCAAAAGCTAATTATATCTACCGCAATTTCTTATCTTCGCACTTTACCTGCCGTTGTTGCTGTTCCCTGTCAAAAAATAACTTCAGTTTTGTATAAAACTCTCGCAAGGATTGAAGCAACAAGTCAGTCACTTCAACATGATTCTGCAAGCACTAGGTTTTGTCGTTATTGCTCTAGCAGTTTGGTTCCTCTCCCAACCATCTGTCCATCCAAAATATCCACCTGGTGGATCCAGAAAACCACTACCCCTGATTGGAGATGCGTTTGCCTTAGGCAGTGACCTTTTTCAGGGTTTCAAGAACCTGCACAAAGTAAGTTCATCCATGATTTAAAGTCACTGTTCGGTCTTGCCAACATTCAACCTTGATGCTTAGAAATTTGGCCCAATCGTTGGAGTGACACTGGGCAGCTTCCGGTTCGTCAGCCTTAGTGACTTTGATACTGTCAAGAAATATATGGCCAAGGATGAGCTCGCCGGGCGTCCTGAGAATGCCACTGCAAAAGCATTGAGTAACTAAAGTTGATCAGGTTTTGTTAGTTTAACCTAGTTTGCAATGATTGTGTTAGTCGGAAGTATGAGTGACAATGATGCCGGAGGAGTGATTTTTTCCAACGGAAACTTGTGGCAAAGTAACAGACGCTTCACTCTTCACAGTTTGAGAAATCTTGGCTTTGGAAAAGGCTCCATGGAAGAACTAATTGGCGAGGAAGTTATTGAATTTATTTCACATGTCAAGAAGAAGAACGGTCAACCAGCAGAGTAAGCCGTCACGTTAACAATCCCAGACATTGATAAAACAATCTTCTTGGCTTTTTTAGGATCAGAAGCACTTTTAATGTGGCAGTTTTGAATGCTCTTTGGCAAATTGCGGCCAGCAAAAGGATGGACTATGACGATGAACAATTAAGGAAGATTGTAAACTCGCTCTACACCTTTTTCTTAGACAGTGCAAAACCCATTACTAATCTTGGTTTCCAAGTAAGGCACATTTCCAGATTCTCTTCAAGCAAAACAATCATAATCCCTGACACTTGGCCAACTTACAGAACGCAACATTGAACTTCATCTTTGAATCAATGGGATTTTACAATCTGTCCGATGCCTTTAATAACATGGCCAACTTTTGCGATCTGACAATAGCTCAGCATCTGGCTGAGTTCAAGCCGGAAGACGAGGATAAGGACTTTGTCCATGCTTACTTGAAAGACACCTTAAGCAAGAGGTATTTGCAGCAATGACAATATCAGCCTCTTACTGATGACATATTGGTAATTAGGCCTGACAACAAATTGACAGATGATGACTATCAGAACCTAAAAGCAATCCTCATTGATCTTTTGATCGGAGGAACAGACACTTCCAACATCACACTGACATGGACAATGCTGTTCCTGGCAAGAGAACAGGAAGTCCAAGAAAGACTGTTCAAAGAGTTGTCAGAAGTCACTGCTAACAACTCCAGATTGGCAACCATGTCTGACAAGGTGACACGGTGACACATGAACGGGGACAATGACATTGACTAAATCCAAATTTGCAGGTGAACACTCCCTATGTTGAAGCCTTTATCATGGAGGTTCAACGCAGGGCCAATGTTTTCCCAGGCGGTGCTCCGCACAGAGCTGTTCAAGATGTTGACATTGAAGGCTATTTTGTTCCCAAAGACACCCTGGTCGTCCCATTTCTACAGGAAATTCTGTTCAACGAAAAGGACTTTCCTAATCCGATGTCATTCAAGCCGGAGCGATTCATCGATTCTAATGGAAAGTTCCATCCAAATCCCAAGGTTATCTTGAATTTGTACTCAAACTGGAATGGCTTTTCTAAATTGCTTTAATGTAGGTCATCCCTTTTGGAACTGGTAAACGTAAATGTCTTGGAGAGACACTGGCCAAGATGACTTTGTACAGGTTTATCACGGGAATTATCCAGAGCTTCAAGATCATCAAGGCTGATCCAAATGACACCCTTCCATTAGATCGCTATCAAGGATCGCCTTATCCTAATCCTTTCCATGTTCGTTTTGTACCAAGAAATCAGTAATATTGACATTGTTATATTGCATGTTGATTGTTAATTATCGTAAACTCCCAGGGCCTCCCCGACTTTTGCCATCTCATTTTTAAGCTCAGCTTCGAAGTCGTCATCCTTGGAAGAATTTCTAAAGAGGTCTTCTGCAACCTTGGCTTGAGCATAATTTTCAAGCTCATGGATGGCATCTTGTAAGCTAGAAAAATAGAAACATAAGTATTTAGATACCTATCAAGGTACAGTCCATGATGTAATGTCACTCGCCTTCTCTCCAAGTTGGTTAACCTCCAAGGCTTGATGACCTCCTTTGGCTTCTTTACAATTGGTCTTGACCTCTTGTCTGCTTCAGTGCTCACTTCCGGTGTAATTGACACTGACGTAGTGATTGGAATTGTGGTTGAACTATAGAACTGGTCCCAATGGGTTTCATTGTATGACGTGATTCCATAATAAACAACTTTCCAATTTCCACCTGAAGAATGGTTGACATTCAGATTCCTGATTTTGAAAATGGAAAGGGATTACTTTTCTTGAAATCTTTCGTGTAGGTGCAATCAGTGTCCAAGTCAATTTTGAATTCAGCATCATAATCCTTGGTGACTACCATCATTTTGGTTGCAAGACCAATGAAAGCATCATATTCCAATAGTTTTCTCGTCAGCTTTGAAGGGTCAATACTGTCTTTGCGACGATACTTGTCCAATTGCTCCTCTAAGAAAAAATATCACTGTCCATGATTCCAAAGTAAAAAAATGTAATTTACCTATAAAAGGATCAAAGAGTGAGTCCTGGACTGGAGATTGATTGCTGACCCGACATTTGGGCATCTGTTCAAAGGACTCAGAAAATAGTATGGTTACTGTCCTTCCAGCAAAATTGTACACATGCTCAAAAATGTTCCACATCTTGGGATCATAGTAAATGGCA
>JAAUYL010033820.1_pt1 | contig 16477 bp, 11 predicted proteins | sample 7278011 | NCBI WGS metagenome assembly JAAUYL01 (sample SAMN14350225, study PRJNA611818) | marine sediment metagenome | isolation source: surface marine sediment (1.8m) | place: French Polynesia: Moorea | collected 2018-08
AAAGTACGAACCGCTCAAGAAGTCGGAGCTGTCCTGTCCTGTATGCAGACATTTGAAACGTCAAGAAATCGGTTAATTCTGGTCACTCTAGGTTTGACAATTGAGCAGACAACAAGATGAAAATTGCAATTTTTGCAATCATCGTCTTTTGCCTGGTTGCTTCCAGCTTAGGCGATTTTCAATTTCCATTTGATAATGTCCCGGGAATAACTGAGGTTGGAGAAGCAATCCCGGGGGAGGAAGACTTTTCGGATCTGTCCCGGCATCGCCCGGGCCCTGGTAACCGTCGATGCCGCAATTGTCCAACGGTTTACAATCCGGTTTGCGGACGCAACGGTATCACCTATAGCAACCGTTGTCGCCTGCGTTGCTCCCGTCCCAGAACCGTAAGTTTAACCACGTTTTTTTACAGGTGTAACACTAATGTTTAACTTGCAGACACTCGATTGCCGCGGAAGATGTCCCTGCCATTTTGGTGGGCCCGGTGGCCCGGGACCCGGAGGCCCCGGGCAAAACCAGGGCTGCTATTGTCCGCTCAACTACAACCCGGTGTGCGGTTATGACGGACAAACCTACGGAAACCAATGTCAGGCAGGATGTGCTCATGTGGTAAGTTCCCGGGCAGAAGTTTTCTTTCTACCCTCGGGAAGAAATTTATACAATTTTTCTTGCCCTAGGGAGTTAGATGCCAGGGCCCTTGTCCGTGCCATGGAGGCAACCCGGGCGGTTGTTTCTGTCCCGAAATTTATCAACCTGTCTGCGGAACGGATCGGATCACGTACGGCAACGCATGCAAGGCCAGATGCTCCTTTGCAGTAAGTTGCTTTGAATTTTCACTTTATAGCCCTCGAGCTAGGGCAATATATGAAACGTTTTTCTAGACCATAAGATGTCACCGTCAATGTCCTTGCGGAATTGTGGGCGGTATCGCCGCCGGTTTGGAGTCGATTTTTGATGGAATCGGAGTAACCGTTGAAACCGGAGTCCAAAAAGGGCAACCGCTTCAAGCAGCACCGACGGCACCACAGAATCAGGAAAGTGATTTCTTGACTTCTTGAAGACATGACATCCCCGTGGATAAAGATGTATCGATATTCGCAAAAAAAGTTTTCATTGCTGTCACACTTTGTCCCAAAAAAATACCTGCAAATAATCTCGGTTTGCATGCCAAGTGTCACTCAATAAATGTAATTGGAAAATTCTCCAAGAAAAAGTGGAAAAATATCCGAAACCCGTCCACCCTCATTTTTTACCCTACTTATCTTGATTCAACCCTGCACGCTAATATTTTACCATTTGTTAATGCTGGAAAATATGTTTCTGATGAAATATTTAGCCAAACGTTGACGTAACAAGGGATTATGCTCAAAATTAAATATTAAACCAGACGGCTAAAAATAGTTTATAAGCAAATAATTGCATTTTGAAGCCCCATCATCATGGCGACGACATTTATTATTATTGCGACAAAAGGATTTGTATGATTTTAAGAGAGCTTTCGCGCCAGTTCTGAATACGAAGCCAAATTCGGGATTAGCGCTGACTTCACAATGAAAATATATTCAAATTCAAGTGCAGTTTCCCAAACAAAATGGCAAGCCCCTCTCCTTCTGAAATAATTGCTGGCAAAATCGGATTTTGGTAATTGAGCACACGACCAGGGCCCAATTTCAGACGAAACAAATTGGCTGGGCACGCGTCTAGCCGATATTTGCATTCAGCTCGAATCGCGACTCTCTGCAACCTCTTTGGTCCTTGTCATGTATTTTCCATTTTAATACAAAAATTCACATGATACCCCTCCTTTTGCAATGCTTTTAAAGAAAGGAGGGAATGTTACTATGGAGGAGAGGAGCCCTTTTAATGGCCAGAGGCTATCGAATTCTGCCACTTCCAAATTCAAATGTAGGTCAACTTCATGGAGGGTTTCTACTGAAAACTAAAGGCAGAGAAAATACTTAAGTGCAAGAGATGAGCTCGGCCGCAATTTGGGGGTATTAGGGGGAAGTATTACGTTCAGCTTAGCTATTGTTACACAGTTACAGTTCTGTTCCAAAGGTGAATTTCAAGGATTATTTTTTGCAAAAAAATAAAAGCTCTTATTTTTCTAATGTCACGTTGAATTTTGCAATGGGATCAGTTAGATTGGGCTCGCAGTAGAAGCTCAAGAAATCCTTGCCGTGTCTGAAGGACCGATGCGTTTTGACGACGTCGTCAACTCTATCGCAGATGGGGACGGGGTTGCCGTTGTAGGCCAGGTAGGGCTTCGCGTTGGGGTTGGCGGTGGACAAGGTGTAGGAAAACTTTTGGGCCTCCTCTTTTTCGCCAATAAGCCAGATGACCATGTGAAACATGTTTTCTCTGAGGAAGCCATGACCAATGAACCGGCTTTCGTCAAATCCAAGTTGGAGAGAATGGAAGCTCTCCTTGTCCAGGGGCACCAAGATGGACCGGATCCATGGGAAACTCGAGGCTCCTGTGCAGTTTGACAATCCATGCTTCTCCTTAAAATGCGCCAATGTTTTCGAGATTCCAAAGGTATCCTGGCAATTCTTTACAAGGCATGATATGGGCCTGAAGGGACAATTCTTCTCCTCATGCTGCTGGATCTGACCGAGTTTGGCCTCTTCTACGCACCCATCCTTCTAAATTTTAGAAATGTTTAAAGATAATTTTAAAAAAATACATCTGACGTACTTGGTAGTTGCAGGGAAACGACAAGCCCAATGACTCAATGTTTTTCTCCTCCTTGAGGTTCCTTTTGGGCCGCAATGCAAAGGGGCAGCTGCAGTGGGGACAGATGTTTCGAATCAGAACTCCGTTGCTTCGGTTAATTATCTGTTCCGATTTTTCATAGCACTTGTCGCATATTGAGCAATCCGTTAAGCAAAGGTAGATTTTTGATCTCGGCGTCTTCTTACACCCAAAACATTTTACGTGTGTATTTGATTCCATGTTTAAATTCAAAGGACAAAATCTAAACAACGACTGCAAATTTTGCCAACAAAAAATGCTGATACAGATGAAGTCATTTTGCTTGGAATGCAAAATTCAATAATGCCTACACCAAGTCGCCTTTTTACGTTCTCATTTTACAACAGGCCAATATTTTCGACAAGTCAAAGAGGCCAATTTGCAGTCCATCTTGTTACTTTCGGACAGGCCTATCTCTATCCTAGAACTCTTAGAAGAAGGCCCCCGAAATTAGGTCACCCAATAAATAGTACGTTACAAAGTAGAGAGGAAGTTACAGAGCTGATCTTGAGAGAGTAAAACAACATCCTAGACTGTAACAGAATTTATGAGCCTTTTTTCAGTCTTCGTTCTTGCTTTTTTACCCACGCTCATTTGCTTGTTTTCTCAGCCACTCTGTGACGACGAGAAAGAAAAGATCGTCACACAAAAATGGGATGCTCGTGAAGTGCAACCTTATTTCCGGTTGTCAAGACCGGAAGGGCCATTGACTGCAATCAGCATTTCCGGAGAGTTTTTAAACTGGTCAACCCTTCAATATTTAGAGAGGAAGATGCTCGATGACAACATGTTTACGTCTATCCATACAAAAGGACCAAAAAAGCAAAAGCTTTCTTTGACTAAAAAACATATGTACTCACGTGTGGTGAATAATATTAAATAAGTAAGGAGCAGAGCTCATGAGGGGTGCATTGTTGTTCAGATTTCTGAGACAGGTTTTTGTGCACGAACCTGCTTCCTATTTTTGGTCCAATATATCAAGTATAAAACGCAGCATCAGAGAGAGAGGCCTTGAAGTTGAAAGTCTGTTTTCACTCTCGGTACACAGTCAGTGACAAAAGTTAATAATTCAATCATGGCTGGCGTTGCCTTTGTACGTCGAAAACTCGGGATTACCTGTAACCTTGAGCCTTCTACTGTGGGGAATTGCATTCAGTTATAAAAGTTTTGTAAACATTGGAAAGTCCAAAAATAACAGTACATATATAGCATCAGATGAAGTGTTTCCAAGTAAATCCCCGGAAAATGATGGCGCCCGCTGAGAGGAACTTTCATTAACCCAAATAGCGTCGCCATGACGCATTGATTTCCAGAAACGCACCACAGAAAAATGTGAAATTATTTCAGATGATACAGGGTCCATTATTGAGACTTTTGTAAAGGACTTTGCTTACACAACTGCAAATTGCGCATAAACCTTGAGCGAAAATAACCATCCATGCCGAGAAAAAATGTGGGAACAAGTGACAGCAAAACAAAAACAAAACCACGTGGGCGGTAGATAGCAGGAAAAAAGAAAAGAAAAACCATCATGGTGGCATGAATGAGCTGGAAGTAAATTGCTGCTCAAAATGAATGTACGCTAGGCGAGAACGAACATCTCAAGGTCGCCAAGATTAAAGACTGGGGATCTACATAAATAAGTAGTTATGCCTGCAAATGGAGTCAAATTAGATGAGTACAGATGGCGCTAGTTGTCTAGTTGTCTGGCTGGGCCTTTGATATCCAAATAATCTCTATTGGTATTGGTACCATCTTTGGAATGCCGAGAATCCAGTTTCAATCTAAATGGAAATATGCTTAGCTACCTGTTGAATGTTGTCTGCTCTCTCTTTTCTATTTTGGTACATTACATTACCTACCTTGATCTTATAAAGGGAAAGTCAAATTGTATAAGAAAGCTGGGAGAAAAAAGTAGGTCAACAAGGTGAATGCCAAGCCATAAAAACAAACGTCATAACCCGCGAGCAGGATCAAATATAGAACTTTTCAGAGTTAAGGTTGGTTAAAATGTTGACTCGCTTTCTTTCTTGTTTGGTAAAACGGACATTAACTGATTTATGCGGTCGTCGTGGCGTCCTGAAACTTCCTGTTTTTCAGCGCACAAAATTGGAAAACCTTGAAAAAAAGTTTATTCACAACATCACACAGCTTCTTTTGTTTTTTAGCCTCGGTTTTTTCAGGGATTTAACCAAGAACAATGCAGTGCCTAAGCCAACATTTACGTAAGATTTTGATTTGATTTACATATTAAATTAAAATGACCTTTGCCTTGCTAGGAGAGAGTACAGCGTCAACAAGACCTTGAGCTTTGAAAATTAGTCAATTTTCCTTAAAAACACGATCACATCTAGGAGACGTTTTCATGGAGAATATCAAAGGCACCATGGAAAAATATGAATCAGATGGAAAAGGCGCGATATATTTTATGAATGGAAGTCAGGAATGGCAGGTCTAAAAGCTGAGCTGTCATCCCGAGTATATACACACCTTCTTTGGGGATTTTTTACCAAAGGACTAAAAGAGTGAGATAATAATCAATGAAAAGTGCCCACGCAAGACTTTCTTCTCAAACTTTCCACCAGCTTTTTCTTATTTTGCTGATTAAACTTACGTAACCGGAAGTGCGCCGTGTCTATTTTCAGATATCCTCATCTGTTTTTACGCGTCAGATTTATGAATGATTATTATTATAACGGAAATAACATCAAGACAGAATTCTCTTCTCTGAAATCTGAGATATTTACGTAGATATACAAAATAGCTTTCACCTTGACCTTTGGAGGCAATTTTCAAAGGACTTTTAATGCGTAGGTGCCTACTTTAATTAGGCTAATCGAAATGGTTTCCCCTGTCAAATTAACTTAAAATTTACTGCTCATTTTAATCAAACATTTATGGACCTTTTCCTGGAAAAATTGTGTTGATTTTGGGTCTAACGTAATTAAGATCATTAAAAAATATATTCGTCGCCCATTTTTTTCGGGAAATGTGGGTTCCGACTTGGTTAGTTAGAGAGAAACATACAGAAGCTGGCTACAAAGAATAGATCATACACTTAATAGAAGGCCTATTGTTCTCGGCCAGCCCACCGTGTTACCATGCTAGGAAAAGTATGAACACAGGGTCTACAGCCTTGTTTGTGGAGACACTGTGTATGTAACCAGCTTGCTGGCGGGTAATGACATCCGGCACGGGGACTTGTCAATTCACAACAACTGAATCAGTCCTCGCAACCGGCAAACCGCGAGGCTGAAGGCCGTTCGGATGCACGGCCTTCACGGCCTCCGCGGCCTCGGCAGCGTGGCCGCGTGGCCGCCGTCGTTGCTGTCGCTGTCGACGTTGATGTCGCTCCTCTTGTTCTGGCCTTTACCAGCAAAGATTGATGATCCAGAGATGCCCACATTCTACTCCACCATGTAGATGTTCTCTGTATAGTTAGCTACAGTAAATAATGTAGGCCACGTACCCAACAACCAAAATCAAAGCTGCGCGAGACGACGAGACCTGGGCTGCATAGTTTTTGTATTGTTTCATATGCTCTCGAATAAAAATCGATGCGTTTCCCAATTTTTCCGTCTGAAAATATCGACAGCGCCACTATGGAAAAATATCAAACTGTCTTGTTTTTAAGGAGGACATCCTAAATAACATACTTTTTAAAGCGAAGTACTAAGCTTTCATTTATACAACATTTTAATTACGACGCAGACAAAACGGAAGCGGAAGTTGAGATTACGTAAAACAAAATGAACTTTTAAATTCAAATCGGGTCGTTGAACCAGAAAAAAGTGCTCACTGTACAAACATGGAAATGAGCACAATGAGTAACTTTTATCTGTGAAACATTGATTTTTTAATGAAGTTTTAAAAAGGCTGATTACATTTTCCAAAGAGCGAAGGCCTCCCTGTCTCTCCTCGAAATTTAATTGGCTGCCATGCTCAGATCCCACTTAATTCCGCTGGCGCTCAAAAAGTGTCTGTCGGTTGGAGGTTGGGGAAGTGTTCAAAAATTCCCCATGTTGGCCGCCGGGGGAAAAATTGCTGACATAAATCTTTCAGAGTTTCAAAGGCAAGGCCAAAGGCCACAAAGAAGGCCAAAAAGGCCGCGGCTTCCTAAAGCTTTAAGGGCATTAAAATTACCCCCAACTCAGACACTATCTAGACAAATCTCGGAGGCAGGCGGCTTTCCTTCAACTTTAGTTAAACTTTGCTCTCTCTCACTTTGTTTTTGTTACATTTTGTGTACTTCAAGAATTTTAAGTGAGCTAAATTAAACACACTCAAAAGTAACTTCTGTAACTCTACTCACTTACTTTACTTGAATGCAGCAAGTTTACTGAGGCTGACAAAAGTTAAAACTTTCAAACATGCTGCGCTAGAAAAATGGAGTTTCCATTAGGACTCCAAGGTACGTTCGGGCTTGAGGAAAAAAATATGGGCGACTGGGGAAAATTGTGCAACCGTCTTGTTTATAAAGAACCATGGCATTGTCATTATCATTTTGCTGTAATAACATCGTAAACAAAGGCTCTCTCACAGAGTTAGATGACAGCAGGATGCTTGCGGGTTAATGACGTGGAGAAAAGAGATGAAGACAAGACCGAGTCCTGCACCATGATTGTCGTGACAAGAACAATTTCCATGGAGAGACCATGCCGAGTGTTAGACCTATATTGCAACTTTGCAAGGTCGTCCAGGTAAGAGGGGAGAAAAATAAATGAGACTATTTTCAGCCGGATGTCGCAGTCCATTTTGCTCTTGTCATTTTTGTATTATCCCGATGCGTTTCGATACATTTTCTCACGAACACCACGTGGCCAAAGAATGGAATCATTGAGGGGAAAAGTACCAGTACTATTGTGATATTATAGAACTCCTTTATGTAATTAATCAACGATCAAGGCCAATTTGGACGTCAAAACTCAAAAGCATCTTCGTTAGAGGAAATTTGGTAAGCGTTGTAGGAATAACTCCGGATTTAGAAAGGCATAACTGTGTCAAGGACTTTCGTCTCGTTCATAACATTTTCACTGATTGCAAGGCCTTAGAAAATCAAGTTTTGTTGAATAACAGGAATCCTCTGTGAAACGATTTTTTTCGCTCGAGCGAGGATAATTGAAAAAGTTGGTGCTTATGTTGAGTCTGCGGTCTCTGGGCAATGTTTCACATTCATTTTTATATACTAAACTACTTGCGTTGGAACGCTTCAACTTCAACGTCTGGCTGTCAAAACTGTTTGGAAACAGATTTTTTCGGGAAAAATGGAGAAACTCCATTATGCACAATTTTGCTACGTGACTCACATTTATTTTAAAACCTTTCTAAAAATCTCCCACATATGAATGACGCACGCATTCCATCTCTCAATTCTCGTTAATTGCAGGAGGAAAGTTTTGAGAATCCATTTGCCTGGAAAAAACTGTACTTTAATTCAGTTTTGAGAAAGAGAATAGACAAAAAAGTAGGTCAGAAACAAGACCGAAACCTGGTTGTAAGCTCAGCCATGACAACTGGAATATCTTGTTACATAGAGGGTGAGTGACCTCGCTCCACCTCGAGCGGCCTCGAGCTCGACTCAGGAAAAATACTGGAGGCCCATTTTCAAATGTGTCAAAACCAGAGAAAAACGAGTTCGAGCCCCCCACCATTTTCATAATAAAAACAACCCATTGTGCTGAAAATTACCTCTGACGCACGCATGTAAATCCACGACAATGCTTTTGAAATGAATGTAAGGTTGTAACAAAACAGCACTCTGATTTGATTGTTCGGAGGTGGAGCTAACCCAGTCTCTCAAGAGGACAACAAAACAAGCATGCCCATAACTTACAGGCCTAGGTTATAGTTTGTCAACCAACCTTTTTTGAGGACAAATGTATTTACCTCCTCTTGTCAAAACCAGAAGAGGCATTTTTATCCAAAAGGCCTCAAAGGCCAATCTCATTTCCGAAACCAACAAGGAATAATTTTGCGAGTACAAAATATATTTTTAACAGTTTTCACAGAAATATTCGCTACAGTTTGCCAGCCAATTTCAAGCACTCATCGGCCTCTTCGACGACCTCGGCGTTTTTCCCCTGCTTGGCGATCAACTTGGCCTCGTAGCAGACGGTGTTGGCCTCGGACTTGAGGCCGAGGTTGATTTTGGCCATCCCGAGGTTGACCAGGAACGTGGGCAAATCCTCGGAGCCGGTCTTGCGAGCCAACATCACAGCCTTGTTGAAATAGGCGACGGCCTTAGCGTCCTCCCCCATAAGAGAGCATACCGTTCCTGTAATTAAAATTGGGGTTTGACGTAAGATCGAACCATTTTCTTTATTAGTGTTTCAAAATATGTTAGAATCTAACAATAGACTTCCTGCTGGAGTTGTAGACGTGGAAAAAGTCTACTCCGTCTCCGAAAGTTTTTATTCAAAATTACGTAGCTTCCGAGGCAGAAAAAATGAATATAGTCTAATACCAAGTTCATCTATGAATGACATTTACCTCGGTTTGTGTGTATTTACCTCAGTTTCAGTGTAAAATGATTTCTTATGTAGTGAATTTGTTTACGTTTTTGGCATATTTACGCTGAAACCGAGGTAAATACCTTGAAACCAGCGTAAAGCGCCATAGATGAACGTAGCATATGTAATTTTGATGACACATCAAAAGTAACCTTGATTTTTTAAACATCAAAAGGTCTTAATTGAAGTACGTACACCCAAAATAAAATAATAATGTAGGAATAGCAATTGATATTGACTTTGCCGCCTCGTACTCGTACTCGTATATGTAACAAAGGCGGACAATAAATCAAATCAAAGCTGTGTGATGTATGGTTTTAGTAGATAAGGTGGATTACGGCCTCTCGAGGTCGCCGAGGCCTATGTGTCTCATATTGGATGATGGTCATTGGTATCAAACATTGAGCATGTTCTGAAACAATGATTGCAAAATGTGCTTTCTTAAGAGCAAAAGTACTTTTTCGCTCTCCACTCTCCAATCGTTACGCTGGGGATTTTCTCCAATGTTGTTACAGAGGTCCAGCTGAGTCTTGAAAACTCTAGCCTCACATTTCCTTGTACATCGGTTTTCCATATAACCCAATGGAACTTCCTTGAGGCCCAGAGTTAAAAGAGGCTGAAAGAGCTCCCCTCATTGATATAGAAGAATCTCCCCAATCCAAGACGAACTCTGTCTTGGCCTAGTCGTTCGCTACTATCTGTGTACCTATCTCACACCTAGCTCTTTTTTCCCCACTGCGCCCATTTTCAGGCCTTTTCATTTTATTTTCCGCATCCTATCTCCTGTTTGAGGTCATGTATTGCTTTAGCGAGCGAGCGGGTTAATGGGGTCGGGTCTTACCTAAGGAGTTGAGGAGGACCAAGCTCTGGGGGTGGTGCTGGGAGAACAACTCGCAGCTGGTGATGAAGGCCTCCTGGAACTGGTTGAAGGCCTCGCCGTGGCGGCCGCGATCGAGCAGGTATTGAGCGTACCAATCTCGGGCCATCCCCCACAAGGCCAGGGTGTCCTCGGTGGCGTCGCTCTCTGCAAGATAAAAAAGGCCAGACGTTTTCAATAGAACAAGGAAGACCACGAGCGATGCGACTGCCAGTAAAAAAGGCCAAAGGCGACAACGGCAAGAAAAATATGTGGGGAAGAATCGCAGACAAAAGGTTGCCACTGCACACCATTTCCGAGATTACGGCGGCGGTGGCCGTCTTCTCCATAAAAAAGTCCATCGTGTCGTGTGTCACCACCATTGTACTTCTTGTGCTTTATAAACATCTAACCACAAAGCCGATTGCATTTTGTTTTTGTTCGCTTTCGTGATTTTAATTTAAACAACCTCGTACTCTCGTCACGTGGCATTTAAAAATTCGTGAAACAAGAAAGGTCGGGGATTTTCTTACTCGATTTCATTTTTGTCTCCTGAGCCTCGATGCAGAACCTGAATCCGGCCTCGGCCTTGGCGGCCTCGCCCCACGACGCGTAGATCTTTGCGATCTTGAGCGACATCTCGACAATGCTGTTGTCCTTTTCGTTGAACCCCCGGTTGATTTGTCGCTGAATGACGTCCTTGTACAGCCTTTCGGCCTTCATGTAATCGCCCTGCAAAATTGAAAAGTCGTGAAAAATGTCCCCTCCTAAATGATCGTGGAAAATTTCCAATTACAGAAATGCAAGGAAGCAGGCCATTTTCTCATATTTTATTCGACCTTTGTACTGGCCTCGCATTGCATTTTTCGATGATAATATCTCTCTTGAGACGGGAAAATTGCATTTTTCTATTTGAAGATGACGCGTGTGCAATTCCATTTCCGCTTCCGGTCTCTCCTATTCATCGACATTTTGAATTTTATCATTCTTTGGAGAGAACCTTTGGTCCCACACTTCTAAGAATATTTTTCGTGAAAAATTATCTTCCCCTTGGAACTTCTTCAAAGTGCTTATTAAGGTCACTTCCCAGAAAATTAGAGGCTGCCAAAACTAATTCTTACCCGATCAAAAGCCAAGTTTGCGAGGAGGCTGAAGATGTAGGTCACCCCGTTCTCATTGTTGAGGTCTTGTGCCAGCTTGAGCGCGATGTGGAGCAATGACTCAGCCTTGTCAGGATCACCTTGCTGAAAAGAATCAACATCATGAAGGAGTCAGACATCTTGGCAAGACGTCATAGTTCTTAATCGAAAAACAATGATTCCATTATTTTGGGATTGGGGTCAAGTCATGACTGCGCATAAATTCGCCCCGTTTCAGTCACAACAAATTAGGATTGAATGAGCTTTCTTATTTTTGGCGCCAAAACATTTCAAGGTGGTCAAGTTGGTCAAGTGGTAAAGTACGCTATATCATCTCACGTTTTGTGTTCGTGATGGCTAATTATGTTTTCTGTGCTTCATTTTTTGTCAAATAATGACATTATGGCGCTTGTCAAGGACAGACGACAGAGTTTTGGTTCTCTCCTTTTCACGAGAAATCTCCAGGCACACTTATTTGTTTGTGCTGGGCCTTGCTCTTAATTGGCTCGACGCCGGAAAGGAGGCCTTCCATTCAGCTGAACGCTGTTTGATTTGACGAACTGCACATAAATACTAATACCGAGCGGGGTTTTGACGTCTTGTTTTTAGGCGTAGAGGGCCTAGCCTTGTCGTAAACATCTCAGCTAACAAAGTCAACCAATTGGGTGTGGAGAAGTACGGTCACAGTCATTCATAAAGATAACAAACCAACATCATAACGTAACGCAATTCGGGTGCATAACAAATGTACAAGATAACCTAATCACAATGTAACTCGGTTGTCATGGGGGAATCAAAATATTTGTGGCATTCTGTAACCATGCCCATATACGCCCAAATCATGTACCTGCATGGCAAGGACTCCAAGTTTGATCGTTTCAATGATCTGATCCTGGTCGCCAAGTTTGTCCTCAGCTTCATCACTGCCAAGCTGGTCATATTTGTCGTAGAGCTTCTCGCTTTCGTCTCTCTTCAATCCCAACCACGTGAGGATCGAGGCTGCGACGAGGCCTTGTTTGGGTGGGCCTTTGATTCCGGCCTTGCCGTTGTTGTTGTTTTTGTTGTAGTCATGTTTGTTATTTTTGTGGTGAATTCTTTTCATCAAGCACAGCCTCGAGTAAGTGATGTCGCCCGGCGACGACCTCACAGATATTTGGTGAGTGAATGAGGTCAGGCAGCGACGTAACATCTGAAATTTGAAAAACTGGTAAAATTAAAAAATGATCAAGTTTCAACAGAAAATAAATGATGGTGCGTGGGATGGTAGAAATTACGTAAAGTTAGGGCGTACCTCTTTTTGGCCTTGGAAAGCAATTCCGAAGAATTTCACTCTGAAACTCGAGTGCTGGTTTTGAGACCTTTCAATGACACGGAATATTAAAAATTATGTGAAACTTGAACGGACATTTCTATTGGGTAACGGCTCGTAGCCGAGAGTTGATTTCAATATTAATGCACGTTACAAAAAGAAAGCATTTGTTCAGTTTGGTAAATCTAACTTCATAAAGCAAAAAAATAATCCACTTCGCGATCACGATCTTGAGCGTCGTCTCCGGGATGAAGTTGATGACGCCGAGTCAGAGGACGAGTCCCGCCGGGATTTCTTTCGACTGCGCGAGGACTTCTTTGACTTCTTCTTTGCCGATCTTCGCTCCGAACTTTTGGATCTGGATCTGGACCTCGATCTTGAGCGGGAACGACGACTCCGGTGACGGTCTCGTTTACCGCCGCGGTCCTTTGAACGTGATCTTGAACGCTTTCGATCCCGAGATCTCGACCTCGATCTCCTGCCACGATCTTTTGATCTTGATCGTGATCGTGATCTTCTCTTACGCTCACGTTTTCTCTCCTTGGATTTCGATCGTGATCTCCGGCTCCGATCTTTCTTGGACCGCGGGGATCTGGATCTCGATCTAGACGAACGCTTCCGATCTCTTGATCGCGATCTTTTACGATCCTTCTTCCGTTTCCTCTCCTTCGATCTTGATCGAGATCGTCTGCCACTGCGCTCTTTTGACCGCGACCCGGAGCGCGATCGTGACCTCGATCTGTGTTTGTGCGGTTTCTTTGAAGTTGTGCTTGACGAAGCCACCGACGACCTCGTCGGCGAGGACCGATTGCTCTGACCATTTTCACTTGCTTTGTCTGGATCAGAGTTTTGTCTTGTCACAGCCGCTTTCCAGCGCCTTTCACGCTCCTCGTAATTTTTCTCCATAGAGTCGCACTTGGCATTGATCTCATCGGCAATCTTTTCAAAGTTCCTCCGCCGCTTTTGAACGAGATTCTCCAGATCGGAGTCGTCCGATTTCTGGTCATTCTCGTTGTCCGAGGCCTCACTTTCGCTGTCGTCACTGCCGTAGCTCGCGAGGACGTTGAGGCCGCCAGTCTTTTTAGCCTTGGCCTTGGACTTCATGCTGGAGATAACCTCCTCGGCGATGTTGCCAATTTCACCGCTTGTGACCTCGAGAAGCGTCTCAGTCAAGGTTCGACGCAATACGAACGTCATTTCTTCGAGTATTTCATCTTTGGTGTATTCCCTTGGTGGAGGCTCATTGTTGTCGGCTACGTCACTTTCACTTCCCGAAGACAAGTTGCTGTCTTCTTTGTCAAGACTTTTTGGTGGAGTTGTTTCTTGAAACCGGGACTTTCGAGGCTGCTGATCCGGCTCCTGCTCAATGTCGCTATCATTGTCCCCATCCTCGTCGTCACTGTTCATGTTGTCGAACTTGCTACGTTCCGGATGGAGTTCGGCAAGTTCTTGCTCTCGACGCTTCCGAAGTTTCTCCTCTCTCAACTTTGCCCTGATCTCGGATTCCTCTTTCTTCTGCTTTTCACGCTCCATTTTCTCCAGACCCTCACGGATCCAGGCGGGCAGCTTTTTCCTGGCCGCAGCATCCAAATTACCAAAGCCAGGAGGAGCTCCTTGACTTTGAGCTTGAGCCTGGCCATCGCCAAAGCCGCCGCCATAGTTCCAGTTCATCGGTTGGGAGTCATTCCCTCGTTGGTGTTGATGGGACTCTCGACGGTGAGGCTGGTGCTGTTGCCGATGGTGACCCTGGCCGCCATGATGTCCGTGATGACTCTGTTGGTGATGTTGTCCCTGATCTTGATGGTGCTGTTGTCGAGTGTGATACACATCCGAATTTCCACCAAAACCCCTATGACTTTTCTGCTGACTGTGGTGGTGATGGCGCTGACGTTGGTGTTGTGGTTGTCGATGGTGGCCATGATCTTGAGTAGTTGCCATGGCGGTATCCTCGTTTTCGTCGTCGTCGAGGTCCATGTTGGCCTCGCCGCCTCCACCCTGATGATGAGCCACACCACCCGAAGGTCCGAACGTTCCGAAGCCTCCGGCCGAAACTTCGGCTCCAGGAGGTGGCGGGTGTGAGTTTGGTGGCATTGCCATTTGTTGCATCGTAGGTTCACTAATGAGGCCAAAATTGTTTTGAGGAGGCGGCGGCGGCCGCGATCCACCAGAAGACATTAAAGAAGGCAACGATGGCGCTGGTGTCTCCACGACTGTTTCGCTACTTTTCATCGCTATCCATTGCTGCGCCAAGGATGCCCAGTCGACTTGAGACGAAGGCATCGTCTGGTAATACGACGTCCACTGGCTCTCTCCCATCATAGGGGCCCCTCCAGGAGGCCCCGGAGGAGGGGGTCCACCCCAGCCGATCCCGTTCGCTGTCGGCCACATCGTTTCTGGGTTGCTGCAAATTAATTTCACCGTGATAACAAGGTGGTGGGCACTCATCTCAGCTACACTCTAAGCTCTAGGTTTTTCAACAGGCCAAAGAGAGGTACTGCTCTAAGCTTTTACATGATTCGTCGGAAATGTTTACCTTGTGACGGTGTCAAATCTGACTTTGATCTTCAGTGCTCAAGCTCCCATGATTTTTACTACCTGTCGAAAATTCTCTCCGGATCCACTTTTGGTGTATTTGTGTCCTCTCTGAATTTATTAGCTCGGAAGTCGAAGAGACCACGAATCTGTTTGAAGAACATTGGATTGGACAATTAGTACTTGTCTCTCCATTTTCGTCTTGGACAAGACCAAGAGGCTTTCTTTCGAGGAGGACGCATTACTTTTTCTTTGATGGTTTCAGGCTTTGTATTGAAGTCCCTTGGACCCTACATTGATGTTACCGCCCAGACCGAAAAACGGAGATGTTGCCGGAGCCTGCCTTCAATATCGCCTCGGATGGTTTGTGTGATGGTGTTGGCACAAACTTAGAAATTCGGCCATGAAAAAATGGAAAGTCTCGAATTTTTGTTTTCTTTCTGTTTTCAAAACAAATATGGACCCGCAGCGCAGCTGTTTCAAGCTGCTCATTCATATGAGGTAAAATATCAAGACCATGAAGATTTCATGACAATTCAACGGAAAGATTTACCTTAACAACAATTTTAACATTGCAAATAGCCCCAAAAAATAAAGTAAATGAGTTAAATTGCAAGAAAAGTGCAAGCGACAAGTATGAAACCCAAGTTAGCTTGATTGTACCAAACTGTCCTGGGTCCACTGAACAAACGTGGCAGCTCACGATTAAGGTTCTTTTTTTGAAGCTATCATTGGAGGACCAGTTTAATTAATGGGCTGAAGAAAGGATGACAATTTAATGATTAAAACAAATTATTAAAGGATTTCATTGAACACACTTGACTCGCGCAGTAACTTTTTCCGCTGACGCAAACCGCTGTCAAATTCGTGTTGTCTTGCGAGCCAAAACCTTAAGGCAAATTCAGTTAAAGAACTACGAAAGATCCTTTATCAAATCGATTTAACCGGACTTAAATCACCAGTTTTGATTAGTTTTTAACATTGAATCATTTCTGTAATCAAAACTACAGTGTCAGAACTGAAAAGCCGTGAATTTTGTGAATTTGAAAGCAAAACAAGCTGCTATTTCTTGGACTCGGGGACACATTTTGACACGTAAAGCATAAAACTAGGACGAAAACTGAACGGTCTGTTGGCTCCTGAAGCAGACAACAAAAACGAAAATATTGAAGAAATTCTCAGTTTTCTTCAATTTTTGACTGCCAAAAATTCCCGTGATTTTCTTCGTGTTTCGGGGACCGATCCAACAAAGGCCGATCACCAAGGGACAAGTGACGGAGGCTGCGTTGGCGACCGGACAAGACCTGAGCCAAAATATTCAATCACATCCAGGATGGCGACACAAAACGAATGGATTTCCAAAGCTGAGGACACCGCC
>JAAUYL010040889.1_pt1 | contig 16468 bp, 19 predicted proteins | sample 7278011 | NCBI WGS metagenome assembly JAAUYL01 (sample SAMN14350225, study PRJNA611818) | marine sediment metagenome | isolation source: surface marine sediment (1.8m) | place: French Polynesia: Moorea | collected 2018-08
CGAAGTGAAGTATATTGAAAGCACATGCTCACTCCCCTTATTAAGGACCTAACTTTTAATTTAATAATTTTTTGCCTGTTTTAAACTAGTAAAATGACTAGACTACGAAAGATCCATATCTTTGAATAAATAATTGGGTGAGCAGCAAACCAATTCATTATCAAATTAATTATAATAGCAATGCAGACTTTGATTTAATTTTTGAGTTTTCGATTCCCCACTTTTTATAGCTAGGTTAAGTAGTCACTTTTTTCGGTTTGATTAATAGCAACCGGTGTGTTTTTATTTTCAAAATGAAATATGGGCTTTTTGGCCAAAATGAAAAGTAGTAGTGAGAGAGCTTTAAATCTATTCCATAAGTGAACTGGCCCTACAAAATCTAAGGCGATTTCTGTAAGATTATATAGGTTTTTAAGGCCCTCCGATTTCTCATGGGATTGCGGAGAAGCAGGCGTACATTGTAGTATTTTCATTTGGTTTTAGTAGATCGCTTACAGGGTGTTTCTACTTAGTTAACTGTATTCTTTCTTTTTTCTATCTAAAATACTTTTTCCACGCCAATACTTGGACACACTTTTTTAGTTTTTACTATATTTTTGAAGGATCAGATATTGACAAAATGGTCACAGGTTATCGTGAGTTGCTTTTGTGTAAGCACTCTTACAAACCTACAGACCTATTATCCGATATTTTTGCAAAAAAATGCAGTCTACAAAAGTAAGCTTGGACTTTGGTTTTGAAAATTCTTTCAGTACACCCTGTCTGGTAGCATATATGTTTACGGTTATAAAGGGCAACATAAAAATGTGAAATAAAGTAGCCAAGTTTCATTTTCGCCTCAGAAAGGACATTACAGTCAGCCATATTTTTCAATGCAACTCAACTCAAAGGCACTCCGTTTCACTCAGAAATTTACTGATTACTTTTCTTCGTTTCTGCTTTCTGCTTCGTAAAGGGTCCGATTTTTCAAGGTGAAAAACCTTCTCTTCAAGAGTTCAAAGTGAATTTCTAATCAAAAGATCGTCCTAGGCCTAAATATCTCATATAAGGAAAGCTCCGGTCGGTTCCAACGCCTCCGGAGAAAGAGAGAAATTGTCCCAATCTTTAAAAATGCTATGTAAAAACGTAAAATATTTTGAAAAAGCTTGATACATTTGCTTTTTGGCACTCTGTTTGCTAAGTTCCAAAAGGATCAAGGCATTTCCTGATCCCACCACGGCCAACCACGTGTTTTTTGTCATTTCCACTTCCGCTTTTTGCTCTCAATGTCCTTAATTCTTTAGAACTTGATCTATTCTTGCTTGAGGTGCCAAATGATCTTAGAAAATACTTAGGAATAATGAGGTGCTCAAGTCATGTATAAATTATCTGTTGGTCAAGACGATGCAGATGACCTCCAATTTTGATGGCGTTGCCAGAAGTTTTCCAAGAAGAGGCGTCATTTTGTCACCCCGTGCTAATGGTTTTCTTTTGGCTTTTTTTCAGGCAAAAGTGGCTCCTTCTTTTCAAAATGAGGCCGTGTCTGGGAACGCTTCTCAGGCCTCGTAAATTCAGGCTAGAGGTTGAAATTGGACTAGACTGTTAACATAAGTCAGGAACGTTGAGAAGTTCTGGAAAATGTGAATCGTAGTTGTGCGTTATGTACCAGATGAAAGTTTTACCACTTGGAAAAACAACGAACCAAGTTCCAGCTTGGTCAAAGACTTTGATACGGATGGCGATGTCCAATATATTCCAAATGCAGCATCACACATTGCAGACAAGTTTCCAGTAGTTTGCGAGATAATTTAAGATTTGCAGTGTTGATTTAATACTCAAATAGTTCTCGAATGCACATGTATGAATAACTGAAAAAACAAAGGATTTCCATTTCAAAAGCCAATTTTCCCACGCTTTTAGACAAGCAGGGATTATTCCTCTACTAACGGATCTCTTTAAAGCCAGAGTTTTTAAAGGGAAATGCCTTGAAAGCAAAAAGTACCTACCTACCTTCCTAAGCCAAACTTTTCATCCCGGCAAAAGTTACCCTACATCATCGTTTTCTTAGCTTAAGCAGGATTTATTGGCCATTTGAGATAACAGTTGAGGTATGGAGCAAACTTGAAGGAACAATAAACTTTTCGACTCTGACCAGATGGGAAGAAAATGAGCTGCTGACTTTCAAATAGATCCTGAACGACTTTCACTTCACCGTTGAAGTTGAGGATAATGTAAACAAGATTGACAGCGATTAAACAATCTATTTTGGATATTCACCCACGAGGCCTTCATAAAAACAGCTTTAAGGCAGTTGTCATGAAATTCAAATACACACGTCAAGTTTTGATCCCTTTTTCCAGTTGCGAAAACATTCTCCCATCTCCGTCCCTAAGTCACAGCTAGCACCAAAACTTTTCTAGCAAAAAAAATCGGCGCCAAAAAAACTAACTTTGAACAGATAAGAAATGTCCTTTTAAACAGCAAACTTTGCTTCGCACGACGTTTTTAGGAGTCTAATGCTTTGGACGTCTATCTTTGTTTGCTTTTGACCTGAAGAGACGAGTAAAAGAAAGCATCCTGTGTGGAGATTGATAGCGATACAATCTTCAATCTTGTACACAGAAGAGAGAGAACACACACAAACAATAGAATGGCTCAAAAAATCTCTTTTTGATGGATCCCAGGTCAACAAAGCAAAAGTGACTTAACAACAACAACAACAAGACTGAACAACGCTTAGTATGAACATGGAAAACAAAAGTGCCTGTTAGACCCCTTTCTTCATCAAGTGAGTAGACTATATGCGGCCTATGTAAAGAAGACCACAAAGGATGTCATCTTACGGTAATTTGGCATGGCCTTTGGGCCTTGCTTGCTTGTTGTGTCAACATAAAGAAAGGCTGCAGCCTCAGGGTGTTCCAAAAAGAATGACATATTACACAGGGGTCAAGAAATGTCATTGCCCCTTTGTGACACCCACTTTACAATCAGTGAAGCAATTTCACAAGATTGAACAAAGAGACCTTCAGTGCGGTTAGAAAGCCGGGCTTTCCAATGCAACAGCAGAAAGGAATCCAAGGGAAAAATCTTGAAAAATGATCAGATATGCAGAGTGGAAGTTGTAGTGCTGCTCGCATTAGGGAAATATCAGATATGCTAAATAAAAGTGCTGCTGTGGTCTTATATTCAGGCCAAGGCTTTCACGTCTCGCAAGTCCCTTGGGAGCATCACAAAACTAAGGTGGTGGTGGTGTCATGTATACAAATACGATCAACGAAACAAATGTGTCTCTCCATCTGTCAATTTGTTTCACCTGAAAGAGGTCCATAATCTGCGTAATGAACCTGAAAATACACTCCACTTGCTAATGCAGTCCTCTATAGCCATGCATTGCCGTCTAAGCAAATTCCCCTACAACAACAATAACAGAGGAAACTCGTGAGATAACGCTTACGCTTCTGGTGGTGCAAAGTTTCGTCATTTAAAAACTGCATGACGGACAAGAAGTTTCTTGAGTTTCGGCTCTGGTTTTGAAGCTTTCTTCTTGCAAGACTCTGTAAAGGAGTGTTGTCGCCAACCCTAGGGAAAACCGGCCACGGTACAATGTCCACAGGTGGGCTACAAATGGCTGCAAAACTTGGTGCTCAGTTTCCCGCCAACTCTCTCACAGATTTGCTGCAACTCTCCGGGGAAGAAATTGTCCCGCATCTGTGATAACGTACTCGTACTTCAGAATCACATTTCTCATTGCTTAATTTCAAGCCAGAATATCGTTCTTTCTGTCATCAACAGACATCTTCTGAGCATTTGGAAAAACTTTTCCTTCTCGGAACAAAGCAACAAAATATTCCCCAAAAGCCAAAACCAAAACTAAACAGGCGCCCCTTTTAGAAGTTTTGTCTTCGGGCTGCTCTGCTCGCTTTGGAATGAACATAATCCAGAAATTCGGTCTTAGGACTCTGACCCTGGTCATGTATAAGCAAGTGTAACAATAGAAAAGGCCCTGCAAGCTCAGCCTTGTAATTAAGAAGAACTTTCCTAATTGTAGATTATGGGAACTACAAAAACTTTCTTAGACCACTACGTTCTATATTTGTGAAATGTAAATACTTAGGTCTACATTAGTGCAGATGACTTGGGCCAATATTCAATAATTATATCCATAGTGGCAGTAGAAACGAAAACAAACTTTGGGGACGGTTGCAAAAATGAAGTTGCAAAAAAAGTTTCCTTTTTCATTTCCCAAATATTTTAATGTTTTAATTTCCATGTTTCAATTTTCAAATGTACCTTCTCTCGTATTTGTGCAAAATTGTCAAAGCTCAGAGAGACACTTCTTATTGACAGTTTTCTTTTCAAAAACATATGCTTTCCATAGGTAAAATGAAGGAAGACAAAAATATATATGGTACAGATGGAAAGGGGATGGAAAAATATGAAATTGACAAAATGTGTAGGTACGTTTTGTGCCTTTGTTGCCGTGATAAATTCGTTTTTCTTGTCAGGATTTTGAAGCTTTGGGCTTTTCGAGAGAGGCTTTAAAGTTTTGAGCGAAGCAAATCTGAGTCTCGTCCGCTGAAGACTTATCGTGGTGGGACTCTAGATGTCTACTATAGCGCGCTATCTTCAGCTTTTTGCGGGCCACAGGCAAGGTGCAAATTTTTGCATAAAATTTCAAGGCGAAATTCAAATCTGTTTCAAAAAAAAGAAAAAAAGTCGAAGAATTTTTGATGTGTAGTAGAAAATGCTCACGAGTGATTAATTATTGAGCATGAAAATTCCCTACAAATAGCTCAAGAATGAAGAAAACTATTTCTAAAATAGAGTTTTTGGTTTTATAACAAAATTGATACAGTATAATGCTGGTTTTTCACGAACATACCCTGACAATTCAATGTTTGTACTTCGGTGGCAAAAGTTCAGTGAAAGCAATCTCTTGTACACAGTAAACAATAACAAAGGCGGTCGTATGGCAATGAAGCAGGATGGTTTTAGGACAAACCCTCCTTAAGAAATGTGTACAGTTTTGGAGGGATTTGACGGAACACCTTTGCATTGTTGTACAGGCCTCTCATGTGTGATTAACATGGAAAATGTAAACAAACAAACATGCACCAATGCTGCATAACAAAATGTAAACATAGTACAGCTGTTTTCATTGTAAGTTGTGACACACTATAGTTTTCGCGTGAAAATGGAAAATTACAAAGCCGACAAGACTGAAACCCGCAAATTGCTTTTCTTGATTAAGAGACATGTCATGTAGCGTAGACATTTTATAACTGCTTTCAAATATTAAAAAATCTTACCTTCTTTCTTCAGAAAGGTCCCAATTTAACGCACAATTCTACTAATTTATTTAGACATTTCCACACTACTTATTAACAAGGTGTTGTTTACCAAAAAATACCACCATTACGAAGTGAAAATAATGTGCAGTTCTTAGCGTCCCGAAAGCACAATTGCGACTAAAGTAAAAGCAGCGAAAACGGACTATGCCTACGTAGAAATTGAAGAGACGCGCAGTTGAGCGCTCTAGGTTTTCCGTAAGTAAAAAGTCAGTGTAATATCTGTAATATCTGTAGGCATTGGGTTTCATTTTTCCTTATATTTATAACGCGAATTATTTTTGTTGTGAAGGAACGCAGGTTTATTATTTATTTTGGCAGATGACAAGGGTATCTTTGCAGCCTCTCAGCCTCTAGAGGTTGAGGGAACGGCCTCAAAAATGCAGTGCTATCCATATCTTTCATATCTTATGCCTGATATCGCTTTTAAAAGACCTGTTTGAATGCTTAAAGCTAGGGTCGCTTTACTGGCCAAGTGTACATACATAGATGAAGTATTTTTTTAAGGTTGATGGTGAATGCGTAAATAATTTACTTATTTACAATTTTCACTAGAGTCCTAAAATCATAACATTGCATGCATGGTGGAGGGAGCCAACCGCAGGTAATCCCCCATGGTGATTTGTTGTGTTTAATTTATGAGAGCCTGGTTTGAGAAATGTAAACAAAATATGTAAGTTAAGTTGGTGCATATCTTACAAGATCCGTAGCAATAACTCAAAACGACTGACGGAAAATTATTCCAAGCTAAAAATAATATTAAAAACTAAAATCATTTGGTAGCAAGATTATTTTCTCAACCAAAAATCCACAGGAGTCGATCTAAGGTAAAGAGAGAATGTGGGCAATTTTTCTACCGCAACATCTTTTTTGTGCTAGTCTCGAAACCTTTTGGCATAATTTATCCTCACTCTATATTTTTCTTCACACATAAGGACGTTCTTGAACGATATTTTTTCTTGACTTGATTACGATCTTGTAACATTTTTTTCCTTTAAAAGACCAATCAAAAGTGACAGTGTTTTGCCGGAGGAAAATTGTAAAGTTACATGTCAATTAAGTGCCAAAAATGAAGCGGTTTTTCTTAAGAGAAGCTTGTGAGGTTTTTACGCAAAGCTCCATTAAAAATATATTAAATCAAAACTGTCCGACGTTTTACAACTTAACTTTGCAGGTTAAAATTGCAAAATGCATTGCTTACCACTTTAAAAACTTTGAAATCAGTGTTACTTTTTTGAAATTTTGCTTAAATGAGGAAATATCTAAGAGTAGCAGCATTTAAAATACCTTTTTCACACACTGATTATGATCAAAGTACTTTAGTACCCCGGTAGTTTCCTATTTTCACCGCTAGGTTTTCGCTCGTTTGTGGTTTCTTTGGGCAAAGTGTACATAATCGACCTAATTACTCTTTTTTCCAGACCAGAGCAGACCCCTCAGGAATTTCATTTAAAAGCTTCTCCAAATCTCCGCCAGAGGCGCTGCAATCTTTCTATATTTTTCATTACATAGTCCGTATCGTTTGATTTTCTATATCTTCTCTATATTTTTATTCAATTCTATCAAAATTAGCTAAGTGGAAAATGCATTTTTACACAATAAAACTGTGTTAATCATTTGTATAGAGAAAATGTTAATACATTTATAGTTTTTAAAATCTAATCTTGTTTTTGTTTACAAAAATGAATTGGTTGTTTAAAATGTTGGTTTGTGTTACTCTAAAGAATGTTTTCGTGTGTTGCGTTCTGTAGTCATGTAAAATCAAATTGAAAACTCACATTTACATGACCAGGGTCGTATCTAATAGCAGTCATATTCAGACCGGGAATTGCTTGATTCGTTGTTGTTCCAAGGTGGGGGGTAGTCCAAAGATGCAGCTGAATTTCCAGGCTCTCCTGGGGGATTGAATCCTACGGGGGAATATTGTCCTGGCTGAACGCCAGATCCAGATCCTTGATCTGAGCCCAAAGGCAATTGGACTTGGTGGACTCCCTGGTAACCATGGTACAGATGATGAGGGTATTGGTGATGCTGATCAGTATCGCCATACATGAAACCGGCCGGGGGCTCAGCTTGGTAGGCTTCTGAAATAATGAAATCCCAGTTTAAACTAACAGTGCTGTTCTTGGGTACTATGCTTACCTTCATAGAATTTCCTGAAAGCACCTGGGTCACCTTGTTCACCATAGGGGTTAACTTGATGGTGAGCTAGGGAATTTTCAAGCGTTGGGGGACAATTGGCCCCCGCCCCCGGGCCTCCGGGGGTAGAATAGACTATAGACGAAGAGGATGGCACTGAACTTCCCGCAGAAGGGGGCGGGGGATGAAGGGGGTTCTCGTCTTGGGGCGAAATTTCGGGGGTGGGAAGAGAGGATTGGTAGACACTCCCATGGTAAAAGGCGACTCCACCAGCACCAATTTGGCCCCCGTTTGGTCCCCCAAACTCGTGGTTCATAGCTGCAAGTCCAATCTCATTGGGCGACGATTCGGGGGTTTCCACAGTCTCAATTTTGGGACTGGCTCCGCCCCGTTGATTAGGGGGAGCCACGCCTCCTCGAGGCGATTTTCCAAGGGGTATCGAGTCACTGTTGGAAGGGGTTTTGTTGTTGTTGGACAAGTCGTTGTTGTTGTTATTGGCCCCCGATGGTGGCCCCTCCCCTTTTCCATTGGTCCCCGGGGGCGTCTTGTCCTTCTTTTTGCGACGGGGCCGATATTTGTAGTGCGGAAAATCCTGCATATGCTTGACCCTGAGACGTTCTGCCTCCTGCACGCAAGGTGCCCGTTCGGCGGGGGTCAAGGCTTTCCACTTTTTGCCTGTAAAAAATCCGCAATAGTCTTGGGGACCGAGAAATTTCGAACAAATTTACCTAACATCCGTGAGAGATCTGCGTTGTGCAAGTCTGGGTTTTCATCGGCCAGTCGTTTGCGTTCGATTTTCGCCCAAACCATGAAGGCGTTCATTGGTCTTCGAATGCGCTCCTCCTTCTTCCTCTTGGCCTCTGAAGGGGGGCGGGACGAAGTGTGAGGGGCGTGGCCATGTCCTAAATGGGGGTGCAACTGGTGCATCATTGACACCGAGGGGGCGGGGGGATAGCCCCCGTAATAACTTGAGGGCATTGGTTGTTCTCCATAGTCGACCCCGGGCGAAAAATGCTGTGGAGGGGGGCCCCCTCCCCCGTACATGGAATGCTCGTTCATCTTTGAGTTCCTGGAAAACCAGTGAAAAAGTTACTTAAAGTCTTTTTTCCCGATTAAATTATTAATTGATTAATCGAAAATGAACTGAACTGTACATACTTTCATTTTGTTTGGTTTCTGAACACTGAACAGCGAACACGCTTCGCCTATATTTGTTGTTGGTTGTTCTCAGGCCTGGAGATGGGAACTCGTCTTGCTTTAACCCTTCTGTAGCCGCAGGCAAAACTTATATCACGGCGTAGTTGACTAGGGGACTTCAGAATATAGGTCAATTTCAGATGACAAAAGCTTTTAAATTATGGGCGTGATAGTGAACGCTCGTGGGCGGGACAGATTTTCTAATTTGAACCGAGATTCGCCTCGCAATCGCCCGTCATCATGTTTTCACGAGCCGCGATGTTTATCGGAAAATAATGATCATTTCATCACGGTTGTGGAGATCGCTCGGTTTTTCCTTATACTTATCATCGTTAACAGCTGACGCTTTCAAAAGAAGCACAAAAACGAAAACCAATCATTGATACGTTTTCCTTCGAGATATGTGCACAAAATTGCACTTGAAAAAAGGTTATTTTTTGTTAAAACAATTAATTTCCAATACGAACGAAACTTTTTGTGGAAGAAATTCCAGGGGCAAAATTTTTCGGAAAAAAGACAAAAAGAGGTGCGAGGTTTTTTAACAAAATGCATAATTTATAGTTTTACCGGTCGAGTCGAATCATCTACCTTGAAGCAAATTGTAGAAAATATCTAAATTAATCGTATACTTTTTCGAAGATTTAAAGTTAAGAATCACTTTTCAGAAAATGTAGGATTACGTTGCAAACATATTTGGTCTTAAAGCTAAAGTTCTCTTTTACGAGTCGACCGACCGAACTGAAATCTGAGGCTGAGAAACGATATTCGAAATCTATTACTAATAACACCCTTCTTAATGGCAAATTTGACTTTAAATAAATGAAAAATGATAACTTTTCGGTTGTCAAATTCAAAAATACCCCATGAATCTTTTCATCTTCATCTCCGTACAGAACGGAATTTTCTAATTAATTTCTCGAAATTCCAGCTTGTTAAATTCCGAGCAAGTTTTGAATTTGCAGAAGCTTTGACAAAAACGAATCTTGAAATGAAACTCTGTGACCCTTAGCATTGAATGCAAAATTTTCCAGTGTGTACTTGTAATTTGTACAAGGCTTCGCTTTGGACGTCGAAATTAAAATGTCCCGTCTCAAAGTAGTTAGCGTTTGCATGAGAAACCTGGGAACCAAGTTTAAGATCGCGCATGCATACGTTTTTGAGACCGACTACTTGTATTAAAGCTTCGACTAATGCTGATTTCATGGTAATTATTCGGTCGGTCCAAATCGACCTTGCGAAAAGACAAACTGAAGCATGCAAAAAAAAAGGTAAAGGAAAAAATCCGGGCTTTTTCCTTTTATTTTAAAATGCCGAGAGAAATGCTGAAATGAGATGAAATTGTCGATACGAAATTCGATTTATTGTGACCTTTATAGAGAAATGAAATGAGCTGAATTTCCGGACGAAAGTTTGATTAAAATCGATTCACAATTTTCTTTAAAAATATGAATCCACTTTAATACTGGCGTCGAGAAATGAATAATGAACTGAACGATGTTTGAGAGAAATGCAATTTTATTTATGGTTTATTTTCCCGATCAATTAATTATGATTTCACCGGTTACTGTTTCTACAATTTTAAAGTTCAGAAATAATCCAGTCAAATTTTGGGCAAGAAGTGTTTATACCTTTTTTTATGAAAAATGACCTTAAAATTTCCAATTTCTCCCCTCTTGAAAATCAACGATTTGACATATTTTTTGGAGCGAGCGAGCATTAGACACACGCACGTAGCTCAAATATGTAGTTAATCATGAGAAAAATCAGGCAGAGTCGCAGTAAAAAAGGTGGAAATAAAATAACGTGCGAATCTGGGGAAATTTTACTTTATATGACACGACTGTGAGTCGTCGTCGGGTAGATTCTCGCAGCAGGAGGGATACTTTTAGCTTCAAGACTTGAGCCAAGCAGCAGGCCTTCTTAACAATTGGGCAGCCCCGGCCGATTGGGCAGGACACAAAAATAGCTGCTCTCAAGATATGACCTGGATTATTTCCCTGTAAACCACTTTAAAACTGAGATTTCAGACCGGTTAAATGAACTGAACGCCCTCGGGCCGGCCAAATTAACCTGCCCAAGGGTTAGAGTAATGCAATTTTGGATGTTTTGGTAGCACTTTGTTTACTTTTTTAAAACCTTTTCTTCGCTTGTTTTCTTACTTTTTCTTGTAAATAAAACGTGCGGTGCAGCCGTTCTTCGACCTGAGTAAGATCGTCACTGAGCTGGAGCCCTTCCTTGGGCTGAGCACAGCCAGTTTATAAAGTATCAAAGTATTTACCGGAAAAATAATCCGTGAAATATATCTGTTTATAACCTTTTTTTAACGTTTCTGGGTGATAAAGTAGAGTTCCCGGGAAACCGGGAAATCAAGTTGACCCGGGGAGAAGCCCTAGTTGCGTGCGCCCAGGTCGAAGGTTTAGGGGCTTTACTTTACTTGTGTACCTGTATCACATGTACACACATGTGTGTCTCTGGCTAGAAAATTAGGCCCGCCGCGTGCCGCCATTTCTGCCCCCGGGTAAAAATCTGCGGGCTTGCTTGTGCGTGTGCCTTATGTATTTACTTACTTACTTGCAAGACACAAGTTAAGGCAACCGTCTTTCGACGGGCCGTTCTCCGTTGAAATGTAATGTAGTAGTATTTAGTAAAAGTTCGCGGCCTGACCGAGTCCGAGATTTTTCATGACATACTCTCTATTCTCGGCCCGAGACACCCGCGTTGACAGAGGGCGGTGGCGAAAATTTTTCCAACCTTCTTCTTCTTTGGACACCTATATATAGTTATTTTTGTCAAGTGACATTGGCTTGGATTTTTGGTAAAATCAGGGTCTTTCAGCTCCTTGTAGGGTGGGAAAATGAAGGATCGTACGTGTGTTCACGGAGTAACATGAGGCAACATTTGCTGCGGATTTTTTTTTGCCTTTTTAGAGCCAAAAATATTTTGGAGATTTTTTTACTTTTTTTCAGTGACTTCAACGAGTGGATAAAGAAAAAAAATATGCTTGGAAAGATACTTATAACTTTCCGGTGGCTTTTTCAATCTCGCAACCTTTCAACGTGTAGAGACTATTTTTGACTTTAAAGTTTTTTAATACAAATTTTGAAGTCAATAGTGTAATGATCCGTTTAATTATTTTATTAAATAGACTGCGTAAAAAGCACGATGTCCGTAGAATTTTAATTGACTTTAGAAGGAGCCGAAGGTTAGGGGTTCTTGAAAATTAAATTTGCTTTTGCTTGCCTTGATCAAATCAAATCAAATATACGTTTCGTCCAGACGCATTTATTTGTTGGTCAAAACTTGAAAACTGACCCGCTCAGGTTTTTCTTTTGTCTTTAAAAATTTTCAGAACTTCTTGGAAACAGTGGAATCCTTCGTGCTTTAAACTTGACAAAACTTGATGAAAAACGAAGAATATCGTGAGCCATTTTTACAGAAAAGCGTCCAGACGTTCCAACATTTTTTGCAACAGTAAAATGCATTTTTTGCAAAAATAATTTGTCATCAATTTTGGCTTTGCATTTCTAGCGGTTTGGTTTTTGGGGACTCTAAAAGTACAAAGCTTCATTCCATTGCAGAATTTTTATTCGCCTTAGACCAAAATACTGGCTACTTTTCTCTGTTGCTTGTACTCTGAAAATACCAAAACATCTTCAACACATCCAAGGAGTCCTTACTAAAAAGGATTTAGTGCAGGGTGTCCAAGGAAAAACGCGCCTATACCGGCTTCAGACAATCCCTCCTATTATGCAGCACTCTGTAAATCCATAGCGCACAAGTCTCCAAGATTCTACGTCAATCAGAAACTCAGAATCAATTATTTTTTTCTACGTGGAAAATTATTAGCTAAATCAACTTTTACCATTCTTGAGAATTAAGGCAGTTTTATTCAGCACCAGATGCGCGCATTTTTACAAGGAGAATGACCAATCAGAACCAGTGTTAGGTCTCACGAACCACTAGAATGTCGGGGAAACGCGCACGTATGATACCAAAAGCAAGAGTAGTGTTTGTGCTGCAGCTACAAGTTAAGTTGGTATAGATATTAGATAGTTTTAGTTAGGATACCTGGGTTGGCCTATAAGTCTAGCATATAAGCATACATAGATATGTGGCTGTGGATGTGTGTTATAGGCATAGCGAGACAGAACAGAACAGAACCATATTGTACCATACACAAGTCAACTAGATAGTAGTGACATTCAGAGCTTAAAACCCAACGAAACTAACTAACCTTTAAACGACCAGTTTGCTCCTCGTTTCAGACTGGTCAGCAACATTCGAAAAAATAAAAGTCTTGTGCCTGTTGTTTTTCCTGTTAGTGATAAATAATCTTTAGGCAAGATTTTGAGTTTAAGTTATCTTCAGATAGAAAGTGGAAGTGAAGTGTGTATACAGATAAATAACGCAGCTAAATACATAGCAACCAAACCGACCCAAAGCTGAGCTGAGCCAAGGACGAAAGTGTGGGAAAATCCTGGTTGGAAAAAATGGCTTCAAAATAAAGCCAAAGATTCCCGTAGATTTTTTGCGTGAAATATCCACCTGCACACGGCCGCGACGATGCCGAACCTCTTGGGGTTGGCCGCGTTGGCCATCGTGGGCCTGAACATGGTCTACGCAGGAGACGAGGACGCCTATCTGAACAACCTCGATGTCAACATGGATCAACCAACGTATGATCAGCTGATCTATGCCTCAAGACATCAGGATGACCAGCAAGAGGAAGAGGAGGGGGCAGCTGTTGAAGCACGCGCGCGATCGCGCCGTAGCAACAACAACCCAGCCTTTGACCCGCACAAGAGCTCGCGTCAGCTGACGCTGCCTCAAATCCAGATTCCCTTCAGAGACATGGCCTCAATTGTCAGTGAAGCCGAGGCCGCAATCACCAATCGCTTTGATGTCCTCGAGCCTAAAATCTACAGGTATATTTTGATTAGGTTAGCGACAGGATCAATTCGGTTATTCTGTCATCTGTCATGCAGGTCAAGTGCTAGGCAAGTCCCAAAATCGCCAGAGTGGTTCATGTCGGCCTCGGCAAAAATTAAGGTCATCGCTAAAGATATGTCGAGAGTCGCTCTGATTGCAGAAGAAGCGACAAAATACCTTGCCAAGCAATACAACCTTACCAGGTAATTACGAGCGTTTAATATACTTTCAGTTATTGACGAATTGTTTTGTTATTAGGGACGAGGTTACTTTTGGCTTGCCGCTGAGTGATGTCAGAGGTACGAAATTGTCCACCCTTTGCCAAATCAAAGTCGATTTCCCTTGTCAACCGGGAAAATACCGGGCCTATAACGGCTACTGCAACAACGTCCAGAACCCGAATTGGGGCGTGGCAAACCGGCGGTATTTGCGGTATTTACCGCCGGATTACGCCGACGGTATTTCCGTTCCCCGCCAGCGGAAAAGCGGCTCGTTTCTGAGAAGCCCCAGGGAGATTTCCGTCGCCGTCCACACGGACAGCGACAGGCCGCATCCTCATCTCATGGTAAGTAGATTTAAAGTAGCTAATTAGATAATAATCGCTAATTAATAATTATGCTTTACAGGTCATAGCTGCCGTTTGGGCGGAATTTCTGCTCCATGATGTTGCGCATACCCCTCAAATGGCCGGACATTTAGGACAGAGGTTGAAGTGTTGCAACGTTGAGTTCGAAGATTTCCATCCCGAGTGTTACCCTATCAAAATTGCCGAGGACGATCCATTTTACAAGAAGTTCGGCCTCCAATGTCAGGAGTACGCGAGGTCGGGAACGGCCTCGAGAATCGGTTGCACTCTTGGCCCCAGGGAACAAATCAATCAGGTGACCTCCTTTATTGATGCGTCCACGATTTACGGTAGTTCCAAAGACGAGGCCGAAGAGCTGAGGACCTTCATCAAGGGCCAACTTCGTGTTCAACGAGACGCTCTTGAAGAGGAACTGCTTCCTGCAGATGACAACGACCTCGATTGCAGGTGACTAGGGCATCCACTGACTTTTTTATGAATGCCAACAAGCCATGTGATGTGATGTTTTAGTATTTTTTGCGTTTGTTTACATTTTTTTATTTGGAGGCTGTGGGAAAAAGTGCGACCAGCAAAGGAATTTTGATGAAAAGATTAATATGAGAACAATTTTGGTCAATCAAAAATGGCTTCCTTTTTCGTAAATCGATGCTTGAAACCGGCTATACAATTTAATTTTCATTTAACATTTTTCAGAATGAAAGATGGCCATGCCTGTTTTAAATCGGGTGATGTCCGAGTAAATGAGCACCCGTCAATGGTTGCAATGCACACTCTTTGGGTTCGACAGCATAACAGGATTGCCAGAAATCTGGCTGAACTAAATCCTCATTGGAATGACGAGCAAATCTTCCAAGAAACAAGACGAATTGTCGGCGCGCAAATCCAGCACATCACCTACAAAGAGTTTTTGCCTGTCGTCCTTGGAAAGGAGGCTATGGATAGGTATGATTGTTTAAGCAAGACGATTTCCTTTGTTGCGGCCTAATGTAAACTTTCTTTCAGATACCAATTGGAGCCTCAGCACATGGGATTTTTCTCCGATTATGACATCAATACCAATCCAGGAACGGCAAATAGCGTTTCCGCCGCTGCCTTTAGATTCGTGGCCTCGCTGTTGCCCGGCGTGATCCAGTATTATGACAGCCGGGGTCAGCGGGTTAAGGTCGAAAACTTCAGTGACAGCTTTTACAAACCGGACGGCCTATATGAAGCTGGCATGCTGGACCATATTTTCAGAGGCAATTACAATACGCAATACTTAATTATGGCTAATTAATCACATTACCATTTTTCAGGCATGGTCAAATCTCACACCCAAGCTGAAGATCTCCACGTCAATGAGGAAATGACAAACAAAATGTTCATGGACAAGAGGAATGGTTTTGGTCTTGACTTGGTTGCCCAGATTATTCAGCAAGGACGAGATCATGGGTTGCCTGGTAAGACCGCGTTTTCTAGAACATTTTGGTGCCATTTTAATGCTGAAATATAACCTTTCAGGGTACGTTGAGTGGAGAAAATTCTGCGGTCTACCAAAAGTGAATTCGTTCGAAGACTTGAGAGATGTCATGAGTTCTAGCTCAGTTCGGACTTTGAGGTAAAACAGGCGAAAAGTCCTCATTTTTACATAAATTCAATAACCTGCTACATTTCAGATCGACTTATGGCTCGGTCGAAGATATCGACCTTTTTACCGGCGGTCTTGCGGAGGTCCCCACCAAGGGGGCGGTGGTAGGACCGACTTTTGCCTGCCTTTTAGGCCGACAAATGTTTTATTACAAAACCGGTAAGGTCGACTTGTTTTTAAAGCAACGACACATTTCAAGATTTTTATCTGATTCATTTTTTATGGAGGGGGCTTGGCACAACAGATTTCAACATATTTTTTTTGCAAAATAAATATTCAATATCTGTAAATAGTTTATGGGCTTAAAACAACAGAAAAAATGCATTGTCATTTTGTCATTAACTGTTGAAACAGTAAACAGTTTTTCCTCTTGACAACCCCGGAAATTATATCGTTTTTACGAGATCATTTTTTTTAAGCAAGGAGCGATGATTTTTCAAAATTATCCTTCTAATTATCTTACGTTAATGATGGCGATAAAAACGATAAAAACGCAATTTTTGATGAGAAATAAAACAAGCTTGAAATATATCAAGCATAACACACGACGCAAAAAAAAACTTGTGAAATAAATAAAAACTTGCGAAATCACGTGAAACAACGTATCAAAATAACGAGCAATTATTGAAAAGTAACTAATGTAATGCATAGTCTACATGTTTC
>JAAUYL010000436.1_pt1 | contig 16466 bp, 13 predicted proteins | sample 7278011 | NCBI WGS metagenome assembly JAAUYL01 (sample SAMN14350225, study PRJNA611818) | marine sediment metagenome | isolation source: surface marine sediment (1.8m) | place: French Polynesia: Moorea | collected 2018-08
CTATGTTTACTTTTCCTGTAACTTGCCTACAAGCTGAGAAAATCGGGTTTGAGCGTATGTAGTGTTTATTTAGTGGAGAAGCAGGTGCTAGGACCCGCGACTGAGGTTGCGCTAGCCTCTGGAATTTCTTGCAAAGCGATCTTGCGTAAGTAAACACGGGTTTAGAATCTGGAAGGTACGATAACGATGTCGTGGGTAAAGTCAGGTATCACACAAGCGATTCTCCAAATGTTTTAACGATGCCTACTAAGAAACTCTTGTCGGTGAAGAAAGTTGCAATTTAAAATCCAGTTTCTTGACAGTTCAATTTCATTTTGGCTATGGGTTAGAATTTAATTTTCGTCAGAGCGTGACAAGGCTCCTTGCTTGTAAATAAGTAATATTTGGAAAAAAGATATCTTTACAACAACATTTTATTGGGAAAAGACGGTAATTCATCATTAGCTTCAAGCCTTCCACGAAAAAAATCAGTTCGAATCGTATTCCCGACTGCGGCCACAACATGAACTTGGCCTCACATCACAGTCTTAACTTTTCCCAGCTTCCTCTTTTTTTGCAACGAGGCATACGGCAAAAAAGTTTACTTGGCTTTCAAGTTCACTTTATATTATTTTGTGTGTGTGCACGCAATTTTCATGTTTCATTACACCGCTTCGAAATGACCGGCATTTTAATGGTATGCTGACAATTTATATTAAACCAGGGCATTCAATGCTGTAAGGTATCACTATCACCTGATGTGGTCAGACAAACTTGATACCCCAGAAAATTCCCCAGATTCTCGATTGTTTGAGAATCGTACTTCCTCCAGGTTTTGTCTGAGATGATTTTTATGAGCTACGGCACGACCCAGTCTCTTACGTAAAAAAGCGTAATCTTTTGATATGCGGCAAGAAGCCCCTTGGGCACAATTATAAGAAGCAGCAAGCTTTATCTTCTCCAAAAAGGCCACGTTTTTCTTCAAAAGAGGTTGGAGGTAGCGTAAAAAGTAAACTACTGTATTTATGGGCGAAATGTAGGTAAGCGTGCAACACTTAAATCAAGTGGACAGTAAAATTGTGTTTACAACTAATTTTTTCTCACAGGAAATGAACCATTGAAAACCAGATCGTTATTGATTTTCTGGGCGTGGTGCAAAGTCGACGCCAGTTTTGTACTTAGACTATCTACTTACTTACATGCTTGCATGTGCGCCTAGGTCATAATAGTCATAAGCAGATAGTTATTCCAGCCTTCATGTTCATTGACAGAGGCCTCTCACGATCAAATATGCTCTCCAATAAAAATCCAGAATTGAAGCAACCCGTGTGAATCTCTAAATACTCAAATATTACAGTATTTTGCCAGGTCATTTTTTGGCCATTTAATTTATGGTATGATAAACAGCGGCGTGCTGTTTCAAACAAACTAATTAGGTATCTATGTCGACTTGGGCAAACGTGCTTAACCTAACCCATTTATTTACAGCAATATTAATGCTTGCTGGTCGACACAGTAGGCGCAGATCTACATACATAGATATGCCTTTGACCTGGCCTGCAAAAGAGTTTGAATTATTTAGCAAGGTCATTAGTATGCGACACGACATGGTAAAAAAGTGAGCATGTATCAACATTGGGTCTCATCAAAGTTTGTCAATCTATCGAAGCAGCACCATAAGACCGGTCAATTGCTCGATTGTAACGCTCAACTTTTCAAGTATTCCTGATCCGCCTTTTTGGATCCAAACTCAATTCTAATGAGTAAAGTAACTAATGTTTGCACAAACCGAAAGTGAAATCGATTTTATGAATTTCGTTTTTATGACCACTATGAAAATAGACCTACGAATTTGAATCTATCAAAAGCTCAAGAAGTCTCGAAAAGTTTCGATTTATCTTTTGTAGTTTTGACCAATGGTAATTTTGTTGTAGTCCAAAAGAAACTGCACCGTATAAGACGAAGAAAAATAAAAGAACTACTATTCCCTTCCATGACTAAAATTAAATTACAATTCTACTTGTCTTCCTACTTTCAAGTCAGTCTACTTTATTTTGGAAGCATCAAAGAGCAGGCTTTTTACTCATGCTAACAAAAACAAAGTTTAAGCAAACTTAACAAGCCGTGAGATTTTGAGCAAACGTCGAATCTAAGCTCGAAATCGAATATTTATGGATGACTGTAAGAACGTACCACGCTAGGTAGGAAGAAGGAACCTCTAAGTGCCTAAAGAACATATGTTACTACGTATTTAAATACATAGCTATGTTTGTATCTAAAAGCAACAATTGTTACAGAGCGCCTTGCACACACATTTCACACATTTATCCGTATAGCAAACAGTAAACTAAACAGAGAGCGACGAGAGAGCCCGCCACCGTCATTCGAGGCTGCGAGGCCGTGAGGCCGCGCAGAAATGTCTCTTCCGTTCCAATTGACGAGCCGACCTCGACAAAGAAGGAACTAACTGCACCTTAGCGCCTTGTTTTTCCTTTTTTTAGCAAAAAGTTTCCATATATTAGCTCTTCCAAGAGAAGAAGGGCAGTCCTTAAAAATATAGAGCTACAACAATAGCAAGGATCACCTTGGTTACTTTGACATAGAGAAAAAGCATGTGTGCAACGACGATCGGGTCATTTGTCGTTTGCGGTCGTTTCTTTATGGGCAGCATCGATTTTTGACATGCAGAAGTACTCATTTTACCTGTAGTACAAGGAGGTAAGGCCACTTGAGTTTCAATAATATGTCGTAATATTTTTTGGAATTACAATTTCAGAGCCATGGACGACGAGTTGGGAATAGCAGAGCCTGACTTTGATGGCTGTTGTGCCAGGACAAACAGAACCGATCAGTTGATTGGAATCAACAGCTTCTGGGTGGAAGGCGTAGGAATCATTCTGGTAAGTCAATAGCGCAAAGGAAAAAAACCTTTTATAAAACAAAGATAGTGTGAGAGAACTCATTGAAATAGGAGAACTTTGCATTGAAATTTGATCTAACTTTTAGAGTAACATTAGGAGGTCGTAAGCTGACGTAATTTCGAGTATAAATGCTGGCCACCAAAGAGGAAAAACGATTCTTACCTGCATAGAATGTTGGTTTATCGATATTTTTTTGTTACCCCTTGCCAAACGTTACATGCTTTTTTGTGGTGAGCCCAAAAATATTTGTTGAAAGCAAAATTCAGATAATCGGGCATGGCAGACAGAAAAGCAAAAGTCTACGTGAATAGAGTTGTCAACCAAATATGAACCGAATAAGTAAATTAATGTATCAAGCTAGCTTCCTGCTGTTTAAGCTATTTTTGTTGAAAATGGGAAATTTCTCGCGCCCACACGCCCAAATAATTATTTACTTGTTTATAGTTTATTATTTACTTATTTACTTACTAGTGGAAGCGGGTTTGGAGTAACGCTAGCGTGTTTGCCTCGAAATTCGAGGGACGTGGTTTCGATCCCCGGTCGCGGCATTTCTCCTTTCCAACCCAGAAAGCTTCCGACAGGGTAGGAGAGACCCTATAGCTTGGTTGTAAGCAGCTCTCCTAGGTTTGATACACCGAACAATGTATCCTCCCAACGGCACCCAACTTGCAAGTGTAAAATGCTGAATTCAGCATGGGGAGTATTGCAAGGTAAATTGCCTCCAACATCGGAGAGCAGTACGGATTCCGCAACAGAATACAGAATAAATGCGGAGATACACCGAAAAAAAATCTTTCTTACAGTTTGGAAATTTTTAACTGTCTTGTTTCAGGTTGGAATTCCCGGTGTGGTGGGCAACTTGCTGTCCATTTGTGTGCTGACCACTCGAAACATGCGCAACGTGTTCCATACCCTTTTGGTGGTACTTGCATTCGTGGACACGCTTCTGATAGGTGAACGACATTTCAAAACTTATATGTCGGCGATAAAAATGATGACACTCAAATACTTTGGGCCTTACCCAGTATTTAGGTATATCTACGTACCATAGCTCGGCAAAACCCACCCAAGTGCGAGGCTCTTGAATAAAATAAAAGTGCATTGTATTAACATACCTACTGTCAAAAAGTACAGAACAATTCTGGAAATGACATGATTTTTTTCTCAACTTTTCGAAAATACCTTTTTCCTCCATACGTATCCGCGATATGTTTCTCTTCTTGGCAAGAGGAGGAGTTCAAGCAAGATATTGAAAAAATGCTCATGTCAAAGTCAAACGTCAAAAAGGGAGCTATCTACGTGTATTTGTACAATTCAAAAGAGAGTGAGTGAGACTTGAAAAGACTCGACACAAAGCCATTTGTACCTCTGCTTTTTAGTATTGATGTAAGCGCATGCCTCCCTGTGGCCTTGGGGTTAAAAGCCTTACTTTATACTATTGTTTGCTCTCTCATGAAAAACCCTCATTTGATCTCAAAAGTCTGGTGGAAATGTCATAAAACCAAGCCACTAAAAACCAGAGAAAGAAACGGCAATTCATTGGATGAAGGGGCGGCATTGTAGCTAGCAAAGCAATGTCAATGTACAGGTCGTAAAGTTCCTGGCCTTTATGCAAATATTGGCCTTTCCTTTTTATTGCGCCAATCGCGGAGGGACGGACGTCCAATGCTGGAGGATGAATCCTGTTTGCTTACTCACTCACTCATTGTGATCATCGCTACGTTATCACTTTTCAGGCTTCAGCATCCTGGATTACTCGATTGTACGGGGATTCGATCAGCATTTCAACTGGTACGGCAAAGCCTTCCCGTACGCCATCTACCCCACGACCAACATGGTGCTCTGCGCATCTATATTCCTCGTTGTCGCAATCGGTGAGCTTGGAGTTTTTTTTTCGAATGATTCCATTTTGTTTATGCATCTCGGCTTGCTTTATCATTCATCTTTTCTTTGGGAAGCGGGGTTATATAAGGAAGGGGGATGACGTTTGATAGTGAGACAAGAAACAGATTTTCGATTGAGGTTGTTGTTTATGTACAGCTCTTTTTCTTAACTTGATGTTGCTTGAGCTTCTATGTACGAATAGAGTCTATTCATTTAAGGCCAATATGCATGAGTCGTCGGTGCATTAGCTCAAAGCGTAGAAAAAGTTAGCTAACAGCCTTAGTAGACGACGACGGCGATCAATGCACGATTTTTCCCATAAGCGTAAGCGAATTTCATCACCTTTGAAGTCAATCCCCGGCATAAATATCAAAGTGGGATAAACTTTTACTTTTAAATATAGGGATACATGGATAAGTTTCCAAACTAAACTCTCTTCTGCCCAAAAAAGAAAAATGTTTGTTAAAGCAATGCAACCTTTTTCTTGCGTCCAGCGTCCATTCGTCACTAAATCGACTAAACGTCGACTCTTAACATTACTTACTTGCCAGCAACCATACCTATATCGAATTACCATTATGATATCTTTGACTTTTTCAGGAATATGTAATTGGAATTGTAATGCACTGTATATTTTGGGGTTAGAAGACAATTTTCTACCTGTGACCTATCCTTTTTAATGGCATGACATGAAGACATGAGTAATCTATCCTGCTTTCTTTGTTTTTCCTTAATAGCATATGAGCGATACACGGCCGTCTGCAACCCATACGAGTACCGGGCTTCAATATCGACTCAGTCGACGCGCAAACGGGTGGGAAAGCTTCTGATCCCCGTTGCAGTGCTCACCGTTGCCATCAATATTCCCAAATTCTTCGAAACTTACACCGTGGAGGCAAGTATTTTTATTGAAATATTTAGTACTTTAGACCTGACGTAAGACTATAATGATACCACTTTATGAGACTGACCTTAGGCTTACAAAAGAAGATCCAGTTTTTCTGCTTTGATGTGATGAAAAAGGGTACAAAATTTTGGCTCATTAAAGGCTATAATTTTTCATCTGTCAGCAACTCAAAAATAATGGTTTTATGTTTGGAAGGATAAAAACTTGTCGCTGTCACACGTCTGAAAAGGGATGTTGCAAGAAGTGTAAGGAAATGGGAGTGAAAGTGACGTCAAAAGAAATTCATTATATTAGGCATTAGTGCGGAACAAATGTAGCAAAAATGTCAAAGGCGAGGACCTTCCTCACCAAAAGAAATGTCTCCTGAGGAGAGGAGAGCAAATATTTTGAGTAAATAGGTACAGTGTGCAGGTACAGCCTTTTTATTGCTAGCCAGAGGTGTTAAAGACCAAAATTAACCCCGGACATTATTGAACATATTTAATAATATACACACACCATCGTGCAAAACTGCAATGCAAACGGTTTCTTTTAACGTCATTGCTGAATCATCCAGAACAGAAGGGAGCAGAATATGAAAGTTTTTTCCCCTTTTTATAGATTCCACCTGATCAGAATTCGACATACGAGGGTGGCGTCACAGTGAGCTACAACATTACACAGCTTAGGTAAAAGGCCCTCCTAAGGCTTTATCTTTACTGATCAATGATTAATGTCATGCTCATTTACAGGATGGATCCTTCCTACATAACCATTTACGTCCACTGGTTCCTCATGTTCGTGACTGGCGTCATTCCAATCAGTTGTTTGGTGTTCCTGAACGCAAGCATTTATGCCAAGATTCTAGAGACCCGCCGACTTCGTGAGCGGTGTAGAATTCGTTCCAGCACTGTGATAGGTAACAAAATATGTAATCAACTGTTTAACTTGAAAGCACTACGACTTTCACTTTTCAGCTCTTCAAAACCTGAAACACGACTCGAACCAAGACTTGACCAGCCACCAGCAGCAGCTCCTCGAGCATCGCAGTCCATCCATCGCCATCAGCAACGGGCAGATCACGCAACCTTTCGAATCGAACTCACTCGCGCAACCTCTCCCAACTCAGTCTCAATCCCAATCCCAAGGTCGAGCTCAAGCCTCCCAAGGTCCCAGACACGGGTCCATGTCGACCAAAGACATCAAGATGGCTCGCGTCCTCCTCAGCATTGTGATGGTGTTTTTCATCTGCCACCTACCTAGGTAACCGGAAGTCAATTTATTTTTCAAAAGAGGAAAGGATGTTTTTTAGCTGTAAATATTGAATTGGCGGGTCTGGACTCAAAACTTTCAGCAAGACTTGGCTCTGCAATAAGGAAAGTACGAGCTCGAGTACAATGTTGGTAAGCTGGAAAGGCAGGCGTTGAAGCGTTAAGATTGCTAAATGGTCCTTTTCGAAAAGTTTCCCCACTATAAATTCTGTCAAAAGTCTCTGGCAGTCCCGTTTACGCGGTGAAAGTTTACGTATTTATGTACTCCTTTTTGCCTTCAGGATTTCCCTGAACCTGATCGAATTCTACCTATCATCTGAAGTGGAACGATGTGGCGAGCATTTCTGTATACCCGCCCCCTTCATGTTTGCTGTGCCCTACACCCACCTCCTCCTGGTGTTTAACTCCTCCATTAACATCGTGATCTATTGCATCGTCGGGGACGGATTTAGGTAATGCCGACGACCCTCTACTTAAATACGAGCTAAAAGATAAAATAACTATTGCAATGTTTTGATAGGGCTGGCTTGAGGGAATCGCTCAAAAGAAAGGGGAAGCCCAGTGGAGAAAAGGTATCTTTTCCCAAGACGTTCGCGAGGTTGAGGTCGCGCGAATCGACCAAATCGAAGGACAAGAAGAGCAACGGGATGGCGGAGAGCCTCGGGGCTGGGGGCGGCAAGGGCTACCTGCAGATCCCCAATGCCGACATGAACGGCCTCGGGTCGAGAAGCAACAGCCTCTCGATTGCCGTCTTCGACGAGACAATGGCCACGATGTCGGAGAACATCCTCACCAGGGCCTCCTCGCGCATTAACGTCAAGGACGTGGACATCGATATGGTGCAAGTGAGTACCCTATTTTTGATCAGATCATACGACTACTTACTAACCACTTTTGTCTAGATTGCCTTAAAGGCCCAAGCCAACAAGGAACCTGTGGCGTTTCCCTTGAGCGCAAATTCCCCGCCCTCACCCCCCTCCCCTCCAATTCCAAACGTGAAAATCGAAGTGGAAATCCCCACCGAAAGCCAGCCAGATGAGAGGGAAGAGCTGTTGAAGCAGGACTCACGGACAGACGAAAATCTCGACGAGAAAAAGCCAACAGATAACTCTGCTGACGAAGAGTCCTCGCCTAACCGAGTGGAGACCGCGCAGGATAAGAACAGCGTTGAGTGAGAAACACAATCGGAAATACCCTACTCATTGACTACAAGAGTGACGAAACAGAGAAACCAAACCATCAAGATTCATCCTTTTCACATAATACGAAAACGACACCTCCTACTTACAAGATTACCTGCATCAGCCAAAATGTGATCCCTTAAACACAGTAACTTATTCGTGAAATAACCTAGATATTTAAGATTTCTAACGTCAAAGATAATCGACCTGAATGTCAGATATTTTGTCGTATGTATACCTATATGGGTGTGATCATGTTGTAATTGCATGATTTCCTGTTGAACTAAGTAAGTAATCTCAGGAAAAAATTAAATACGTTCATTTGGTTTAATCAGGCAAAAATCTAATGATTCAGCTAAAAACTGCATAGGTATCAAATCATGACAAGATTAACGTCGGATTGTGTTCTGCTTCATGTATGTTTTGTTAATTCCTTGCTTAGATCTTATTTGTTTTGCGTCTGCAAACTGCTAACTGAAGTTGGATTATTTTTCAACGGAAATAAACAGATATCGACATCTAAAGCCTTTTTAGATAGACTGCCTGCTATCATGTCTATAAACAATATTGGGATTTTACAACTTTAATTTAATGACACGCATTCTCTGCCTACTGCATAGGCCGATTGCGTTCTGGCTTGAAAACAAATTGGATTTACGATTTAGTAACTTCATTGGGTTATTGGAATTTGGCTAGCTTGAAATAATACTGGCAAAGCTCAAACTTAAAGCAAGAAAGACGTGTAGTGGACCCAATGATGGACGTAGATGTCCAGTTTTCCTCAAAAAACTGCTACAAGGCAAAAGTCTCGAGAGAGTTTGCGACTGTCTTATTTATGTAAGGATGTAGGATCTCAAGCGAAAAGTCAAAAGAAATATCAGAGTACGCTTCCGTTCGTCTCCTCTCCATGTGGAAGTTGCTCTCTTTGGTGATTTGAATTTTCCCGCGCACGACGTACACTTGTCACAGGTGTTTTTGAGTATCGGAAAACAAAACAAAATCGGACAATTTTCTGGGGATTTTAATTGAATTAAAAAGTCGGTCACACTTTCTTTGAAATGATTTGCTAAGTTTATTCAAATAACACCGTGAAAAAATACTGTTTTAACGACTGGTTGAGATTAAGAATTCGTTTTCCGAAGCTACAACAAAAACTTCTGAGAGCTGTGCATCCACCTCTACACTCTGTGCTGTCGGGCCGGGCCTCTAGTCTCAGCCTGTCAGCTGAAAAGTTTGAAAATTCAAAACATTAGAAATCCACAAATCGCTCGACTCGAAGTCGAGACTATCTGCTACATGTGATCAGCGCTGATCACTGCGACTTATCGGTCGAGAACTAATCATAGAAAAGTCGAAAAAATCTGACAAAACAAAGTGAAATCAAGCCGAACAAAAGTCGCGTCAAGTGGAGTCGAATCCGACCTTGAAACGGTTTTATTGGACTCCTCCGGTGCTATTTCAGTAATTCTCCAAACGGCACCGTGATTTCGCATAAGGATGATTTCATAATCGCCCGTCAATTCATAAATTCAGTCACCACATGCCTCATTTCGAAAGATTTATTTTGGTGAGTTCTATTGTAAATACATTGGATTGATGAAGAGAATCGACTATTGTCTAGTTTCAACATTTGCCAAGCACAGCTGTTTCAAATCCAATGAGATTTTGGATCATCTCTTTGTCTTTTTTGTTTACTGAGCTTGAGTCTTGCCCTTTAACAAAGTGTATCCCTTTTTTGCAGCACCATGACTTGAAGAATACCCAGAAAACCGAATCGCGGAAACCGAAGGACCAGCATTTTGTGTAGTGATTTCTTCAAAACAGTGATAAAAAAGACCGCCATCATGAGCCGCGAACATGGTAAGAACGCTAGAAAGAAATACTTTTTTGTCAACGATGTTATCAAAACTCAATGTATCAGTAGAACCTTTTCTCCGCAAAAGTGATGCTTTTGATACGTGTGATTACGGAACAGGCAAGTTAAAAATCCAGTTAATACCTATTTAGTTGTCTCTTCGTTTATGGGTGCATACTTTTTATATTATTTTACGATTTGTCTGATCTTACCAGTAAAGTTTACAATCGCCAGGCCCAAAGTACTTTTAACATTTGAAAAGGACTCTCAATATAAGATGTAGGCTCAGATATCGGTAACGATTTTTGTGATAAAGTTTTCCTGAATCTCTGAATCGATACATAGGACAAAGAGTCCATACATACGAAATGGTCTTCAGATTCAATAATCCTGCTACTAGAACTGGATGGAGATGAGAGACTCGATTTACGTCAGGCATGAAGACATCAAAAGTAGCATTTTTAGAAATTGTTGAGCCATGAGTAAAAGGCCTACCTTCTATTCTACCTTAATCTAGGGCCATCCATCTAACAAGGACGAGCTGGAGAGCTAGAAGATGAGGATGTTGTTTTATTTTATCTCTACTTTGATGCATTTGACACAATTAAGCCAAATTAGGGGGCCTACGTGGAGATAATCAAAAGAGCTCTGGCTCTGCCTGCAAGTAGCTAGATACAATCTAAATACGTAGATAGATTAACTAGATAATTCGTCAAAAACAACAAATCTCTCCTCTCCATATTACTTTTTGTGACTTAATTTGTAGATTTCGCATGGTTAAATCCCCCAAAATATTGCGAAATGGATAATTGGAGTGTTCTTAAGTAGCATTGCAACAACACATACGATCATATTGGTTGTATCCTTCATCGTTATGCAACTCTGTCTTTAACTTGTTTTCGTCATTGTCCTAATTGCCATTTGCAAGTTCAGGGAGGTCATTTAAGGGTTCTGGATTGTGTAGACAAATTTAGGTATCTTACTTACATTTGTCTCCATATGTATGCTTTCAGATCGACGCCACCGACGGAGACGCAGGATCCCAAGCGATTTCACATACATCTCCGGATGGGTCAAATACACAATGTTTCTCTTCAATTTCCTCTTCTCCCTCTCTGGAGGTAAGTTTCATCTGTTTAAAGAATTCAAGTTGGCTGCTCAGTTTCGAGTTGACCTTTTCTTTTTGAATAATTGACTCGTCGCGGCCTTATTAAAACCATAATGAGGAAGCACGAAAGTTAGTGGGGAAGATGTGTTACAACAAGTTCGAGTAATGAAAAAAGTTTCCTATGTATTCCCGTCGTCATCAACAGCTGCAACGGAGTGAAACCTAATTTCTAAGACATAATTGAAGTGGACTTTTTGGGAAAAGTGTGGACATTAACGACGATTTCATTTTTCCTTGCAGGTCTGCTCATGGGCATTGGAGTTTACGCGGTAATAGACAAATGGGCCTCTGGAGAGGGTTTTCGGTGAGTTTTCCCCTTTTACCTACTATTTATTTTGTTCAGGTCCCCAAGGTGAGGCTGCATCACTGTTTGTACCTAAGTTTCATTAAAGCAGCTTAAGCTTTGGCCTGAATGCTCGAGAGTCTGAGAAAATGGCATCTCGAGTCCGATTTATCTCGCCATAACCACTCTTCTCTGTATGATGTGAGCAAGGCTCCGAGATTGCATTCCAGTCACGACTCTCACTCTACTCGTACAAACGCTCTCGGACATCAGCTCGCTTACATAATAAATATTTCCTACTTTTCAGGCTCGAGAACATCTTCGATATCATATTCAACCTGGCATTTCTCCTGATCATCATCGGCGGCATCATTTTCATCGTAAGTTTCAAAAGGGGAGAACCTATCCAAGCAATTCTTTTGTAGCCGTAATAATGCTGCTGGCGCCTGGCGAGTAAAAACGGCGCGTTATCATAATTAATGAGGCTGCGCCATCTTCCCTTCTTCCGGGCGAGTTTCGGGATTTATTATGCGCATACTACAGTAAGAGAGTTTGAGACGCTACCAACCACCTTTATACTTACCAACGTGTAACTCTGGCAGAAGGCCTTAAACCTTAGGCTTTAGGCACGTGAGCTATTTAATATTCATTCATGTGTTATGTTTCATTCCCCAGGTGAGCTTTGCCGGCTGCATTGGAGCACTGAGGGAAAACATGTGCTTCTTGCGATTCTACTCCCTGTGCCTTCTGGTCTTCTTCCTAGCAGAGATTGCTCTCGCCGCATTAGGTACGTTCATTGTCCTGGATTCAAAAATGATGCTGAGTGTGGTCTGTTTTCTTTCAACTACGCAATCCTAACAAAGTGACATCAAATAAGTAGGTAACGTAACGATAAAGCATGAACACGCCTTACCACAATGCAATCTGCGTTTCGGCTTGCTTGCCCATTTCTGTTTCTGAACAACACCGTTCAAAACCCAGCCACGAGACCCTAAGGCTCCATGCCGTAAGATTAAAGGGCAAAATATTCAACTGCTCTGGGCCTTTTGGAGGAAACACGAAACAAATTAGGTTCTCTGGTGAAAACTAGGCTACAAACGAGAATTTTCTTTCCTTTTGTGCAACTTGGTACTAAGGGAGTTTTTGGTGCACTACGTAGTACATATTACCTACACAGCATACAATGACAGCTCGCAATTTGCGAAGAAAGAACTGGAATGTTGTTTTCGTTCATCTCCTTTGCATGACCTGTTACTATTCAAAAACTTTCGGGCAAAAGAAAATGCCTGCTTGCCATCTCCTCCTCCCTCTTTGAAGTTTGCATTTGCAACCGTTTTAGACGCGAAGAAAGCGAAGGAGAGGTCTGAAACGTGAAATTTAGTGCATGCACTTAACATTCGTTTTACTCGCAACTCTAGGGCCTAGAACCACTTGCGTCAGACATTAGAGAATTGCTTACAAACATATACCTAAGTATCACAAGGAAAAAAGGTGATGGCTATGGCTATGATAAGCTGCTGTTCAACAATAGATGGATAAGTAAATAGAGAGATATAGCGTATGACATGACTGATTCTAATCAAAACTCAAGTGCAAAGTAAGTAGGTTTGTGCTTATGTATAGATGGATGGATGGAAGAAAGCCCTATAAGAGGAAGAGTAGCGTAGTAGATAAATACTTTGATAGGCAGTAGGAAGTGTTCACAAAGTGGTACTAGAGACGACAAACTTTCAAGCAGCAGAAAACACGCTCTTAAACACCCATGTGCAGTGGATTTAAAGTTTTTTTTAAAAAAAATATAGAGAGAAAACGATGTCCTTGAGGCGCTGGAAGTGAGGATGCATTATTGAAGCTGTTTTTACACAATCCTGAAGGCGTAACGTTACTGACTCCTCATGTCTTAGGATGCCGTTTTAGGATAGTCCATGGCAACTTGACATTGTTTTTTCTCTCGGAAAAAACCTGACATTTAATTTACTCGAAAAGCTACTCTTCCCTTCTCCCATGGCATCTCCAAATCCAGATCGGTTTCTCCATTTTCCTGACATTGATTTTGATATGGTGGCAAGAAAGCATTTGGAGATTGCTCTAGACTAGCTTGCAATTTTTCATGCATCCAACCTATGGTTAGATCTGCATAGGAATAACACGAATTTTCCTTTTTAGGCTTCATATTCCCTCACAAGATGTCGAGCTTCCTTGAGGGCAAATTGTCAGATGAACTCATTCGCAATTATCGCGACGACCTGGACTTCCAGAACCTGATCGACCTGGTTCAGCAAGTACGGAAAAAGTTTGCACAATTGATGTCAATACATAGACTAATCACTTTATGTTTTCATAGGACTTCGAGTGCTGTGGCATTTCCTCAGAAGGTTTTAGGTAAGCGTTACATTAAAGGAACCGAACATTATAGGGAGCCATAATTTGTGTATTAACTGTGTATTCCATTGCAGGGATTGGTCCAAAAACGAGTATTTCAACTGCACCAAGAATCCGGAGGATAATCCTTCTGTGGAGCGGTGCGGAGTGCCTTTCAGTTGTTGCATTCCAGAGGCGTCAATCTCAGGGGACGACGGTCTGGTCAACATCATGTGCGGGTTTGGAGTCCAAGACTACAAGAACTTTCGAGAAATCAGCGCCAAAGTGAGAAAATATAATATGGTACATGCATTGGATGATCTAACAAAATGCGCACCATTTCAGATCCACACGCAGGGCTGCATACCGAAATTGCAGCAATATGTCGAGTCCAACCTCTACACTGTCGGTGGCATTGCCCTCGGTGTGGCGCTCGCTCAACTTTTAGGTGAGCAAGAAAAATGACCAAAGACAAAGAGGGATCAGAATGTACTTTAAAAAAATGTTCTCAGCGGAAATGTCACATTTCGAAATTGGGTTTCGAAACAGACGTTTTTCTCTTTGTTGTCGTGTACTTGTGTTAGATTAACTTATTCGTTTCGATTTGTCAGAGCAGAAAGAGTATTCTTTCTCTGCTGACCGAAATTGTGAAATTATCTTCATCTTTTTCAGTAATATGGTTGGCTCGGACGTTAGAAGGTCAGATTGAAAATCAAAGGGCCCTGTGGAAATACTGAGGTTGCAACGGAATCTACAAAATATCAACTAACATGCCAACGTTACTTACACAACGATTTATGTGCTCTCTATTGATTTTCTGTGAAAACTAAAGAAATGAAATTTGTGACTGAAGAGTATTTAGAATTATATAAATGAATAAAATAAATATCTCTTAGTACTTTTAATAGTACAAAAAATAATGATCGTGCATAATGTCTTGCATGTTATCTTCAAGTTTTTCATGCGTGTTTTTAGCCCATTTCTGCGCCAAAATGTTGTGTTGTGTTTAAAGCGCAAAAAGCCGCAATGCAAGGCTCTTAAGTAATTTCCCATAGGACAAAAATCAAATCGAAAGAAAATGTCTTGAGAGACACGTGGTAGTGGGGCCTTAATGAAAATTAAACTTGGCACATTGCAAGCGTACATGACATCGAAACATTGATCCTGTTGAGTCAAAAGCCTAAAAACAGTAACAATATGTGCAGGTATATCGTTTTTTTGCCATAACTAAGTTTAGCAAAGTTTTTTATTACAACTTGTAGTCTATGTCGATATCTGTGTAGCACTTTTAATATAGATACGTAGCTATCGAGGTTGGGATTGATTCTATGCCGTCCAATTGACAGTTGTGCATTTAAAGGGTTTGCCTTCATGAGTCTGTGTTAGCGAGCAAAAATACCATGACGCAGCTGCTTTGGCTAGAGTTGCAAAAACCACAAGTCTTGTCAAACGTGATAGAATAACAGGACAATAAATGCACTAGAAAAGAAACTTAAATCAAAGTTTACCTTGTTTCATATGTGTCGAATCATCCCACACAATGTCGGTGTGTAAGTGCTCCGTAACCGTAAGAATGTTTTGCAATTGCTGGCAGCTTTCGATTGGAGCAATAAGTGCCCTGGTGACATTTTTGTTTCTACACGATCTCACAATGATTAGAAGGTACTATCACTTGTAATTAAAAGTATTTTACTAGTCCATTGTACTTTTAACCGGAAATATCTCAGAGAACTGGCTAAGACCCACGGAAAAAGGCATGCCTACGATTATTTCATTTTGTCGGCCAATGAAAGGCCACACGAATATATGGGTATTAAAGTTTCGTTTTTCTTGACTCGACCATTTTATCTTTGCCTTCTAATGCAGACAAATTGCTGAGGGTCTGCGACCTAACCACCGACGACGCAAACATGAGGGAAAACCACTGGAAATCGCAGCGTTTCCTCTCGGCAGACTCGATTCTGCGTCGCACTCAAACCTGCCGGCGATATTTTCATGAAATACCCAGTGAAGGTCAGCAAGGTCTTGGTTCAGTTGATACCACTAAAAGTAAGAATTTGACCTTTTTAAAGGCCAATCCAAAGTTCTCCATGAGGAGGCGGCCTTTCCTCTGGCCTTCATCCATTCCATTCACACTGACGTGGGGGTGCTTGAAATGTTCCTCAGTGCCATGTTCAGACCGCAAAACTACCACTGCATCCACGTCGACCCAAAAGTAAGATACTATCCATCATGTCAGCTTTTCTTGTCATGCATTTGTTTGTTTGCATGCTCTTCCATTTTACAGGCCAGTCCCGAGATTATCAAAGCAGTGGCGGGCATCGTCAATTGCTACAGGAGCTATTTAAACACGACAAACATTTTCCTGAGCAGCACCAGTATTCCAGTATTTTGGGGACACATCACCGTGATTGAGGCTGAACTGATTTGCCTCCGGGATTTGTTAGCCATTCCAGGAGCCAGTTGGAAATATGTGCTAAACTTTGGTATGTGCTAGTCTATCTGATCTTCTGATGATCTGAGGCATGTGCTATTACAATTTTTATATAGCCGGAAGTGAAATGCCCAATATATCGCACAAAGCATTGAGGAAACAGCTCCAGCAATTGAAAGGGAGGGACGTCATGGTGTCTATGGAGCTTCCCCCAAGACATTATGAACGCTTCAACGAAACTCA
>JAAUYL010060802.1_pt1 | contig 16453 bp, 10 predicted proteins | sample 7278011 | NCBI WGS metagenome assembly JAAUYL01 (sample SAMN14350225, study PRJNA611818) | marine sediment metagenome | isolation source: surface marine sediment (1.8m) | place: French Polynesia: Moorea | collected 2018-08
CAATGACAGACCGCATGTCCAGCCCTTCACTCCTTTTAGGGTTGCCATCACGTCCAAAACTGAGTATCATCAGATTCGAACCATCGCTAAATGGGCACGTCCTGGACAGAGATTGGACATTGACGTGAGTCCAATGGAGGTCAAGGCAACTGCCAATCTCAGGGACATTGACCAGTCCAAGAGGGGGTGCCGATTTGCAGACGAAACCGGAAGTGACAGTGACATTTTCCAGGATTACACCCAGACTGGCTGCCAGTTTGAGTGCATGCTGAGAAAGGCCAGGGATTTCTGCAGTTGCACCATGTGGAACATGCCATTCCCAGATGATGTCAATGGCAATGTCAATGAAACCATCTGTGACACCTATGGCAACACCTGCTTCGACCACGTCCTGACCAAACCCCACATTGACAACGACTGTCAGTGTCCAATTGACTGCAATATCATCAAATTCGGAATTCAATCCAAGGAGACTCCCATTGGCATTGTCGAGCAATGCACTGTCAGCGCAAGGGATGTCAGCACCTTCCTGATGCCTGTCAAGGACAAGTTAGTTGCCAGCGACTTGTTAAATGGCTACTACAAGTTTCCTGAATACATTGGCATGTCTGGGGCTGACAGAAATGTCAGCTACCAGGATTATGAAAACTTGCCAGAATCACAGAGAGGACTAGAACGGTGCACCAAAATCTTGAAAGAAGACATTGCCATCGTGTCTGTAAACTTTGCTGCCAACACCTATGTCAGGACAATCATGGACAGAAAATTGTCTTTTGCAGACAAATTAAGCAGCTTTGGTAAATTCATGTATGCTCCACTTTTACAGTGTTTTTGACAGTTATTTAACAGGAGGAACTCTTGGATTGTTTACTGGAATGAGCTTGCTTAGCATGATTGAAGTTGTGTTTTGGATGCTCAAAATCACTGGCCAATCCTGGAAGCAAGACAGAAAAGTTGTAAACAAATAATCAATTGGATCTTGGTGTTTTGACTTCATTCTTGTTATAATTGTGAGTTTCAAAAACTGGGACACAGCTAGATATCTTTGTATTTATGTTGAGCAAACACTCGAAGAAAGCAGCAAGAATAACAAAGTGCAGGAAACGACTTCCAGACCTTGGAAACTTGAAGAAAATTGTCCCCCGGGATTGGTAGGTAGGTGATTGTGAAAGCAAAGCACGCAGAGTTTTACTCTACTTTTACTTGGAGAAAATGATAATTACCTCAACTTTCCGACTCTCCAACAGGATATTTTCTTTCTCAGAGACTTCGGTTCCAGCACAATCCAAGAAATAAGGTGAATTTATTCCATCAAAAAAGTCCAAAGAATATTGGCTGAATCAAGGCCAATATGGTAGATATTATAATCCAGGGAAAAAGTTTGAAGCTCTTACTGATCCACCATAAAATTAAATTTTTGGCTCTACTGTGACAAAGTTACTGCCTGTTTCAGATGACTTCGGTCTTGAAGTTTACTTTTAATCACCCTTCCGTTCCTTGGAGATATTTCGGAAGCAGAAGCTCTGGACTCGAAAAAGTGGGACAAAATTCTGCCGAGCAATTTATGTCATTTTTATGTAGAGAAGCCGATTTTTCCCGGATTTTTTCATGGAAAATCATGATTTTCTCGGGAAATATCGGAAATTTCACGGACTTTTTTGTTTAAACATGTTTCCAAACATGGGGCTGCTGTAACTCGAGATCACACGCAGCTCAAAAATTGTCATTTAAAATTATAATTTTATTTAATAGAATTATAAAGTATTAATGCCAATATTTTCACGCAGGTGAAGCCGAAATTTCAAAGCAATTTGTTCACAGCCACTCCAAATGAAGTTGACAATCAATTTTAGTCACCCAAACTCAAAAAAAGAAATGGTAAATTGAAACCCAAAGTCTTTAACCCCCTAGTGAGATGGCTGCATACAGAGTCTTTCAAAATACCATTGGAAACAGGTCTTGGCTGATTCTAGATAAACTATGCTTCTTAACGGACTTATATCCCCTCCTCTGTTTATTTTCTTTCCTTCCTTTAAGAAAACCAAACCCCTATTCAAAAGCATCTTGCAGAGCCGATATTATTGGTGGTCGTCATGTAAAAAACCTGTAAAAATACATGACAAGGGCGTTTCTGAACTCTGTAGCCATTTGCCTTCCAAGAATTTTCCCCTCTTTTGTCGTTTGTGTGAGCAATTGTTATGTGAATATGACTTTTCGTCGGCTTGAAAACTACAATTTTGTAATGAGACACAGTGATCTCTGACCCGTGACTAACTTCTTTAGTTTTAGAAGAGCAAGGATTTTTGCCTATTATGTGAAGAGTCCAATCAGAAATGGAATGTCAAAAGATAAGAGGGTGGGGAAAACTTGTAGGGGCATTTTTTGCTCGTGTTAAGTTTCCAGCACTACATCTCCCCTCTCCCATCCATATATCCGATTTTCCGGCCAGCTTCTTAGCTTACCGAAAACAAACCGTGTAGAAAAAGCAAAAAACTGTGTCTCGACTGAGCGATATTGAAAGATAGCCGTGTTTTGTTTAGAAGGGGGAAGAGACTCTACATTTTTTACAAGTCTGGTAAGTTTTCCAAGGCAAAAAAATTCAAAAAATATCACTGGTTCACTGGATTTTGTGCCAAAAATATGCCCCAATTTCCTGAAACACAGAGGATGGAGATCACTGTCTTTTCTTTCTTTCAGAGTGTCAATTTTTCAAAAGGACACCCCCCAACAAAACCATATTTTTGGGGGACCTAATCTTATAGTTTTAATACATGACTAGGGTCTGAGAATGACTTGAAAAGTTGGCCTAGATACCTACCATCTCCTAGATTTTTCAGGGGCTTCTCTTCACCTTCATCTACAGAAGTCAAGTCAGAACACAGCCCTGCTTTCATTATTCATATCTAGCCACTCTCTGGAATTCCCCTAGACAAAGAATTTTGGAAGTGGTCTATACCTGATCACCATGCATATTATATGGCACACAATGTGGTGGTGGTATTTGTTTACAAATTTTCCTGACTTCAAGGTTGGCAAACCAGAGCCTTGATTGACTTCCCGCGGGAATTTAATTCAAGAGCAGCTCTCAAGAGACTGGGAAAAGTTTGTGCATAGTCTATGTAGGAAGCTCAATCAAAGTTCTATGGGAGGCCTACAGCATTGACCCAAGCACCCATTCTCTAGTAATTAATTTCTGTTCCCAACCCAGTCTCTTCTCTTTTTGTAGAGTAAAACCAACAAGCTTTTGGTATTTATGTTGCGTGACTCTGGCAATTCTTATCTCTGAAACAGCCTTGTTCATTCTCTTACATTGTACAATGTCCTTTTGTGAGCCTAACCTTGTTTTGTTACATTACATTGGCCTGGGATTTAGCTTCATTTGTTTAAAGGCTACGAGATTTGGCCTTAGCGATATGGCTGCTACTGCTAGCAAGTAAGAAATAAAGGTTAGAGTTTGTTAGAACAAACTGCTCCTATAAAAAGACCACGTTTTTAGTTTTAGGACCAGCAGCCAGGGTTATGTCCTTTTCTCATATTCTGAACCTCGCACAAGTGGATGGTATGTATTCCGAGTATGTAGGAATGGTTTAGCTCGTTTTAATGCCCTCCCCCTCTTTTCCTAGTTATTGTAAAACTCATCCCAACACAGTGACCCAAACATCAATAACACTTTGCCTCACCAATATTGTGACGAACAATTTTAAACCATTATTTTGTTTTCATAAATCCGTTTGGTGTTTCATCAAAGCTGTGTTTGTAAACATAAGAAATAACGCCAATATGTTTATGTTTTAATGCTGTTATCGAAGAAAATAAGACCTACCCTCTAGGTGCTACAAGCTATATGGAGAAGTCCTGAAAGTGATTCAGCATAATTTTGATCTTGGATTGGTTTTATGGTCGATGTATAGGGGGTGACTTGGCAAATTCCTTGGATTGAAAATAGGCAATGTTAATCCGAGTGTGCAAGCAGAATGAAGCATACATATAAGCCCCAAAAAAAGGAAAGAGGAGGAGGTTTTAGAAAGCCAAATGCACCACACTTCCACATGGTCTCTGGGTCTGCCGTTTAAAATCGAGTATTCCATTTCCAGAGAGTTAATCACAAATAAGAGAATAATGGCATATCATTTGACTATCATTTGAATTAACAGTGCATTTTGATAACCACTTCTATTAGGCTATTCTGTTTGTTTACAAACAGCGCACAAGGTAAACACGCAATCTTTGCTTGGGAAACGCGTAACGGTTTTACGATGATCCATCAGGATTTTGATGATGGATGCCAATTGTGATGCACTCCCAACTTTGAGCAACTTTGTTTTGGGGTGGAGGGAGAACCGGTGTCGATTAATATTCCCACTGTGTAGACACACTTTTCTCTGCTGTTTTCTCTCTGGTGGGACTTAAAGTGTGCAATAGCATTGGGACACAGGGAGTGATGGCAATCTGAACATGGTCCTTTGTCAAGAAGTCCATCACTGTCCCTGCCATTTTAAAGTAAAGCTCCAGCTTACTAACATCCTATTGAGTATAAAGAACAGCTTTAAGGGGTCACAATGATGGTGACAGTTATTAGAGAGAGCCCAAAACTTCACGAATTTTTCAGAGCTAAATTGCAAAATATTGGAACAAAGACCTCCTGTTTATGAAAACAAAATCCTTGTCCATGGTGTTTTGACACTCCATTATGCGAGAAAATAGACTGGTGAAAGGCTATAGGCTTACCTTTTTGCTACCAGATCCTACTTAGGATAATGTGAAAATGCAAATCAGGAGCCAACGATATTTTGGACACATTTTCCCTTCGGATTGGGATCAGCTTTGTATACGCTGTTGTTGTGCATACAGGGTGTTTCAAAACAAAACCAACTTAGACTAGTTTTTTGCGCCACTCTGTAGAAGCCTTTCCAAAGACTATTCTCCTCCTTCTCACTCTCTGGAATTGTGAAGTAACAACAGCAACTTTTGAATTTCCTATTAGTGTTCTTTAGAATTAGAGCTGAAGCAATTGTTGCTGACAATGTCGTTGACTTTAACTTGAATCAACGCTAGGAATTCCAATGTACGGTCCATTTAAGGCCAAACTTTTTAGAATGCAGAAAAAGTAGCGATCTGAGGAGGAGGGGGAAAGCTATTTTATCCTGTAATGGGCAAAAAAGCAGAGAAAAACAGACCCTTCTCGTGTCTAAATTTCGTATTTTTTATTTCCAATTACTCACTATCACTACATTTTTTGGATCTTAAACCAAAAAATTTTTGGACTTTTTTGAAAATATTCAAGGAAATTCCCAATTTTCATCGGGCTCCTCCTCCCCAATTTTTCGACTATTTTTATTCAGAAAATACACTCAATTTATGGCAAAAAAAACTTTGATTTAACCACAATTCTAGTTTGTGCGTTTGATTGCGAAAAAGCTCTAGAATTACTGCAATTAGACAGGGAAGCTCATGAAAAATTAAAATACAATTTAACCCCAGACCATAAGTCAAATGTCTTTCCTGCTTGATTAAAAGAGAGTATGAATAGATGAAACGTTATAATTACAACCTAGAAACGTTGCAAAACAGTTTCAATGCAATGTTTTCAATTGTCTTACACAATTTGTCGTCAGCTTTCTTCGGGTTGGTGCTGCGACAATTCGCACCCAGAATTTGGGGACCAATTTTGGTCCCCGCTGAATGCATCTGGGGCCAAATTGACCCCAAACCGTCTATGGCAAATTCCGCCCCCGGTCGGTTTCGTTGATGTTTATGGTTTACAGCAACACCCCACTAAACAAAACCATTTATCAAAGCGCTGAGAGAATCGTGTTGTAACAGTTATGCCATCCCTATTCTCTATACATTTATGAGCAAATGTAGAAAGAGAGTAAAGAGTTGAGAGTGGCTCAAGGATTATTTATGTTCCACTTTGACTGCTATACCCTCTCGCTGAGAGGTAGGTGATTTATTTTCGCAGAGGGGCTGAGTTTCTTCTACTTTGCATAGTGAAGAAATGTTGGTTGAAAAATGGCCATTATTCTGTGTCTTCTTATTTTGAAAAGAATGACGTTTTACTTAAGAATAGCAGAGCAACCAAATATCTGGCAGAATCTGATTGGTCCACCTGGACATCTCTTGCTCTTGACAACCAATCAAAAAATAGCACATCCTCAAGAAGAATTAGGCAGAAGAACTTCTATTGAAATGACTTTAACAATCACGCTTTCTATGTCCTTCAAGGATCAAGGAGAATCATCATCTGTCCGATTCCAATTGGTCCACCTAGACTAGATCCTCATTTAAACACCAATCAGGATCCTACATGTGGAAGGTCTTTACGATCTGAAACCAATCAAAAGACTCCATCTGGAACACTGCCAACTTCGAGGAGCCTCCACCTGGAGAGACATCATTGGTAAATTAGAAGAATCCAAGTTGTCCCTCTGTCAACATCCGATTGGTCCACCTGGACTTGGCCTTACAACCAGATCCAATCAAAATATAACATGTGGAATGTCATTGTCATCTGAAACCATGTTCTGTGGTGAAGTGCTTCTCATATCTTTGATCGCATTGAAGAACACAGGTTTCAATTGACCAATTTTACCTCAAGGTTTTCATAGCAATTAAGGCTTTCTCAGATCCAAATCCAACAAGATTACAAGAAACGTTGGACACGTCGCAGTTGGGAACTTGAAGCCAGTCTATCATGTTCTCAACTCATCTTTGTTTGTTCCTCCTTGTTGGAGTTAACATTCAGCGAGTCCAAGGCCAGCCGTTGAATTTTAGCATTGATGAAGATGCAGCAAAATTCAACTTGGTGGTCACATCCGGCAATTCAATCTTCCGGTTTCGGGACACCTCCAAATCCACAGAGGTGGTGTCACTTCTGTAAGTGGATAAATACCACCAAAGTTCAGCCAGCAAAGTATGTATAATGTGAGCATTTTGTGTTAAAACATGATTTTGTAGGCATGACGATTGCAAGCCTGATTTCGGTCTGGATTTCAAAGTTTCACTGAAGTTCTCCACCGGAGGACTCCTGAACGGGACCATCCCAATTCTGTGTGGAGGACTGACTGATTCCTACAATGCCAACTCTGCCACCAATGATTGCTACATCCAAGGTCAAGACGAGCCTGCAATTAGAATGAAGGAGAAACGTTATTTGGCAGCATCTTTGACAATCCGTGATGGATTGACATTGTGGGTGACAGGAGGCAGGGGTGCGACTTTCAACCAGAGTCACTGGAATTCCACCGAAATGATCCAGCTGAATCCAGATGTGGTTGGCAAGCTCGATAGGGAGGATGGACCGGAAATGCCAATTAATATCAAGCAACATTGCCTGGCTCACCTCAATGACACTCATGCCATAGCATATGGCGGCACCACGCCACTGCATAATGCTTCATGGACTTGGCTGTTTAATTTTAAGACAGAATCTTGGTCTGTTGGTCCAAAATTGAACCAGGGCAAGAAGAACCATGTTTGTGGCAGCATTGTCACAGGATCTGGATCAGTGACGGTAGTAGCTGATAGGGGCTACACGACTGATGGCATTGTCGAGATCTGGCAAACAGAAAACCTGAAACATAGTGGATGGACAATAGCTGACAACTTCCCCAGAATCAGTTTTGCCGCGATTGTTTCCTCTCCACTAAGAATGAACAGCCTCTATCTTGTTGGTGGCTGCAACCAAAACCAGCAAGATGGTTTCAACAAGGTCTACCAATTCAAATGCAATCAAACAACCTGCGACTTCAGAGAAGCTGGGAGACGACTGAAGGTTGGAAAATGTCGGGCAGTGGCATTTTTTGCTTCTCAAGACAGGTTTCCATGCAAACAGAAGGATCATCAAGGTGAGTGCAATCACTAATCAAAAGTTTCATTCAAAATTCATGATTTAATAATTGTTTGCAGAACCAATAGAGTCTATCATGCTGCTCTCTGGGATATTTGAGAACGATTCACAGAAAATGCAAAACACAACTGAAGAAATCTGGATTCCAAGCAATAATTCAGGCTCTTCAAGACTTTGCAATCCCACGTCAGCATTTACATTGCCGGGAACTATCGGTCCAACTGGAGGCTTGATCAGGGGAAAGACTCCAATCATCTGTGGAGGACAGGCTGTCAAAGAGTGCTACACTGTAAACAACTCGAATCCCATCGCCAAATTAAAAGAGAGTCGAGCTTTTGCAGCCAGCATTTTGATCAATCAAGACAGACACCTCTGGATTCTTGGTGGAATGCTCAGTGATAGAAGCACTGTCAACTCAACTGAAATTGTCTCTCCAGAAGATGGCACCATCATGGGCCAAGATATGCCTGTTGGTCGTAAAGGACATTGCGCCTTGAAGCTGGATCCAAACACAATTCTCATCACTGGAGGCAGTGATGGCAAGAAAGATATCAGCGTTGAGAAAAGTACTTTTGAATACAGCTTTCAAACAAGAAAATGGACCGTTGGACTACAGTTGAATGAGAGGCATCTCTATCACGTTTGTGGAACCATCGTAAACACTGAAACCGGAAGTCCCATTGTCATTGGTGGATTAGACTCACCAAAGGTTGAACTCATGAATGGCAAACAAAAGGAATGGATTGTCGTAGCTGAGCTCCCTGTTGCCTTAAAATATCCAATGGGATTGTCAGTCAACAACCGGTTCTTCGTTTTTGGCGGCAAACAGAGCAGGTCCACAAATCTAGTGTGGAGCCTTCACTGCAATGGACAGACATCTTGCAGCTGGACAAGATTGGAAGAAGTCATGAAAACACCGAGACATGCTGGCGTGGCTTTGGCTATTCCAAAGTCTCTCAGCTCGTGTAGTCTTGCAACAACCACAACCACAACCACAACCACAACCACAACCACAACCACAACCACAACCACAACCACAACCACAACCACAACCACAACCACAACCACTACCACAACCACAACCACAACCACAACAACAACAACAACAACAACAACAACAACAACAACAACAACAACAACAACAACAACAACAACAACAGCAACAACAACAACAACGACGGCGACGACAGCAACAATCTCAGCAATTACAAAACCATCCCAGCAAACATTTCCAGGATGCCAATTTCCTGAAAGGACAAAGCTGGACATCGCCACCACCTTTGGGGAGGTGGTCAGGTATACTGTGTGAAAGTAAAATACGAGTGGTGTGATCAGATTTAGATTTTGCTTTCAAACAGAATTATGTAATCAAGTATTTGGTAAGTACGAGTATGTCAGCAATCATGTCAGATAATTGTCTGTCAGAGTATTCAGGGTACACTGTGTAGGATAAAAATAAGTAAATAGGATTGGCAGAGAGGAAGGACTGGACGGAGCACAACGTGGAGCGCTTAAGGTAAAACAGGAATTCAACTCTCTTCTGGTAAGTTTTCATTACGAAAAGACTGGACAAAGCTAAACATTATGTCATTTGCAGATATTGTTTTACTTCAAGCCAACAAACCAACTCCCAGGAGAAGGATTCAAGGATTCCAAAGACTTTCAACGAAAACCTTCTGAAGCTCTAAAATGTTTGAATTGATCATTAATTTTCTGTGCCAATGCCCTACATACAAGAAATAATGTTGACTATTATAAATTAAATATGTTTTGTTAGATTTTGTTAAAAAAAATTACAAAATGTCACAACCTGAAACAGATCAGAAAAAAAGTTGTCTTCAAGGACTTGTGTTTTCTGGCAGGCTTCAGTTCAGAAGAAACAAAGTACCTATACTGGTATCCCGGTAGTGAATCAAGGCAGGCTGCATGACCCTAAAAATTAGTGCGGCTGCATTATCGAGCTTAATCGACCTAAAATTGACATGGCTGGTTTAGTTTCTTCTTCACATCCCCATTGCCAAAAGAAAAAAAATGCCCTGTCAAAAAACCTGACTGAACCTGACTAAATTTCCTCTACTGTGCCTAAATTTTAGGAGAAATGAACAATGTGATTCTGTCTACGACTTGGATTACAAAAATGCCCAATGGAGGGCTACTGGCGGACTCCTACATGGCCGTGTTCCAATTATATGTGGTGGTGGACTGTACAGGATCAAATCCATCACTTATTTTAATAAATGCTTTGTCGTCGGCCAAGAGACTCCAGCAGCAACGATGACAGCACGACGGTTATATTCATCTGCTGTTGTTTTCCCCGATGGAAAGACATTGTGGGTCACGGGCGGAGAGGGAGGCAAAGAGTTGAAGCGATCGAAAAGAAAGAAACCTACGCAAATGCTCCAATCATCCGACCTGATCACGATAATGCCAAATGGCAGTTTGACTGTCGAAAAGGGACCCGACTTGAAAGCAAGGAACAAGCTTCACTGCATCATGCTTCTCAACCAAACTCACGCTTTGAGCACTGGAGGTGTTGCTGGTAAAAGTGTTAAAACTTGGCTATTTGACTTTAAAACCAAAAACTGGAGATCTGGGCCAAACTTGAATTCCGAAAAGAAGAATCACGTTTGTGGAACTGTTCAAACTCCTTCTGGACAAATCATTGCTGTTGTGGCAAACAGATTTCCTAGCACTGATAGCAATATAGAATTTTGGAGGACATGGACATGGACAAATAAGTGGACAATTGCCAAGAATTTGCCTAAGATGAGATTTGCAGCAGCGGTATCGTCTCCAAAACAAAACAGTCTCTACCTAATTGGAGGCTGCAACAGCAACCACCCAAACACATCAAACATTTACCAGCTTAAATGCAACGAGACCATGTGTGACTACAGAGACATAGATCAAAGACTGAAAGCTCCAAGATGTCTGACCATGGCATTTCTAGTTCCAAAGGATGAATTCCCTTGCCGACACAGACATGGTCAGAATGGTAAGGACTTATGTCTATGTCATGTGCAAATCAAAATTGCTAACTTTCGAAATAACTTATTTCGTCCCTCCATACGAAATCGAAAAATTTACTTTCGAAATCAGTTTCATTTGTGACTAACTTTTGAAATAAACATTTTTATTTGCACATGATCTAGGTATTCATTGTTTTTTGTTAGTTGGAATGATATTTTCAAATGAGACCATTTGCTTTCAGATCCACAAAAGTCAGTCTTGTTGCTGTCTGGAGCATTGCAGGAAGACTCTCAAGACTCCAACCTTGTATACTTGGACACTACAGAGGAAATTGTGCTGGATGGCACCAATAGCAGCTCAGGACATTGCAACAAGTCTGAGCATGTCATCAAGGGTGCCATTGGATCATCTGGTGGACTTATCAAGGGAAGAATTCCATTTCTATGCGGAGGGATGCGAGATATAAATATCACTGCTAGCAATGACTGCTATGTCATGGACAATATGAAGCCAGTCAATTTCTTGTCGAAAGAGAGGGCCTATGCCGCTAGCGTTTTGGTCAATGAGGACAGGCACCTGTGGATACTGGGATGTTGGAACAGGAATAAATATATATTCAAGTCAACAGAGATTGTCTCACCCGACGATGAGCCAATACATGGGCCAACTATGCCACTGGAACTCGTCAACCATTGTGCTTTGAAGCTGGATGAAAACACTGTCCTGGTCAATGGAGGACTCAACTCTTTAAAGCCAAAGATGGCAGAAAAAAGAACTTTTGAATACAGCTTTCACCATGGAAAATGGTCCCAAGGGCCTTCACTCAATCAAGTCCATTGGGGACATGTTTGTGGAACGATTGTCAATACAGCTGATGGATACAAGACTCATCTTGTGATTGGAGGAGTGGACTCACAGACAGTGGAGCTTATGAACAGAAAACCGGAAACTGAAACCAAGTGGATTGTGGTGAAGGAGCAGCAGCCTAGGAAAATCTCTTATCCAATGGGAGTGGCAATTGACAAGACATTTTACCTGTTTGGCGGTCGCCAAGACCTAGATCCAATTATTGGAGCCACAAATGAATCCTGGAGCATGGAATGTTTTGGAACGAATTGCACGTGGAGCCAACTGGATCATGTTATTATGCGGACACCTAGGCATGGTGGACTTGCGTTGGCAATTCCAGAGTCACTCAGTGGATGCGATTTCCTGTAACAATGCAATCTGTAAACGATTTTGAACCTAGTAGATTATGTCATTCCAATCTCAGGACCCACCATGATGAAACATCCAAGACCATACCTAGGTGCCAGGAGTCATTGAAGGGGAAGGTGGTTAGGTATATTGTGTGAAATCATACAGTATGTGTGTTGTGTGCTTTTTATAAGACTTTTTCTTGGCATAATATCATATAGATTGCTTGGTAAGTTTGGTAAGTCGGGTAATAAAATACACTAAATGTCCATGAAACCGTATGTCTGAGACTAGCAGTAGGCTAAGGTAGGCTAAGTAGGAAGCATCATTGAGGGTTCAGCGTTGGATCAGGATCAGGATTGGACAAGGTAACATAAAAGTCTTGGAGAGAGCTTGGTAAGTATTTCTTTGCAATTACACAGCTGAGTGTATCTTATCTTGTTTTCTATTTTTTCAGAACCAAAAATGGGATTATTATGGGAATCTGAACACTGAAATTGAAACAGACAGAAAACAGAAAATGCAAAGAAGACTTTTGTGTAAAATAAAGTGCAACTTATTATCTTCAAAATGTATAAAAACAATTATTGCTATTTTTTATAGTATACCACTTGAAAGTATTGTACACAATATTGTATCTAAGGCCGCCAAAATTATTGTAATTAATTTAATTGTAATTTCTTTGTGAAAAATCTGCAATAAAAAGGACATTTTTTAATTCCCTCCCAAAACTGACTGCAAAAAGTAAACATTACCAAAAAAGTAAACAAAAACGCTGCCTGCACGTGTGGCTCCGCCTCTGTCAGCCAATTGAATGATGTCACGAAATCGAATATTTGTCAATATCAAGTTGCGGAAATTGCCCGCCAGGGGCTAGTGGCGCTGTTTTTCAATTTGCCTGAACCCCCCTCCCTTTATCAAATATTCCAACTGCTGTCAAAACTCAAAATTGATGCTTAGAAACTCCTAAGTTAATCCTAGCCCAAGGATACAACAAAAGGGACAGCTTTGTAACCTAACGCAACTCTAATTTCCAAACTCAAACAAGACTGAGCTTTGTTGATGGGGAACAACAACAACGACAAAGGAATATTAGACTCCTCAGCTCAGACCATTGTAAACGATGTGCAAACTTTGAAAGCCTGTTGTATAGTCCGTTTTAGACAAGTTTTATCCTGTCCAAACTTGCTCAGACTTGTCTGAAACTGTCTTTAGTGCATTGACTCTCCAAAAAGTCCTACCTCATAGACTCATTTTGACAAGGGGGAAGCTAAGAGCCTAACAAAGGAACGGAAAAAGGCAAAAATGGCTGTTAAGAGAGAGAGAGAGAGGGGTGGTGTTTTTGCAGCAGGTTCCATTCACAAAACCATTGCAAACATTGGTGCCAGCAACCAAGTCATAGTCATTTTGGCTAAAAAAGAATGCATGACCAGATTGGAACCAGCCTCTGAAAAACAAAGTCTGTGACAACTTGATTCTTAGGTTTCTGAATAGCTCGCAAACAAAAAGAGAAACAGAGTATTGATTTGGTTTTGACTGACAGTGGCACGCGAATTTTTTTCTGTATGTCCTAGCTGTAGGCTGCAATTAATTTCAGCTGATTTTCTTGATTAAAATTACCTGGTGCCTTTTTTATTACTTCTTTTTGCGATAAGGCTTTTGCGTGACTTGAGTTGTTTTTGTAAAAGAGTAAAGCAAACCATTTTCAACAAATATAGAGCTTGAAATTGCTTAACAAACTCCCCGAATTTTATAGCCTCTATTCGAGGGTAATTTATAGTTAGCCGCAATATCATGAAATTCGTGCATATATTTATATTTATTAATAAGATTTTTTCGGTAACATTTTTCTACGCCCAACCAAATGAAAATTAGAAAAGACAATGGCTCGCAATTACGGGGAATAATTTATTGAATTAATTTAGCTCCCTGGTCGTGTACTAAAAATAATTTCAGGTTTTACATGATAAAACCTGACAAAAAATGCCTGGCTCAGTGGTGTCTGAATATAGGTAATTAGATTTGTCTGTCTGGTTTTCTGACCACTCTGGCATTTTTGGGACTTTCTCATATAAAAATATATTCGAAAATAAAGAACATAATAAAAATATTTGAAAAGGGCTGATAAAATCAGATTTTCCTCTGGAAACCAAAATCAATTTACGCGAACGCTGATCATGCTTTTCACAGAATTTCTAGTCAATTTTTATTCGATTTTGGAGATTTTTTGGACTGATATTAAAAAATATCTAAGCTAATTAAATCCACCCTATTTATTTAAAAGCTGCTATATATTTTCTAATATTTTTTTCATGAAAAATACAGCAATAACCTTGCTGGTTGTCCACAAGCCTGTGTAATTAAAAATGTTGGTATACGTTTGCCGTACAGAAAAGAAAGCAATTATGCGCGTTCCGTTTTGAGGTATGGCTCATATTATCTCGATGAAAAAGCATTGCTAGCTTACTATTGCTTATTTACCTTATAAACCCCACTATATATAGAACAAACAAGCACCATTTCATACACGTTAGGTGAAATCACGACACACAGAAATATACATTGCAACCTGCAATGACATTGTAAAAGAATTCCCAGAGGAAGTGTTCCAATTATTATTTTTCTGTCCATTCTGTTTGTTTTAATGCAATAGACTCAATAACTAAAAAAATGTAATTTTTTACAAAAATTAGATTATCTGAATTTCTAGACATATGGTCAATCTGAAGCTATTCATGAAAATGCTGAAAATGAACCCTGCTTTCCAGGCAATCAAGAGTGAAAGCCAGGTCCCATGGGAAGCCAATCAGTTGTAAATTGGAAAAGCCGGGTTGAAGGGGGAGATGAGAGCATCAAAATCACAGCAAGTTTATTTCAGAACTTTACGAAGAAACTCTTATCAATATTTAATTATGCGCATTTCTAACAAATGAGGCCATTCAAAGATGTAAGATTTAGTGGTATTGTTAAACTTCTGTAACATTTAGAAGCTGTTATTGCAAGTTAACAACAAAGACTAACAAATTAACCTAACCCGTTTTAGTTATTTTTTACTTCCAAAACCAAAAAATGGGGACCTGTGCTTCAGTGGAACTTTGCTGACAATCTAAAACTGAAATTGCAAAGTGCAGAAATTGTGAAAGCAGTCCTCTCCTATCCTATAAAAGTTATGGGCCGGTTATAACTCAGACAGCGGGAGACAAAAAGAAAGGAACAATCATCAATCAACCACGTGCAAGAGTATTTTAAGAGTAATACTCAAAAAAATACTCGAAAACATGGACAGGTCAATAAGGAATTTATATATCGGGTTTTTTTTGTTTCTCATATATTATTGCAGCCATGTTATGTTAATTTATGTTTAATAGACAATAGCAGGCATGTGTGACAAGGCTCAGAACGTTGGCAAAAAATCCCCCTTTTGAGAAAAATATGCCTGAAAGCTTTTACCTGAAATGCGGGGTGCCAGAAGTGAGCATTTTGAGTCAAGAAATTGTGTCATATCTGGCTATAAATGAAATAGGAAAACTTTGAATAAACCACATTAATTACTACAATTTTCCTGCCTTCTACAATTCTAGATTTGCAAAAGTACGTTTTCAGCTAAAAAACTATAAGAAGCTGCGTAAATTCTATGTAAATCATTAAAAAATGCAAAAGAAAACCACTAAATTGCCTCATTTTTTCTGGGTTTTTTTTACTATTTAGTCAGTCCTTTGTCTTACGCAAGTAAGGAAATGTCCCTGGAAAATGGAGGGTAATATTTTATAATTATTATAATATTTTTATAGGAAAGAGTAGAGGCTATTCTAGGGAAAATGACTGCTTGTCTTGATTTCAGAGAGATTCCAGGACAAGTCCCAGTTGAAGAGAATTCTTTTGAAACTGCTAGGCAAGAAAATGACTCCCCACTATCAATCAAAACCGAAATATCGGGAAAATTAGAAGAGCAAACAGACCAAGATCAAGGACTCAGAGAGAACGTAAAGTTTTTCATCCTTTGTCTAGTCATCATTTTGGTGGTTTTTGGATTGCTTGGAGTCGTAATCTATTATGTTGGCAAAAGTAATTCTCTGTTAAAAGAATCCAAACCTTGCATGTTGTTGAAGATTTACACTTTTTAGATGAGACTGCAAAGGATACAGCTACAACTTTAGCTAAGAATGACGGTGGTACAGAGGAGCAGGAGGAGCAGGAAGGCTGTAGCGCAAACAGTTTTCTCATTAATGACGGGGTCTGCGATGAAGTTACAAACAACGCGTTGTGCTTGTACGATGGCAAGGATTGCTGTCGGCAAATCAAGCTGACACATTACTGTCAAGACTGCACTTGCCGACTTTCCGACACTGACAATATCATACTAGAGAAACTACTAGAAGCTCAAGTCTACAAGCACACCTCTGAATCTGATTCAGAGTCCAACTTGAAGACAATCAA
>JAAUYL010015205.1_pt1 | contig 16399 bp, 22 predicted proteins | sample 7278011 | NCBI WGS metagenome assembly JAAUYL01 (sample SAMN14350225, study PRJNA611818) | marine sediment metagenome | isolation source: surface marine sediment (1.8m) | place: French Polynesia: Moorea | collected 2018-08
GCGTTTTGTCAGATCGCGATTTCCCAAATTTGAATTTTCCCGCCAAATGTTTCCTGCTCTCTGATTGGTCGAACCAAAATCTGCCAGAAAACTCAAACTTTTCATCCCAGATTTTGTAACAAAACTCTCCCACCTCAACTGTAACTCGACGAAAGTTATTGCTCTGACACTGACGTTTCGTTCGCTTCGCTCACTCAACGTCATTGTCTCCGCTGGGGAAAATATGGCCGTGTATTCGAATTTTAATTAAGAGCTTTAGATAAATGACAATCAGTTGTTCACTTCCGGACGCTCTCCAGGTTTTCTTGGGCTCGCCTCGCGTAGCAGGTGAAGGCATTCTTGGGCGAGGACAGATACTTTGCAATGTTGGGCAGAGCCTCAAACCTCTTCCTGTGGGCCTTCAGCTTGGGGAAGTTGTCCATGGAGGTGGAGGACATCTGGAGCGAGTACTCGAGCGCGTCGAACACGGCGAAGTCGGCGAGGCTGATCTTGTTGCCCACGAACCATTCGTTGTCGCCAAGGAACTCCTCAAACGCTTTGTACTTTTTGTCCAGATCCTTGACGAAATCCTGCCACTTGTTTTGCTATAAGTCAATCACCAAGAAAATGATCATAAAGCCATTAATTCGTCAGGATATATTTGCTTACAAAGTCCATGTCCCAGACGAGTTTGATGTTGGAATCCTTAAAGTTGGTCGCCACGTCTACGATCATATCGATCAGGGCTGCCTCATTTTGGGTGCTCCCGTATAAGTTGTACTTGCGAGCCAAATGTCTCGTGATCGCCATCGACTCGGTCATTTTCAGATCGCCTAAAAAACAAAATTAATTTTCATTTAGTAATTCACATACTTATTATAATTAGCATACCATCAATGTAATAGGGGAGGTTTGGGAACCCGAGGCCCATGCTGAACTTCTCCTTCTCGATCCATCTCGTGTAGTCGTTGAAAGTATAGACTTCATCGTGATACTCCTCCCCTCCGTAATCCAAGAGAAGTCGACAGATTTGTCCTCTCTGAAAAATTACCATGCCAGCATTGTCAGCAACAAGAACAATCAAGGATCGATCTAGCTTACCGCTTTGACGCACCAGTACCCGAATTTAGCCGGCATTTTCACTGATTTTTTTCCAACGACAAAAAAACCAAACAATCCTGCCTGTCTAGAGAAACTGAGCTTAGCGCAGTGGGAAGCGCATGTACAGGACCGCCTCCTACCTGACTTTTCAAGTTTATAGGGGTGCATTGCTATTGCTGTATAAGGTACGTACTCTATGACCCCCGTATCCCCATATGTAGATGTCCATAAAAAGGGCATAAAATTCCAATTAAAACTGTTTTTAATTGCTCGATTCATGCTTGAACACACCTTTATTTCGCAGGAAATTACACATAGAATTTATTTTCTGGTGCTCTCCAAGTTCTCCTGAGCTTTAAGAGCGTAGGGCTTGAATTGGCTTTGAGGGGAGTTGAAGTACTTCTGGATTTTGGGCAAGGCTTCCAACCTCGCTCTGTGTTCCTTCAATTTGGAGAACTTGTCCAAGGAATCGGGGGCGATCTCCAGGCAGAAAGTGACGGCATCGTAGACCGCAAAGTCCGCCAAAGTCACGTTGCAGCCAACAAACCAATCCTTTTCCCCCAAGAATTTCTGCAGAGGCTGATAGTGTTTCTCAGCGAGGCCATTCACAAATTCATTCCAATTCTCTTCCTAAAACAAAAGTGGCATAAGAGATTTGCCCATCCAAAAAATATGTGGATACCTACAAATTTCGGGTCCCAGACAGTCTTGATGTTGGCATTCTTCAAGTCGGTGGCAACGCTGAGGATCATGTCAATGACAGCGGCCTCATTTTGGGTTTGCCCGTAGAGGTTGTATTTGCGCGCCAAGTGGCTCGCGATCGCCGTAGATTCGGTCATTTTAAAGTCCCCTTTAAGTAAGTAATTACCACCAATTATCCAATTAGTTTACGTTATAAATTACCATTGATGTAATAGGGAAGATTTGGAAAGTCCAGTCCAAGGTTGGGCTTGTGGTCTTGCCTCCACTTGGCCATATCATTGGGAACGTTATAGACTTCATCGTAAACTGCCTCGTTTCCATAGGCAATAAGAAGGCGGCTGAGATTCCCTCTCTACAAAAAATATGATAATGAACAATCAATTTTGATGCTGCATATAATAATCTATCGTTAGTTGTTACTCACCGCTTTCACATCCCAGTATGCAAAGGTTGGCATGACGACTTTGATAGCAGTTGGACTGAACAGAACAAACTGATCTGAGAGATGGTTCTTAGTGTTAGTTTTATACTGACCATGCACATTTGCTGGTGCGTTTACTTTTCCTTGTACTAAACTACTCGTATGTTCCAAACCCAAATTCTTTCAAACCCAAGTAAACTTGAGAGTCCACAATGACAGTCAAGAAAATGTACGTACTCTTTACCCCTGGGTATTGAGGCCTCTCTTTATCTAATAAAGCTCGATATGTAACTTTCTTGTCTTTCAGCATGTGAAAAGTCCAACATTACGAAATCCAAAATGTTTTGAAGTAACCGCCACATGAGCTTTAAAATATCTATTTACCTTTATTGCTTTGATGATTGAATCAGCCTTTCGGTTCGGGTGATCGATATTTACAAAAATTGAGATCAAAGCCCGATAACGTGTCTGCGATACTGACTTGATTTTTGTCTTGAGACATCATCAGGTAATTGTAATCTTCAGCATGATTGTTTGCTTTTGTGATAAAGTTAACAAATATCAATTATACGGCAATAACCACTAAGTACTTTTAAAAACATCAAGTGACATTTCTTATCGATTGTTTTTTCTTGGGCGAAGCACAAGAAATAATGAAAACGAAGACTGAATTTTAGAAAGGTGTCCAAATGATGAGGCATTTATTGTCCATGATTTTCATTGAAAATAAAAATTGATAGATAGATATTTAGGCGACATTTCCTCCCCAGGCAGCGAACGGAGGCGTGAAATTCTTGTAGTTCTTGTCGGAGTCGAGGAACTTCTTGATCCTCGGCACGGCCTCGAACCTGGCCATGAAGGTCTTGAGGTTGGGAAACTTAGCAACCTCTTGTGGGGCGAGAGCATCGTGGAACGTCAGGGTGTCATAGACGACAAAGTCGGCAATTGTGAGGACGCCACCGACAAACCACTCTTGGTTGCCCAAAAAGTCCGCCAGGGGCTTGAGCTTGGCCTGCATTCCGCTCACATACTCAGTCTTGGCCTTTTCCTGCATAAAATAAGTGACTTTAACGCACGAATAAGTGTACAAAATATAATAGTAAGTATTACAAATTCTGCGGGGTTGAAGCAGATTTTGACCATCCCCATCTTGATGTCTTGGGCAACGTCGACAATCATGTCCACATGGGCAGCCTGATCTTGAGTGTGGGCATACAGGTTTCCCTTGCGCCCAAAATGACGGACAATGGCCAAGGTTTCAGTGAGCTTCAAGTCGCCTTTGAAATAAATGAAATGTCATAATAATCATTAATTACAATAAAGGGCATACCATCAATGAAATAGGGAAGGTTGGGAAAGTCCAGTCCAAGGGAGCCTTTCTTGGCAAACCACTCATCCCTCTTTGCAGGGACCCAAGCATCATCTTGGTACTCACAACCGGAATATCCCAAGAGCATTCGGCAAACATGCGAGCGCTGCATTTCAAGTAAATCAGGCATTTATATACTCATTTATAATAAGGATTTATATTTTGTCACTCACCCCCTTGATATTCCAATATCCGTATCTGGGAGACATGATGAAAAATCGTCGAAGAGGTAGTGGTCAAGATAAGAATTTGTTGTCACAGCAAGAACGGTGATATGCCGACTGCAAGCGCATTGATGTGTTTCAATAGCTTTTGTACTTGGGGATTTTCGTACACAACCACCCTCGTAAGCTACATTTTTCACTGTCTCATGGCGTAATTATTGTTCCACTAAAGCTTCCCTAAAACGTTAATACAGGTAGAAGGAAAATACGATTTATATTGCCTGGCCAGAGTGGACAAACCTGAACCTATTACAAGTGTCCACTCGTTGGAGCATTCTTGAGTATGTTGTGATTACCACATACCTCCACATATAGAGGTACTCCCCTCATATTCTAGAAAACTCGCCATTGGATTTGGTTCTCCACACCTGTAGAATGCCAGCCTATATCTTATGATGCTGACAAGTTGAAAATGAAGGTAAGCACAATAGGGACTCCAGAGTCACGATTGATTGAGTAGATCTGATATACCAAATGGGAATTGTTTATTGCCAGAGCCCTCGCATCATGCAATTTAATTTTTGTACATTTTGGATTTCATTGAAACCATCTCAATCGAAGTTTCCACCGAAGGCGGCGAAGGGCGGCAAGAGGTTCTTGTAGTTGACGTCCGATGCTAAGAACTTTTGCAACTTAGGGACGGCCTCGAACCTTTTCTGGTGGTCGAGAAAGTTGGGGAACTTGGCGACGACCTCGGGAGCGAGCTTGTTGTGGAAATAAATGCACTCATAGAGGACAAAGTCTGCAGTGCTGAGTCGATTGCCAACCACCCAATCCTGCTCGCCCAAGAATTTGGCCAAGGGCTTCAGCTTGGCCTCCAACTCGTCGACATAGGGGCCTTTGACTTTGTCCTACATAAATATTAATAAAAATGTCAATAAATAGATACATAAAAACATGTCAGAGTAACTCACGAATTCCGGGCTGAAGCAGATCTTGATCATTGCCATCTTGATGTCTTGAGCGACGTCTGAGATCATGTCGATCTTGGCAGCGTCATCCTGGGTGGCACCACAAAGGTCGGCCTTGCGGCCGAAATAACGGACGAGAGCGCCGGTCTCAGTGAGCTTGAAATCGCCTGCACAAATGGGAATTGACAATTACCTGATTATATGATATCTTAATTTCTTACCATCAATGTAGTAAGGCAGGTTAGGAAAGTCCAGGCCCAAGCTGGGCTTCTGGGCCTGCCATTCGTCCATCCCCTTAGGAAACTCATTTTGGTAGTCCAATCCAAGATAGCCGAGAAGTTGCCTGATTTGGTGAGACCTCTGTACAAAATATAGTGAGCATGATTTGTTAAAATTGTTCACTGGTTATAAGGTCTTCCACCTTACCCCTCTAATGTTCCAGTATCCGTAGCGAGGTGACATGATGTTTCTCTGGAGAATTTTCCTTGCAAAATGGCAGAAAAATGTAGGTGTGTCTTCTCCGACAAATACGAAGCTACAGGTTATCTGGGAACCAATTTAGCCTCGAGCGCATAGACAATGTACGACGATGCTTCTCTATACGTAGGTATTTTCCTACTCTTAACGCCGTCATGTATGCCATAAAATCATGCAGGCAGGTGTAGAAATGGTGCGCCCGTACACAATAACCTTTCCTTCCTCACATTTACAGGTTCTTCGCGGCCGCGAACCATGCAATTTAATCTCACAAAGCAAATGGAAAAATTCTGGCTTATTGTGCTGTATGCCACCTCGAGTCTTCGATGACAAAACAACAAGAAAAATGTTCAATGTAGATAAAATTTACGATTGCCAAGAATAAGATCTAAGAGCAGAAACCGTCCGTACTTTTTAACCCTCTGAAGTTCAACAAAGCATGAAATGTTCTGACTATTTTAGACAGATATATATACATATATATGTAAATAATTAAAGACTTAATAACAATAATGGTGGTAAAACGAGACCAATGACCCTATTTTAATATTAATTAAAAACGAAGCATTAAACCAGTTCTTCCTTGTTTCAAAACTCATTTTATTGAATCACATGATTTTTTAGGATATCTTAAACTTATCAGTTTAATACAGCTTGCAGGTACTTTTCTCTAAAAACTTTTAATCGCCGAGTTTAAAATTCTTGAACTTCTCGTAGTTGTAGAACGAGGCTGCCACTTCCCTGCCACCGAAAAACCTTCCATTCAGGTCAATCAAAGCTGAAAAAAGGACAGCATGAAAATCATTTTTTGTCCAAATATTTCTATCGCTATTTCAATTACCTTTTATAGCAGCCTCGACTCGTTTAAATTCGATAAATATCCGCACGGCCTCTTCTGGATTGGCTCCAGGTATTTCAAATATCACCACGGACGCTACGTCTCCGTACTTGCCATGGCATTCCTCCTTGATTTCAGGCTCGAGATCATCGTCAACCTCTCCAGGGCCGACCATATTCTGCAATGCAAAAATGAAACAATTGAAAACTCTTCTTTCGAAATATGTCGTCTGTGTTTCCTTACTTTGCACAGCACAACTTTTGACGGATTCTTCATCAGGTCCGTGATTGACGGCTTGCCATCTGTCGCAGGTTGAGTGGCTGGAGGTCCCATTGTAGCTGCTGGCGGTGGTGGCATCATTGCCGATCCGTAATCTGAGGCTGGATCGCCATACTCGTCTGTGTCCTCGATCCTCGGTGGGGTGGCACCCGGAGACCCCCCTCCTCCTTTGGGTGTCTTGAAAGATTCGCCAAACATTGGCGGTGGCATCAGGTCCTTCTCGTGCACAATTCGACCCCCGCGCTTCGAGGTCTTCTCCACTGACAACGCACTTGACATCCCTTGCTCACTCCTCCCTAACCCCGACCCTTGCTGAAAATGATGGAACATTTGATGAGCATCTGAAGGAACAGCCAGAAAAAATGTAAGGACTGCTGACACTCACCTTGTAACCATACTTAGCCATGATTTTTGCTGCTATGCCAAGGCCTCCGCCCTTGGAAGCTTGCGCTCCCAACGGCGACTCGGCCGAAGATGGACTTGGACTGGAAGTCTCTGTAAGAGAAGGTGGCGGCGCTATTGCAGCACCTCCCGTCGTTGCTGTCGAGTGAAGCAAAGCCGATTAGTATGGTTTGCAATGGTACGTTGGGATAGTTGGATAGTTGGAGAAGATTTTGCTTTTCAAGTGTGTAGAGTATTAAGCGCGTTCGCTCCCGTCGGGTTAACGCACGCTTGGAAGAAAACGTCGCTTACAGCCAGTCGACCGACGAGATGATTTCCGAGGTCGGTCGTCCTCCTCGTCTGAGTAATCGTCCTCGCCGCGAGGCCGCCGCCCGAAGCCCGAGGGCTCGTTGCTACCGGTGCTGCTGCTCCCTCGGGTAGAACCAGAGTCACGGTTGAAGCGTTCCCGGGCTTTCTGTTTGCTCTCTTCTGTGTATCGCCGCCTTTTGCTATCAGACTCATCATCTTCTTCTCGTTTCCGATCTCCTCGGATTTCTAGAGAGTGAAACATTCCAGCGTCTTGGACTTGAACAAGTCGATCAAGAAAAAAATACCAAGTAAGTACCTTGAACAACTTTCAAGTAGTCGTTGGGCCAAAGCGGATCGTACTCGTTGACGACCTGCCAGTTAGGATCATTGAGCGGTAGCAGGCCGCCGACATCAGCTTTCCTTGTGATCACCTAATTAAAATAAAACTTAAAGAATGACTTTCATTTTTTCACCAGATTCTTGACACGCACCCTTTCACTTCTCTGGAATGGAAACTTTCCCACTGTCGGGCTCTCCATCGGCTTCTTCGACTTGAGGTTTATCACTGGGGCAAGCACTGGGGCCGATGGAGCTCTTGGTTTGCTGTTCACTGATGGCGGCGCTGGCGCTATGAGAGGCCCGGGTTTTGGTGGGGCCATGGTCGGCGCCATTTCTGTTTTTGTGGCAGCGGCCGCCTTTTTCGCTTGCATTTGTGACTGCATTAGCTGGATTCCCTTCGACCACCCAACCGCCACATCATTCGATGGGGTCCCCAGCTCCTCGTCGTCGTATAACGACATGATACACGGCCTTTTTCTAGCCGGCAAGGCTGTTTAAAAGTTCAAGAAAACTTGGAAAAAATCGATATCACTCCAACTCGCTCGGCCACTTTTTGTTTTGTTTACGTTTCTCAGCTTTACCTCCCTGGGCTTCAGAGCTCCTAGCCACGTCAGCCCGTTTCTGCCCTTGCAGCCGACCTCAGTTTACATGGGAAGAAGGCGAGCGAGCATAAAACAGGATATGGCGACATAGGCACTTGATGATTTTATTGTCAATTTTTGTTCGGTACGTAAAGTAGTATTCTTTTAAGTTCTTGTTCTTTGTTCGTCTAATTGGGTTTTCTAAATAAGTAAGCAAGCCTCGACGCTTACTGGTTCCGCTCTGTGTGTAAAATCTAGGTATAAATACATCGGATATAAAACGGATATTGAATCACAGACCACAGTAGTCCTCTTTGAGCTCCTACATACATGGACTTAACAATTACTTGGGTAGATAGATATAACAACAATGTTGAGCTCAGTCTCCAACGTCCGCGTCACGGTCCCCTATCAAATATAATATCTCAAATGCAAGAGCAAGAAGTCCTCCTCCAAGGAGATCGCCAAGGGCTGTGAGATAGGGGATGGCGGAGTTGTCCGGATCGATCAACTTTTTCCACATCAAGTGGATCATCCAATGTGCCGTGTGCAACAGGATCCAGACTTGTATAACGGCGGCAATGACGTAGAAGACCACGAAGATGGGCGTGATGGTGGTGTGGCCGAACTGGAGGAAGGAGATGGTGAAGGCGAAGAGAAGATGTCCCGGAACGACCAGCATGAGCAGGATCTTGGCGGTGCGACTGTGGATGGACTTGCCGAAGATGGCTGAAATCGGGTCGAGACAGATCTTCTCGTCGTCTGGAGGCAGGACTCCAAAGTTGGCCTAAAACAAAATATCTTGATACTTCTGGTTATGCATACAATTCAAGTTATACGAACATGTGTGTGAAGATGCGTGGAAATGCGACTGGCTTGGACGGCCACCAGGTTGCCACCGACTCCATTGAAAACCGGTTGGAAAACGGCAATGCCACGAAATTTGGCGACGGCACTGTCGAGAATGAGGCCGCCCAGGCTGCTGATCGTCATGGCGATCAAGACCGGCGTCCATCCGGAGTAGAGGACCTTTTCCGTTATCACATTTTTCTTGGCAATATAGATGCAGACTGGGGTGAACAGGATGTATGCCACGATAATCACGCCCGACAACCACCGGTCGACCTCGATGTGAGCGTAGAGCAGCGAGGCTATCCACGACAATAGCGACAGGGTGATCAAGTCCCCGAGGGAGGCCGCTATCGGGGTAGCCACGTTGTCGGGGTTGATGTGGCATCGCCGGGACAAGATTATCACGCCGACCATGACGAGGCCGAGGGCAAAGCTGGCCACCGAGGCCGTCACTATAGAGGCTGCACACAACAACAATGCGTGATCCATGTTGAACTGTCCCTCTGGAAGCCAGTCCATCACAACGGCAACTAGAGATGCGACGAATCCAACGACGATTCCTTGGCACTGGACCAGAGCTAGGTTGGTTGTTGACATTGATATGCAATCCTTCTTCGTGTCCATTTTCCCAAGATTGGCCTGAAACAAATTAAATTACTTTAAATGTCATCCTGAAGGCAAGAGTACTTTTACATCTCCGGTAAAAATGTGAAAGACATCAAAGGGCAAGTGTTTCCCGGCGTTCTGTTCTCTAGAAAGCTTTGAAACACAGGTGTTAAGGGGAAAGATCTAGCAGATTTCCATATCAATGTATATAGCCCGTATTGTTGTTGTTATTATTTTCGTAGATCCTTTATCGACAACGAAAAATGGCTGCTATTTGTACTGAAACTAGCCCTCGTCATATTGTTTCGGATAATTAGCTAAATTCTTAAGAGGAAACAATTTAGGGAAATACTGCAGCAAGAAAAAAGTGTTGCTTGACAGAGACAAATGCACCCTAATGGAAACTTAATTGCAGGGGGTATTTTCGGAATGAATCTAATCTAGCTAGCCTTTATACCTGTGTCGAAAGCCGAGAAGCTAGCGTCATCTCGAGATTGCCTTTGAGGCCAAGGAGGGCCGGAACAAGGATGAAAAGCTCGTTGATCTCCTCGAAGACTTTCCAATGCTGGACAATGTCCAGGACGATGCCCGCTCCGACCATTCCCAATCCAGCCACCGTGAAGGGGAACAGGATTTGCAACGTGATGGACATGAATGACTCGGTGGAGGCCTTAGGTGGTACATGAATATGGACTCCGTTGGATTGTTCAGCAGCCTTGTCGCCAGATCCATGCCGGCCATTCTGTCGAATCAGTCTGACTGTGTCGTCGTCGGTTTCCTCGGTCACAGCCTCGTCGGCCATCCCGCTGGAGGCCGTGGGCAAGTCGCGGTTGCTCACCACAACCTCTTCTTCAGAGATATCTCCTCCTCCTGAGCTCGTGAAGACATCCTCGAGAAGTTGGTACTTCTCCTGTCCAGGCCCGCCCCCGACTAGAGATTGTTGCTGTCCCATTTTCTTTTTTGCTCTGCGTCTCAGGGTGTCAGCCATTCCACTGAGCAAAGCACGTCGAGCATTTTTGCCGTTAGTAGCAAAATTAGCTCATCAAACTCTTGATCCAGACCGAAACCGCCACGACCGCGAGTTTCGGCTCAGATAGCTTCGAAAGTTTTGAATCACTCAATCACTATGTGACCTCTCACTCAACTCACTGCTTGGTTGATTTTTGACACATGTGCCCTCGAGGCTGACGAGGCCGACACTGAACTAAGGTGGACCACATCCAAATCGTGTTTCTCTTCTCTCTGTATTTTCGATTGTGACGTTACACTTGTGAGTTTGTGAATGTGATCTCTCATGAGGTTATTGTTCCTGTTTAGTGTCTGTTCTGCGATTGCAGCAGTAAAGAAGTCATGTTGACTTGACACACATACAGTTACACATGATACACACACTCACCTCAATGGCTCTCTGTGCTGTACAGATCGCGCAGAATGTACAAAGTAACAGAGGTATGAATGAGTTGCAACTGGAGCACCGTTCAATTAAATGAGGACCAAGACGACATTTCGATCACTCAAAAAACTGAAAATTGGAAAAATTTTAGCGAACAAATCTGTTTTTTAGCTTTTTCAAGGTTTCTTGTAGAACAGAGCATGTTGACAAATATCACTAAAAGACTCAGCAAAGATGACTCGTTTTGCAAAATTAAAGGCAAAAATGTTTTCTAAAGATGCCAATACTTTAGCTTTTTCGTCCTAAAATCACTTATTTTTGACGATAATTTAAAATTACTTATCGTTACTGGATTTCAACTTTGTTATTGATTTTATCCCGTAAATATCTACTTTAACATGTTATTTCCGATTTATTTTGTAAAGTATTTCAATGACGACTTTAATCGATCAGATTTTTTATGCACCTTCGTAAAACTGAGACTGTAAATCACAAGAACACAACAAAAAGAGATATCAGACGATCAACACCTGATTGTTCTGTCAGAAGTTGGACCTCAAAGTCAGATTCGCAACGGTCTTTGGGCAGCCTCGCTGTTTTGACACCCACCCAAAAAAGGCCGAGTCACGATGAAGGAGAACTTCTACCAGGTCGAGTTGAACAAGACCATTTGGGAGGTGCCCAACCGCTACACAGAGCTGAGCCCCGTCGGCTCGGGGGCCTACGGCCAGGTGTGCAGCGCGGTCGACTCCCAGGAGCAGCACCAGACTCCGAGGGTGGCCATCAAGAAGTTGGCAAGGCCTTTTCAGTCCGCCATTCACGCGAAGCGAACGTATCGGGAGCTTCGGATGTTGAAGCACATGCGACACGAGAACATCATCGGGCTGTTCGACGTCTTCACCCCGGCCAAGACCCTGGCCGAGTTCAACGATGTCTACCTCGTCACTCCACTCATGGGCGCCGATCTTAACAACATTGTCAAGACTCAGAAGCTCTCCGACGACCACGTCCAGTTCCTGGTGTACCAAATTGTGAGAGGCATGAAGTATGTTCATTCAGCTGGCATTATTCATCGGGTAAGAAAACAAGAGAAACCTTGGTTGAGGCAGGTGTTCTTCTAATCGTTCCTATTTTATTGCGCAGGACTTGAAGCCATCCAATGTCGCCGTCAACGAGGACTGCGAGCTTAAGATCCTTGATTTTGGGTTGGCAAGACCGACCGAGAATGAGATGACCGGCTATGTTGCCACCCGGTGGTACAGAGCGCCTGAAATTATGCTCAATTGGATGCATTACCACCAGACAGGTAAAACAATTAACAGCGAAAGTAACCACTGGATTCCAAATCAATTCTATTCAATTTCAGTTGATATGTGGTCGGTGGGCTGCATCATGGCCGAGATGCTGACTGGCAAAACCTTGTTTCCTGGAACTGATCGTAAGTGACCGTGAAATCAACAGTAAAACATTAAATAAAATCATATTTATTTGCAGACATAGACCAATTGACGAGAATTTTGGTTCTATGTGGCACACCTTCAGAAGACACCCTCAACAAAATCACCAGCGAGGAGGTAGCGTGATCTCCTACCTTTTTGGTTGAATATTTTAAGCTCATTTTCTATTTTTTTAAATTTTCTATTTTTGAAAGGCGAGGAACTACATCAAGTCTTTACCACCGATGCAAAAGAAGAACTTTAGCGAGGTCTTCAAAGGGGCGAATCCCATGGGTAATTATAAAATATTAAAAATATACGAGAAATCGCTGACAAGTAATGTGACTTTAATTTTCCAGCCATCGACCTCCTTGAGCGAATGCTGGAGCTCGACGCTGACAAGAGGATAAGTGCCGAGCAAGCCCTAGCTCATCCCTACTTGGCCCAATATGCCGATCCTTCGGATGAGCCCACCTCCCTGCCATACGACCAAACGTTTGAGGATTTTGATTTGCCCGTAGAGCAGTGGAAAGGTAAGTCATAAAGTGTGAAATATCACTTGAAACGGGGGGAAAAAGGGGAAGAGTAAACATGATGTGTTTCCATTAAACAAGTCTCCAGGGCTTTTTGTTTGATTTCCGCTTGCTTACTTTTTGGGTACAGTTAGACTAATGTAAAGTTCGCTACAAAATTGCATGTAGCATCCAAAACTTTCCACGGAAAAAAGTCATGAATGAAACGTACTTGTTGATACATAGTCGGAATATTTCCGAGGCAGACATCAACTCGATAGCTACATATTTGCTGAAGCTAAGCTAGAGCTATCGAGAATGCTACATATTTACAATAAATCATACTACTTATTTGGACCCTGTTTCCCAACTTTATCTCTCCTTTCCTTCCAGAAAACGTCTGGAAAGAAGTCGTCAACTTCCGACCTGAATGAGGAATCAAAGATGTCTACATTACTTAACACAACTCTAATGGTATAACAAAATTAACTTTACAAAAAAATCCAGAACCAGTTCAAGTCTACACGTCGTGTCGTGTCCCCTGGTGTTCTTAAAGGTACAATCACACTAAAAATCGCAACAATGATTTCAATGCTAAACAATTTGCTAACAAAATTCAGTTAATCATTGAATCGCAAATTCCAAGATAGCCATGTAAAAAAAGAAAGAAAAAACACCAAATCCGTGCTACATAAATATTTTACGCAAAATGAAGATGTCAATTGTCAACCAAATGAAATACTGATAATTTTAATTTTACGAGAAATACACCGTGCGACAAAGTCGACTCATCATGTTGGTGATTCATTATCGGTCCTAAAAATCTGGAAAACCAGTTTTTCCTACTCCGCATAGTACAGCTTTTGCCAACTTTTTTTTGTGAAATCCCAACCACTTAATTTGATGGGGTAAACCAAGTGCCACTTTCAGCTTTCACTAAGCATCCTCAAAAGTACTCGAAAGTAAAGGGAGGCCCATTTTTCCGCTGCACTGGACTCATTGTGGTGGTGGTGCTTGACAAAATTGGGTTGCCATGTTGGCTTTTTGGATTTTAGCATCGAGATATGACCGAAACTCGTTTTTTGTACTCCTGTAAAATTATGTCCCCACTAGCATACGTACAAAACCACGATCCGATTTTCGCCCAATTCAGTACCTAAGTACATATGCTATTGATGCACTTTGGTCAGTAGAAATGTAGTGCAACCAGTTTCCAAAGTCAGGTTCTGTCTCCACCATTTTGAAGAGAACAATTCAGTAGTTAGAGGTAGGATGATACGCATGTCGGCAAGCCAGATTTCGAGGCTGGTGGCCTCAAAAACGGCCTCGAGGAGCCTGAGCTTGTCGGCCGCGAGGTTGATGGCACCGGAGCCACCCGAAAACAAGCTAGACGAGCTTTTCCCTCGGGTCGAAGATTTCCCCTCTCACCATATCGGACCACGACGTCACGAAGCAAAATTGATGCTTGGGGAATTGGGTTACAATGTAAGTGTGACTGGTGGTGGTTCCTAAAAGGCGAGGCTCAATTTGTTATCATTAACGGACTATGTAGAATTTGGATGAGCTCACCGATGCGGCGGTACCGAAAAACATCCGGCTGAACAGGCAACTGGATCTGGAGAAGCCGTACAGCGAGGTCAATGTCCTTAAGAGAATCAAGGAGATCGTCGGCAAGAACAAGATCTGGAGAACTTACATGGGTATGGGCTACTACAACACCAAGATCCCGCACACCATCCTCAGGAATATGCTGGAGAATCCAGGATGGTACATTGCATTCACAATTAACTTTTTGTTTTTCTACGGTTATTTCATTAAATAAAAGGTTTGATTTTTAGGACCACTCAATACACTCCTTACCAACCGGAAATTGCCCAGGGGAGATTGGAAAGCCTGCTCAATTATCAAACAATGGTGTGCGACCTAACTGGTCTTGAAATAGCCAACGCTTCCCTCCTGGACGAGGGCACTAGTGCTGCCGAAGCTTTGGGTTTATGCTTTCGGTAAATCGAACTAATAAAAAATGAAAGTTCCTTTTGATATCTTTTTTGCAGGCAAAATAAGAGGAAACGCTTCATCCTCTCCGACAAGCTGCATCCCCAGACAATCAGTTGCGTGAGGACTCGAGCCGAGCCTTTCGAAATTGCCATCGAGGTTGAGAACGTCTTTGAAACCGACTTTTCCAAGAAGGACATTTCGGGAGTGATCTTCCAATACCCAGACACCGAGGGCAACGTGCACGACTTCAGCAAGGTTATCGAGAAGGCTCAGAAGAGTGGGGTACGCATAAAATCAAGTCAAGCATATTTTTCCATGGAATAAATATTTTCTCTTTGAAGACTATGACGGTATGCGCTACAGATCTTATGGCCTTGACGGTCATGAAGCCCCCAGGAGAATTTGGTGTCGATATTGCTGTCGGGACGAGCCAGAGGTTCGGGGTGCCAATGTTCTACGGTGGTCCCCATGCTGGATTCTTTGCCACCAAGCAAAAATATGTCCGCCTTATGCCCGGCCGGATGGTCGGAGTCACCAGGGATGTCAACAACAAGGACTGCTACCGGCTGGCTTTGCAGACCAGGGAGCAGCACATCCGAAGGGACAAGGCCACGAGCAACATTTGCACTGCCCAAGCCCTGTTGGCAAACATTTCCGCCATGTATGCCGTCTATCACGGACCCCAAGGCGTCCGCGACATCGCGACCAGAATCCATAATGCCACCCTCCTCTTGGCTAAAGGCTTGAGGGAGTCCGGCAATGAAGTCGAGACGGACATCTTTTTCGACACGATCAAAGTTTCTCCCAGACTTGACATCACGGAAATCAAGCATCGGGCCAAGGAAATGAACATTAACTTCCGCTACTTTCCCGATGAGTCGGTCGGAATCTCGCTCGATGAGACAATCAACCGCACAGACGTTAGAGATATCCTGTGGGTGTTCGGTACCCCCAAGAGCCTCAACCAGGTGGCCGACGATGCCACCCCGCAAAACCTGATGGGCACCGTCATGAACACCCCCTTCGAGAGGTCTTCCCCCTACATGACGCATCCCGTGTTCAACATCCACCACTCCGAGGCCGAGATCGTCCGCTACATGAAGAAGTTGGAGAACAAGGACGTCTCGCTCGTCCACTCCATGATCCCTTTGGGATCCTGCACGATGAAGCTCAACAGCACGACGGAAATGATGCCGTGCAGTTTCCCGGAAATTGCCGACATTCATCCGTTTGCTCCTACAGATCAGGCGTTCGGTTATCGTACTCTCTTTGAAGAACTCGAGCGAGACCTTTGTGAAATCACCGGCTATGACCACGTCTCGTTCCAGCCAAACAGGTAAATAAAAAATTGATTGCACAAAAAGAGGCTCTAAATTATTTTTTTTAGTGGAGCCCAAGGAGAATATGCAGGCTTGAGAGCGATCATGTCCTACTTGGAGAGCAAGGGCGAGGTCGGGCGCAATGTCTGTTTGATTCCCCTCTCCGCTCACGGAACAAATCCGGCCTCCGCTCAAATGGCAGGTTTGTGGGGAGTATTTTAGTGATCTTTCAGATTTTGATCTCGCTTTTCTTTAAGGCATGAAAGTTGTTCCCGTGAATGTGAATGCTGATGGCGCTGTCGACATTGACGACTTGAAGGCCAAGGCCGCGCTTCACAACAAGGATCTGGCTTGCCTCATGATCACCTACCC
>JAAUYL010011583.1_pt1 | contig 16396 bp, 8 predicted proteins | sample 7278011 | NCBI WGS metagenome assembly JAAUYL01 (sample SAMN14350225, study PRJNA611818) | marine sediment metagenome | isolation source: surface marine sediment (1.8m) | place: French Polynesia: Moorea | collected 2018-08
AGCCAAGACCAGCCAATCACTGCATCGGCGTAAATTAGGGGTCGTCCCACTCCCTCGGGATGTTTTTCTAGGGGATAGAGTTCATCTACCAATTCCCTTACTTTGTCAATGGGGTCTACCGCAAAAGCATCCGTTGTGCCCATCGTACAGACAATGGCAGCAATGGGTGTACCAGAGGAATGGAGGACTCGCACCACTTCTTCTAGGTGGTCAAAATCCATCGCATTTGTGACATCATCGGTATCAATTTCGATGTAGTTCTCCATACCCAGACCAGTCCAGTCTGTGGAATTCTGTTTGCAATAGTGACCCTGTTGAGACACTAATACTTTTGCATCAGTGCGAATACCATTACAACGGGAATTCATGCCCAAACAACTGGTCAGCGCGTATTTGATGCCATAAAAATAGCACCCAGAACCACCAAAGGTGAACAGACCACCCGCTTCATCAGTCGGCCAACCAATCAGATCAGCTAAGATCGCAGAGGTTTCCATTTCAGTCTTTTCTACATCCCACGCATATTCCCCTTCAATAATATTGGGGCTGAAAACCTGGGTCATCATAGCAGAAATAATCGCAGCAGTGTTAGCTGGAGGAATAACATTGGGCATTACCAGGGGATGATTCCAGTTGGGCATTCCTCGAAATAGTTCTGCTGCCTCTTCAAGCACCTCTTCCACGGAAGCGATGTTTTCCCCTAAACGGGCTTCAGTCACTCTGCCATAATGGGGACCAGTGGGATCGTTTCCCAGATAGCCTGGTGTACCTGTAGGGGAGGTAGACTGGGGTGGCTTGAGTCGGTCTAGATAACGAATGGCTTGGTGAACCATGTCCGCAAAGGGGTCTGAGGCTCCTGTGGAATAGTAAGTGGGGAAAGCGCTGCGCATCTCGGCGCGTAAATTAGCCCAACGGGGTGCATCGGGTTGGGTACTACCATCTTTATTCCAAAAGGCTGAAAATTTGGAAACCATTATTGACTCCTAAATATTGTGAAAGATTCAAATCGAAAATCTATGTTAGAGCAATCCTGATATCAATTGATGAGATTAATATATACTGAATTGTTTCGCTAAAGTGATTCTTTAGAAAAATTTTAGTTTTGTACTTTTGCCAAAAATCTATTCCACTACTTTAAATTGACACGACATTAGGGTGGGTTAGCGTCAGCGTAACCCACCAATTAGAATTGTTGTACTGGACTGATATAGGTTGGTGCGTTACGACAGATAGTTAAAAGCCTGTAACAGCAACCAATTGTAGCTGTCTAATATAAAATCCGGTTGAACAGTCGTCCGCAGCGACGATTGTTGCAATCTCCGCGCATCCATGAGATTGCTTCCTTCCACTCCGTTCCACTCGCAATGACTTGGGTATATTAATTATCCGGATTTGATATAACGCACCCTACTAGACCGTTTTAGCTAAAATGGTCCGTTAGAATTGTCATTGCGAACGATAGTGAAGCAATCTCCGGCCAATTTTCTATTGCAACATTTAAGATGAAACAGTCCACTACTGGACTGATACAGCTAAAATCGTGCGTTACGACGGATTGTTAAATGCCTGTCATAGTCGAAATTTTAGCCGTCTAACACACCCTACTGGACTATCTGATTATCCGAACATGATATCAGCCTAAATTTTTGACCAGACGAAAACCAATGTGAGTTGTTCCCGTATCCGGTGACTGAGACTCTCGTGCAGCCGGACGGTATCGACTGCAATAGTTGGGCGCACAGAGGTGAGAACCACCTTTAATGACGTGTACCGCACCCTCGCCAGGTTTTTTGGGGTCAAAACTTTCGGCTTGTCTGGGACCTTCTGGATTAACGCTATGAGCCATGTTCTTTCGTTCAACTTGATACCAGTCGGCTGTCCATTCCCAAACGTTACCCGTCATGTCATACAAACCGTAACCATTCGCTTTGAACGAAGCAACGGGAGCAGTTCCCAAGTAGCCATCCGCTTTCGTATTCAGAAAGGGAAAAATTCCTTGCCAGGTGTTGGCTTTTTTTGCGGAATATTCTTGACCCCAGGTGTAGGTAGATTCTTTTAAACCACCTCTGGCAGCGTATTCCCATTGAGCTTCGGTGGGAAGTTGTTTTCCTGCCCACTTTGCATAAGCTAACGCATCTTCATAGGCAATATGAACAACGGGATGTTTTTCTTTCCCTTTAATATTGCTATCGGGGCCGTAGGGATGTTGCCAGTTGGCGCCCACAACCCAATGCCACCAACTCAGATAAGCAACTTGTTGAATGCCTTCTGCGGGAGGTTCAAAAACAAGGGAACCAGGCGATCGCTGGTCATCAGGTAAGTCAGGAAATTGTGATTTTGATAGAGGACGTTCGGCTATGGTAACGTAACCTGTATCTTCAACAAATTTGGTAAATTCAGCGTTGGTAATTTCGTGGGAGTCAATGCAAAATGAACTGACACTAACATCTTCAACAGGTAGTTCTTCGATAAATTCTGGTTTATCCGACCCCATTTTGAACTCTCCTCCCGGAATGAAAACCATATTTGAGGGACAATTTGAAGAGGGTACGGCAAATGCACTCGGACTAAAAATAGTAACAGTCAGAATAAAAACACTGAGAACAATTAGGAATTTTTGAATATAATTTTGAGAATTATTCATCGTTTAAGTTACAGAATCCTTTTTCTGACGTGGAGAATAGCTTTGAACAGAACAATTTAATTTATTTAATATGAGAGGGAAAAGCTCCCGACTGACTAAAGTCGGGAGGTTCAGCTCTCGTAGGTTGGGTTGAGGAACGAAACCCAACACCCCATCACCAACCGCTAAAATCTAATTGGTTCAGCGAAGGAAACTAATGTTGGGTTTCCCGTTGGTCAACCCAACCTACACCTACTTAGGTTAGTAAGTTAATCTGACCGATAAGAGTTTGATACTGCTTCATTCGGGTTCTAGTCGAAATAATTTTGAACCATTTTTCTGAGCTTTCCTGGCTGTTCGTCTGACTGAATATGAACCGTTACCTTTTCAATGGAGTCATTAAAGGTATAGGTTGGCTTGTAAGCTTCTGAGACAGGAGCTTGACTATCTTGACCGATATCAAAAAACTCAACACCAAAAGAAGCAGGAACAGTATGAATTTCTACTTGCTCGCTAATAGGTTCATCATCAAGGAACAGTTGTCCATTCCCGATATAATATTCGTTCTCTGAATCGATGCCAGTTTGAGTAAACTTGTAGGTTACTTTGGATTTTCCGGTGGGAACCACAATATCGGGGTTAATCTTGAATCGTTCAAAACCTAAGTAGCTGTACTCATACGCCAATTTATTATTTTCATTGATGTATAGAGTGTAGCCTCCTCCGGTGCCTCCTTGAGCAACCAGTACCCCCTCAGAATCAGGATGCTTCCGATCTAGATAAACATCAATGGTATAGGACGTACCAAAAGTATTCGGGGCAAGGTCTTGATGGAGAGGTGACATTCCCTGATAGAAAGTAAAGTCAGTTTTTTCTCCACCTACTGCCTCATTTTTGGCAGCAATAAGTTCGTAGCTTTCCCGATCGTCTAGGGGATAAACCTTGTATTTTTTGGCTTGTTTCACAAATAGAGCTTTCATCTGTAGCAACTTCTTGGGTTTTTCAGTTGCCAAATCATGGGATTCTGAGAAGTCTTCGGCGACGTTATAAAGCTCCCAAGTATCTTTGCCAAACTTACCTTTATGTCCATCAGGTATACTCCCAATTAGGCTCGTATGTTCGGTTACAGCTTTCCAACCATCTTGATAAACACCTCGGTTTCCTTTGTTTTCCCAATACTGAACGCTGTGGGTACTATCAACATCAGCATTTTTGAAAGAGTCATAAAAGCTCTCCCCAGCTAGAGGTTGCTGTACATATTCATTAACGGTTTTGGGCAACTCAACATTAAGAATATCCAGCACCGTTGGTACAATATCAGTCACGTATTGCCATTGAGGACGAATCGCGCCTGGATCGGGAATCTCGGCAGGCCAATGGATAATAAAGGGAACGTGGATACCGCCTTCATGGACAAAACGTTTCGCCCATTGGAAGGGAGTATCATAAGCTAATGACCAACCCCAAGGTACATGGGGTTCACTATGGACGGTGCCGATGTCATCTTGATGTTCTATATTGTAAGCGATATCGGTGTCAACTCCATTGAAATAGGTCATTTCGTTGAGGGTGCCGTTTTCGCTTCCTTCTGCACTCGCACCGTTATCGGAAAGAACCATAATTAATGTGTTGTCAAGTTGATCGATAGAGTCAAGATAGTCAACTAAACGTCCCACTTGAGCATCAACATGGGTCATAAAACCCGCGTAGTTTTCCATGAAAGTGGTAAACAACTCCTTTTCATCGTCATCCAAGGAAAGCCAACTGGGATTTTCTGGATGTCTTGCTGTGAGTTCAGTATTTTCTGGAACAATACCCAATTCTTTCTGGTTTTTCAGAATTTCATCCCGTTCTACATCATACCCTTCATCGAAGTGGTACTTATACATATCCCGATAAAACTCAGGAGTATGATGGGGAGAGTGGACTGCACCAAAGGAAAGATACATGAAATAAGGGCGTTCTGGATCGCTAGACTCTAGGTCTTTGATATAGTTAATCGCGTTATCCACTAAATCTTCGCTCAGGTGATAGCCTTCTTCGGGAGACTTGGGAGCTTGTACCCGAGTGGTATCTCGATAAAGTTCCGGGTAATACTGATTAGTTTCACCACCGAGAAAGCCGTAGAAATGGTCAAATCCTTTACCTGTAGGCCATTGGTCAAAGTGTCCCGTTGCTGGATTCATTGCCCAAGTTGGGGTTAAATGCCATTTACCGAGGGCAAACGTAGTATATCCTTGGGGTTTCAACAATGCTGGTAGCATGGCCGCACTCGAAGGAATTGAACCACTTTTATTCGGATAGCCATTAGAAACTTCTGGAATCCCTGCCATGCCTACTGTATGAGGATTGCGTCCTGTCAACAAGGCTGAACGAGTGGGGGAACAGACGGGAGTGACATGAAAGTTGTTATAGCGCAAACCATTATAGGCAAGGTGATCCAAGTGAGGAGTTTGAATTCGACCTCCATAAGAACCAAGTCCGGCAAAACCCGCATCATCGATCGCAATGGTGAGGATATTGGGTGCTCCAGGCAGAATTTCTGGCGCTTCTAAATAATCTGGGGTAGAATTTTCCGCTTTGTAGCGAATTTCTCCCTCCCAAGGTTGATCTGTGTACTGAATTTCTGCATCGGTGCAGATTTCCTCAGCTAGTGCTAAGGATGGCACTGAAACAAACACACACACCATCGTTAGAGCGATAATTGCCTGCTGTCTTTTTGTTGACAGTAACCGCGATAGTTTGGTGAAAATGAGAGAAGTGGCGATCGCAAAAACCACAACGCCTCTCAACATTCGGTTCAAAAGACCGTTGAAAAACATAGATAAAACCTCATAAAAGGGGTTAACACAATCTCAGGCTGCATCCCAAAACACAATCTGGGTAGCCTTGGGATGGGCTGTAGAGTCCCGACCGCTCGATCGGAACCCTACAGTCTTAGCTGAATTATGGACGCAATAGTTCATCTTTCCGTCATTGCGACCGACAGGGAAGCAATCTCAAATCCTAGTTTTTCGTAGCTCATGCGTAAGTCCTGTTAGATTCAAAATCATCGATCGAACCTCGTCTTTCAATTCATTACTGATTTTTTTTCATTAGGATGTCAAAACCATACAAAACTTTGACATCCTAATCTCTAATCGCTAGTTACTCAACTCAACAGTCACTTATCGAATAACTTCCTGAATTATTGTGTCCCAAAATTCTTCATTCCCTACTTTGATTTCAGGTTGCTGGGAATCAGATTCATCCTGCACCTCAACCGTCAGGTTATTCAAGGTTCCAGTGAATGTAAAAGGCATATCATCCAAATACTCTTCACTGACTGGCGTTTGAGTATCAAAACCAACAACAAAATTCTCGTCCTGAGTCATACGATAGGGAAGACTGGCAGTGACTCGACCTTGAGCAATCAACTTATCAGTAGTGGTGTCGCTACTGGCATAGAGGGATACCGTTGCTCCTGCATAAAGCTCGTCTTCATTATCACTTTGATAGACTGCTTTGAGACTGGTAATGGAGCCAATATCAGAAGGAAGAGGGCCAGCAATTCTTGATGACTGGTCATCTATCGCCGCATAGTTGTAGTAGTAAACCAACTGAGCATCTTTCACAAACAAACCAAAGCCCCCAAAACGTCCGCCGAGGGTCACCAACATGCCCTCGTCAGGGTCTTCGCTGTCGAATGGATCGAATGTGACATCAGCAACGATGGTATGGTCAACATTTTTGAGGTTCAAAACTGTGCCTTCTGGGGATTGATAGCCTGCTGGATAGGCGATCTTAGTGCGTCCTTCGGTTAGGGTAGGACGGTGACCGGGAAGTTGGCGCTCGGCTTGGCGATCATCCAAGGGCAACACCCCATACTTACCTGCCTCAGCAAAGAACAGATACTTCATCTCTTCCAGCTTTTCTAAGTTGGCCTGCAGTTGATCTGGATCGGTGACTACAGTGGGATCAACCAGATTATGGGCTTGGCTAAAGTCCTTGGTAATGTCATACAACTCCCAATCTAGATCCAGCAAATCGCACCCAGGCTGATCAGGGTTCTCTTCGCAATCATCAAGAATCCAGGGCACCCGACGCAGGGCACTCGCCATCCAACCATCATGATAAATACCTTGGTTGCCAAACATTTCAAAGTATTGGGTATTGTGGTGGGTGGGTGCATTCACAGAGCTGAGATCGTCGCCCTCTGCATCCACAGCATCAAAGGTATAAACCAAACTAGCACCTTCGAGAGGCTTTTGGGTAACGCCATTAATGGTTACAGGGGCGGGAATGCCGATCGCCTCATAAATGGTCGGAGCGATGTCAGTAACATGGCTGAACTGATAACGCACATCCCCCACATCGGTGATGCGATCTGGCCAGGAAATCACCATGCCGTTACGGACGCCCCCAAAGTGAGAAGCTGCTTGCTTAGTCCATTGCAGGGGAGTATCCATTGCCCAAGCCCAGTTCGCAGGGAAATGGTTGAAATACATAGGACCACCCAAATACAAGGGGTCACCGGGTACGTTGTGTTCTAGTACCTCAACCTTGTCATCAAAGTCTTCATCAATTTGGTTGAAGAAGGCCATTTCGTTCAACAATCCCTCGATCTGTCCCTCTGAGCTAGCACCATTATCTCCAGCGATGTAGATAATCAGAGTGTTGTTAAACTCCTCTTCTCCGAGGTCTTCGATCGCATCAATCACCCGACCGACTTGTTCATCCGTATGGGTGGTAAACGCCGCAAACACCTCCATCATGTTGGCATAGACGTCTTGGTGGTCTTGATCCAATTTATCCCAACGCTTGAAGCCTACACCCTTTGGCCTCTGCGTTAGCTTGGTTTCTTCCGGTACAACCCCTAATTTCTTTTGTTTACGGAAAGTTTTCTTACGATAAACATCCCAACCCTCATCAAACTTATCTTTGTACTTTTCCACATAGGACTGGGGAACCTGGTGAGGAGCATGGGTTGCACCAGGGGCAAAGTAGACAAAGAACGGCTTATCGGGCAGTGCTGCTTTGCTCTCGCGGATATAGCTGATGGCATGGTCTGCCATATCGGTAGTGAAGTGATACGGGGAACCGTCGGCGTTTTTATCCGGGGCTTCCAGTCGGCTGGTATTTTCAACCAGGGTTGGGAAAAACTGATCTGTATCCCCTCCGACAAAACCATAGAAATAGTCAAAGCCCATGTGGGTGGGCCATTGGTCGTAGGGACCAGCAATACTGGTGGCCGCATCCGGTACGTTGTGGGTTTTGCCAAACCAGGCAGTGCCATAGCCGTAGGCTTGCAGGGTTTGGGCAAAGGTGGCGCTGTTTAGGGGAATCTCGCTGTCGTATCCGGGGAAGCCTGTGGCCAGACGGGTGATAATCCCGGTACCAGCAGCATGGTGGTTGTGTCCAGTGAGCAGGGCAGCACGGGTGGGGGCGCACAGGGCGGTGGTGTGGAATTGGGTGTATTTCAACCCATTGTCCGCCAGTTCTTGCATGGTAGGCGTTTTAATGCCGCTGCTGCCAAAGGGTTCCATCTGGCCGTAGCCCACATCATCCAGCATGATTAAGACGATGTTAGGGGGATTTTCGACACCAAAGTTTTGGGGAATTTTCAACTGAGGCACCACTTCCTCAGAGTCTTCATAGGTGAGACCAATTTTGCCGGGGAAGGGGGCATCGGGATGGGGAATGATTTGCTGGGCCAGAGCGACTGGCGCAGCGGTTCCCCAGAAGAGAGAGAGGGCGATCGCTACTGCCACTACTCCTCTCAAAATCCGGTTCCAAAGACCGTTGAAAAACATATATAAAACCTCATAAAAGGGGTTAACACAATCTCAGACCGCATCCCAAAACTAATATGGATAGCCTTGGGATGGCCTGTAGAGTCCCGATCGCTTGCTCGGAACCCTACAGGCTGAATTAGAGACGCAATAGTTCATCAGTCAATATGTTGTCATCAGTTTTCCAGGGTAATAATCATCTGTAGGGTGAGTATTACCGTTTTTAATAGAGAAACTTCATTTAAAAAAGAGAAAATCTGAATGACTGAAAGCTATATCAGGCTGCCAAGAATAGTTAGCAGGATATGGCAGAAACTCCGCCACACAAAAGTGAATACGAAGTCGTAGGGTGGGTATTGCCCACGGAACCCTGCATGAACCGATTAGGCAGGAAAACCCATAAACTAAGCAACTCAGGCAGTGTTCACCCTACAACAACTTCAGACCAGTAAGAGGCTGTCAGTCAATATCTCAATAGGGTTTGCTTATGGAAAGTCTTTTTGTGAGGGTAGGGAGTAGGGAGTAGGGAGTAGTTAAGAGTCAGGAATTAGGGGATTTATAGAGAATGGCTGTTCATAATACTCAAAGTGATTTTTCTGCCTCCCATTACCGTAAAATCCTCACAATTTCTGCTCCCTCAACCGAAAAGCTCGCACTTTTTCCTAGTTTAAAATCCCTCAAACCTTTATCTATCAATTTTTTTGGATAGTTTCAGCAAGCCCTAAATAGAAGAGTATCTATGAAAGACTGATGATTTAAGGTGTTGAATCAGCAGAGACCTTGGATACGGCAGGAGGATTCCATACACCAGTCAGAATGTCTAGATTAGGCCAATACAGTCTCATTACCAGGTTAAATTCACCTTCGTCAGGTGCGGGCAACCAGTTAGACTCTAGCGAATCACCAGGACTGTTACTCTGAATGTAGATATCAAGGGAGCCATCTGCGTTGTAATCTAGGTTATCCCGATCGCCTATCGCATAGCGATTGATCGAATTAGCGACAAGATATCCGTCTGGATCGTAGAGGGTAACAGACCAGAAGGCATTCACTGGAGGTAATTCGTCGGCATTAAAATGCAATACATAGTTGTTACCACCTTCGTAGAATTCACCATTTTCATCAACGAACGTAACTGGGTAGACCGCATCTTCTGGGGAGTTATTACCTAGCCCTTTGAAAGCAGCATTAGCCCGTTGCCAATATGAACCACCATAGGTTCCCTTAAATTCTCGAGCAACGATCCAGCCGTTAACAGCATCTCCTGCAGTTGGTTTATCGGCAATCAACTCCAAACCCTTATTTACAGAAGCATTGAGTGCAATTTTGGTTTTGCGATCAAGGGCATCAAAGTCAAAGTCTTCTCCCACAACCAAGCCGATTTTCTCAAGCTGTTGTACCATTCCCCAATCAATGGGATGAGGTACATTTTGCTTGAGTAACTCTGCAAACAGGCTAAAGAAGGTGTCTGCATCCATATCTGCGACCTGCTCAGGGGGATTAACACTATCGTCACAGGTTTCTTCTGATAACCCAGAGGGGAAAAATACACCAGTAGACCACTGACTGAGGGGCGTGAGTTGATATTGATCTTGAATAGCCCAGACCTTTTCATAATCGTCGCTGCCATTGGTTTGAGTCCTTCCAATGATCCAACCGAGATTGGTCGTAAAGGGGATAGGAATGAGATTCTCTGGTAAAGAGTCTAAATCGTCATCCCAATCAGGCCCAACCAGAACAAAGTTCCCTGCACCATTACCTGTTGTCCGAGTGCCTGGAGCAGCAACTACATCAGTCCACATATCCATGCTCTGCATGAGGTAATACCGATCGGTGTCAGGTAGAGAAAGGACTAAGGGTTCGTTAGATAGATCGATAAAAGCCGAAGAGTAGAGGGTGTCAACATTGGGGCGGACAACATTTTTAAATGAGGCGTCCGGGAATTCCCTTACGTTGGCAAACTGATTCATGGGGGCACAGGTATCGCTCGGCTGTTTGACGTTAGTCGAAGCCTGACGAGTCTTTTCCATCAGCACTAATGGATAGGCATAGATGTAGGCTTGGGTTGCAATGTCAGCAATTTCATCGCTGACAGTTTTACCCATTACAGGTCGAATAACCTCCTGAATTATTAGGTCCCAAAATTCTTCATTATTCAGTTCAAATTTAGATTGCTGAGATTTAGACAAAGGTTCAGCCTCTGGAAATTGCCAGGTTCCTCTCAAAACTTTCCTTTTTGGCAGATACATACGGACGGTGTAATTCCAACCAGGGAAGATGTGCAGGTAGTTTTCTGACGACATATTGCTACTCGCACACTCATCAATTTGACTAGCAAAACACAAGTTGTAAACTCCATCTGCATTGGGCTTTGCAGTGACATCGTTGAGGGAATAGCCGATTTCATCCGCGTTCTTCTCAAAATAGCCATCAGCGTTATAGACACTGATAGACCAAAAGCCATCTACCGGAACATCCTTGACAGTAAGGGTGTAAGGAGTCTCGCCATCATTCTGCTCTGGCGTAATATTTACGAAAAGTACGGCTTCGGGTGGTCCACCTCCCCAGCCACCTGCAGTACCGATCAAGTGTCTAACTTCGTCTACCTCCTCTTCGGAGCCGAACATTCTGTCACTATCTGGCACAAAGGGACTCATGTCCTGAATTTCCCCACGCAACTCGGCCAGAACATCTTGATCCCAATTGGGGAGTTCAAGAGACCCAGAATCTGCCTGGATAAACGTCACCTTGTCTTGCTGGGCGTTTGCTGCCTCCACATCTAAAGGATCATCCGGGTTAACAAAGGTACGAACATTAATATGAACGTAGCGCGTGCCAACATTGTCCATGTTTAGTAAATAGTCGCCCGGTTCTGTTGTGTCCTCAACAATGTAATGATCCTCATTGATGATACGGATTGACTGGAAGCGATCGTCATGTTTTGGTAGGGTAATCGTTACAGGCTCTGTCAGGTCAAATACTCCGTAGGAATACAAAGTATCTCGGTTTGCTCGTACCACGGGTTGGTTATCAATATCTACAGGTTCCCGCAGGTGGCCGATAGTCCCAAAATAGCCATCATCTTCTCGTTTTTTGAAATAGAAATCACTCTCAGCACGAGTAAAGTTGTCTACGGTAATAGACTCGGTTGTTGATTGAGCCAGTACAGGCGGGGAAATTATGCCCAAGGAGAAAGCTGTGGCGATCGCTACAGCAATCGCCAGTTTCCCAATACGATATAAAATCATAGGTCAGTCTTTGTTGTGATTCAATTTGAGAGAAAGGCGATCGCAGCTACCATGAGCCACGATAGTCGCCGGAAATTTATTTCCCTGGGTTTTCAGGGTTTTACTGGAAGCTAGTCACCCGGACTCAGGTTAATCTCATCAACAATATCTTCAATGATTTTGTCAGGATCGGAGCTAAAGGGAGCCTGACTGGGAGGATACTGTTCAAAGGTATCTAGGTACTTCTGTACAAGGCCAAGGGCTGGCGTTAGCAAGAACTGTCGGCGAGAATACCAATCGTTGTAGTTATTGGAATCTGTATCTGCGCGCTCATAAGGATCGCGACGCAGGTTAAATAGCTTGGGTAGACGCAACTTGACAAACGGCTCCCGCCAAACATCGTAATAGTGCGCTCGTTGTTCAGCGAATACCACTTTCCAATCTCCAAGGCGAACCCCTGGTAATTGACCTTCATCGTTGAAGTAAATGAAGCCCGGACGTCGCCCACGTTGACTTTCAGGATCGGTCAAATAAGGCAGTTGATTATACCCATCTAGATAAGTTCCACACAAGTTAGTGGGTTCATCTTTACCCCCGAAGAGTCCACCCCCGAAGAGTCCACCGCCATCATCACAAGATTCCTTCAGGGTGTCTTTGAGGTCATCAACACCTGCTGCTGCCATCAGAGTTGGCACCCAATCTAAGTGAGAGAAAATCTCGTGAGAAACAGTTCCCGCAGGAATATGACCAGGCCAACGTACCAACGTCGGAACGCGATAACCAGCTTCCCAGTTGGTGTTCTTCTCACCTCGGAAGGGACTCAAGCCACCATCAGGCCATTGGTTGTAATGGGGACCGTTGTCAGTGGTGTAGATAACAATAGTATTATCTGCAATGCCTAGAGTATCAAGCAGCTTAAGCAACTCACCCACATGACCGTCATGCTCTACCATGCCATCGCCGTAGAAGCCCTGGCCACTGATTCCCTCTACATCATCGCTGATGTGGGTATAGAAGTGCATCCGGGTTGAATTAAACCAGGTAAAGAATGGCTTATTGTTTACGGACGCTGCTGTAATGAACTTCTTAGTCCGGTTGAGAAATTCGCGATCGACGGTCTTCATCCGTTCGATATTCAGCGGTCCGGTGTCTTCACAAGTCTGATAGCCCAAAGGACCGAAGCGACCAAGTACGTCTCCAGGCGAGAGATTTTCATCGTAGACATCTGATGCCTTGCAGTCGAGAACCCCACGAGGACCAATGAGATTGGCAAACTTGCCATCTGGCCCGCCGGGATAGTCTACGTTTTCTGGCTCTTCTTCAGCATTCAAGTGATAGAGGTTGCCAAAAAATTCGTCAAAGCCATGGACTGTGGGCAGAAACTTGTTCAAATCTCCCAGATGGTTCTTACCAAACTGTGCTGTGGTGTAGCCCAGGGGCTTCAACATTTCTGCTAAGGTAGGATCTCCATCCTGAATACCAAAGGGCGCTCCAGGGAAACCGACTTTTAGTAAGCCAGTCCGCAAGCCACTTTGTCCAGTGATAAATGCCGCCCTACCCGCAGTACAGCTTTGTTCTGCGTAGTAGTCGGTGAATAGCATTCCTTCTTTGGCAATGCGATCTATATTAGGGGTGTCGTAACCAACAATGCCTTTTTCGTAGGCACTAATATTTGTCCAACCAATGTCATCCCCCATGATGACTAGAATGTTGGGTTTTTCTGTAACGGCAAAAGCCGGGGCTGTCGGGAGCCAAGGTAAAATCCCTGACACCACAAGCAATAGGGACATCACTATAGCGATGCCCATTTTCATGGAACGAATCACGAAAATAATCTCCTTAAATTAATTTTTAAGTAGGTAGGCGTGAATAGACGTCACTATGTAACAAAATGTTAAAGCAGTTGGAACCCTTGAGATTGCTTCCTTCCGCTCCGCTCCAGTCGCAATGACGTACTTGTAATTTTTTTCACTTAACCTACTAGGACGTCTAGGCTAAAATTGTGGGTAAAAAAACTAACCCCCCAACCCCCTTCCTATCCCCCCTTGCCCCCCGCGTGAAAGGGGGGAGGAGGGAAGGGGGAGAATATTTCCCCCCTCTCCTACAAGGAGAGGGGTCGGGGGAGAGGTCTTAATTGACTCGCTCTTTACCCACATTTTTAAGCTAGACACGCTGCTACTTAGCTTCAAAAATTTATCTCACAGTTAAACAGCAATCAAAAGCCAGCTATCAGCTTTGAGCATTTTCTGGCCTTTGAGTAACCTTGAGTGAGTTAAACACCCTTGTATTGATCTCGAATTAGGATGGGTCATACCCACTCCGTAGTACAACGGAGTAATCCGAAGACTTGAACGTTAGTTTAATGGTAATCTATCACTTTGAATAACCGAAAATTCCAACTTTTTGAGTTATATAAATTGATAAACAAATTTTAAAAAAAAAATAAGTTTTACTTATGAATTATTTGATTGTTTTCTATTAATGGACTGCAGTAAAAAGGACTTTGTTGATGGATATAAACAAGAGTGAAATTACCCAAACTAAAAATAATTCTGGGACAAGCAATCTGAAGATTGTCTCCAAATTCTTTACAGATGTAGATGGTTTAAAAGAGTTTGTTGCCTATCGAGGGTATGAAATAATACAACTTACTCCTGGTTCTCTTCAAGCTGGTTTTTTGTCAATTCAGGTTGGTGATATATACTTCACATATATTCAGACAAATCAAGGGACTCAAGCTTTTGGTGATAAATTCAAAGAATACTGCAATTTTTCCATAGTCTGGTATGAGAATAAAGGGGAAGTTTATACCTTGCGTCACCGGATCAAGGCTCAAAGGACTCTTTTTGCTTTCGATGGAAAGGAAACTGATTTCATAAGTTCTCAAGGTGGAGTGATGACAGAGATTTGTATTCCTTTGAAAACTTTTCATACTTATGCAGACAAACTACAACGCCACGATCTAGACGATAATTTCCGGAGTGAAAATCATGTAAATTTGTTACCAACTGGGATGAAAGAAATTAAAGATTATCTGAAACAACTATTTTGGTTAGCAGTACACAAACCAAATTGGTTACAAAAACCTCATATTGAGAAACTCGTTGCTGATGATTTCGTTCCTTTGTTAATTAGTCAGATTCCCATTAAGTGCAATTCCAAGTGTTTCCTGAAACATTCTCGAAGAGCAAAGTTGATTACTCAAGCAGAGAAAACAATGTTAGCGCACTTACAAACACCCCTAACCTTAAAACAGCTAGCTGAAAATTTAGAGTCTAGCAGTTCTGCCTTATCCTATGGTTTTCAGGACTTATTTGGTATGAGTCCCATGCGTTATCTCAAAGTGCGACGACTCAATGCAGTACGACAACACCTAAAGGCAAGCGATCCAGAAAGTTGTGTTATAGCCACCCTCGCTAGTCAATTTGGGTTCTACCATCGAAGTCATTTTACTCAAGATTACAAAGCCATGTTTGGGGAGTTGCCTTCAGAGACGTTGGGAACTTGACACTTAAGCAAAAATTAACTATACTTATTTAAACTTACATATATTAGCGCGATCTTGTAGCAGTATGAGTAATTTATTAAGTAGACAAAAAGCTGCCGATTTACTGGGAGTGAGTACAAATACGCTTCGTAGATGGTAAACAGAGGGCAAAATTACTTGCAGTTGGTGGGCTAACTACAGAAGTTAAAAAGTTAGACATAAATGTACATAATTAGATATTTATTGTGATATTATTTAGACAGAATCTAATTTATGATCGGGAGGTACATCAAGTGCTTTCAATGAGCTCGATTAAGACCAAGCTCAAAGTTAATAACAAACAAAAAACACTGCTAGCCAAACACGCGGGTGTAGCTCGTCATGCCTATAACTGGGGATTGGCCACTTGCATTTCCGAGTACGAATCAACCAAGAAACGCCCTAGTGCTATCACTTTGCATAAATGTTTAGTGGCTGAAGTGAAAAGTCAAAATCCCTGGTACTATGAAGTATCAAAATGTGCCCCTCAACAAGCATTAAGAGATTTAGAAAGGGCATTTAAAAACTTTTTAACTATTCCCAAACGGGGATTTCCTAAGTTTAAGAAAAAAGGGAAAAAAGACAGTTTCTATTTGGAAGGAAGTATCAAAATTATGCAAGGAAATTACATAAAACTACCAAAAATAGGAATAGTAAAAACTTATGAAATCTTACCCTCTGTACCAGTAAAAAATGTAAGGATATCTAAACGTGCAGGTAATTGGTACATTAGTTTTAAATATGATGATCAATATGATAATCGATCAAACCCTACTGCCAAAGAACGAGATGTTATCGGTGTAGATGTTGGTATAAATACTCTAGCAACTTGTAGTGATGGAACAACCTACGCTTTTCATGTCCGCGACAGCGGAAACGTCAAAGCATATAAGCAAGCTAAAAAACGACTAACTCGTTATCAACGCCGTGTCAACAAAAAAGAGCCAGGCTCCAAAAACAGAGCCAAAGGCATGAAAAAACTAGCAAAACTGCACAAGAAAGTAGCTGATATCAGATCCGATGCACTACATAAACTAACAACATGGCTAGCTAAAAACCACAGCACCATTGTGATAGAAGATTTGAATGTAAGTGGAATGCTCAAAAAGCGGTCGAGGGATGGCGAGGTCTCCTCGCCATATCCAATCGACCAAGAGATCATAAACTAGCAAGCGCGATAGCAGATTGTGGCTTTTATGAGTTTAAGCGTCAACTTATATACAAGTGCGAGTGGTATGGTAGTGAATTA
>JAAUYL010014484.1_pt1 | contig 16389 bp, 23 predicted proteins | sample 7278011 | NCBI WGS metagenome assembly JAAUYL01 (sample SAMN14350225, study PRJNA611818) | marine sediment metagenome | isolation source: surface marine sediment (1.8m) | place: French Polynesia: Moorea | collected 2018-08
CTTGGACCACTAAATTAAAATCTTTCCTAAACTGTCATACCACAAGTGCACTTTTATTAGCCAAAACTCTTTTAAAAAGACATTTTTAAGATTGCTAACAGCTAACTTACATGGCAAAGTGTGATTGGAGGTTGAAAAACGAAAAATTACCTTAGGTCCGCAACCAAGCCCATCGCATCCTGTGACGTCACTAGCCGCCTGTCTCTATTTAGTCGCTTATACCGTCTCTCACAAAAAGGAGAATTTTCGGTCCCTTGAAGCGCTCTCCGGTTTTGAACCTTGCTAGCCGTTTTTTTATCGCATAGCTACACCGTTTCGTCAGCCTGTACAAAGCTTGGGGCCCCACAAACATCATTTAGACTTCAAACTCCGAACGAGACGGACGCACTCTCTGTTTTCACATATAAAAATACATCAGCGAACGGAAAATTTCCATTATTCCAAGATGGCCGCCGTAGCCACCGAGTATCAGGAGCTCCTGAACATGAACGTGGATGTCAACGACTGGAGCTGGATCCTGGAGCCGACCGAGAGCCCGGAGGAGGCCACCATCGACATCGACGACGAGACCCTCAAGAACTTGGAGGTCATCACGGAGGATGTCAATGAGGTTGCCAATGCCAATGTCAACGGACAACAAGTAATGCTCGTTCCCGCTCAACAACCCGCCACCCCGATTCAGGAGATCTCCTTCTATCCCGCCACCACGGACTTCAACAACGGGTACAACAGCAACAACAGCATCCACGAGAAGGACATGGACACGATCACCATCAATGATATCAACAACCTGTTCAACTTCCCCGCAAACGAAGTCACGATCACCGAGATCAACGGTTGCAGGTCAGGAGTGTCCTCGCCGACGCCGTCGACATCATCGGCCTCTACAACTTGCTACTCCCCATCCTCTTCTGCTTCTTCCAGGAGAAACTCAGAAATGTCCATTATAGACTCTTCAGACTCAGGTACTTAAAGTCGCGCGTTGATATCACTAAGCTCAAAATTAATTGTTTAATGACATTTTTTAGAGTCCGGATTCGACGAGTATATTCCCAGAAATAACCGGCCTCGAAAACGCGAACAAAATCGTCGGGCTGAAAACATCTCGCATTTCCTCTACAGGTATTTAAATATAAATAAATAAAATAATTACGGGTAATTATCTAATTAAAATGTCATTATTAGACTCCTTCTGGACTCCAAGAAAAGACATATTATCGAATGGATTGACATGCGAAATGGAGAGTTCAAAATCAAAAGCCAAGAAGATCTTGCTCGACTTTGGGGACAGCGACCTGGAAAGAGCAACGAGAACATGACTTATTCCAACCTTGCGTAAGTAAAATTAATCACTTAATTAGGATAATTAAAATGTCGTTAACTGTTATCATTATTTTATAGGCGAACCATCCGGTACCACTACAAAAAGTCCAAGGGCAAGGAGATCGAGATGGTCCGGCGAAAAATGGTCTACAGATTCACGCGGGAATTTCTCAACAAACGATCGCGATTCTGAACTCAAAAATACTCAAGATTTTTTATTAATTTTTAACGTATTTTATATTAAAATATCCACAGTGAAGTCCAAGCAATATTTTCTATCATAAAGTACACGCATTTTAAGAACAAAACCTCAGATAAATGTTTATTATGTATACGCTCAAAAATATATACTTTTCTATATTTTTTAAATAACTCGTGAAAATGTGTTTTATTGATTCTGCAGAAGTCGTGGATTTTTCCATTTTTCTAGCAAAGCATGGTGAAATTCTAGTGATAGAGAGACTTTTCAAAACTGATTGACGTCATCCGATCTAGATTCCGAGAGCAAATGTTTTTGCTTTGCGATTTCGTAGATAAGAGTCCTGTAGCATTTAATTTTCACAAATACATTTTTGTTTGTCTAGCCATCATAAATTGCTCGCGGGTCAATGACGATCGAGGCTATACAAAAATCAAGAGGTCATAGAAACCTTCTTGATTTTTTATCAATTCCGAAAATTTTTCGTCCTGTACAAATATTGACTGCTTTTTGGACTTTTGACATGGATTTCATGTGTGCTGTCCTATAAAGATTGTAAAATCTGATGTGATTTCCTAAAGTCTCGTCAACAAGTTTGTTGTTTTTATCACTTCAAAATATCATGGAGATTTTTTCAAAAAACCTGTTAATAAATTTTCCATCCTTTCTCTCTAAAAAAACATTTTTTCCAAAATAAACCGTAAACTTAATACTTAAATATTTTATTTGCATTTTATACACAAAAATAAAATCAGAAATCTATTTACAAACTAAATATCAGCATAAGGTTAAATATTGATAAGAAATACATGAAATGTTGTAGTGCTTGCCATATCATGAATACTTGTAAAATGATATTTTCGTTAAATCGCTCGGACGACGAAAAATGACATGAACGAGCCAGAGGCTTGGCCGAGGACAAACGTGGCTGTCAAGAGGAGCGAGGTCGCCTCCTGGCTTTCCGCATCCTCGGATGTTTTGGGGGCCTGCGTCAGGCAGTGGTTGCCGAGGTACCCGACGCTCGCCGCCATGATCGTGATGAAGAAGCAGAAGGCGATATCCGACCTGCAATGAATGAAATGGTGTACTCTCTGATCCAGGGTTAAACAAATAAACAAGTCAAATATGATGATCTCATTCAAACATTTTACGATTGAGGTTTTCACCCATGAGTGACTGCATTGCTAATTGACTCACCGAATTAAAACGGGCAGACTGCGGCTCTCCGGAGCAATGTTGCAGTACATGAAGAGCGGGATAAAACCGCAACGGATTATCGTGATCAAGAGCACCGACAGCCTCGAGGTCAGGGAACGGTTAGGCCAGACGCAAAATGTGGCCAGGGTGCGGCCGGCGAGGTCGCTCAAGTTGAACAGGAGGACGACGGCGACGGGCGTGAAGAAGTTCCGGGTCCAGTCGTTCTGCACGGTTGATTCAACTAAAAAATGTGGATTTTTATATCCGGGAGCTTAAGATTTATGAGCGTTTTCAAGAGTTTTTTTTTGATAAAATATCTTGTTCAGTAAAAAAATCCGCGAAATTACGACTCTGCTTACCCAAAGAGGCTATGGCTGGAAAAATGCACAAAGTCGTGCCGTAGTTCAAGAATCCCGCTAGCAAATACGTCCAGGATCTTTTAAACAGGTCCCGATAGCAAATCTGATCGACTTCGGCATCATGGTCTGTGACGAATCCGTGATTGTCCTTGCCCTCGGCATAGTAGAGGAAGAATTTATTGACCTAAAAAGGATATTTCAACATTTTCTTGACAATTTCATGAAGATCTTACCTTTAGCCAATGAAACAATGCCATGGCCAAGAGGAGTGACAAGATGACTGTTCCGAAGCAGGCAGGTCCGAGAAGCTTGGGTTCGACATCAAATGCGATCAGGCAAATGGCAGCTATGGCCGGCAAGACTCCTATTAATTTTCACAAGTTTTTTTTGTGAAATTAAACGATTTTTTAGTGTATTATTACCTCCCATGGCCTGACCCATCATCACTGCTCCGGCATACAATGCTGGAAATCTCCCCGAAATTCCGAACATGGCGCCCTGAAAATGGGGATTTGTTGTCTGGATTTTCGAAAGATTGGATTTTGTTTTTTACTTGGAGAACGTTGACGCCGACGTTGGCTAGGACGATGAGCATCAGGACGAGGTGAAGGAAGCGGGTTTGCCAGTAGTCTGAATCCGGGATCGATAAGGCCAAGAGCGACGAAAATGCCACGAAGAGCAAAGTCAAGGCCCACGCCATTCGTGTACAAACACTAAAAAGTCCAAGATTTTAGTTTTCTTGAAATCAAGATCCGATTTCATTATTTGTCAACCTGACGCGCTGGCCAAATCCAGAATGAAGCAAGGTCGTGATCGCCCCCGGGATGTTGCTCGCGATCGCCACATACGACGGGAACGAGAGCTGCATCTCCGTCGGCTTGATGATCGGGAGTGGACCCGGGGGCGGCAACGGGGTTATCGGGATCGGGTTCGAGACGTCGTCGAAGCCGGAGACGGTGGTGGTCGCGGTCGAGGAGTTGGTGACCAGGTCGTAGGTGATGTTTTCAACGGCGCGGAACTTGTAGTTCCAGAAGGCCGTGATGGAGATGAGGAAGTTCCACGGGAGCATGGTGCACATCCCGAGGTAGGCGAAGACAATGCTGAAATGAGCACAGGATTGCCTATCAGGTTGTTCAATAGGCTTTCTTTCAGTCTCACCAAACCCTCTTGCCATGATCTATGGGAGCACGGAGCAGTTCGTTCAGCCGCGCCGCCAACAATAACGGCGTGACCTCGGTGGTGTCGGCAGAGGACAAGCACTCGTGGTAGCTCTTTGATCTTCGTCTGAAAATATCCGTTAACATTTTCAATTTTGTTTTTATGGCCTGGCTTTTGACGTTTAATTTCCGGATCGAGGGTCTATGATGAGAAAAATAAGTCATGTTGTTGTTCTTCTTGACATTCTATAGTCCGAAACGCTCGTTTCGTTGTACATTTCAGTCTTGTTCAAAACAGAAATTACCGAGCGAAGCGTGACAGGTTCACTTCAAAGTTGAGCGTACCTGTTGCGACTTTGGATTTCATATTAGGTCAGACGCCGCCGGCGAGCCGGGCAAGCGCTTTTGAGCGTCACAACAAAAACCAAACAAAAATTACAAAATTAAAATTCGGACACGTGAACAACGTCAACGAACGCAAAAAAAAGTTTCAAGAAAACCGACATGGAATCTGTGCTAAAAAAGTCCCCTGACACGGACGAGGCAATGCACTTCCGGCCGAGCAAGGAAAACCTTCACGAGGAGACCGTCTCCGTGCCAGAAAATAAGGTTAAAGACGCCGAGTCGACGGCGTCGTTCAGTGATCCGAATCCGATCGTCAGTGCTGAAGGATTGACCAAGGATCCTGAGATCATGCCCGAAGAAGATTCAACGGTGACTGCGACGACAGAGCATCTTCAAGCCGAGAATGAGAATCAAGAAGACGACAACGACGATCGTCTAATCATTGCCGATGGCGGCGAAGATGATGCTGGAGAAGCTTCCAAAGAGGCCAGCGTTGATCTTGTTGTCGCCGATTCCTTGCCCGAGGATCAAGGCTTGGCCGGGATCATCGTTTCCGACGTTCAATCTCTCGGCAATGAGCAGATTCAAGAAAACACCGAGATTCCTCCGGACCCTCTTGGTTTTGACTCTCCACTTGAGCTTGGACCAGCGAAGACGCAAAATCCTAAACCAGTTGAAGGTCATGCAAAAGAACAGAATCAAACTGGTGATTTTCAGTGCGCTTTCTGTCTCAAAAGGCTGGTGTCGATCGAGAGCCTGAAGTTTCACGCCATCAACTGTGATCGGATCAAGACTCTGGAACCGTTAAGGAAATGCCGATTGTGCAATGCCAAAATGGCTGAGAGCAGGAGCTTGATGCACGAGGTCACCTGCTCGAACAGCGCTGGTGAGAGACCGCTTAACTTCACCAACATGCCGATGAACTGTCCAAAATGCAACATCGAGGTCGCCAACTTCAACAAGCTCCGCTACCACTTGGCCATGGACTGCTTGAAGACGCTGATCCTCCTGACAAAGAAGTCCCTGGAGTTGTCCTCCAACTCCGGACAGATTGAGCAGATCCAAAAATCATTTGCCAAGACCGAGAGCTCTTCAAAGAAAAGGCCACTGCCACCACCAGCACCTTCAACCCTACTAAAACCCAGCAAGAAGATCAAAACTGAGCCCGAGACTGATCATGAAGTTGAAACTCCTGTGACCGAAAATGATTCCGGATCGAAGAAAAAAGTTGTGAAAGTGACGCCGACGACGCAGATGAGATGCATCTTTTGCTCGCAGCAAATGATGTGGCCAAACATGAAATTGCACCCGCTGACTTGTCCAGCAATCAGGCGACTGGAACCGTTAAGGTCTTGCTCAAGTTGTCCGAAAATTGGTCCGGAGAGCTTCATTTACAAGCACGAGATCACCAGCCATTCGAAAGGCTCGATTTCATGTATGAATTGCAACAAAACGTTCCCCAACATGGACGAATTGACCGGCCACTTTGTGTCTTGCCTGCTGGTTCCCAAGAAAGCGCTCAAGAAGATCCTGGCTCACCATTTCAAATCTTCGGAAAACAAGGAGAATGATGGCAAAGATAACAAGAACAAACCCGTGAAGATTAGCCTGACCAAGGAGGAGCCACCTGAGACCCGAACTAGATCACGGTCCAGGAGCCAAAGTCGGAGCAGCAGTGTTGTCGGCAACGGCAACGCCCATGCCAGTCCTGGAAACACAATTTATTGTCTTTACTGTCGTTCAAGGTTGGGGAAGAAGTCCCTCGCCGATCACGCCATCTGTTGTCCGGAAATCGGAAGGCTTGAACCTCTTCGATCTTGCCTGTATTGCCATCAATCTTTTCCGGAAAGCAAGGCTCTCGTCCACGAGGCAACGACATGTCCAAGAAAACCGGCCAAGCTGAAGACCCTGATCAAGTGCAACTACTGCGCCACGATCGTCAAAGACGTCAGGAACCTAAAGAGCCACTTGACCAAGTGTCTCCCGACCTTGACCCGGCTGACGAAGGCCACCCTCGACAACCACAAGAAAACTGTTGACAAGACCACCACTCCTGACAAGACCAAAAAGGTTCACAAAGCTGTCCACGATGACATCGTTGACGTCGAGACTGTCGAAGCGGATCCAGTTGCTGCTTCTCCTCCTCTCGATCAAGACTTGAAGATGGTCATTGGCAAGCCGTTTTCTCTAGCCGCAGAGGAAAATAAGAAAAAGAACAGCGTGAAGTGTCCATTCTGCCTGAAGGGTTTCGCTGACAAAAAGTCCTTGATGAGTCATCCAGTGAGGTGTTTGAATATCAAGATCTACGAACCGAAGCACGTATGCCGCCACTGCTCAACCAGCCTCCCTGTCAGCCTCTGTGGCCTCCACGAGATCGTCTGCGAGGCCAACCCCAACGGGATTCCCCTGACCGCGAACAACGTCCTGAACACGGACATCAGGTGCCCGAGCGCCAACTGCAAGCACATCGCCACCATGACCATGATGCCGGCGCACATGGCCTACTGCCTGAACGTGTTGCAGTCCATACTGAACAACGCGATTGAGAATGACTCACTAAGCTGGAACGAGCCGATCAGCACCAACTTCATTGACAAGGCCGGACTTACCACCTGGCTCAAGCCATAGATTGTGAGTTGTGAGTCATAATAAAAAGCAGTTTACCTTGATGAACCGTGGGAGGCTTCTTGGATGGGTGATAGTAGTGTGTATGTTGTCATTGTTCACTTTTTGCGATTGTCCTGGTGTCCAGCTTGAGCACGCCATCCTGGAGATCGGGAGTGGACGTTGCCGAAGCCGGACACTCGACCTGACCAGCTCATCTTGTTTTGGCGGCGGTCTTGGAATCCATGCTTTTTTCGAAACAGAACTGATGATGGCGACGTAGTTTTGTTGTGCTTAAACGTTCACATCTTTGTTGCTGTTTTAATGCTTCGAGAAGTCAAGAGTCTGTTCTGGACGAGGCATCCAAAGCCAAAACCTGTTCCTACGTAATATCTGGATACGTACTTCACGATCGAAAGACACAATTAAGTGTGGAAAACTAAGTAGCACACAGTTGATCCCGATTCCCAAGGGACTTAATTTAAAAAGCACTAATATTTTAATTGTATTGATCAACTGTGATCTTAGCTTGTAAGTTAACGAATCCTGAGGATTTGTGTTAAAAAGCTTGAATCTAGTTTTTTCTGTGAAAATGAAATCGTCAAAAGTTGAACGTTCTTTCTCTGTCGTTAGCTCCTTTGTGATTCCAATCCTTCATCCGTGAAAAAATGGGTCAAATTACAAATCAAGGATTTAAAATGTTTAGATTGAAATCCCAATGTCATTGTTGAAGATTTTTTCGGCACGAATATCGGATTTCAGCCTTGCCCTTCAAAATTAGTATTTGTTGACATTTTGCTCATCCAAGTGCAGATTTTTTTCGTGAAATTGAGTGCCAATTAAGAAATTCTTGTAGAGTTAGAAACTGGATTTACAGCTATTTTTCGTCGATTTTTGCAATGGGCTTTATTTTCACAATATTAAAATTCGTGAAAATGCGAATACAATGGGAGTTATAAGAGAAATGCCCTCAATGATTAGGTAATTTGATATTGACTCTTGGAGTTGACTTGCGTTCTCGTCCCCGATGAGCAGGAAGAGTTGAAACGCAATGAGATCACTGAAGAGGACGATGAGGCTGATCAAGGACTCGTATTTTATCCTGGAAACTTTTTGAACGCCGTTGGCAAATAAGCTCAGAACCAATAATGGCAGAAATATTTTGATTAGGTATAGGAAGTAGACTAAACCCTCATGAAAGTTAATGTTGACAACCTGAAAAAAACCAAAATTGTTCGTGAAAATTAGCATTTTATCTAGGTAAATATTAAGGCTTACCAAGACGCGGACGCTCTCGGTGTTAAAGCTGTTGAAGTCGACCACGTTGGTGTCGGTGGCAAGCATTGTGATCAGGGTGAGCGTTAGGTACATGGCTGCTATTGTAAGCTCTTTGTTTGTGATCTTGGACGAGTCTTTGACATCCTGGAGAGGAGTTTGAGTAGGCTTTCTTGATACCACTGTGTTCAATGCCATCCACAAGAACAGAGTTACAATGAGGCAGAGTAGGAACAGGCCTTCAAATGACAAGCTCAATAGCAGGTAAATCGCCATTAATGCCGAGCTCAATGATGTCAATTTTGGACCGAGGATCTTTGGCGTGAATAGAATGGCGATTGGTAGTGCTGAGACCATGATGAACCAAGCTGTATATTGCGACCAATCCTTGATATATGCTTGGTCATCGTCGTCTAAGTTTTTGTAGGTAATCCAAGAGCAAATTCCAGCCAGAAGATTATAGGGACCCAGGATAATCTTGGCACATTTTTGTCCAGCTTGAGCAGTAGCCTGGTTCTTGTTCTTGTTGCTCACCTTGTTGAACATCATCATGGAGAGGCCAAAGCTGAGGCCACTTGCCCACAGGACCAAAATGATCGACTTGTATGAGGTCACACTTAAAGCATAGACAACTGTGGTCAAAATAAATGTAATTGCAAGCCATGAGATCTTCATAGTTCTTGAAGTAGTTGAGCGATCACTGATTAGTTGCCAAGTCATGCTCAAGACTATGGCCAAGCATAAAAACAGTCTGTTGTAAAATGACAAAACCAAAGTTTCCAAGACCACGATAACCATCAAGGATGTTTTGGCAAGCCTGAAATGATTAGTTTTTTATTGTTAACATTTTTTCTGGATTTCTCTAAAAGCAAATTCTCACCGTTGAAAATCGTTCCAAATCAAAGGATGTCTTGAGCGCTTGAACAAAAGGAGCTCTTTGAAAGCCAAATATGACAACATTATAGGGGTGAGATAGTAGAGCAAATAATGGTAAGGCACATTCTGCAGAAATGTGTGCAACGCCGCCAGGGTGGACCCGATGCCTATGTACACTCTTAACCACTTGGCCTCGCGAATGTTGAGGTCCGAGGCTGAAGTCTCATAGGACGACCTCAGCAAGTTGATCACGGTGAAGGTGATGTAGAACAGGTAGCCGGCGACCATGGAGACGAAGATGGGGAATTGGTGGTAGTTGCGGTAAAACTTGAGGCCGTCCTCGCAGATATTGAACAAGTCGGAGGCGATCAGCTTGGCCTCCTGGTGCTCGAACTTCTTCTGCAGGTTGGCAACGTGGCCGACAGCCGACATGATGGCGGGCAGGTCGAGGCCGCCGCCACCGTAGGCCTCCGAGGTCAGGATGGTGTCGCCGTAGAACCTCTGATAACCGAGAACTTGTTCGTGGACCTGGAGAACGTTGGCGATCATGGCCTTGATCAGTCCGGAGTTGCTTATCCTCATGATCGAGGTCGGTAGCTTCCCCAAAGAGTTTGCTGGCATGTTCAAATCTAGCAAGGCCGCGATCATTGGGGCAATGTCGACCTGATTAAGATTTTCCATCTCTAATCCCTGCAACTTCCATTTTAATGCCTATAACGGGATTATTGAAAAAACTTGTGAAATTGTCACTTTTAAGAAATGTTTACCCTTGGATCTTGTGGTGACAGTGTGCTCTTTTCAATGATGTTCCTTATACCAGATCCCCAAGCGACGAATGGTGTCTCAACCTCATCTGCATAATCTCTTCCCCAAGTTCCTGAATTTGTCATGCCTAGAAGCATTTTTTCAATTAAATTTCACGACTTTTTTTCATTTGCTGACCATGATTTGATGTGAAGATGTAAGCAGTATTGGTGTCATTGAAAAATTCGTCGAAAACTTTAGCCGTCCTCCTAACGCCACTGTCAATCAATTTTAGTGAATCTGCAAAAAATGCACATAAAATAATTTACGCTTAATTAAAATCAATTAAAATCTCACTTGGGTATTCCTCACTATACGGCATAGAAACATGGCCTCCACCAGGTAGGTGTATAAGAAACAAAAGTCCGGTCGAATTTAATCTGGAGTCATTTTGCAGCGATCCCATGAAAAATCGCTTGACGTGATCGAACACCCAATCGTCCAGCTTGGCCAAATCAAGCATTGTGTTGCGATCAACGTAAGGATCAAAATCGTAGGTCTTGCCGAAGCTCCGGTTCTCCTTGTCACCTGAAATAACCAGCAATTGCCCATGTTGAGAAAAACTCGTGAAAATTATTTAAGTCACTCAACCGTTTCTTAGCATGGAAACGACATCCGGATCGCCCCACAAGTACGAATAAGATGCTTGACGAATAACAGAGTCAAAGTCTGCAGGTTCGTTTTTCCAACCAAAGATCGACATTGCCTTCGAGTCCATGCCGGCCAGCATTGACAAAAATCCGGATTTGGGATCTCGGGAAGGACTGGTCAAGGATACACCCCAAACACCTTGGGATTCCACTCGAGATCTCAAAAATGGCGTAGCTTCGATGCCATTTTCAAAGAAGCTGTCAGCTTGAACACCGTCGGCGACGATCAGCACGACACGTTTGGCGGGAGCCTCGCCGTCGACATAGCCGGGCTTGTGATGCACTAGCGGCTCGACGACCTCGGATTTGAAATAGAGGTCGAAAATCGAGGTCAAAAACAGAAGGTGCACAATAAAACTGATCAGGAATTGCTGGCCTCTAGAAGCCGAGGCCATGATTGTTGTTACTCGGGATTCGCTTCTGCTTCCCCTACATTGGATTTGCACACGTTTACAAATAAGTCGCAAGATAAGAGCGCAACAAAGCTTTTTTCCAACGAAAATATCGAAGTTAACGTAATTGTTATTTATGCACTGATAAGACTCACAGGTGGTGTTCAATTTCAAAATAAAGATCCAAGCCGATCGTCATGTCATTTCCTTTTTGAAATTATAGCATGCAATCTTTGCTTCATTTCAAAGTAATTTACATTATTTATTTATTAATGAAAATATGCTTTTTCAGCAAAAAAATCGTGAAAATGTGTGATTTTTAATTTCACGGAAAAAATATGGTCGGAATTGGAATGTCACTTTTATCACGAAACCTGACTTTCTCAGCTTTTAATCACGTGACTCGCCTGACTTGCCGGTGCGTCAGCTGCCGGTTTGTTTTGACAATCTGATCTGTCGCTCTCTCAGCTTTTGAGGTCGTTTCGAGGTCAACCCAGTGTCCTCCTCTTGAAATCTTCCAGAATCGCCGAATTCTCCAGGATTGCAACCATGACAACCTACGAGATCGTGATGGTCCGCCACGGCGAGTCGACGTGGAACTTGGAGAACAAGTTTTGCGGCTGGTAAGTTCATTAAAACAGCGAAATCCCGATTGGCAGATCAGTGACTGAAACTTCTGTGTCAAAAGGTTCGATGCTGGTCTGAGTGAGAAGGGAATCAAGGAGGCCGAGGCCGGAGGCAAAGCTCTTAAACATGGCGGTTACAAGTTTGACGTTGCCCACACGTCGCTCCTGTCTCGAGCCCAAGTCACTCTGCAAAAGATCCTGGAGGCAATTGGCCAAGAAGACCTTCCAGTCGAAAAGACTTGGAGGCTGAACGAGCGCCACTACGGAGGTGAATAAATCGAGAACAATTAAAAAATTCAGAAGAAAAACCATTTTTTTCTTAGGACTCACTGGATTGAACAAGGCCGAGACGGCCGCCAAGCATGGCGACGAGCAGGTCAAGATCTGGAGGCGAAGCTTCGACATCCCACCTCCGCCTATGGAGCCAGATCACCCGTACTATGACATCATTGTCAAAGATGAGCGGTACAAGGACGGGCCCAAGGCCGACGAGTTCCCCATGTTCGAGTCCCTCAAACTCACGATCGATCGGACTCTGCCATACTGGAACGAAACAATTGTTCCTCAGGTAAGATAAGATCCTAAATATTTCTTCATCAGGATAGTCATAATCAGCTTTTACTTTCATAGATGAAGGCCGGGAAGAAAATCTTGATCGCCGCCCACGGCAACTCGCTCAGGGGCATCGTGAAGCATTTGGACGACATGAGCAACGACGCCATCATGGCCTTGAACTTGCCCACCGGCATCCCGTTCGTGTACAAGTTGGACGCCGACATGAAGCCGATCGAGTCAATGAAGGTAACCAATTCAATTCATGCCTTATATTTTCAAGCTGCTCTTCTCCAATGTTATTTTGTTTTCTTGCAGTTCTTGGGAGATCCCGAAACAGTCAAGAAAGCTATGGAGGCTGTCGCGGCTCAAGGCAAGGCCAAAAAGTAAATTCATCAAAATATCTGGCCGTCGTTGTATTCACCAACAATCGAATTGAAAATCTGAAATGCTTTTAAAATCGCGTAATAAGCAGGAGTATACCGAGAAACCGTAATAAAACTGGTGTTTTAAAACAGTCCACTGAAAAGTCTGGCAACGCTGTCGTTTTGTAAACAAAACAAAAAAAGTGAAAAGTCCTAAATTCCGAATTTCTTTTATTTTGGAATTCGAATTTCGAGGAACTGAGGAAGCCCTAGGACCGACGTCAATCAGCAATCACTTGCTCGTATGATCATCGTTTCAAAAGGACGAAGAGCAGCATTTTTGTGAAAGCGGCAGCTGCGCTTGCGCGTTATCGTGACGACAGCAAAAGTGACTGATTTTCTCTTCTGACTGAATGCATTACTCGAGCCCTCGCCTGCTCCTTCGAAGAGTGTTCGCAGTGTCAACAACAACAAAAGCATCGGTGAAAACGTGTTCAGCCTCCGGCTCATCTGCTTCGTCAATCTCGGCTCTGACACGACTGCAAAGTGTTCGAAGCTGCTTGGCGAAAAATCCCCTCTTGCCGGTCCCGATTCCTTCAGGTGTCAAGTCCAAGTCATTCTCTACCTCAACCAGGATCATGGCCGGCAAGCCCAACGTTGTCTTTGTCCTCGGAGCTCCCGGCGCCGGCAAGGGGACCCAGTGCCAAAAGATCGTCGAGAAGTTCGGCTACGTCCATCTGTCAGCAGGTAAATCCAAAGTGTCCACGTCAAACTTTGTGATTCATTTTTGTCAATTCAGGCGATTTGTTACGAGCCGAGCGCAAGAGTCCTGGATCTCAGTATGGTGAACTTATTGAAAACTACATCACGGAGGGCAAGATCGTCCCCGTCGCCATCACCTGCTCCCTTCTCGAGAAGGCCATGAACGAGTCCGACAAGAATGATTTCTTGATCGACGGCTTCCCAAGAAACGAGGACAACCTCACCGGTTGGAACTCCCAAATGGGCGACAAGGTCAGGGACAAACTCAGTGACATTTGTTGAACAAGATCTCAGTCCATCTTTTCAGGTCAATTTGAAGTTCGTCCTGTTTTTCGACTGCAGCGAAGAAGTTTGCCTGCAACGGGTCCTGGGTCGGGGTGCTGCCGGCTCGGGTCGATCCGATGATAATGTCGAGAGCCTGAAGAAGCGTTTTGAAACCTATGTCAACGCTTCCATGCCAATCATTGAGCATTTCCAAAAGCTTGGCCTGGCCAAGAAGATCAAAGCTGATCGAGACGTGGATGAAGTCTTTGCCGACGTCGAAAAGTGCTTCAATGCATAATTTAATTAGCTTTAATTTATCAACGAGATTGTTTTCTTTGACGAAAGAGAAGTGTTCAACCACCATAATACGATTCTAGCATTATATTTTTAATGTAATTAAACACATTTAAGTACTTATTAATTACCCCCTGAAAGCAACAATCAAATCACCAACAGAGAAAAACTGAAGAGTTTTTTGGAAAAGTTATTCAAATTCGATCAAACCTTGTCTAATTGTAAAAAAACACACTGATGAATAATGATATGGAGCAAGCAAGTGAAACGAAATAAAATTTTGTGTATTTTGCAAGTTTTTTGGCGCGTTTTGGCATTTCTTTCAACTTGTCCCATTGGTCTGGTAGCGCTGTTGGAAACATAAACAAAAACAGAAAGAACTGTCAGAATTTGACATTTTGTTTGCTCCGTGTAAAAATCCGGTATAGAGCCAATCCAGACCAATCCAAAAGTTGAATGATGGCGTCCGGCAACCCCGACAGTCAAGGTCGTACGTCGGCACAAGTATTTCAAGGAGAAGCTCCCGAATCTGATGAAGAAAGCAGATTAGTTGAAGAGGGCGAGGAGGCCACTGAATCCATGTCATCCAGCACGTATGACTCAAGATCGTACATACCCAATCGAATGTAAGACTCTCTGGTTAAAGTTTGGTTGCTGAAAACCAGACTGGTTTCTTCTTTTTTTTTAGAAAACTACTTCAAATGGGCCAGAGTATGACGAACGCAGTCGAGAAAAAGCTTGGACATTTGACGACCATGACATCCAGATCATCGACAGTCGTCACTGAACCGACAACCCCACTATCTCCAAGCTCAGAGCAAATGATTCAAGGTAAGAAGAAGATTCGTGTTAAAATCTAGCCTGAGTTTCTTCAAACTGCTCTTCGCTTTTCAGCAGCAGTGATCGATCAACAAAACGAGCCCAAGCACAGAAGTCTACTTCATCAAAAGCTATATGAGAGGAATTTGAGTCTGTTCAACACGATTCAAGATGGAGTTCAGGAGAATTATACCAAAGTTCCGGAGAAAATGGCCGAGTTGGGACAGAGTTTGGCGGCGACGGAGGCGACGTTCCAGGAGGCCGTGATGGCGTTGCAGCAGGCAAATCATCACTGCAGTGAAACCTTTTGGACGATGGACGACAGTGTGTCAATAGCAAAGACGATTAACTTTCCAACTACTTGAGTTATTCATGCTAAAATTGATTTTAACATTGAAATGCATTTCACGAGTTTTTGTTTGAATTTTGAATTTCGCGCTCTTTTGGAAAATCAAAATAAACAAAACAAAACAAAACAAAATCGAATTTCAATTTTGAATTTTGTGCGAGAAAAAGACCAAAATGCCGACAATCATTGGCCTTGAAGGCAGTGCCAACAAGATCGGAGTTGGAATCGTTCGTGATGGCGAAGTCTTGAGCAATCCCCGACGGACTTATTGTGCTCCTCCAGGACAAGGATTCTTGCCACGTGACACAGCCGTTCATCACCAAAAAGTTGTTTTAACAGTTGTTCGTGAAGCTCTCGACGAGGCCAGCCTGACACCAAAAGACATCGATGCTGTCGCCTATACAAAGGGTCCCGGAATGGGAGCGCCTCTGGTCTCGGTTGCCGTTGTCGCCAGAACTCTTGCTCAACTTTGGAATCTGCCAATAATCGGGGTTAACCATTGCATCGGCCATATAGAAATGGGCCGACTGATTACGGGAGCCGAGAACCCCACCGTGCTGTATGTTAGTGGTGGCAACACGCAGGTGAGTGGAAAATCTGACTTATTTGGACCTCGTTAAGAGCTTCATTCTGATTGACGTCGTGCATTGAGAACTTTCCGCGAAAAAAAGTTCGACTTTCGCGAAACGAAAAATTGAGTCCCTGACATCAGGAAAAATCAAAAAGTTTCCCCATTAGAGGCTTCGTTCGGTAAACAAATGTGCACGCAATCAGATCTTGATCAGCAACTCTTTCTCAACATGATAATTGTTTTGCAGATCATCGCTTATTCGGAACAGAGGTACCGGATCTTCGGCGAGACCATTGACATCGCGGTCGGCAACTGCCTCGATCGATTCGCCAGAGTGCTCAAGCTGTCCAACGATCCCAGTCCCGGATACAACATCGAACAAATGGCTAAGAAGGTTGGATTTCATTAAAAAGTTAAAGTTGTTAGGGTACAGAGAGGGGTTGGTTCTGTACCAGGGGGCCAGCTAGTGACACCGCGAGCTAAGGCACGTTGGCCGGTGCGCTCCTTTGACAGGTGTCAAGCCCCCTCTTCGACCTGCTGAGCCCTTCCTCTCACCGATGTGGCTCACACCTCCCCGGAGAGATTCCGGGTCTTTCACCAGTCCAA
>JAAUYL010058367.1_pt1 | contig 16381 bp, 17 predicted proteins | sample 7278011 | NCBI WGS metagenome assembly JAAUYL01 (sample SAMN14350225, study PRJNA611818) | marine sediment metagenome | isolation source: surface marine sediment (1.8m) | place: French Polynesia: Moorea | collected 2018-08
AGGAAGAAGACCCACCTCAAGACGATAATCACACACAGGACTTACGCAGAAACCGGGTTTATGAACGAAATTTCGTGGTTTTCACAACAAAATCGGGGCAATAAACCCGGGGTCTTGATTGGGAAAGCGTAAGTCCTGACACCCTCTTGCCCGCGACTTAAGAATAGTAAACAGGCGGAAGTTTCGGAAATTTTATAGCGCTACTTGAATCGGGAATAGGGAATAGGGAATAGGGAATAGTAGACTAATAAAGGGTTTTAGGATTTAGAAATGTCCTAACCTTAATGCGTAGCACTATAGATGGGTTAATTCAATAATTAAATTAGAACTAATAGGGGTATAGGGGTTTGAGTAGCAACTGTAAAGAAAACCACGCTAAGGCTGTATTTATTGCCAGATATAGCTTTCAGCCTTCTGTGACTGATGGGCTAAAAATATAGGTGTTTGAGTGGCAACTGTGACACAGGTGTTGTCAATAGTAAAAGTTTTGTTGAATAACTCGGTAGTGCATCAGTAAAGTGTGGGATAAGTAATTAAGTCATTCCAGTGACTTTACAAACTCCTAACTACCAACGAACTTTAGTCAAGGATGTATCTGTAGAAGTAAAAGCAGGGGAAGGACTACTAATTGCTGGAGCGAGTGGTGGCGGCAAAAGTTCTATTTTACGAGCGATCGCCAGTTTGTGGAATTCAGGAAGTGGGAAAATTTACCGACCAAAATTAGAGGAAATTCTGTTTTTACCACAAAACCCTTATTTGATTTTTGGTTCCATGCGGGATCAATTGCTCTATCCGCGGACTGACCTCAATATTTCTGATGCCGAGATTTATCAAGTATTAGAAGAAGTTAATCTGCCAGACTTAGCTGAAAGATTTGGTGGTTTAGATACAGTTGAAGATTGGGAGCGTGTTTTTTCTATGGGAGAACAACAGCGGGTTGCTTTTGCGCGTTTGTTGCTGACTCAACCTCGTTATGCAATTTTAGAGGAAGCGACTAGCGCTCTGGATGTGAAAAATGAACAAAATCTCTACAAACATTTGCAAAGTTTGTCAACTACTTATATTAGTGTGGGGCACCGCCCGACTTTGTTGCAATATCACCAACAAGTTTTAGAAGTGATTGGCGATGAAACTTGGCGGGTGAGTTCTGCCCAAGATTACAAATTTTTAGCAAGTGGTTAAAAAAGCAATCAGCAATCAGCCACTCAGCCACTCAGCAGTAAACGTGAACGAAGGGGAATGTTACCCCTCCGCGCACTATCCTGCTTATAGAAGCAGGGGATTTAAACGATCGCTCAAAAAGCTGATAGCGTATGGGCTAAAAGCTAATAGCTAGTTAATTACAGCAAGCGCTACGCGTAAGTTATATCATGTTCGGTTGAATACTTATAAATAACTGTTGTGACGAGTCAGTCCTCAGTCCTTAGTCCTCAGGAGGGAAGACAGGAGGAATACATAGGAAATATTGGAGATGGGGTATTGATAATTTCAGTATTTCTTTGGCAGGTGTCGGTACTCTCAGTCCTTAAATTTTATTATAACTGATTATCCGAACATGATATTAGAACTCAAAAGTCAGAAGTTATAATTTCCTAGGGTGCGTTTTGTTGCGCAACATGAAAAGCAACAGCGTAACGCACCGAAAGTCCAGTAGTGGAGCGACACAGCTAAAATAGTGCATTAGAATAGCCAGCCAAAAGTTACTATTGTCAAGACAAGCATTGGCCGAGCAAGTGCGGCAGCTATATCGCTAAAAATAAACAATCAAAAACAAGCGCTGTGGACCGACGCAGCTAAAATGGTGCAATAGAATAGTCAGCAATGGAGAACAATAATCATGGGAAGAGGTCGGCGAGATCAAGTCTATCTGAGGGTAATTAACAGCTTGATATAATCATAGATTATTTGCTATAATCTGTGATTATCTATATTTTATTTGATGCTACTAGGATTCACGCGCTGAGTTACACGCCACAAATCGGCAAAAAACCTTGCTGGCTAAACACGCGGGTGTGGCGCGTCATGCTTACAATTGGGGATTGTGGCTAACCAGAAATATATTACAGCATAACCAAAACTACCCAGGCAACAAAATCAAATTCCCGACTGCAATTGACCTTCATAAACTATTAGTAGCAATGGTTAAGCCTAATAACTATTGGTCGATACGAAGTATCTAAAACAGCACCCCAATATGCTTTAAGGTATTTATCAGAAGCTTGGAAACGGTGCTTTAGCAAAGTGTCTGGTCAACCTAAATTCAAGAAAAAAGGTAGAGATGATAGTTTCACTCGTATCGGGATCAATATCGGTAGGCTTTAATCGTATAAAATTACCGAGAATTGGATGGGTGAAAACATTTGAAATTTTACCAGATAATGTATTTCCTAAATCTGTAACTTAAGCCAGGAAAGCTGATAGATGGTTTATTAGTTTCCCTATGGAAACCATACCCCAAATTACCGAGAAATCAGTGGATGTAGTTGGTGTAGATTTAGGTGTAAAATCTTTAGCTACACTCTCGACTGGCGAAGTATTTCCTGGTGCTAAATCCTACAGAAAGTTAGAAGCTAAACTATCTCGGTTGCAATATTTAAACCGACACAAAGTCAAGTTATCTAATAACTGGAGGGCAGCACAGCTAAAAATAGCTAGACTACACACAAAGGTAGCCAATATCAGGAAAGATACATTGCACAAGCTAACTACTTACTTGGCGAAAAACCACAGCCAGATAGTAATAGAAGACTTAAATGTATCAGGAATGATGGCAAATCATAAGCTAGCTAAGGCTATTGCTGATATGGGTTTTTACGAGTTTCGTAGACAGGCGCGAGTACAAGTGTGAGTTATATGGTTCATCCTTAATCATCCTTGATAGATGGTTTCCTAGTTCTAAGACTTGCAGTAGGTGTGGTCAGGTTAAAAATTCTCTATCTTTATCTGAAAGAGTTATAGAGTGCGAACACTGTGGTTTCAGTTGCGCTCGAGATTTGAATGCTAGTTTAAATCTAGCTTCGGCGCTCAGTAAGAGCTCCGCTCCGAAATGCGCGTTTCGCGATCTTAGTTGCGTTACGCCAGTTTTGCGAAGCAACAGCAAACGACCGTGGCAGCCAGAGGAGCTGGATAACGCCGACGTTGCCAGTGGAATAGGGAATAGAACAGATTGTAAGCACGAAAATCATAGATTTATATAGATAATCATAGGTTTCTAAGAACGGTAGAACAAAAAGATAACCTAGAAAAAATTACGAGAAATGGCCATGCACCAGCCCAAAAAATTTTACACCCTCGAATTATCCTAATGTGTGACGAAGCAGAACAGACCACGAGAATTTGGAGTGATTAAGAAATATGTGCATTCACTCTCTTAGAGAAATCAAGTAGATCCCAATGAAGTGATTCAGTTGTTTTCGCGATCGCGTAATTCAATAATGGCCAGAACTTTCTGGAAAACTTTCGTTCCCAACTCTCTAGGGAACTGCTTTACAAAGACGAGGTGGTCGTCTAACTAGTAAATCTCGTCAATCTCGCTGGTCAGGGAATAAAATTTGTGAGTAATATTGCTATTCAAAGTTATTGTCTCATATTCCGCACTTCAAATTGAAGCATAACCTTATTATGCAAAGTATCTAGATTTTGTTAAGTATAATTACTCATTAAATTAGATAACAAGAATACCTACATTTCGTATTTCAAAATGTAGTTTTATACATGGCGAGTCAAAAGTCAGGATTCAATGGACACTGCCAATTGGATAAATAAATACAAAGCCAATTTAAAAATGATTTTTTTAAGTATAAACACTTATTACATTACAGGCATTCATACTACTTTTAGTATTTGAAAATGAAAAATTTATCTTATTGCCAATAAATATGTATTAATTTATACTTTAATTAAGAATTTTAATATATTTTTATATTTTTTTAGATTTGATATACAATTATTTATATTTAGTAAACATTTGTATATTTTCTGTATATATTTATGTGGGTAAAACTACGGAAAGATTTTTTAGTATGAAAAAGATTAGTATGAAAGAGATATTGAGTTTGATTGAACACAAGCAGGTGGAGTTCAGTCAGCATTCCCTATATAAATTCCTCAGAAACGAGGCTATTGCTCCTCAAAAAAGACTAGCTTTTGCACCTTGCTTTGCCTTTTTCGTCATGGGTTTTGGAGAACTCAATACTTGTGTTTTTCGAGACATCCTAACAGATGATCCAATTCAAGATTTAATCAATCAGTATACTTATGAAGATGACAAACATTGGATTTGGTTTTTAGAGGATTTAGAAAAACTCGGAATAGACTACTCACTTCAATTTAGTAAGACTCTCAGATACCTTTGGAGTAAAAAAACTAATTTCTCTCGCTGGACTACTTATAGACTGTATCGACTTGCCTATCAAGCGCATCCTATTCAAAAATTGGTTATGATCAAAGCAATTGAAGCGATCGCCAATATTTTTCTCAGTGCAACGGCAAAAGCAGTAATTGATTTACGGGAAATTTCTCAACAGACATACTATCACTTTGATCGGTATTACTTCTTGGTAGATTATAATTATCAGATGCACTCGGAAGAGCAAGAGAAATTCATTAGACATCTCCAAATTCCAGTCGAATTGCATAAAAATGTTGATAAAGTTGTTAAAGAGGTCTTTGAGATTTTCACAGAATTCTCCAGTGCTATTTTGGAGTATACCAAAACTCATTGTATTGATGAACCTTTGAAAGAGATGGCAATACTTGATGAGCTAAGAAACTTGAAGCAAAAATTCCCAATTAATAGATATCTCCAACATAAAAATTAAGGGCTTCAAGGATTAAAGTTATATTTTTCTTTTTCCTCTTGTTGCCTTGCTTTAAAGACTTTTTATACCAATTTCATCAACTTAGGCTACACTACTTATCTTACTCAAACGTGAAATAATTTCCGGAGATTACTGTAGGTCAAAATTTTGAGCCTATAATATTAAATCCGGTTGAATACTTATTATATGGTTGGGGGAGATGGGGAGATGGGGAGATGGGGAGGTGTTTCTATTCAAGGCTTGGAGTAATTTATAGAATTATCAACATATATTATATAACCGGATTCTATATAAAATCTTAATGCATTCATGCATGAATGCATGACTTTTAACTTCCGTGAAACGGTATTATTATTTATCATAATATTTTAAAAATAACCACAAGAGCTTCTCATAACCAAGAAGCTCTGTCGCGATCTAATTTTGAAGAGGTGGGAAATTATCAGGATTTTAATTTAGCAATTGATTTGATTTAAGCCTTATTGGCTGATTTCTTTTTGGATAAAATACCTGCACCAGCAAATAAACCTAAAGCAAGTATAGAAGAAGGTTCAGGTACTCTCTCAGATGAAACTTGATCATCGAATTCTTCATATTCGTATTTCACTGTAACACTTGCTCCAGACTGTGTAGAAATAATAGAGGCAATGTTAGCTGCACCTGTTACTTCTGAAGAAGTGAAAGTAGAGAATAAAAACTCTACATTATCATCACCAGTGAAGAAATCTAATACAGCTTGGTCATTATAAAAGTTCTCTCCACTTAATGAAGCTATTAGTCCCTCAAAGCTGCTACCAGAAGTACCTCCAAAATCTGTATCATCATCATAAGCAGTTGCATCAAATGAATCTGATGCAGTCACTTTTTCTTCAAACAAAGGGTTATTGAGACTATCAGTAGACTCAAGTAACTGCAAAATACCTTCAAGATTAAAAGTTAAAGTTTGAGCTTGTGCATCTAGGCTCTCTACTTTGGCATTGCCCACGATTTCTCCATCAAAGCCAACTGTGACACTTTGAAGTGTACCAAGACTACCATCAAATTTTTCAAGTGATAAGAGGGCATCCGTAATATCTGTTGGTGCTAGATCAACAGTGTCCGTATAAGTTTTAGTCAGAGCATTAGCAATACCAGCATTAGCCATTACACCAGTAAATGCAACTGTAGCAGTTAAACCAGCAAGGAATTTAGAGTTAATCATGTTATTGATTATGTTTTGGATTTGTGTTTGTTTAATTAGTTACTTTATAACAATTCCCTTTAAAGAAAGCAAGTATTTCTACTTGATATTTACAAAAATTTCATAAAAACTAAGTATTTTGACTTAATTTTTGCCAAAAGTCCAAAATGCAAACGTCAAAAATAATCTCTGAGATCAAATCCGCTCGGGTTCGGTGTAAAAAAAATGTTCCATCTTCAGCTATTGCCAAATCTTTCTATCTCTCCCCATCTCCCCACCCTCTATATCTAATTACACCAATGCTACCGGATTTTATCTAACTGAGGCGCGATAATTTAGAAATGTCTTAACCTTTACTTCGATTGCTATATTTTTGGATAAGTATTTCAAGGATTAAACTTCTCTATAAAATATTGATTTTTCGTAAATGATAGTAGTTGCTATAATACTCTTAGAATCCTAGTAATTCTATCGCTGAGGAGTCAGGAGTCAGGAGTCAGGAAAAAAAATACTTGAACCATTGAATTATATAATGTATTGAATAGTATGTCTGTGTTAAGAGGAAGTAATTTTGCGATTATTGCATAACGGGATTTGATATTACACCCGAATATAATAGAATTAACTAAACCGATGTTTTAGGTGAGGTTTCTGAAACCCCGCCTCTCTAAACAGCGGGGTAGTTCATCCTTCTTCAAACAGATACCATTGCAGTTTCTAACTTTACTATTAATTTTAAACCAAACTCTTCCTCAAACGCCTCCTTCTTATATTCCAAACTCCACAACTCCAAAGCACAATCATCTTTAGGGTCAGTAGGTCGTAACCAGATATGAAATTCCCGTTGATTTTTATTTAACCAACATTTCACATTAGCGATCGCTCCTTTTTGTCGCCTATCTAAAGCTATCGCTAACCGCAACAATGCACTCAACTCAGACACAACTTGTTGATATTTTTTGGGTAAATTTTGATAATGCTCGTGTTTTTTCTTAGGTAAACTCTTGCGGTGATAACGAGCTAAATTAGCAATAACTTCAATTTCAATCTGACTATACCCCAATAACTCCCCATTTCTAATCAAATAATAAGAATGTTTATGGTGTTCTGAATGACTGACATATAAACCACAGTTATGCAAAATTCCGGCTGACCATAATAACTCTCGTTCATCATATCCCCACTCATGCAGCACTCCCTGAGTTTGGTCAAATAAATACAACGCCCAAGAAGCAACCCGTTCGCTATATTCCATATTAACCTGATATTTTTGCGCAATTTTGAGGGTGTTGCGTTGGCGAATTGAACTTTGGAAACGGAGACGGTTGTCTATCAAACCATGATTCAACATCCAGTCAACTATTACTCCCTCCCGCAAACTTCTTTCACAGACAGTTATCGACTCCATCTCCAATAAACTCATTGCTTCCTGTAACACCACAGCACCCGCCAAAATAATTTCTGCTCGCTTTTGAGACATTCCAGGAAGTTCTAGTCTTTCAGAAATAGATAGCTTCCTTAACTTGTTTATTAACTCTTCCAACTCGGCAAAACTAAACTGATAACCCCCCAGGGGAGTTGGTACATTCCCCAATTTTTCATAAGCATGAATACTTGCTAAAGCTTCAATAGTACCAGCAGTTCCCACTAACCGAGGTTGTTCACCTTTGTTGATGTTAGCTAATAATTCTTCTGTCGGACGTTCCAATAAACCTCTAGTGTATGCTTGCAAATATGCAAACTGACTCTTACTAATGGGGTCAGTGGTAACAAATTCTTTCGTCAGACGTACTGCACCTACTTTTGTACTACTTAGAGTTCTCGGTGTATCGCTATCACCTAATATCAACTCTGTCGAACCTCCACCAATATCAATAATAATATGGGGTTGGTTGTTAAATTCCATTGCTGAAAGCACCCCTAGATAAATTCGTCGTGCTTCTTCTTGACCGGAGATTAAGTTAACATATAGGTTTAACTCATCAGCTATTCTGTTGAGAAATTCTTTGCCATTGGGTGCTTCCCGTACAGCACTGGTAGCAACTGTGATAGTTTGTTCCGCATTAGCACTTTTGGCAATTTTTTGGAAACGCTCCAAAGTAGCGATCGCTCTATCCATCACTTCTGGTTTTAAATTACTCTTCGTTCCGCAGTCTCCCAGTCTGACTGTTTCTTTGTCTCGGTCAATAATGGTAAAAGCGGGTAATCTGGGGTCAATTTTTACTACCACCAAATGTAAGGAGTTGGTACCCATATCTATTGCAGCCAAGATATGGTCTTTGTTTCCTAGTGGAGTAGGAATTCTAACTAGAGGAACAGATGTAACCATATAAATGTGTCCTAATTTACAAGTTTGTTAAATTTTAGATTAAATAATGTCATCTGTTTTATTATGACAAAAAATAACTAAAATGGACTTTTGCTGTTGACAAATTATGCTTCTTAAGGTATATGCTAAGAGAAAAAACTCGTAAAATAGGCATCTTGCCTGTAACAGAAAAAAACTTGTAGCACAGGTTTCTTACCTGTAACAAGCGTATTTGACTCAGACAAAATCATCTATCAGGACTTACGCATAACCACTTTATAGTGCCTTTCAGATTGATTTAACCTCGCGTCATAACCAAAACCCTGTAGGGGCGATTCGCGAATCGCTCCTACAATGGTCTACCGAAATCAAACTAAAACAATGCCAAAAAAATCTATTCCCAGAATTGAATATCTACGAGTGCAAAACTATTGCGCTCTGCGTGATTTAGAACTAAAAAAATCACTCCGTCAACTGTATTTTTAGGTCCTAATGGTAGTGGTAAATCAACAATATTTGATGTCTTTGCTTTTTGATCAGAATGTTTTACATACGGTCTCATAAAAGCTTGAAAAAAAAGGATAATTTTAGATAATTAAGAACTATAAATACTGAAGTAAATATAGTATTTTAACTTAAATATAGAGGAACGAAAACATCGCCTTTAATTACATATCATCTTGCAATTTATGAAAGAATAAAATGTCCTTATGTTGCTGAATAATGGTTGCAATGGAGAAGAGCAAAAAGAGGAAAACCTTTTAATTTTTTAGACTTTAAAGAAGGGGAATGAAAAGTAACTACTGGAGAAATGCCTGATGCAGAAGACGAAAGAGTATCTGAAAAACTAGAATCTGCTGAATTTTTAGCAGTAAGTACCCTAGGACAATTTGCTAAACATCCTCGTGTTAGTGCCTTGAGAAAATTTATTACAAGTTGGCATCTTTCCTATTTAACTGCGGACAATACTCGCAGTATTCCTGAAGCTGGTGCCCAAGAAAGATTATCGCCAACAGGTGATAATTTACCTAATGTTATTCAATATCTTAAAGAACAACATTCAGAACGACTTTAAAAAATTATTGATATTCTTTATCGTCGATTTCCACGTTTAGAAAAAGTTGAAGCTTCAACTATGCAAGATGGGAGACTTTTACTACAGATAAAAGATGCTCCTTTTGCTACACCAATATTAGCAAATTTTGCTTCTGATGGTACTTTAAAAATGTTAGCTTATCTTACTGTTTTACACGACCCATATCCACCACAACTTATCGGTATTGAAGAACCTAAAAATCATTTACATCCTCGTTTATTACTGGAACTTGCTGAAGAGCGTCGTGCTGCTTCAGCTAATACTCAATTGATGGTGAAAGCTAATTATCCGTTTTTTATTGATGGGATAAGACCACAATAATTATGGGTACTTTACCGAGATGAAAATGGTTATACTCAGGTTAAACGTACTAGCGAAATGCGAGGCATTAAAGAATTTATGGAAGCAGGAGCATCTTTAGGTAATTTATGGATGGAAGGCTATTTTGAATTTGGAAATCCTTTAAAAAATCAAGGCGCTCCATGCAAAAATCCAGCTAGAAATTAGTAAGTATAGGAGTAGCTAACGAGTGCATATTAAATTTCTAGTGGAAGATTTTTCAACGGAGGAAACTCTCTGTCATTTATTAGCAAATATTCTGGGCGATCGGATAACTTTTGATACTCACTCTTTTCAGGGTAAACGAGATTTACTTTCTAAACTACCGAAACGATTAAAAGGATATAAAAAATGGATATAGCGATTCCCAAAAAGCGTGAGGTACAAAGCTCGTAATTTTTAGGCAGTAGGGAACAGGAGTTATGGTTATGTGCGAATAGGAAAAACAACTATACTTCAGTAACTTGATAAACGCTATTATTCCGAGTTCTACTCATTTTTTATACTGTCTTAGATTGAGAATTTATCAGTGCGACTCGTTGGCTAGTCAAGACTGCTGAAAAGTAGGTATACCTAGCCTTCCGTGGCTAATCTTGAAGGAGGTTAAATATATGGCCACAGGAAAACTCTTATACCCTTGGTGGTGAGATTCCATCCGCCCTGTTGTTGGGTTGACAGCATAGGCCACACTGGTGAGAATGAACATCAAACTGGTGAAGCTGGTCTAAAAGCGGGAAAATACCAGTTACCGAGGAACGATACCGCAAGCAAAAGACTGACAAGTGGACGAACACGAAGTAATTAAACTCTCGTTATTCAGAAACATCCCAAAGGTAGCTATGGGATGTAGGACGAAAGTCAGAGGGTCTATGGATATTACTATTGTAAAGGTAATATCAACAACCATACCACACCCTTCCGGAGACTTTACCTCACTAAATCAGCCGTAAAAAGGAATAAGGGAACGAGGAAACCTCCCTAAGACACCTGAGAATATAGGTCGAAATCTTAGGAAGCCATTCAAGGTCAATCTGCACAAAGGTTGCAGGTCTTAGGGAGAATAGGATTGGCTAAGAAGCATACTAATTAATAATTAATAATTAATAATTAATAATTAATAATTAATAATTAAGAGCTGCGCAGAGCGAGTAAATATTCAGAGGCTGAATTGCTTGCTATACTTAAGTAATGGGAGTTATTGTTCAGTCAATCCCCAATTACTAAAAGCTAGATGTTATAACACTTTTGGCGAAGTTTACGCGTATGCGCTCTAATCATTATTCATTATTCATTATTCATTGCTGACGTACCCACTGTTAGACGTAATGTAAGGTAATCATTAGCAATGAATAAGGCTAAAACACTAAAAAGATGTTTAGGAAACCCTAAACCATTTTTAAGCGTGGCATGGGATACAGACAATATACCGAATCAAGTCAGTGTCAATCCAAATCTCAAGTGGAGAGATATTGACTGGAGACGGGTTGAGAAGAATATATTTAAGTTGCATGCATTTAATTTACAGAGCATCCAGCCGTGGCGAAATCCGCTTTCCGGCGTAAATACCAAAGACTTCTGACCAAAAGTTATTACGCCTTGTTGCTAGCTGTTAGGCGCGTGACCCAGGATAACCAAGGTAAGAAAACTGCTGGCGTGGACGGAATCAAAAATCTACCACCTATGCAACGTTTCAACTTGGTAAACCTACTTTCATCACGCTATCTCAAAGCAAGCCCTACCCGCAGAGTCTGGATACCAAAACCAGGTAAAGATGAAAAGCGACCGCTTGGAATCCCCACAATGTACGACAGAGCCTTACAAGCCCTGGTTAAATTAGGTATGGAACCAGAATTGGAAGCACACTTTGAACCTAATAGCTATGGTCTTTTCCGGAGGTCAACACATGATGCCATTGAAGCCATCTTTAACAGCATCAGAATCAAACCAAAATACGTTCTTGATGCTGACATATCCAAATGTTTTGACCGAATTAACCATGATGCACTGCTAGGAAAGATTGGAAAGACTCCCTACAGACAACTAATCAAGCAATGGTTAAAGTCTGGTGTAGTTGACAAAAACCAATTCCACCCACCCCTCTTGCTCCCCTCCCGGGAGGGGATGGGGGTGGGTCCACCACAGGGAGGGGTAATATCACCTCTAAAGCGCAAACATCGCCTTACACGGTATGGAAGAAAGATTAATGGAATTTGCCAAAACCCTCGATATGAAAGATAAAAGAGGTAATCAAATAGGCAAACGTAACAAAATAAGTAGTCTTTCTCTAATACGCTATGAGTCTCGACTTTGTTATCCTACACGAAGACATCAAAGTAGTCCTGCAAGCAAAGACCGTAATACAGGAATGGTTAAACCAGGTAGGATTAGAACTAAAACCTCCAAAAACCAAAATTGCCCATACCTTAGAGGAACACGAAGGAAATAAACCCGGATTTGACTTTCTAGGTTTCACAATTAGGCAATGGAAAGTTAAGTCAACCAAACAAGGATTTAAAACGCTGATTAAACCGTCCTTCAAGAGTATTAAAACTCATTATAGGAAAATTGCAGATATATGTGATACTCACAAAACTGCTCCAGTTAAAGCTCTTATAGCTAAACTGAATCCGATAATAAGAGGATGGGCTAACTACTTCTCAACCGTAGTCAGCAAAAGAATATTCAACAAAATGGATATGCTCTTATGGAAAAGATTATGGAGATGGGTGAGTAGGAGGCATCCAAATAAGTCAGCCACATGGGTTAAGAAAAAGTATTTCCCCAACGTAAAAGGAACCAGGAATTGGGTACTTAACGATGGCGAATATATACTAAACCGACACTCGGATGTACCCATCATAAGGCACATCAAAGTTAAAGGTACTGCATCACCCTACGACGGTGACTGGACTTATTGGAGTAATAGAGTCGGTAAATATCCGGGCGTAAAGAAAGAAGTCACAATGCTGTTAAAACGGCAAAAGAATAAATGCGCCTGAATGTGGATTAACCTTTAGGCCGACCGACCTTATGGAAATAGACCATATAAAACCAAGTTCTGAAGGTGGTGATAACACATACAAAAACAAACAACTGTTGCACCGACATTGCCACGATACTAAAACTGCCCTAGATAACAAAAAGTATCCGAAACCAAAGTTACAGGACTTACCTGAAGGATATTTATGGGTTGACGATATGTTGGTTCTAAAGCAGGGATATACCTATGACAAAAGACGTTTAAGAGAGGAGCCGGATGAGGTGAAAGTCTCACGTCCGGTTTTGAAGACGAGTCGGGTAGGGTAACTTACCTGGCTTAGTTCAACGTTATAATTCTCTTCTTACCTAAGTTATTTTATTCACGATTACTTTTGACTTCCGTAAAACGGTATAACCTATGAATGAAAAAAAGTATTTTGAGAGAATGAAATATATCGTAACAAATCATCTGTTAATTTTCAATATTTCTTAATACTTATCTAGCTTTGTTTAATGATTTGTCGTGTTATGGTAGATAAAAATATTAAAATTTATATAAGTAATAAGAACTATAACGTTATGGTTATAACTGTCTCATATGTAAGTACAACAGAAGCAGCATTTCTACTTAATATTTCTACAGGTAGATTACGATTGCTGCTGAATCAAAAGCGAGTCATCGGTGCGAACAAAGTTGGCCGACGTTGGATGATGCCACTCAATGCTCGGGGAATGCCAGAAATCATACCGGGTACTCGTGGTCCTGAAGGTACTTGGAACAAAAATAATCGTACAGCCAATACTTTTGTTCATGTACTGCGCAAAACCATAGATTACAACAGGGAAAATGGAACTTCTCATCCGGCAGTTGCTGTAAAAGTCGGAGATAAAAAAGATTATTGTCATGCTCTGAAAATTCACGGACCTTGCCAAATAGTTTATCAACCTCATCAACCTAATAGAAGTCAAGCTGGGGGTGCCCGCCTATGGATAGAGGTTGAACCACAACATATTGTAGAGCGGGTGTATTTTTCAGGTGGGGATTATGGTCCGCCTCCGGAAGTGGTTCAGCAGAGAGCAAGATTTGAAAAGAAAAAATTAAAAGTCAAAAAGGGAAAGCTGAAAAAGAAGGGTAATTAATAGAAGAAATTAAGTAATTTATATAAATATAGTCATTTAACTTTAGATTGAGACAAAGCTTTCTTGCTATGAGCGAGTTTCAGACGAAAAAACGTCTCATCTTTAAGTTAAACTACTATAGTTAGTTTGAGAAGGAAGATTGTTGAGCAGAGTCTATGTTCTGTTCTATTTCTTCCTGTCTAGTTTTGGCTGCTTATAAAAAGAGGTATCTAATGATTGGAGAATTATAATTTTAGTAGATAGAGATAATGAAGATTGTAAAAAATTGAAATTACAGTTAGAAAAAATTGCTAGAGATGCTGGATTTGCGACGAAAAGTAAAAGTAAAAAGAAATATCAATTAATTAACAGAATTATGATTGAAGAATTAGAAGCTTGGTTTTTTGGAGATATTCCAGCTTTGACTAAAGCGTATCCTAAAGTATCTAAAAATCTAAGTCAAAATGCTAAATATCGTGACCCGGACGACATTAAATGTGGTACTTGGGAAGCTTTACAAGAAGTGCTTCAAAGAACAGGTTATCATCAAGGAGGATTAGAAAAACTGAAAGTTGCTAAAGATATTTCACCCCAGATGAATCCTCCAAAAAATACTTCAAAAAGTTTTCAAGTTTTCCATCTTTGTTTATTAGAAATAATGGAATATGAAAAAAATTAATTTGATGAAATTGAAGAAGCGATCGCCTCTAAAAAATATCACAATTTATATTACGTTCAGTAGAATAATAATAATTACGCTCCTAGCTTTGCTTGAGCAATTAAGATAAACATTTTAAGGCAAAATTATAAACAAATTTGATATTATAACTCATAACTCATAACTGATAACTAAAATGACTCAATCTACTCTACCTGAATCAGAATCAACCTTAATAAAAGTAATCAAACTTCTGAGATGGGATAAACCTGCTGGACGTTTTATTTTAATGATACCTGCTTTATGGGCCGTATTTTTAGCCACCCACGCCATGCCACCCATACCATTAGTCGGAGTAATAGTAGTAGGAACATTTGCTACCAGTGCCGCTGGTTGTGTAATTAACGATTTATGGGATCGGGATATCGATCCAGAAGTAGAGAGAACTCGCGATCGCCCCCTTGCTTCCCGCGCTCTGACCATTCAAACAGGTATTTTTATTGCCATTATTGCCTTTGCTTGTGCGGGAGTTATAGCCCTATATCTGAACCCCCTGAGTTTTTGGTTATCTGTAGCTGCGGTTCCAGTAATTATCTGTTATCCTTTAGCAAAGCGAGTTTTTCCAGTACCCCAGTTAGTATTATCTATTGCTTGGGGTTTTGCGGTTTTAATTAGTTGGAGTGCTGCTGTAGCTAAGTTGGATACTGCAACTTGGATATTGTGGGGTGCAACTATTGTTTGGACACTGGGTTTTGATACAGTTTATTCCATGAGCGATCGCGAGGACGATCGACGTTTAGGTGTTAATTCTAGCGCTCTATTTTTTGGTGAATATGCTACTAATGTTGTGGGTATATTTTTCTTTTTAACTGCTGTTTTCTTAGGGTTATTAGGAATAGAAATGGAGCTACATATTGGCTTTTGGATAGGTCTGGGAATTGCTACAGTTTTTTGGTTTAGTCAATATGGAAAATTACGGCAAGAAGATATTTTGAAACCTTACGGTCAGATATTCAGACAAAATGTTTGGATTGGTTTTATCTTATTAGCTGGCATGATTACAGGTTTCATATTTTGATGTAGAAGCCACGACAAAGATTTTAACATTTTAACATAGATGCAGGGATGATACCTAAAAATACTGTAATTTATAACTCCCTGTTCTCTATTTATTGATGAAAAAAATAATTATTGGGGTTGTATCATGTCCGCTTAATAAGTGATAAAAAAAACTTTCTCTTCCTTCTCCTGATATAGTAGTCGCCATTACTAGCGCGGACATTCTCGCTCCTCTCAAATTTAGTCCGTGCTATGAATTTAACTTCTGTACGTCGCCCTACCGACAGCTCCCCTATCTAACTTCGCGCCTTCTGACTTCAGCTATATCTTCTTTCTTTCTCCCCTTCTCTCTCCTAATTTCTCACTCCTCCCTAATTATTTATAACTATGATTATCCGAAAATGATATTTATATTTATGGGCAGTGGCGCAACTTCAACAAACCTAAAAAATGTCTGCAAACTCACTCAATTAATTCCTCAACAATCATGGTTATTATTGATGGGTGGGCAACATCAGAGTGTCAATACTGGGAGTAAAGCGGTGAAATTTGCTAATGGTTTAACTATTGATATTTTGCCTGGTAATAGTCTTATTTTTTTTTAGTTCATACCCAATTTCCTCAAAGTTATACCTCTGGGTGAGTTCATTAATTGATAATGGATAATTGATAATCGATCATTACTTCGGGTTTTAACCGTTACGGAATTGAATATAGAACCCCTAAGCGGATCTTTGTGAGAGAGTATAATGGATAGAAAATGCCATACTCAAGTAGCTTGACAGACAGGGAGTGGGCTTTAATTGAACCACTGCTGCCCAAA
>JAAUYL010061995.1_pt1 | contig 16377 bp, 14 predicted proteins | sample 7278011 | NCBI WGS metagenome assembly JAAUYL01 (sample SAMN14350225, study PRJNA611818) | marine sediment metagenome | isolation source: surface marine sediment (1.8m) | place: French Polynesia: Moorea | collected 2018-08
AAAAAAGGGGACAGAGAGACATTTTCCCTCGAATCATTTGAACACGCTTGGCTAATAAAAAAGAAATCTGCAAATGATTCGCATTTTTTCTTCAAATCAAATATGTCACAAGCTAAAAAAATGCCCTTCTCCATATTCTGTTTTGACGATTCCTGATATCCATGTCTAACTAATCATTATTAGTAATTATGGGTAAAGTAAATATTAAATAATAAAAAAAGTATGACTTCAGTGGGCAACAATAAATGCCTTCGTTGTTGGTGTTTCGGCTCTCTGAATTAAAATTTTCAGAGTACGTAAAAACTGCTCGGTAACCAAATGAACGGCACTTCTTCGTTGGAATTGCATACGTGTGTGGATGGATGGTGTATACAGAATGTAAGTTAGTATATCGACATTGTGCAGCCACCAGCCTCCTGTAGCAATTGTTGCTTCTTCTTTGGTGTCGTCTTCTCCAGCATTTGTAAGTACATGCGAGCGCGAGAAATCACCTGACTTCTACATGGTATAATGCTCCAGTCCACTTCAGGCACTAGAGAAAACTCTTAAATGCTTGCCTTTTAGATACTACCACCAGGCTTGCTCCACAGTGCAGTGTAATTTTTGATTCACCGAAAAGACACAAGAAAAAAATATTTAGAATCTATTATTAAAATTAATGTGAAAACAGAACCTGTCCAACATGGTGCTTCATGATCGTAGAAGAGACTTATTATAGTGAAACTTTTAAATATTAAGAGAATTCCTTCAGATATTAGTAGGTACCACTGTCGTTATTCAAAAATAATAAAAATGGCGAAACTTTGTGATATATTCTTCGTCACTCTTGCACTGACGATCCTCTTGCCGGCCGCAGTGAGGTCGAAGCAGAGGTCGTCCGAGGCGTTCATGTCCAACACCGAGCTGAAGGAAATCTTCCGCATGGAGGCCGCGATGGTCGACGTTCTGCGCAGCCACAAATCACAATTAGAGGCCAGCCTCGACAGCATTAGAGGGTGAGTAGCATGATGTGGTCATTGTAAGAATATGTTGGTATTTCTATCTACAACTACTTATTACGGATATTTTTTCTAAATTAGCTATGTGAAAGATGTGGAGAAGCTGTATGCAGGCGAGGGCTGCCCGATGGCCGAGGGGGAGGCCTGCAAGCCCGACGTCATGGCGGGCAAGATCGTCGGCAACCCAATCTACAACTACCAATTGATCAAACGATTGGTCGTGTATTGGAAAAATATGGAGGCCCAGATCAAAAAAGTCGACGCTAAACGTGAGTTAAAATGTCATTGACGACGTTTTTTAAATATTTTTGAGCTGCCATTTCCCTCCTATATTTCCTACATACATATCTTTATATTTTTTTCGTTCCGAATATATTTGGTTACTATAGCTTAGCCGGTCTCGGAACAACTTACAGAGAAAAGTGCTTTTTAGGAAGTAGTTTGGTCCATAAATCATTGTGCTCACAACATAGTACATATGCCTATATAATGTATTTACTTATGTGCAGCATACCCCTAACTTAGACTTTTTACTTTTCCCGTCTCGTATGCAGACTCACTCAGGTGGTGCTCATCTGTCTACTGCTTCCAATGAGCACCCAACCCACGAAAATTATGTTTGACTTCTGACTCCTGAGGCAGATGGAAAGGATTGGTTGAGAAACAGGAGCCGAGCTATGCTAAACTAGCCATACTCTCCAGGTCTCGCTTTCGTAATGGCATCCCGAAAGTCCTTCGGCTTGCGTCAATATACCCTTTTTTCTAAATATGTTGTCGTGTATAAAGTCTCTCAGAATGTTTACCTCCACAAGGGAGAGCACATTAAAATATTAGCCTCAATCAACATAGCGCGGCAACGTTACCCATAAATATATGGATCTTGTTATTGCAGAGACACTCGCCGACTTGAAGAGGATCAAGCACAAGTTCGGAGGTCTGCCGACTGACAACGACCTCCAAGGTGCGGCGCGAGCCCTGCTGAGACTGGAAGCCACGTACGGCCTCGATCTGGCTGAATTCTCAAGGGGTAACATCCTCGGCCACCAAACGGAGGCCGTCCTCTCGGCAAAGGACACTTTCTATCTCGGTCGCTACGCCTACATGTCCAACAGCTTTGAAGAGGCCCTCAAGTGGTTGGAGGTCACGGCGCTCCAAGTGGCAGCTAATCAGTCTGGCCTTGCGGCCTCCAACGGTACGACGTCATCGACGACCACGTTTGCATCCGCGTCTGGGGTCAAGGAATCTCAGGTAGAACAGATGGTCAAGCAGGTCAACCGCAAGATCCAGACGACCTCGGCCACCAAGGACACGAATGCGGATAAGGCCTCGTTGGCCTCGGCCTTGGCCTCGAAAGAGAAGCGCTCGGACTACAGGCTCGGCCACGTGCCGCCCAAGACTCACGACAGGTCCAAGATGAACACCCCCGACGATCGGATTAACTACGAGGCCCTCTGCCGCGGCGAGCAGCTCTTGCCGCCCGAAAAAGAGAAAGAGCTCCAATGCTATTACACAACACCACCGGGTGACTCGTATTTTCTCCTGCGGCCTCTAAAGGTAAACAGCCTCGCAGATGGTTCGTCTCTGATCCCATGTTAAACATCACTCTCTCGAAAGTCTTTCCGTAAATATTTTTTCCTCCAACGCTTGTTTCAGCGCTGCTCACTCTCTCGAATTGTTTGATTGATAGGTTTACCTACATGTAGAGACCCTATTTACTTTCCTTTTCCTCTGCTCTGTGATCATATGTCGCATACATAAAATAGCATGTTGCCTTTGCCTTAATTTCCCCTTGTGCTTCTCATGATTACAAGCTTCTTCCTTCAGGTCGAGGTCCACCACGAATATCCCCACAAGATCGTTAGCATACATGAAGTCCTCAGCGACGAAGAGGCCGACGGCCTCGTCGCGGTCGCAGAGCCTCGCATGGTCAAGGCCTCGATCGGCCACGGCAAAGAGATTTCGGAGATGAGGGTGTCTCGAAACTGCTGGGTCAAGGACGGCGAGTCCGACCTCGTGGACAGCCTCTCACCGAGGCTGAACTGGATCACCGGCCTCCAGACATCGTGGAAGCTGGACAAGTTCGACGAGGGTCGCGAGGAAGAGTATGAGCACCTGCAGATTGCCAACTACGGGGTGGGCGGCCACTACAACGTGCACCAGGATCCCATGTTCGTCTACAAGGAGCCCGACTTTATGGCCTACTCCGTCGAGACGATCAAGGGCCAGACACCCTACATCACCGGCGACAGGCTGGCCACCTTTATGCTCTACTTGTCCGATGTAAGACCATAGATATTTAAATTGTCAATGCATAATTAAACATTGTTGTCTCTGTACAGGTACCTCTCGGTGGGCTCACAGCCTTCCCGAGGTTGGGCGTGGCCGTCAAGCCGGTCAAAGGCTCGGCTGTGTTCTGGTTTAATATTCGGCGCAGCGGTCGCTCTGACATGCACATGCTGCACGGAGGCTGCCCCGTCATCCTCGGCTCCAAGTGGGTCGCGAACAAATGGATTCGAGAGGCGGCTCAGACCTTCACCCACCCTTGCATTGGCCATATCGACTATTAAAAATATCTAGAATATGCACCAACAGTCGAAGATCGTGTTCTTTCCAGAGATGTTTTTACTTAGATAATCAGAAACGTTGAGCGTGTGTACCTTTAATTGGAAATGCAAAAATAGCCCGAGGTGAGAAATAGCCTCGTGCGAGTCGTTATTACAGTGCATATTTTTATGATAATGAGGTCACCATTGGTTGATTGAAATGCTCAAAAGCAGACATCATGGTGCCACCAGGACATACTTACGTTTGATATAAATGTTCTAGACTTACGCAAAAAGTACAACATGAATGCGTCGAGCAATATGAACCCAAAACGGCCAAGTGCTACAAAATCTGGATCTGCAGCTACACAATCTCTAAGTTTCAATAAAGTTAATCCTGTGATAACCCAAAAATATTCATCACTAAGCCGGTCATCTGCATTAAATAATTAGGTTGATTGCGGTCCTCTAATTGGTCACTGGAGTATATGGATGCCAGAAAATTAATAAAATATGCCTGTTACCACTTGCATAATGGACATATACAACAACAGTTTATCCTCTCATTACCTCTAATGATTGTTGACCCGTGTTCTCATAGCCAGAACAAAGGTAGGGAATCCATGCCAGTTCGGCTTGGCAGCGACCTTTTCTGTTCCACATACAGAAGGATCAACATGTACTTGCTTGTGCAACAGCTTTTCTCGGCAGCCGTTGGCGCAATCATGAAAGCATTCTTCCAGTCTTAATCCTCGGAGACTTAAGTAGGGAACGAAAGGCAATCCTCCATCAGGAAAATACTGCTATATATCTATATATTCCAGTACATAATGTGACTTAAAGAAAACTCTTAGCTACGGCTTGGCAAATGTGTTTTGATACAGTTTTATATGGGAATCCTTTTTCTATTAAGCATGTGCACAGTCATAATGGCCTCGGTAACGGCCTCTCCGAGAGGTCGACTCAGAGACGAGGCCGAGCATGTCGGAGGAGAGAAGTAGACGGTGTTGTTGCGCCGACTGAAGTAGCTTACATATTTAGCTACAGAGATAGATGTGTATGCCAAACCGCTTCCCCTCTTCGACCACCTCCTCCTCTTCGTGCCTCTGTTTAGTTTGTTCAGGGTGTTTGACCGTGATGGAGGCCAATTTCGAGTCTGCGAGGCCATACATATCCAATTATTGTTCACGTCGGCATTCTGCATCATTTGCTAACCTGTGTAGACGACTACATTTTTAAAGACGCATTGCTTTCAAGTCGTTAGTAAGGCAGTAAGGAGCGACCACTTTAATTACTCAAAACAAGTGTCCTGTCAAACTTATAATGCGAGGTGTTCTGTGCGATTATTGTGCCCCATCAAAATATTAATCACCACCTGCATCAATCAATAGGATCATGCCGACGGGCAAGAGACCGTCAAGCGCGATGGCCTCACTGGCCTCAAGCCAGTTGCCATCGGCCTCGCATCTGGAACACACTCCTGATCCTGGAGGAGGTCAGGAAAAATCATCGTGGTTCAAGAAGAGCCTGATCGGGCGAACGCCGTCACTGCCGTCGCATTTGGGAAAAAAGAAGCATGCGTTTTTCAAGGTAAGCATATTGATTGGACCCTATAACGAAGCTGTGACAAGGGAGATAGACCCCGATAAGAAAAAAAAACATTCGTCAGTTTTCTTTTCTACAATTCTGCTGGCTAGAGCCATGTGTCCTTGTAATAGGTAAACATATGTAGAAAATCAGGTCATGTGTATTTCTAGAAAAACATGCCAAAGTTCGTGTAATTCCACATCTGCATATGCACGTTTTTCTATCGTTCATTCGTCGTGCTATTGAATCATTTATGCAAATTAGATAGAAAGGTTTTAGGTTTTGTGGGTATTTGTGGGACTATCCTTCGTTCTGTGGAGTTCAAAGAGGCCCGTATGTTGTCAAAAAAGTATTACCAGCAATACTAAAATAGAATTATCTATATATCTGTACGTGTCTATTTCAATGAATTGCACGATCGACGACGCGTAGATTTCTGGAGCAGAGAAATTTTCATATTCATCCCCGCTGCCAAGCGGTTGTCTCGAGGTGTAATGCGACTTAGGATTTTGCGTCTACTTGTCACTCGTTCGACCGTGCTTTTTCAGGGTTAATCGCTTTGGAATATGGAGATTATGCGTGTGTGTCCCTGCAAAGGCAAGACAGAGACGAGGAGACTGATTGGAAAAAGCAAAAGCAATAATGCTCGTAGATGGGGCAGCAATTTTTTAATGCACTTTTTAGCGGAGGCAACCCATCTATTTTATTCTTCAAAACGACTTACATATGCCAACAAAAATTCGATTTTAATATTTTGTGGAAAAAAACCTAACTTTTTAGTCCATTTCCTTCTTGTTCTTCTCCTCCAGACCAAAAAATTCAGTCTTTCAGTCTTCAATATACTTTCAAAATTTCATAATCTTTCCCAAGAGTTTCAGGTCTTTCTGGAGAACCCCAGAACTTGAAAGAGAAAAGTCAACCAGACTCTATTTGACCGTCAATTTTAAAATCATTAATCAAAATCGGCCAGAGGGTCAGACGGGGCACCCGTCTTGTTTTAATTCGACAGCGTATCATCATGTTGTGACGTCGTTTGAAATACTTAGTTAATTAGTTGGCTAGGATATCATACAAAGCAGTCTTACTTTACATAGCTTTTAAGCATCAACTCGTCGTTTTAAGTGAGATATTGACGGCGTTGCATACAAGACCATGCTAATGCGATCTCGTAAGAGGCACTCATGCTTCAAGTTATCAGTCAGGCCACATGGATTAAGGAATAAATTGCTTCTCAATTATTGGCAACGACTTGTATTTACTGTAACAAGATAATACCGTGGCTTAATTTGTTTCAAAATTAATCCGTTGACTGTACTTAAAGTTTTATTACATTTTGCTTCCACAAAGAATTTCCTCAGAAGTTCATGAAAACCATGTTGATACACATACATCGATTTTTTTCCTTCATTATTCTTGGGTCCACAATTCTGTGACAATTCAGCATTCCTCTCACATCTTCTTTAGAAAGATGAGATGAAAAGCTATATGTACGTACATTCAGGTGGAAAGATGTTTGTATCTTCATACATACCAATTCGGTCCATATTCTTTTCTTTCTTTGAATCTTTACACTAATGATTTGAATAAAATTACTTAATATTTAATAAAAATCGGGTTGGGTAAGGTTAGTAAAAACAGGGGAAAAATGGGAAATATTTTTGCCTACAATTTCCACAATTGTGATTCGATTTTCTTGCCAATATTTTTCCTGGTATTCACAGGCCCTAAGGGATCCTGTGAAAGTAGAATTTTTAGTCTACTCCAAAAATTTTTTTAAAAATTAATTCAAATCGGGTCAGGTTAGGTTCTTAAAATTATAAGAAAATGGGAAATATTTTTGCCTGTCATTTCCACAACTGTGACCCGATTTTGTAAGCAAGTTGAATGGGTTGTGTCTGGAGACTTTCAGTTTTTTTATTCCAGTTAATTTAAACAAGGTAGCTGATGCGTTAAAGTGTGTATTTACATTACCGTAAAAAAATTTCGGACTAATAATATAGTGATATGAAGCTTCTCCGTGAAAACGGGCCCGACACCTGTAAATGCGCTGTGCGCACCTAAACATGTTTGATGCAAGTCTGCGTCGCTCGCACAAAAACTACTCCATTCCGAATAGTAGTTAGTTCCTACGAGTAAGTCAATATGGTGGCATCAATATAATTTTTAAAGCAAAATATATTGGCTTGGGTTTGGAAGAAGGGTCTGTGAAATAGTGGAGTGTCATCAAACCAAATCCTGACAAATGTGCGGCTGGTTGAGTGTGCAGACTCGAGATTACAGGAAAGAAGTAGAAGATCACTAGTAAAAACATTTACTAAAAGAAAGAAGGCACGAGGTGTAAAACTTTAAATACACTGTGTGGTGTGGTTGTCGGCATAAGAACATTGCATTTCTGTGAAAAAGACCCCGAGAGAGACACACAGAGAAAGAACTTTTTGCAATATTATGTGAAGATAGAGCATACGCATTCTGGCCACGTGCAAAAAAGCTTTAGCATCTAACCAGGTTTTCTTGAAGCCCAAGAGGAAGCTAGCCGTAGCCGGGAATAGAAGGCATCATACATATATGCCAGGCTTTTTGCTATATATTTAACTGCTACAGGTGTGTGATGTTGTGACACCAGGAGATTAGTGAGAAAAAGGATAAAAGTATACAGAAAGCGCAACTTTCTTTATCGTGTCGGATGCATTATGCACAAAGTGATGTTCTGTTGTGACGAGAGTTTAGGCTCACTCTCGCAAAATTGTGTAAAAGAAATACACAACTCTACAAAAAGAAATATTGTCCTAAGAAGGCCAATTTATCATATATCGCAAAAAAGGTGATGATAGCAAAAATGACACGTCTTTGTCTCTTTCTCCTTTTGAAGCCCCCTGGTCGCATTGTATCCCTAGGATGCGTTATGAAACAACAGTGTGTAGTGTATCCCGGTAATTGAAACAAGTGTGAACACAGGTGTTCTCTGCGATGCTTTGCGTCAATACTCCGTTTTCGGGGATAAAAACGCTTTGACTATACAGACAAAAAGATGGTGCTGGTTACATCCGCGCCAAACAACGCCAACCTCGAGGCCGAGAAGAGCGGCAGTCTTAGCCTCGCTGCTGCTTATCAGTGGTACGTGAACAAGACCAACAACTCCTCCTCATCCTCTTACATCCCGGAAACAGCTGCGTGCAAGCACAACTTTGGGGCCAGTGGCAGCAAGGGGCTGTACAAAGTGTCCTCAACATCGACGAAAAATAGGGGTGGCGTCGGCGGCCTCCAGCAGCCATCCAGCCTCGTCTCTGTCAAGATAATCAAGCATCATGGCAATGCGGCGGCAGACGACCTGTTAGCTGAGTCGGAGATCTATCCCCATCAGAGCTTGCCGCCAGGAAGTTCCAACTTTTACTTGGCCGTCAGACCAAGCAATGTAAGTCCAGACACAACCGCATCGTGATGTATTTGGTATGTCTAAAAGTTGCGAGGGGAACGATATTTTTCTGAGGGTCAATCGCAAGGTTAAGTTTGTCTAATGTAGAACAATAAACATCAATAATCTACAAGATATTTTTAAAAATCTTGTTCGCAAGTTTGTCGGAAGATAATCGTTGAATGAGCAAAAAATTGGGGATCATCATGCGGCAAAAGTCCTATTAGAAAAGGATGAGGCTGAGGCTCTTTTTTCATCATCGTACTTGCTGGCTGGGCTGTAGCAGGCAGGCCCATTGGAGTGGAGCTGAATTGCTCTGTTGCTCACTGTATGTTATGTTATTGTTGTCCCAAGAGAAAGAGATAGAAAGAAGGGATGGGAAGGAACCCCTTCCTACTCGTCACCTAGCGCAGGCTCACGGTCTCCTTGTCAGTGTCCTCGGAAACGGCCGTTCTCGCGACGAAACGCCGTTAAAGCTGTTATAGCTGCAGATGGTTCTCTCTTTTAAGATGGAGGCTGGAGGCCGCGAGGCCGTCAAGGACCATGATTTTCTTCAACGTGTCTTCACGCCCGAATGTTTTCGAGTAGTTTTACATGGGAGCCTAACTTTGTCCCAAGATTTGTTAGAAGCAAAAACCAATTTACGAACAACCTGTCGAAAAGAACAGCAACAGTGTTCGTATGTTGCATCCTCCTATCGTAATGCGGCAATTTACAGAATTAGAGAAGAGGGAGGCAATCTTGCTTCGAGGTCGGTCGCCTCTGCTGTGGTTGTCTCGCCTACTCCTCCGACTTGCAGCCTCGTGGCCGCGTCCTTGAAAACAGACTTGAAGTTGGTTTGGAGATACTGGCTCTAGACTCATGTGGTCGTCGCCACTATATAACCAAACCCCCTTCGAATCCCCTATTGCCTGTTTCATATGATGCTTCTACCAAAGCAATTCTGTATTCAACTGTCTACATAACAATGTTGGTAGGGCTATGCGTAGATATGTTGTGCCGATCCATTATCATGGCTTAAAATGCAGGTCTTGTTTCTGTCCTCGAATTTCCGAGGACGTGACGTTCACGTTCATCTTGAGACCCTTCTGCGGCCTCGGCTAAAATGGGATACTGAGGCAGGAAAAACAATTACCCGTGATCCTATCCGACGACTCGCACACGACAGACATAGTGCTGGCTAGCTCGTCGGCTTGTTGGAGAGGTAGCTGTTTTTTGGTTGCATTGTTCGCTGGACATTTCAATGTGCAAGTACGAGTAGATGAAGCAAATAGGCCCGATTGTAAAATTGGGTTATTCACTAAAAGTAAGTATTAATAGCGTTGCAAGCAAAGCAATCCATCAATTGGATTGGGTCACGTTTGGCCATGATTTGGTTATGAAGTATGCGTCACGCACATTCACGGGCAAAAGGAGTTCGGTTTTTTGCTGGTCCTGTTTAGGCGCACAGACTCTGTGCCACAGAGCAATCAATGATGATGATACTCGTACAAGAAGGAGCATAGCCTTGGGGTCTTAAAGGCTTAATTTAATTTCTTTTGTTCTACATAAGTATCTAACTACTTAGTTACTTGTGGCGGTGTAGTTCTTAGGTCGAGAGGGTTAGGTTAGTTCTCATTTTGTAGTATTCGAGTTGTGTGTTTCTCTAGGATACAACCATGTATTAACATACTTAGCTGCTTTAGATTAGGCTGTTTGTCGGTGAAGTAAGAATCTCGTAGTTGCAATTAGGACCCAAGTATCACAACCAGCCGGTCTGTGGTTAATGCGTAGTTAAGTTGTAAAGCGCAGGTAATTTTTAACTACCCTCCCTCCTTGACCTTATATCTCCTATGCCTATCTGTCTAAAAATGCCAGGATTGTGCATTCTTATTTTAGTACTCCCTTTAAGCCACATCACGTATTGAGTACTTAAGTGTGTACCAGGAATAGGAACTGTTTGGCGTTTTGCAGAAGTAATTGCCCGAAAAAATGAGAGATAGAAATTTTGAGTGTTTTAGGTGTTTGACAAATATCTTACATCATTGAGATTGGACAAAAATAACCATTGCAAAAGTTTGGGCATGTATTCTGTAATGTTGCAAATTACTTTCGCGTATTGCACATTTGCGGAAAAATTATGACGGCCTGGGGAGCAATTCTAAATAAGAGAGGAGGAGGAGGAACTTTCGTTAATATTATGAAATGTAATGGAATGCAGCATGCGCTTTTTATGAGACTTATCTCGCCAATTTTGATACCGTCATTGGCCAAAAATATTTCTACAAAGTTTTTTCAGAGCATGCGTGCAATATGGTGCCTACCATAAGGACCGTGTAGACCTACTTATTTTTGTGGGGGCTCGGCACAAATGTGATTATCCACGGCTCAATAGAACTTTGTCGCCCATGAAACAATATGCTTCGGGAATTCGGTATGCAATGCGGTAGAGCGTCATGTGACCTACAAGTACATCCATAACTGTTTTGGCAGAATTAATATTTTTTTATCAAGTTGGGCGGCAATTCCCCGGTCAGCAGTTGCAAAACTAATTTGACTGGAGGGTGCCGGCTGCTTAGCCTGGATAGAAAAGCGACGCTCCCTCTAATTTAGCCGAAAATAGGCTCAAAACCGTGATCAAATTGCCTCGCACGAGGGCGTTTCCGTGTGTACTAAAACCGTTTGCCTATATCTGTATGCATAATAATATACCCTTTAATGCCAAAATCCTGTTATGAATCCCATGCCTATCTATGTGCTCAAAATGTTTTTAACTGACCCACCATTTTGGGATGCAAGCAGTCTAATTTTCAATAATGAAACAAAAGAAGTCGTGACTTGTCCTTGTTTTCCTCATAAAATACGGAACCTAAATATGTTTTACTACCACCCCATCCCTGACCCCTTTAGCCTTATGCTCAAAAACGTTTTCTTAAGAAGCCTGCATGTGCGCAGGGTTTGCTAATGCTGTTGAGTAATTAAATAATTTTGTCCATAAGATAGGCCAACCTTACATTCACATGAATACCCGCATATTTTTTGTGGTGCATAAGGAAAATTGCAAGGCTTTTTTGGTCTCCAATACGCACCTTAAAACAACCGATGAGGCTCCCAAAGTATCGGTCAGAGGTCAAGAATGGCACGAGGTGAAGTCGCTAGATGGAGGAACGGCGGAAATTTTGCATTGTTCTCGAGATATTTTGCTGTGCGTGGATGTCAATTTTGAAATACGGGCTACCAGCATTGTCTTTGCACATAATTACTGGATAAAAACAAAATAAAAATATACCTTTAATTTTTGTTCTTCCAATTCGGACTGATCACGTTCATCATTCAGATACAAGCACAGTCAGGTACTTTTTGAATGATGGAACAAAAAGTTTGATTTTGGGTATAGGTCCAACTTTTTTACCAAAAGTTACCAGACTGGGATCGTTAGGCGATCTGTCTGGACCAAGCGACAAGAAATCGTATAATCGGAACGTCTACATAGTTTACAGGTGACAGAAGAGACTTCCTTCTCTATTATCCTTTACTCGATCTGATGGCCACACGGATTGGGGATAAATGCTATTGAAGGACAGAGATTCGATGATTCTATTTTTACTTAGCAAACGTCTGCGGTAGGTCATCTGCGTCTTAAAATGTAGGTAGGCATAGTAACCGTACTAACTAACCCTACTATTTTTTCTGTCCAATTTTTGGTGAAAAACCACCCTGTAACCACCACTCCCCAATACCCACTGTCGTACCAAACAACAAATAACAAACAATAAATTCCCCTATAGGACAACCAAGCGCCATATGAAAGACGGGCACAAGGACACATCCTGCTAACATCAAACACTGCTAATATTCAGGTGGCTAAACTCGTTTTCATAAATGATAAAAAGAAAAAAAATTGAAAATGGCATCGTTTTGCCACATTTTTTTGACGCAATAGATAGCGTCTCTATCGCTCCTAGATTACATTCGAGTACAAACGATTGCAGCGCCCTCTGTTGCTTTTTTTAGTGTGAAGTGTAATGTAGAAGTAATTTCATTTTTTGCTCTATTTTTCACCAATAATGAGAAAAACACGTCCCTGATTAAATAAAACTAAGGATGTTATGTTGTCCATACTATAAAATACAAATCTTCATCGCCATTCTATTCGAGGAACCTGAGCATCCTGCCTCATCCTCCCAACTAAAAGTGCAATTTCCTTACAATTTGTTTGCGTTCGGGTGGGCAGATGGGGTAATTGGTGACGATGCGATGCCTATTTCTTACGCCGTGCCCCCACTATTTTTCAATAGAATAGAATTGCATTTTTCTAGGGCTAAATATAGCATCGATTTAGTGCTATCTTCGAAATAACTGAACAATTTGTTCACTTCCACAAAATACAAGACGGTGATTTACAAAACCCACAAAATATTTTAACTATAGATAGACACATGTACGAGATCTATGTAAATGACAACATCCCAGTCTTGCATTTTAATACAATTTTAAGAGCTATTCAAGAACGGATCGCAGACTCCATTGGTAGGTTGGAGTCATTGGTGAACGCCGGATAAAATAATATTTCGTGTAAATTTGCTGGTAAATTAATAGTTGCAGGAACTGTTGCTGTCGCCTCGAATGTAAAGACTTCCTCACTTTAAAACCTATTTGTTAGATCTAAAATTGTTTCCAGACCAAAATTGCAAGGCAAGACGGCAAGGTAACTCGACGTGTCTCAATTCTTAATGGTTATTTCAAGAAGGATACCATGCTAAGGTTTTTGCTACAGTCAAATAGATTTGGTGTGTGTAAACTGTAGGTCTATTGTACTTTCATTACTCGGGTTTGACTTGAGCTTGAAGGAGGCAATTTGCAAGAAATTGCTTTATAATACATGGGAAAAATAACGACTGGACACGGGCTCTATTATACACGTATTAAGCAAATTAGAGCTAAACCACTTAGTATGCAAGTGCAAAACTTTTTTTTGTAGGAATTAATTCTAAAACACACCTTGAAAACGGCCTTGCTGAAGAAAGAATCCTTAAAAAATGTTACAATCGAAAAATTAAGATTCCAAATGCTTGCGTAACTTTTCCCCTATTGCCATGATTCTCCAATTATTGACTCTTGTAAGGATACACTGAAAAACCGTCAAGTTTCAATATATCTCAGTAAACCTCCCAAAAAATCCAAAAAGCTGCTCCAAAAACGTAATAGCGTAAGTTGCATCAGTGAGCCACCAAAAAGGAGGACCAAAAATATTCCGATCTTCCGGATGCCATATAGCAGTGTAAGAATATCTTCTTCGATCAATATCTAAAACGCCACGGACGCGGACGAAAGGCCCATATCGATGCAGTCTTCTTGCATTGAGTAGAGTAGGGTATCTAAGTATGTTCCTTTATATGGCTAATGTACGACTTGCACATAAGGAAGAGAAGAATTGATCACAGTAGAATGCCCTGGCCCAGAGAAGATCAGACCTACTTTTAATGCCTTTTAAAGTTACACCTGAACGTAAAACCACTCTATTTGATCCTAAAAATTACTGAGATTTTAGTAAGTCAGTCAAACTAAAAGCAATCTCTCTGTAAAATTAAATTTTTCAATTATATAAAGGTACATAGAAAGGCATACCAGGAAAAGTCAAAGCAAGTTTAACATCTGTGGAGAGAAAAAAAACGTTTTGATGGAAAATGTGCTGCGATAACGTGTCGACGTCCGACGATGTCGATAATATTTATGTAGGACGAGTATAAAGCAGGCTACATACAGGAGGCAAAAAAGTAGACAGAAGGTGAACGCAGAATATTGAAAAACGATGCTTCTTACTTCCACCATGCGGTTTTTTCGTGACATATCCAACACATATTTTGAATTGGTGTCTGAAGTTAAAAATGATAAAAATATGTTTGATAATGGAACCTTTTGGAATTAGGCTCTCGATGAAAATTTTTCTTATCACAAATACTTAGATGCTCTCATTATTCATTTCACAATATTTTTATAGGTGGATAGATAGATGAACAAATTGCACTAAATTTTTGTAGATCCATTACATTTTTTTCCTTCTCAGTCATGAAAAAGTTTCATTATACGCTACCATCTTTGAAAAAGTCGTGACTTCTCATCGAGCAGCAATATATTAGATTTCAGATTTCTCCCATTCGCACGGGATATCAAAGTGTGCTACGCGTATATGATGGCTTGATCGTAGAGCTGACTTTCTTGCCTATCTTACTGCAACTTTAATGTTTATCGAATCAGTTCGATTATCAGAAAAAGACATGGTCTATACACAGATTATAGTCCTGTTACTTAAATTGGACATTGGATTTGTTTTAAGGCGACGGCTTTTTTGTAATCAGTTCAAGTGGGTTATTACTTTTTTGCATCTTCACTAATCTTCTTATAGCACGACGTCACAAGCAAGAAAATGAAAGTAGCTCGATCATCCCGGACACCGGTAATTCGTGAAATTGAATCTGGGACAAAATTACACCGTTTCGTCACATGTCGAAATGTGTCTTCTTGTCTCTTGCGAGCAGGGAGGAGAAACGTATCGAACGAAGAAGTGCAGAACATGCCACTACTGTAAACCTGTTATACTCGATACTCGAGCAGACAATTTAGCAAGACAAGAGAAATATCTCCAGAGCAAATCGGAAGCCTGTTCCAATTTGATTCAAAATTGCATTTTAACAGAAGAACATCTGTTTTACACACAGGGGCCCTTTATACTCAGATGGCAATGATGCTGTGCACTTTTCTGGAAAATATGTCTACTTACCCATTTATTTCTACGCGCTTTGTTTACATAATCAATTCCATAGTAATGTTGATGTCACAGACAGATAAGATTTTAATATTACGAGTATTTTCAGAAATTCAACTGCCGTAAGATTTCGGCTCCCTCGTTTGCGAACACCCTCCGCCACCTCAACCACAATAAGGACAACGGAGGCTCAGAGCAACAGCAGCAACATCTAAGAGGTGACCACCATCACCACCACCAATCCGAGGGCGGCCAGAAGCATCGCGGCCGCAGTATACTTCGCAAGAACCTTTCCTCCAGCATCCTCTTGGGTAAGAGGCCCGACCATGTGCCAAACCCGCGGGAGTTCGAGAAGATCGGCACCCCGTTGGTCAAGCACCCGGTGAGGAGGGACCCGTCGTCCTCGTCCTCGTCGGCCGCCGCCAACAACTCCAAGTCGAGGTCATCGAGGCCGAAGGTCGATCCCCAGCAGGCCTTCGCCTACTCGGCCTCCGTGAGTCGCGAGGAGGACGACGGCTTCTTGAATGTCGATTGCAGCTGCTGTGATGGAGGACGTGAGACGTCCCACGACCAAGATTTTTCAAAGGTAATTTTGTGCTATGGATATTACATGTTTAATGGAAAATATGCCATGCAATTCTCACAGACTTCTCATTTTTGACCTTCAATACTGTTGTGAAAATATCTCCTTTTTTGCAAAAATGTTTGGCAATAACTGTTTGAGTTGAATTGTGCACGTGTACGAGCCAAGGTAACCATGTGGGAAAAGATTGCTGGACTCTTTTTACTAAGTTCAACAGCTCGAAAATTGTAATATCCCTTTTTTTCTTTTCAACCACCAGATTTCTAGCCTCGACGAGGCCGTGGCTGTGATGGAGTGCTTGCAGGCCAAATACCGGTGCCGAGGTCAACAGATAATCGCCTACCGCAGAAAACTTCGTGAGCAGGTATAGTCATACGATGGCATTTTTAAAATACATTAAGGGGATGCGAAACGAAACTAGCATATGCGTCATTTGCATGGGGACGCGGCTCAGTTTTGTTCAATTTTTGAGCGCTCATTAAAAACAATATAAACAATAACAACAACAA
>JAAUYL010066158.1_pt1 | contig 16356 bp, 11 predicted proteins | sample 7278011 | NCBI WGS metagenome assembly JAAUYL01 (sample SAMN14350225, study PRJNA611818) | marine sediment metagenome | isolation source: surface marine sediment (1.8m) | place: French Polynesia: Moorea | collected 2018-08
ACTTGTAGGAAGGCAAGTAAGTTTCTTCATTTTATTGATGGGAAAAATCAACAGAAACTCTCGGTATTTGCCAAGTCTCAAACTCAGTCCGAGTTTTCTCGGATATTTTCTATTACGAAAAGGAAGTTGGAGGGAGGAAGACAGAATGCACTTTTATTTATTGACTGAAAATGTACAATTTTCTACGTGATTCGAATAATTCATCGAGAAAAATGTTTATCGTATTATAACTTTGATAAATGGATAAACTACAATTATTTTAATTTATTCTCCATGGCAAAGCGAAAGTTCTTTTCGCAAGACGACGTTCCATACTTCGCAAGTTTCTCGGTCTTGCGTAAATCTGAAGCCTTACAAATACCAACATTGTTTAAACTTCAAAAAGGTTAGATTTCAAAAAGCCAAATATTTTCAAATATATTTTAAAGGTTTCATGAATTTGGTATAGCGGTATAACCGTTGTCAAGGAGTAAAATCACTCCTGTATGAAGCGTAATGGTTGCGCGTGCGAGCGGAGAGTGGCGGCCTCGCAGCCTCGGAATAAGCAAAAGCGGCCTCCGTCAGCTCAGTTTGTAGTGGGACCTCGAACTGAGCGGAGGTCGGGGACAGTCTGCAAGTTGTTCACGACGAAGGTGGTGTGCATCGTGGATAACATGAGGTCCAAACAAACTTGAGAGGACAAACCAGCATCGATCCAGAGGTAAGCCGACACCTTGGGTAGTTATATAATCACAGTTTCCTGCTCCTCCTGCTTTGGCGAGGTTGTTGTTTAGAAAAACAGAGAGACTAGCATCCTCGAGTTTTCTTTTTATTTTGAGAGGCCGCATGCCCATTAACCAGACCAGAGGCCAAGAAAACTTTTCCTGTTTCTCCGAGGTCGAGGTCTACGAAAGAACCGAGTAAAAGGGGGTGTCCATTTTTTAAGGAAAAGCTCGAGCGCGCCACCATTCTTAAAATATTCAAATACGAGATTTTCTACTCGCCAAAAAATATCAATTGAAGAGTTCCTGTGTTGGGAAAAATGGATCAGCAGATGACCAGGTCTGCCGACATCAAAAGTTTCAAGAGAATGCAGGGCTAAACGCAGCTCCATATACAAAACACATTGTTGTTTTGGTACATGGTACATTCAGGAGACCCTTGTCATCTGCAAATCGCAATAGCTAGATATTTTTCAAGAACTAATGTTAATGAAGAGGGTCAAGAAAGTACTGAGAGACCAGGAGAAAAAAGAATAACCCCCTGGGAGACATCAGCGGTGGCTGGCAAACATTCACGACCGGTGTCATATATTGGAAAAATACTTTGATTTTCCAAAAAAAATCATTCTCCACTTCTTTCGGGTATTTAAATATTTAGCGAGCTCAAGTCGAGAAGCTTCAAAAAGTCCACATTTTTCGGCTAACTGGCTCTAAGCCCAAAAGTTTCGCCGTCGTGCTGCAAAAAATTACTGGTAAAAATCTTGTATAAAAACTCAATTTTGCTTTTGGTTGCTGACGCAGCCATTGGAAGCATGGGAGGAAAAAAAACTAGTGAAATTGGGCAAAAAGGCACTCTTTCTAAAATTGAATTTCAGACTGCTGCAATTTTGGAATCGCTTGCTTTCACATAAAAACATTCCTTTAAAAATCTTTGAGAAGGCTGTTTTCATGGAAAAGTAGCTAAGTACGTATGGGCTCTTATTTGCAAAATAATACCAAAAAAGTACAGCATACAGGTAAACATCATCAGTCATTTTGCTCTGGAAAATATGGCATATTTTCGCATGTGCAAGGCATATTGTGATGCCATCCACGTTATGGGATTTGATCAACATTTGAGAACGTTATTAAGCAAAAACAAGCTCCGGAATCAGGCAAATGGGAAAGCATTTTTGATTATTAGACATCGCGCACAACGTTAATGCTTTTGCCCTAGATACTCTCTGAGAAAAGGGGAGCATTATAACGTGAATACAAGCAAAACAAATAGAGATACAAGAGCTCATTGGAGCAGAACATAGTGTGCTCTCATTGGGATGGAAATATTGGGATAGCTCCGCTAGCGACTTTACCCATAAAAAACTTTGGACGTGTAAGCTTCGCTTTGCTGTACTTCGCTTCGCTCGCAGCCTTATCTAATGGACCTGTCGTTAACTAGGCGTCCGAGGTCGCCCATCAAAGTCCAAAGTCCGCAGCGGAGAATGAGCTCGCGCTCGAGCGTAGCGACCAAAGCGAAGGGAGGAGAGTTGATTCATAATGCCGTCGGTTTCTGGCTGACAGCGGATATAAGTTTGAGTGAAAAATGGGGGCTAATAGAGTCTTCTCGCTTTCGAGAATTGCGAAGAAAGAGCGAAGCGGGGTAGAGCTAAATTATCTCAGGCCAAGAATTTCTGGTTTGTTCGTTAGCTCAAAGCAGAATGGGGGCAAAAAGCACGTTTCTCTTTTGTTATACACTCCGTTCTGTGTGTTTTAGGGTACACAGAAGGCCGGTAGATTTATTGCAAAAGATCCCCTATGATTCACTGCGATCTCGTGACACATAACCGGCCACGCGGTGACGCGACAAAAGCTCCCCATTGCCATTACAATGCCGGGACCTTGTCAATGACAGGTTTTGCCCGGTCACCTCCCAAGCCATTTTCGGAGAGGTCGCGGAGAGCGTGAAGAAGCAAAGCCCTAGCTGTCCGAGAAATGTCAACAGCACTATAGAGAACAACTTCTGATGGGCTAGCTATACTCTCTAAGCAAAGACATTCAAGCTAGGATCTTAGTGCAATTTCCGGTCAATGTTTGCCACCACCTATCAAAGTTCCCAAACATAGAGGAAAATCGAAAGAAAATATAGTACTTATGATAAGTATTCCTAACATGAACACGGATATGCCTAGTCAAGTACCACTTGAGTGTTCTCATACCATCATAGCACATTGAGCTTTGACCCCCATGCTCCAATATTAGAGAGGAGAGACTGTGTCAAGATGGGTTTGGATTGGACCAGTCCATAAATGACTGACACTGAAGGTCATCTGCTGGCAAATAACATGGATGTGCGTTCTGCAAATCTGCCAATCCTCCATCAAGGTAAATCAATCTCAATGTCTCAAGATCTTTATTATCTATTACTGACGGTTCATTGGCCAATGTTACAAATGCTGTTTGATTGCAGATGACAACGTGGTCAGTTGGTATACATGTCAAAAGTCACTGGCACTACCATTTTCTCATCTTGAATAATATTGCCCTGTCAGCTTCGGCTAGGAAACATCAAAAGCCAAGCATGTACCAACAACTGAAAGACGCGTTTTGGCAGCTATGAATTATACCCATGTTTTTCTATTTTAATGGTGTCATAGCTGTGAACATAAAAGTAATCAAGTTACACTCTCAATTAGTTCATACACAATCAAATTAAAACTTGGCCTTCGGCGGAGGAATTGTAAGTTGAGAAACAGCACGAACTGCGAAACCATATAATGTCTTGGGATTAGCATATTCTGAAGAGAGACTTTCTGGATCTTTCTTCAGTGCCTTTAAAATTTGCATATCAGCAAATAATGTTGAATGATTGGAATCTTGGATGAGAGCAAAAAAAGGCAATAACTACTTCCAGCTAGAGAAGCTGAAAGCATAAAAAAGATTAGCCATCTCGTGAATCTGCATATACAAATTGCTCGCGGGTTAATGTCTTTACTCTTCAACATGACCCTCTTGGCCAATTTTGGCGCAAATTAGAAAATGGGCAATTCTGCACCAAATTCTGCCGGAAGAAGGCACCACCTCAATGGTTATGGTTAGTAATATTCGCAAGCAAAAAGAAAGGGGACCATGCCGCGAAAATATTGACCAACTCGTTTCCTCCAGCAATTCTCAATGCGGCAAAAGAATTTCATGGTTTGGAAAGCGTACAAATTGGCTCCTTCCTTCTCAAAGGGGAGCGTAGCGTCGAGCGTAACTCTATCAATTCTAAGCCTGAAAATGCTTTGAACACCTAAAAATGTGATATAAGAGAAGCCAAGCTGACCCCTAGTAGAAATGCAACTCTCTCACATTAAAAGTGGAGGATTTATTCATAGCAATTGTTTACAAAATTATGCTCTAAAATGCACAATTTTCTGCGTGGCGCTCTGAAACCCCACTTGTGAAGCATCATCATGTAAGGATCTTTGACAATGGAAAGTGGAAGTGCATTTTGCTTTAGTTTAGCAGTGGCTTGCATCCGCTTTGTTCCAAATATTTTCATAAACAGAGTTGCATTACCAAACCTTCACTTGTTGTTTACATCCTAAACAAGGTCAAAGAACAACAACAGTAGAGCTGTCAGACCCTGGTGACCCATATATTTCCAAATCATCATTGTTATTGCCATCATAAAAGTCAAAACAACAACAACAACAAAGTCTTATCTATACCTTTACAGCCAAGGTTATAGGGTAGCTCAGGTCTAGACATTACTTTTGCATTGTCATTGTAAACACGTGAAAAGGGCAAGGGCACTCTTTCTTGAAAACCCATTATTTTCGGGGAAGGAAAAAAGGTTGAGCCTTTTTTGAAGGCTGACCACGTGGGTTTGTTTATGATTGTCCGTCCATGCTTCACTCTATTTTCTCTTCCCAAAAAAAGCTCAAGTCAATCATTAGAAAGGATGTGGAAAAACATTAATCTTCTCCTTTGTTGTTTTGCTGTTCGGCATTTTTTCCACCAAAAAGGTTTCAAAAACCAAAATAAGGAGCAATTGCCATTTGCCAGTACCATTGGAGGCGGTTTCTATATTGAATTTAAGGATGGCGGACAGCCGTGTCAATTGAATTTAAATGGAATCGAAGGAGGCGAGACTTTTAAAAAGCGGCACGGGGGAAAAGGCCAAGACAGAAACTCGTCTTGTCGTCATTACCCACGAGCAAGTTGTAAAACGTGAAACACACAGTGACACTTTTGCAATGATGTGATGCTTGCATCGGTTTTCTAAATCCCAGTAAATCCAGGGGTTTTATGACAAAACATTCCCAGTCGCCCCGAGAAACAGGGGGCGTTTTGTCGTGAAACCTCACACGAGGTGAGCATGTAAATGATCGTATAAGCTAGCTGCCATCGGAAACCTATATTTAGAATATTTTTCAAGCCTTTTATTCCTCCATTTTATTTCGCGTTCTGTCCTATAAAAGGGCCATTCCTTTGCACATTTCCTCTGGCCTGAATAAAGCCTTAAAATTACTGTTTGCTTTGTTCACCCACAGATGGCGCTGCCTGTGTTTTCTTGGAAAAATCCCGGCCAGCACCATCTGGCAGAGAGAAAGGAAAACTTGTGAAATCAAATCGGGCACATGACAAGGGTCCCTTCATGTTCGACATAGCGAAACACAAAAATGCCAATAACCGAGTTTTGCAGATACACAAAAGGGAATCAGATGTTTGGTTGTGTTTTGCTTTGGCTTCTTTTAGCAAAAGAAACAACGTACAGACGCCATATTGGATTTATAGCAAGCCATGCAGGAGAACCGAACCGGTTTTATTTACATTTCTTTGCTTCCATAAAAAGTAAACAACATGAGGAGGGTCTGTGTTTCCCTTTTTTGCCACGTTTTCTTCGATTGGCAGAAATGGAGCTCAGGGGTTCTGGCATTATTTCCTGACATTTTTTCGTGCAAAAAATCCTTTGCTTCGCGGTAAAACCTCTCAATTTCTCAACGTCCGGCTTTCACGAGTTTTTTGTTCATTTTCGAGCGCAGCAATTAATTTTCTATCGGCGACCTACTTCAGGTACTTAGATGTCCAAGGCATGAGCATGACAAGACTGAACCACGTCGCAAAAACAAAAAAATGTACTTGTAGACCCGCGTGACAGTACCATGGATTAGTGTCAGGTTAAGCCTGCAATGTTGATGTTATCAGCTGTCTGGAGATTGACATTTGACGTACTAAAAATATCAATCCAATGTTCCCTTTTCGTTTTTTTCAGGAAAGTAAACAAGACTTTTTGAGAGAAAACACGTGACAACAACAACAACAAAGATGATTCTAGGCCACGGTGCTAACACAATGACCATGGAGGAAGCCCGAGCGAAGTTGTGCGCTCAAGCGAAGTAAGTTTGTGGGTCTAAAAACGGCTTTTTTGCACTTTATTTCTTGCCATGGATTAACCAGCAGCGCCACCTACAATATTTCAATATTTTGAATTATTGGACGACTCCATTTCGCATGAAGACGTTATTGATATTTCCTGTGCAAATATGGCGGAATCCCTTATAGAAACTCGATACCTTTCAGACTAAAATATCTAGCGGCAGAGAGTGCTGCCAACCTAATAGTCAGCGGCTTTTGAAAAGACCAGGTTTTGGTTAGATGCACCCATAGTCTGTGGTCAAGCATTAAGAGGCTTGCTCAGTATCTTACCTACCTGCTTTTATTAAAGAGATCAGTTGGTCTCTGGAGGGCTTTCACCAAGTCCCGGGGGAAATTCACAATAATATTTATAAAGTGCACCCACCAAGCAGATATCTATATATCCTGATTGCCAAGCTACTTTTCTTAATTGACCATGGTTGTCTGAGTCTGTTTTAAAAGCCTTCTTATCAAGCATTCATGAAATGTACTTCTTCAGTGGAAAACTGCTTTCTAACTGCACTGAAGGTCTGTTTTTCTTGAATGAATAAGGAAAAAGAGTATTGTACAGTTCATTAATCTTCAGGATCCAATGACCACTTTGTTTATTTTGAGTGGATAGGCATGTGAGCGGGTTTATGGTAGTGGCTCAGATGTGCTGCCTCTTTTCTTTTTCTCACCTGCATTGCTAGCTTTACCTTATCTATTTGCTTCAGAAAGCCATTTATATTCATCTAGTGTGTTTCACAGAAAAATAGGTCGCCACCAGTCCAAGGTAGCGTCAGTCAATCTGAAAGACAAGTCTGGACAGGTCTTTCTTTCTATTCAATGGCCAGCTCTGCTCTGGTAAAAGTAACAAAGAAAGCAGGTTAATTCCAGCTTGTACTTTTGTTTGCCAGTCCCAGACACCTTACCTCAAAAGAGAGATGGATACAACCAACTTCTTTTTCTTCTTTTTCCAGGATTTTGGGACGTGACTGTAATACGGAGTTGATGCACCATTTTGGCGGATCCACCGGAAACCATGAGGATGTCGTAGCGCAACAGTCAAAAGACGCCATCATTTACGTGACGGTAAACACACAAACTTTGATTACCGTTGATATACCGTTATGTTGATGTGACATCTTGGAGAGTACGGAAAACCAAAGTACAGAACGGATAGAGCTCATTTCAACTTTATTTGGCAGCGAAAGTTTTGTGTGCAATTTTTGGCGCCATAAACCCGTTGAGTTGGATTATTGAAACGTCAGCAACTTTGGTTTCCTCTCAGCATATTGTAGATATCTAGGTGGTCAGTCAATGAAAATTGACAGGGACCTCATTCAATTTAGTAATCAGAAAAGAATGCCTTTTTGGATTTTGGCAGAATTTGGAGATTATTTTTGTTTTTTCAGAAAACTCATCCCACAACCTCTCAAAAGGGGCCACATTTTTCTCTCCCGCCTAAAAAATGTTATTATACCCGAATGATACAATTGCGGGAATCAAATCAAGTAGAGGAGTACAAAATATCTGTGATCTGGTTGATTTGAAAATGACATTTGCCCTTGAAGTTGAAGCCATCAAATCTGTGGTTAATGGATACTGAGTGTGGATTTTGGAAATTAATTAATTTTGCTGAGTACACTTAGCACCAGTACTCCTACCCTCACCTCTTCTTTTGGTGATTCTAACCTGATCGTGCACAAAATGTTGGCTTGCCAAAATTGAACGACTAGGTGGCATGCACTCATGGAATATGAGTGATGTTGTTGTTTCTTTTTCCTCGCAGATAGGTAAATATTTACATTTCTTAAGCAAATACCATATACACGATAGGGAAGAAATGGAAGCATGGAGGCGCGTTATTTGTTGTCGTGAGGCCGTACAAGCAGGCTTCCTTTTTGAGATAACGCACAAGTTCTTTTCAAAAGCGACGGCGAAGTGAGCCTTCTTGTATATAAAATATCACGCACCCGCAAGCGCTAATATCCAGCGAGAAATGTCAAGTAGCAACTTTTTTGAAGGAGGGAGAAATTGCGTGACAAGAGAGCCATTTTAAGTACACTTTTTGCTCCACTTTTTGGGGAGATTCTACTTAACAATTTTATGAAGTAATGCGAAGATTTTCTTGCTTTCGTGTTCAATTGTGAAAGGTCGTTTCGTGGTTAGTGGGAACTAAATCGGTGCTACGTCAAAACGTCCAGGAAAACCGGGATCATTTCTGGAAAGTCCCAGATTTACCTCTGGGGACCTTTTGTCGTGTCACCGGCAAGAAATATCTTGCGGTTAGAGCGGTAAAAGAGACCTAATTCAGGCAATTTTCCGAAGGAATTCTGTACCAAAAAATTGATACAATTTTCTGTAATTTTCTATTGTGTCAGAACAGCCTCCATTCCCCGACGATTTTTTATGTCAAAAAATCTAACTGCTTGAACGCACGCAAAGTACTTAATTTGATTAGGTAATAAAGTAAAAAAGGCAAAAAATAAATGTACGGCTTTCTAAATTACCAAGTCCCAAGGGAAACTTCTTTGTTCATAATTAATAATTTTATAATTATAAACCGCTTTTCGTAGGCCCGAATATATAGAGAAGCAAGCAAAACTTTTTACCCACTCCTTACAGGAGGCAGGAGTCTCGCCTGTACTAAATTGCATGCTGCGTTAATTTTCACGAAAGATTAGTGAGTGAAAAGTTTTGGAGCAAAATGTTTTGAAGCGCAAAAACAATTAAAAATTGGTAGGAGTGAATTTCTCGCTCCCGAGGCTTAGTTTTATGGCGGGAAAGCAGAGCTTGAAGAGGGTCGAACGACATGCTTTAAATTGGACTCAAGTGCTTTGTACTTAACTTGCTTGCAAACACATGCTGATGTCATTTATTAAATTAACTTATTCATTAAAAATATTCGTTATTTTTATAAAATAAGCTAAGTTTCCGTCAAAGACCCAGAATTTCATTTTGTAACTTGAGGCAATTTAGAAAATGCAACAGACATAGACATGTTCAAAACGGGGGGATGGGGTGGATGCTATGAAGTTATTTCTTCATTATCAAGGAGCAGAGATAACTTTGTTCCACTCAAAACTATTTTTGTATGCAAAAGCAAGTGGATGCGTGTGAGTTCATTTGAAAATTCATTCCATTTCTCTACATTTTCGTTAAGACAACCGGAAAATAACCTCGGCTCGAGGCCGCGAGGCCAACACTGTCCTCTAATTTTCTCCGTGCTACAATTGGACGAAACTCAATCAATCCCCAGCATTGGTTAAAAATAAAAGAGAGTACAAATGACTTTATCTACGTAAATGACAAACGCGGAATAAGAATTGTAAGCGGCTTACTCAAAAATATGATGCCTACCTAATTGCTTTCTTTCTCTTTCCTGATCTGACATCTTACATAAAAGCTAGCCCAGTACATATCTGTTTTTAACGCGTAATTTGGTTGGAGCGAGAGGCTCCCCCTCCCCATATCGAGTTCTTGCGTAAAAACTAACGGCTAGACGTCCAAAGTTTTCGGTGGTCAAGTCTGCAGCGAAGGCGTCGCCCTCAGGTTTCGCTCAAAGTCGTCTCGCGAGCGTAACTTGATATTTTTTCCCCCCAAGTCCCTTGGGTGCATCCAAGGCCTATACCTACGCACGTTTTTGTATGTTTTAGCTATGTATTTTTTGTATAAAAATATTGGATATTTTAGACATGACAGGGGCTAGAATAAGGAAAGTGAAGTTAGAGCAATAGAACTCCGCTCTCTTACTTGCTGCTTCGTGCATCCATCCGACACGGTGCTCAGACACTGGGTAGCTACTCCACTCTATTGAGCGGTTTGCTTCGCTCGAATCTCCGCTACCGCTTCGCTCGGCCTTCTTACCACAAGGCCAAAGTCACTTGCTAGTAACATGCTAAGGCTAATTTCCGACCTTGTTTTATGCATGGAGATTGATTGGAACTGCTCGAGGGGAGTGAGAGTGCGAGTGTGGGTCTACAACTCCCAAGAAGGCCGTGAAGGAGACGGCAGTCATGTCTAGATTCGACTGGCCTTTTTTTCTTGGTCTTGACCTTTGTTTTGTTTTCTTTTCCTCAGACAATGTCTTAACTTTTTCCTCACTTCCCCGGATGTACTTTGCCATAACTGACCAAACGTTCCTTTAAAAATGATGCCCTCCAATTAAATTGTAACATATTGGGATTAAGGAAATCTCTTAGCCAATAGAAAAGGCATGCAGTACAGGAAATGTAAGCAAACAAAAACACGTGACTGTCAAAGAAACTTGCTTTGGCAATCTCCAAACTCAAACCACTTTAATGTGGTTTAAACTTAAAACTTTGTTTATTGGTCTCATCAAAAGAAAGTCGTGCGCAAAACAAACGATCGGGCTATTCGCCAAATTGAGCAAGTTCCTCTACTTTGAAACTTTGATGCGAAACTTTAACAGCAATTTATCTATTGAAGCTAGCTAACCTATGTAGCTCTCTTGTGGTGGTTAAACTGTTGCAATCTATTTTGGTGGCTTCGTCAATTTTGAAAATTGAAAAAAGAAAGGGACCTAAAAAGTGCATCACTTTGCTGCAACGCAATGCTTTGAAGACCATCATGGAGTTACCAGATCTGGTTAGCAATAAGTGGCCAAAGTTTTGTGCATTACAGCCAAAATTAGAATTTTTGAAAATCTCCCATTTTATTTTAACCAATTTGCCGAACGGAAACTAATTTCGCAAACTTTCCAAATTAATTTCCTTATATGAGGGAAACTCTCGTGAAAATTGGACAAGTTGGGCTGTGGTGATGCGATGGTTACAGACGAGCAAAAAATAGAAAAAAAGCCTTCTGTATCTTAAAACGAAACAACTTTAATACTTTGCATAGTCCACCGAGACCTTGCTGGTGGTCAAGAGTTAGGGGCACTGCGGAGCTGAGCTGTCCTCTGGGTTTGCGGTTTCTACTGAATATTGAAAAAGGCTGCACGGTTGGGTTTCGACCTTTATTTATCGAATTTGGCCTCTGTTCTGAATTGCAGATCGTGGTGGTGTTCTACGTAGCGATCGTCTTACTTTTGATCGGAACAAATTTGAGAGCTGGTCGAGCTGGTCGTGGAGCAAGATTCAAACAACACGTCGTCGAATTCTCAGAGGGGAGTGGAGCTGCCAACAGACTGGTAATTTCATGGCAATTAAGTAATTAATTGAGGTAATTACATATAATTTTTGTATTTAGGTACCCACTTCTAGACGGAACAGCGCAGTTGGAATCGTCAGTATCGACCAGGAGGAAGAAATCGCAGAAGTGTAATTTTAGAATTATAATATTTTTTTGTGAAATCTTATTGACTTGTTTTTTAACATTGTAAGAACCGGATTCATTTGTAAGAATCATGTAGCGCAAACCGTCTTTCAAAATACTTTTGTTTTAACTAATTAGAAGAACCGATTTTAGTTTCCGAAACTGTTTAAAAATATCCTCCAAAAAGCATATTTTGTTACGCACACAAAACAAAATAATCATGAAAACAAATTTCACCAGGATTTTGATAATAAAACCAGAGCGCTTTATTGGTCTCAACAAGAAACTGCTTACAGCGGCACTATGATTTTTATGGCATTTGAGGTCTACGCAATATTCAAAATCAAATTCGCGCAACCTTTCAATACATTGGACAATAATCATATGATAATTTAAAATTAGTTATTAGTAGTCTTACAAAATAATATGACTTTAGGTTAGTGATCATTGCTCTCAGGAGGGTTTCTTGTTACTACTACTACTTGTTCTAAGCTGATTGGTTGATTTGTGAAGCTAATCTGCAACGTGATTGGCTTTTGTCGTTAGCTTGCAAAAATCCTCTCTCCTGATTGGCTAGTTTTCCATTGTTTGCCAAGTCATGAGCCAATCGAAAGGAAAGGAGTGAGATTTTGCAAGCCCGAGCCAAAAATAGCCATACACTTAGGCACGTCTGCAAAATTATTGCTATGCTAGCAAAAACTACATAGATCTACTACTGTTTGAATCAATCTTTTATTTGCAGACTACAAAAATAGGGGCTGATTTCACTACGGATTTCTTTTGCACATTCACTAGCTCTTTTATGTTTCTTCTCGGTTTCTTGATTGATTTTGTGATGAGGATTTCTTATTGCACTACTAGGGGTTGACTACGTTTCACTTGTCCTTTGGGAACTGCACTGAGTTTCACTTCAATTCAGGCATCCTATGGCAAAAATATCTCGATTGGATTTGATTCACGGCTCAATATCAAGCTCTTCGAATTCTGTTGGAGCGGCAGCAGTTGCTTCACTCTTCGAGGTTGTCTCATCCTTGACCTCGGCGGCCTCAGAACTGTCGGCCTCGCCGGCTTCCGTCGAGGAGGGGGTAGATTTTTGAGCAGCCGCCCTCTTCTCGTACTCTGTCTTGAAATTCTCAATGTCCCTCTGGCTGATCTGGACAAACAGGATGCCGTTGATGATGTTCAGCATGTCCAGGACCGAGTTCATGGTCGGGGTTTGGATTTGGATGGGTGGCAAGGTGGCAGTCTTCGACTTGCCCTCGTAGATCTCGTTCATCTTTTTCTGCAGCACCTGTGAACGAGCGTTTGTTTACATAATGTTTTAATATTTCACGGATTTTTTTGATGGATTATTTTCAAAACTTACGACAGCTTGCTGGGTAAGATGCTTCAGGCAGTCCGAGGATTCCTTTGTTTTGTCGTGATTCGAGCCCAGCTGGCCCTGGTAAATATTGAAGGTTTCCCGCTCGTTTTGGAGAGCAGACCTGAAAAAAATATTCGAAACCATGCATGAAAGTTTTTTGCCTGAAATATAACCATCAGAAAATGCTTCACCACCCACACAAGCTACTCAAAAGATAAGGAACGTTCTAGTTGCACCATCCTAAATAGCTTTGTCCATGGTTGGGGGAACTTAAGTCAGTACGCTTCTTATTCTTATATCAAGTAATACCTTTCGCGCTAATGGTCTTTTTCAGTCATTAGGAGGGCTAAGCTTAAGATTTGAGGCACAAAAAAGCCTGCCATTTGAAAATCCCCCGGGAAATAAATGTATAAATGCTAACGGTATGACGAACGTTTTGTAAGCTAACTAAGAACCCCCTAAAATTAGCCTCTCCTTTTCACACATGGCTCGCTTGATGAGGCATTATTGTTATGCTTATTCGAACAGAAAATCGTTAATTGAAGGTGAGCACGATGAAAATTATGGTGTATTTTTGACGTAGGCAATTGGTACTCCAAATCCACTCAAAAATGTGGCATTAAAATATGCAGGATTTGTTCAACAACTACCGCATGTACTTTCCGTTTTTAGATTAGCGAGCGGGCTAAGGAGGTCAGTAGAAATAAGTGGCTACTTGACTCTAGGGGCGAGCATGGCGAGGGATTGCGGGTGAAAACGGGGAACCACTTTTGAAGATACAGCAAATACTTTCCGAAGCATCTTGGCCGCCATTGAAAGTCTCTTGTAAGCCGATCAACTTACACGTCCTCTAGTTTCACAGAGGAGAGGCCCACCTTCCTCCACCATATTTTTTCCAGACAAACTTTTGAATTTTTCTACGCATGAAGGTGAAAATATCAAAATTTCTTGCTTCCTTCAGAGGTAACTTTGGTTGGAACTGAGAACCGAAAAAACTTCGCCTCCTTTTCCGTCGCTGCTAACGACATCTGGCCCAAAAGTTTGCCCCTGCTTTCCATCCTTGATCTCTTGCTTACTTAGTTAGAATATGAAAAGAAAGTCATTTAAATCCTACAAATTAGATTTTACCTAAAGTCCCCCATGCAGCTCTGGGTTCTGGCAACCAAATGGTAGGACACGGCGACCTTGAGGTGCTTGGCGCCGTGGAATTTGATATTCAGGTCCAGGGCCTTCTCCAGGTACTTCAGGCTGGGCTCGTACTGTCCGGTGGCGTGCAGGATGAGGCCGATGTTGGAATCGATCAGGGCAACCTCTGGATGGTTTTCGCCGATGATCAGCAATGCCAGATACCTGGCTCTGTATAGAAGCTTGAGCGAGGTCGAGATCTGGCCGTTGGCGAAGCAGTAGAGAGCCAAATGGGTGTACTCGGTCATGGTGTAAGGATGATCAATACCTAGTGGGGTACAATGTAAACAAACAAATTCGTAAACAAACCCATAATAGCCATTTACCATTAACCCGCTCGCTCATCAGCACCGCCTTCTGCTGGAAGGCCATCGCTTCCGCGTGCTCTCCCATGATGTAGTTCAGCCTCGCCAGCATCCTCAAGCATTGGGCGATCTCCGGATGCATTGCTCCGTAGACGTTGTTCAAGAGGTTCAGGGATTCACTGATCAGTTCGTAGCCATCCTTGAGATAGCCCTGCTGGATTTTGCTCTGGCCGGTCGTGTAGAAGTTGTAGGCATCTGAGGCGCGCGGGTTGATGTGCTTCACCACGGGGAAGATGTTGAGGATGTCCTCGTCGTTGACGGCCTTCTCCTTGGCGTTGTCGAACGCGTACTCCTTGAGGTTGATCTGGACGCCGGTGGCCAAGCAGAACGATCGCAGGAGGGACACCTTCTGAATCCCGAAGGCCTCGCAGATTCCGTCGACGTTGTCAGAGTTCAGCTCGAAGTTGAAGTAGGCTTGAGCCTCATCCTTGATCTGCTTCCAGAGGCTCTTCGGGGTCAGGTTGGTCCACTGTTCCATTTCGTTGGCAGCGTTGGCGGCGTCCTTGCCAGATCCAGATGCAGTACCGGAAGCCTGTTTCGACCTGGAGTTTCCGCCGTTGCGACGCTTTTTGCCTCTTGAGGAGGAGGAGGAAGATTTAAGCTCGTCGGCGATTGTGAGAGTGATGGAGGGACAGGATGACAAGAGGCAGTTCAGAAAGTGAGCCACCCCAACAGACAAATGGTTCATTTCAAGGCTCTGCATGAACGCCGTGAACAAGTGCTTGGAGGACCTGACGATCACCTCGGAGACCGCGATGGTGTGTATGTAGGACAACTGGGGCACCTTGGCCACCATGTTGGCGATGGTCCCGATGTAGCGGATGTTGATGCCGCGATTATGGAGGTTGTCGCTCAGAGTCTGACCGTCCATCGGAGCGGCAGAGTGGTCAAGACAATCCCGGATAAATCCGGGAATCTGTACTGTGACGAGGAACTCCGAAGCATCCTTGACCAACTGGCATTGCTTTTTGAAGGAGTCGCCATCTTGGTCTTTGTGCTTGACCCCGGGACTGTACACGTCGGGGTTGAACCTGATGTCGAACTCGGTCTCCTTGAGCGAAGACACGGCGAGGGCGGCCTTCTTGACAATGTCCTTGGTGCTCTCCTCCAAATCTTTCTTCTCACCAGACGTGATGGAATCGGTGAGCGACTCGACAATCTTGCGAGCCTCGTCCTCCTGGATCTTCTCTTTCTCCTTCTCCTTGTTGTCACTGCTGTCATCATTGTTGGCGGTGGCTTCCTCAATGGAGGCTTCTTCTTTGGGAGGAGCCGGAAGTGCGTCACCTGACGCCTTGATCCCGGGCAATTCCGGTTTCTTGCCCTCCATCTGCTTGACCAGGCCGAGCTGTTGTAGTTGAAAGGCGGCATACTTGATAAACATCATGTAGCGGGTCTCGACAAAGGCGTCGATCAGTTCTTGGCGGAGGCAGCACAACTTGTGCTTGTGGACGATGGGGAACCCGAGGGCCTTGGCCTCCTTGCTCAGCTCGATTGCCTGCTCCTCCGAAGATTCCAAGAAGTTAACATCCGGCGGGAATGTTCGCAGCAGATCCAGGATGTAGTGGCGCCCATCATTTCCGATGATTCCCTTGCACTCAACGGACGAGCAGAGGCCAATCTGAAAATAGAGTAGAGAAAAGTCCTCTTGTTAACTAACTGCTTCAGATTTCAAAGAGAGTTGAAGTTTTTGCTAAGGAGAGGGGGTCATGAATTCTAAATGAGGTTAGAGAGACGAAAAAATATTCACAATGAAGTGTATGTACGCGAAAAGAAGGGAAATAGAAAAACTTTTCAGTCGGATGAAACTTGGAAAGGAGGGGGAGCGATTTCAAGGCAGATTAACCAGCCAGTATTTCTCACCTCTTCGCTTTTGTCGTTGACGACGGTGTGGGGCAGGATTTTCAGTTGGCTGCCGGCCTTTTGCAGGAGGTCCATGTATTTCGGATGCGTCACGACTGTCTTGCCGAAATCGACACTGCCATAGACAACGGATTGCTCTTGGTCGCGCTCCAGGATACCAGGAATAATCGACTGAGCGGTGACACGATAGCCACGATAGTCAACGACAACGGTGCCCAAAGTATACAGGCCCTCCAGATCC
>JAAUYL010024310.1_pt1 | contig 16346 bp, 11 predicted proteins | sample 7278011 | NCBI WGS metagenome assembly JAAUYL01 (sample SAMN14350225, study PRJNA611818) | marine sediment metagenome | isolation source: surface marine sediment (1.8m) | place: French Polynesia: Moorea | collected 2018-08
CCGACCCGTGCGATGCAGCCGGCGATCAGCTCGGCCTCCGAGCAGACAGTGCCGGGCTTCAGGGCCACGCAGGCCTCAACCCTCTGGCCGTAATCGGGGCAGGGGCGAGCGAAGGCCGCCGCTTCCAGAACCGCCGGCTGGGCCAGGAGCGCCTCGTCGATCTCCCGTGGGGCGATGTTCTCTCCGCCCTTGATGATGAGTTCCTTCAGCCGGCCGGTGATGAAGACGTAGCCCGCGTCGTCCATGCGGCCCAGGTCGCCGGTTCGCAGCCAGCCGGACTCGGTGAGCGCCTCGGCGGTGGCCGTCGGGTCCTTGAAGTAGCCCTTCATCACGTTGGGCCCGCGGACCAGGATCTCGCCGACCGAGCCAGGCGGCAGGTCGCGCTGCACCGGATCGGTGATCCGGACCTCGTTGCCCCAGGCTATCCCGGGCGAGCCGGTTTGACGGCGGCCCGGCGGCAAGGGGTTCGACAGCACTTGCGCTGCGGTCTCGGTCAGGCCCAGGGTCTCGATCACGGCTAGGCCGTAGCGGGACTCGAAGGCGCTCTGTGTCTCCGGCGCCAGCGGCGCCGAGGCCGAACGCGCGAAGCGCAGCCGCGCCAGCGTCTCCCTCGGCGGGTCCTCTTCCTCGGGCAGGTTCAGAAGGTAGGCGAAGAGCGTCGGAACCAGGCTGATCCAGGTGCAGCCCTGAACGCAAACCTGATCCCAGAACCGGGTCGCGGAGAATCGCCGCGGCATCACCACAGATCCGCCCGAGACCAGCGGCCCCATCAGGGTCACGCAGAGGCCATTGATGTGGTAGAGCGGCAGGACGCAGAGCGCCCGGTCGCTCGCGGCCAGCCGGTGCGCCTCGACGACGTTGCGGCCTCCCGCCAGAAGGTTGCGCTGGGTCAGCAGCACACCCTTTGGGCGTCCGGTCGTGCCCGAGGTGTAGATCAGCAGCCCATCGGATTCGGTGTTCGGTGCCGGTGGCAAGGCGTCCTCGCGCAAGTCCTCCGGCCAGGCGGGCCCCTGCTCGGGGTCGCAGAAGATCAACGGCGGCGGATCGGCGCGCTCGGCCGAAGCTGCCTGGATCAGAGGTTCCTGAGCCTTTCCGAGAAAAACCACGCGGGCCTCGGAATGTGCCAGGACGAAGGCCAGGCTATCGGGGCCGGCGGCAAGGTTGACCGGGGTCGCGCGATAACCGCCGTAGAGGCAGCCCAGGACCGCGACCACGGCGGCGTAGCCGTTCTCCAGCGCGAAGGCGACGCTCTCTCCTGGCCGGACTCCCATGGCTGCCAGGCGTCGCGCGGTGGCGACGGCGGCATTGCGCAGCGCAGCGAAGTCGACCCGCCGGCCGCTTTCCGGGCAGATTAGAAAGCACGCCTGCGGGCTCTCTGCGGCCCGGCGATCGATCAGCTCGCGCAGCGTGACCGTGGCCGGAGCATCCGGCTCCGGGTTCACCGTCCGACCTCCCGCCAATAGTCGCCGAAGATGTCCTCCAGCGCCGGTTCTTCGGCCGGGATCCGGCGCACCACGCGGGTGATGTTGAGGAAATGGCGCCAGTGCAGGTTCTCGTCGATCGAGTTGCCGCCCCAGCTGCCGCAGCCCATCGAAAGCGAGAAGGGCAGACCGTTGTCGAAGGCACCGCCGGTCGCGAAGCAGTGGGCCTGGTTTACAATCACCCGGCAGGTCGGCAGCTCGAGGCCGAGTTCCAAGGCGCGCTCCGCCACGTCGCTGTAGAGCCCAACCGAGTGTCCGCTGCCCTGGTAGCTCAGGATCCTTCCGGCGAGCGCTTTTGCGGCCGCGAAGTCCGCGGCACCGTAAAGCGCCAGGGCCAGCGACAGCTTCTCGCCGGACATCGGGTTTTCCGGGCCGACTGCGCTTTCCTCGGCGACGACGAAGCGGGTCGTCTCGGCGTCCAGGCGGGTGAGGCCGGCTTCGTGGATCACGACGTCGATGTCCTTTGCCAGCAGATTGCCACTCAAGCCGCCACCCGCCGGCCAGAGCGCGGTGACCAGTGCTTGCCGCTCCTCGCGGTTCAGAACGATGCCGCCCTCGGCCGCCAGAGCCTCGAGGAAAGGCGTCCGTACCGCGTCGACGACGATGACAGCGTTCTCCGAGGAACAAGAGGTCGCGTTGTCAAAGGTCTTGGAAGCGGCGATTCCGGCCGCCGCAGCGGCGAGGTCTGCGGTCTCATCGACGATGACAGTGGCGTTGCCGGCACCCACCCCGATGGCCGGCGTGCCCGAACGGTAGGCGGCGCGGACGTTGGCCTGGGAGCCGGTGACGATGACCAGGTCTGCGGTCTCCATCAGCCGCTGGCTCTTGGCCTTGCTGGCGGGCGGCGGCAGCATCTGGACCAGGTCTTGCGGCAATCCTGCCTTGTCCAGCTCGGCGTGGATGTAGCCGAGCAGCCGGGCGCAGACCTCCGTCCCTTTGGGACTCGGTGCCAGCACGATGGCGTTGCCGCATTTCAGCGCGTTCACGACATTGTTGACCGGGGTCGCGACCGGGTTGGTCGAGGGCACGACGGCGCCGACCACCCCGATCGGACGGGCGATCTCGGTCAGGCCGCGCTCGGGGAACTCGCGAACCACCCCGCAGGTCCTGAGGCCTTTCAGGTCGCGCAGCAGACCGAGCGTCTTGCGGTGGTTCTTGCGGACCTTGTCCTCGACCCTGCCGAGGCCGGTGGTTTCGACCGCCAGTCGGGCAAGTTCGTGATTTCGATTTTGCTCCATCACGGCCCAAGCGGCGGCCTGGGCCGCCCGGTCCAACCGCCGCTGATCGGCGCCGGCCGCGAAGTCGGCCTGGGCCCGCCGGGCCCGGTCCACGACGTCGTCGACCCCGATGCTGTCCGGATCGCGGGCCTGTTGCTCGACGCCGAGCTTCGCCATCTCGTTCTCCGTCCGAATCCCCGAAGGCCACGCCCCTTTTTGGCCCAAGAATGCGAACCCGGCGGGGCGCGAAGGGCCGCAAGTCTAGCGCGTTTCGCGCGGTGTCGCTCGGCAAAGGCGCGCGCGAGGTCTTGCAAAGGATGCACCCCGAAGCTGCGGCCGTGCGCGAATTCGTAGCGCTGTGGCAAAGCTCACCAAGGCGACGGTGCAGAGCTGCTTTCCTGCTCCCCAGCGGATCGATGTCGATCCGCCTGCCGGCTTCCGGTTTCCCGCCCGCCTAGCGGCGGGCGCCGAGCCAAGTCAAGGGCCTGCCTGTTCACCCCCTTGCTATATCGGGGGCAGGGGTGCCGCGCTGCAGATCCATTCGGGGGAAAGGATTTGCAGCGCGGCCCCAACGTCCTTTGGACCCAGCGGCATTGCAGCCGCTCCGAGATGAGGGCAATGCGGTCCGCGCGATCAGTCGCCGCAGCTCACCGACTTTGGCAGGCGGACCAAGCCCCAGCCGAAAATCGGATCCCGGCCCGGAGGTCCCAGGTCGCGCGCATTGGCGCGGAGCAAGGTGCGGGCGGATTCGCTGTCGCCCTTGAGGTCCGCGCCGCGCAGCAGCGCGAAGGCCGCACTGACGAAGGGCGCGGCGAAGGATGTTCCGGTCTGCACAACCGTGCCGCCGCCAGCCTTGGCCAGAGACACCTCGACGCCGGGTGCGGCAAAGGCGAGATGAGGGCCGCGGGCCGCGGCTCGATAGGGTCGCAGGCGGCTGTCGACCGCGGTCACCGCAACGACCGCCTCATAGGCGGCCGGGAAGATCTTGCCCTCGCCGTCCCGTTGTTCGCCGGCCGCGCCGACCAGGATGGTGCCCCTTTGGGCGCTCTCGTCAATCGCGCTAGCGAGGAGCTTGTTGCCGCCGCCGGAGAAGCTCATGTTGACGACCGTGACTTGCTCGGCCACCAGCCAATCCAGGGCGCGAATGAGATCGAGGGTGTCGGCACGGTCGTCGCCCTCGCGGGCATGAAAGGCATCGGCGGCAAAAAGCTGGGCCCGGGGCAGCAGGCCGGTGACGCCGCTGTCGGCTGCGCCGACGAATAGGCTAGCCACGGCCGTGCCATGCTCGGCGGAAGAGGGACGCCGGTCCCCCCCGCGAAAGCTGCGGGCGGTGAGCGCGGCCCTGCGCAACGACGCATGCTGTGGCGCAACCGCGGTATCGATCATTCCGATTCGGAGGCCGTCACCGCATTTCGCGGCCGAGCGGTTCCAACTCATCAGCTCCTGAGCCAGGCAGTTGCCGTCACAGCCGGTCTGTTCGCGCAGGCTGTAAAGTGTGTTGATGTCAAAGCTGGCTGTGGGCGCAGTCTGCTCCGCAAGCTGCAAGGCCTGCGTCTCGCTGAGACCGGGCGGCAATCTAAGGCGGTCGATTCGCCCGGTCAGGGCCGTCAGGTCGGCACCTTCGATAACGCCAAAGCCAAGCCGCTCGAGATCGCGAATGGCCAAGGCATCAAGGTTCGAGGCGACGATTTCGCGAAGTTCGAATTCCCGGCCTCCGCTCGGATCTTCCCCCGTTGCCCCAAACGAAGCTTCGTCATCTTCGTCGCCGTCGTCGTCATCGCCGCCGTCATCCTCATCGCCGCCGTCATCTTCATCGCCGCCGTCATCCTCATCGCCGCCGTCGTCCTCATCGCCGCCGTCGTCGCCTTCATCGTTGCCATCATCGCCGCCGTCCCCGTCATCACCGCCATCATCGCCCCCATCATCGCCGCCGTCGCCGTCGCCTCCATCGCTGTCGCCTCCATCCCCGTCGCTGTCACCGTCGTCCGCCACCACGTGCAACGAGAACAGGGCGGTGGGCGCTGCGATGCCGAGCGAAAACAGCAAGACAATCGCCAGTGCCTGGAGTGGACCGATCCGTGGCCTTTGTTTCGGCTGCTTCATAGACCTAGATCTCTGACGCTCCTGGAGGCGACCCCTCTCCCAGGAACGGGGAGAGGGGTCAAGGTCGAACTTTCAGCGGTCTTGATTTCGGGTTCGATGCTCGGTCTATCGCGCTTCGTCGGGACTGGAGAAATAGGCCATGACGCGGTCGATCGTTCGGGTAATCGCCGCCTGGACCTTGGCGGCGAAGCTCTGCTCCTCGGCGGCCGCATCCAGGCTGCCCTCGATCTCCGGACCTTCTGCGACCTCAACGGCCGTTTCTCTTGGCGTCTCCTCGTCGGGCGCTTCCGGCTCGGCGGTAAGGAGATCGGCTGCTTCGCCCTTGGTGTCGTCCGTCGCGGTGGACATCTCCTCCACAGTTGCCGGGTCCGCGGTAGCTTGGACGACGGTCGCCGTCACCTCTTGCGCCGCGCCTGCACCGTCTCTTTCCTCCGCATCGACTTCGACACTGGCGGATTTCGAAGCTCCGCTATCCGGATCTTCGGCCTCGGACTCCACCTCGGCCGTCTCGGATTTCGAGGTGTGCGCCGCGCCGGCTGGGTTGTCCGCGAGGGTCTCGCTCGCGTCTGCGCCCCCTTGCGATTGGCTTCCGACGCTGGCGGTCTCGGACGGGACGGTATCCGGGTTGTCGGCCTCGGGTCGTGCCTCCGCGATCGCGGTTTTTGCGGCGTCCTTGTCATCAGCCGGGCCTTCAGCCTGGGCCTCCTCGGTGTCGTCGGAGTTCTTGGTATCGTCTTCGACGGCGGCGGCTTCCGTGGCATCGCTCCCCGGCTTCACATTTTGCGGCTTCGCGGCGGCAGCCTCTGATTCCCCGGCCGTCTCATCCGGAACTTCCACTGCGGCAGGCGCCGGCTTTGCGATGTCGCCTGCTTGCGGGTCGGCTTTGGCGGCATCGGATGGCTGCGGGGCCGGCACCTCGGCCGCCGTCTGGGGTTCCACCGTTTCCTCCTGCGAGGCAATCTCCGGCTCAGCGGGCCTCTCGACCGTCTCCGGCGTCACATCCGCATCGTCGCGCTCAATCGGTGTGGGCAGTGCGGTTTCAGCGGCTTTACTTTCCGGTTCTTCCGGTTCCAGCTTGGATGACTCGACCGTCGCCTCTTCGGCTTCCGCGCCCTCGGCCGGGCTCTCGGTTTTTGCCGTGGTCGTGCCAAGGCCGGCCGCAATCACCTCTTCCGGCTTCTGCGCCGGAGTCGCGACCACCTGCTTCGCCGTGGCTTCGTCGGGGCTCAAGCCGGCCTTGTTGGCGGTCGCCTCGATGTCGTCGTCCTGCACGACGATGATCTTCACGCCGGCCGCGGTGCCGCCGGTCAGCGCTTGCTCGGCGATCGCATCACCACTGTCGTCCGCCGTATCATCGGACTCCGTTAAGGCGCCTTCCGGTGCCTTCGTATCGAAGGCCTGAAGTCCACTGTCGCCGTTATCCTCGGGAGAGGTCTCGTCGCGATCAACTTCGGACGCCGCCTCGTCTCGGCCGTCGGCCTCGACCCTGAGGTTTTCCTCCGCCAAGTCATCCTCAGCATTTGCGGGCGCTCCTTCCGCTCCAGCTTCCGCAAGCGCGGTCGTCGCATCTTCGTCGCCGGCAAACAGCGAAACCAGGCCGTCAAATGCGTTGGAGAAGGCGTTCTCGATACCGGCGGCCAGCGCCTCGCCGGCATTGGGCTCGAGCTCTTCCGCGTTATCGTCGTCTATGCCCTCGTTCTCGAGCCCAGCCGATTCGTCCCCATCATCTGCGCCCGCCTCACCATCATTGCCGCCATCATCCCCGTCGTCGCCGCCATCGTCGCCGTCTTCGCCATCGTCGCCGTCATCGCCGCCATCGTCGCCGTCCTCGCCATCGTCGCCGTCATCGCCGCCGTCATCGCTGTCATCGCCGCCATCGTCACTGTCGTCGCCGCCCCCGTCGTCGTCCGCCAGGGCAAGATTGCCTGGGAAGTCGGACCCCGGCCCCGACGGAAGGGAAAGGGTGAGGCAAAGCGCCAAGGCTGTGGTCGAAAGCAATCGGTAAATGTTAGAGCCGGGGTGTAATTCCTTCATGGCTGGCGTCCTCTTCTCGTAAGCGGGTCTGGCACCTGTCCGGCACAACGGCGAGGTCGGCCGAACTATTCCCCTTATTTTCTGTGGTCATCGGCTCCGACGGCGGATGGAAAAAATGTCAGAATGGGGGCGGAATAAGGTCACGGGCCATCCGTTATCCCGACAAGCGGACGGAGAGGCGAAGGCATGAGTGACGACATCCGGCGCGAAATGGTCGAGCTGCTGCCTCGGCTCAGGCGCTTCGCCTATTCCTTGACGGGTTCTATGGAGGAGGCCGACGACATGGTTCAGACCGCTTGCGTGAAAGCCTTGAGCCGTCTCGACCAGTTCAAGCCGGGAACGCGACTGGACAGCTGGATGTTCCGAATCATTCAGACGACCTGGCTCGACCACGTCCGTTCGGCGCCCGTCCAGCGGACGGTCCTCGACCCGGATGCCCTGGATCAGGCCGTGGCGAGGGACCCCATCGAAGAGCGAACCATGGCGCGGGCCGCCTTGGAAAAGGTGCGCCAGGCGATGAGCGGTCTGCCCGAAGATCAGCGGATCCTGCTTGGCCTCGTGGTGGTCGATGGCCTCAGCTACCGGCAGGCGGCCGAGAGCCTTGGAATCCCCATCGGAACCGTGATGAGCCGCCTGTCCCGGGCCCGTCGGCGCCTGGCCGACGCCATCGAGAGCCCGCGGGCGGCCGCTTCGGAAGGATCCCTGTGATGACCGAGATCAATGATGAAGTCCTGATGGCTTATGCCGACGGCACGCTCGACGACGAGGCAAGGGCGGCAGTCGAGGCCCGCCTGGCAGAGGACCCGGAGCTCCGCCACCTGGTCGAGCGGATGCGGCACTCCGCGGACCTTCTGGCCGAGGCCTTCGATGCGCCGATGAAGGAGGCGCCGCCCCAGGCCTTGATCGACACCATCCTGGGCGAGAACAGCAACGTCGTTTCCCTGGGCGGGCGGCGGGATGGCCCCGGCGTCTGGCGGCAATGGGGCGGCCTTTCGGTCGCAGCCTCGATCGCGCTCGCGGTCGGCATCGGGATCGGTTCCTGGATCCTGGCTCCCGGCGCGGGGCTGCAGGGCAACTCCTATCTCGCGGTCGGGCCGGTGCCGCAGGACAGCGTACTGCATCAGGTCCTGGAGACGCGTGTCAGCGGTGACGCTTTGACGCTGGGAAGCGGCGGGCAGAAGATGGTGGCGGTTTTGACCTTTCGGGACGCTGCCGGGCGCCCCTGCCGTGAGGTCGAGATGCTTCCCGCCGACCTCGCCGACCTGCCGGCTGAGGTCGGGATCGCCTGTCGGGGCGACGGCGCCTGGACCGTGGAAGGCGCTGCCGAAGTCGCGGTCGAGTTGGTCCGGCAGGGCGACACCTTTATGCCGGTCAGCGGGCCAGACGCGAAGACCGTCGAGGCCGTCCTCGATTCGATCGGGGCCGGACAGCCGCTTTCGCCGGACGAGGAAGCCCGCCTTCTGGGGAACGCCTGGCGCTGATTCGGCCGCCAGGAAAAGGAAGCCCTCCTCGCAATAGCTGAGGGGGGCTTCTCGCATTTCTACAGGAAAGCTCCGGGATCTGCGGTCTTGAAGGGGCCGCGGGGGAATAGCTGCGGTCCGGCTCCGTTGTGTCGGCATGCAAGCCAAGAGACGGGCGAGGACGGCCCGACGGAGCGAAGTCATGAGCCTTAGGATTCTGGTCGCCGTCGCTGGGTTCCAGCGCGAACTCACGGTGCGCGAGGCGGCCAATGCCGTCGTGGCCGGCCTGCGACGGGTCCAGCCCGACGTCGAGGTGGCCAAGCTGCCCATCGTCGATGGCGGAGAGGGGTTCACCGCGGCCCTCGTCGACGCCACCAGCGGTGCCATGCATCCGGCCAGTGTCACGAGTCCTTGGGGCGAGCCGCTGCGGTCCTTTTTCGGCATGCTATCTGCGGAGGGCCCGCGGACCGTCGTGGTCGAGGCGGCGGCGGCGGCGGGCAAGAGCCTCCTGGCGCACAGGGACCGAGATCTTGGGCCTGGCAGCAGCGTCGGGGTCGGGCAGCTTCTGCAGATCGCCTTGAGCGCGGGCGCCGAGCGCATTCTGCTCGGATGCGCCGATACCCTGCTCGTAGACGGCGGAGTCGGCATGGCCCGTGCCCTGGGCTTTCGTTTTCTCGACGGCGAAGGTGAGGAAATCGGCGATGGCGTAGAAAATCTGCGACGCTTGGCGCGGATCGACTGCAGCCGCAGCGACCCGCGCCTCGAAGATGTGAATATCGATGCGGTGGTCGATTGGTGCAGCGTTCTGCTCGGCCCGGGCGGCGTCGCATGGAACGGGCCCCTCGCGGATGACACGCGGGCGGCACAACGCGAAGAGGCCTATGCGGTCCTGGCAACGGCGCTCGCCGCTGCTTCGGGACGCGACGTCGGGCATGTCGCCGGAAGCGGTGCCGCGGGCGGCCTGGGCGCGACGCTTCAGGCCCTGCTGGGCGCCCGGCTCCGACCCCTGTTCGATGTGCTCTCCGACTACCTGGCGCTGGAGCCATCGCTGGAGACGACCGACCTGGTGTTGCTGGTCGATGGCGAGACGTCGCCGCGCGTTCCCCAGGAGTCGGCGCTTGCCAAGGTCGCGCGGAAGGCCAAGCTGCGGGGCATCCCGGTCTTCGCTCTGGGCGTCGCGCTCGATTGTGGACCCGGGCAGGACTTGCCCGCCGACCTCTTCTTGCACGTCCAGCCGCAACGACCCGCGGGCGGTGCCACGGAGACGATCTGTTCCAGGAGCCTGGTCCGGGCCGCCGAGGAGGCAATGCGCTTGGCCCGAACCAGCCGTTTCGCCCGAGACGCCAGCGGCCGGATCTAGCTGTTTCCTGCTCCTCGGACCCAAGGGAGGGAAGGGTTCAGCCCTCGAGAAATCCCTTCAGCACGTTCTCCAGGAGCTTCGAGATGTTGTTGTCGGCCCCGTTCGAAAGCAGGCTGCCGCAGAAGGTGATCGAGCCGACCGAGAACACGGCGCCGCCGCCCGGCAGCTCGAAGTAGGACATGTCGGCACGGATCAGGTCCTGGGTCGCTTCGCCGGGCCAATTGGCCCTGTGAGTCAGGATCTCCTCCGGGACCAGCACGAAATTGTCGCTGTGGCCTTCCGAGCTGGCCAGGACCACCGTGGACTTCGGGCTACCCAGTCGCCGGTCGGCCCGGTCCAGCTCAAAGCCCGCGGCGCCGCCGCCGCAGAGCCCGAAGTCGCCGAGGATCACTTCGTCGATGCCCTCGAAGATCCAGGCGAAGTCCGCTCCGTAGGAGACCGGGCGGCGCCGGTAGTGGCTGCCTTCAAATGTGCCCTGGGCCGAGAAGCCGACCCCCGCGAGCCGTTGCGGTGGCCGGCCGTTGCGCCGCCAGAGGCCGCCGTAGGCGCCGTCGAAGGCGTTGTAGTACTCGCCTGGCTCGGCGGCCCAGGCCCGGATACCGCCCTCGCCGCGGCGGATCTCGATGATGTCCGGATGCTCTCCGTGCAGCGCCACCCGCCAGTAGAAGCCGTTGCCACCGAGGTAGGCCAGGCGGCCACCACCGTCGCGGTAGCCTTCGAGGGCATCTAGGGTCTCCGCCGTGTGATACTCGGGATGGGAGCCGGTCAGCACCGCCTTGTAGGGATGCAGCACCTCGGTCCCCTCGTTGTGCAGTTCGAGGTCGGTCAGGATGTCGCAGTCGAAGCCCATGGCCTGCAGCCAGGCGACGATGTGGCAGTCCGCCTGGTAGTGACGCAGTCCCGAGCGCCCCTCCGGCTCGGCAAAGGTGAGAAAACCCTGCTTCAGCGTCATCAGCGGCCGCAGGTGCGAGGCGTGGCAGATGCCGCTGCCGTCGCCGTGCTGGTTGTAGGTCGAGAGCCCGTATTCCGGATGGTCGCCGGGGTTGTGCGGATAGGCCGACCATTCGGCCGCCCGGTCGCGCCAGGCTTGCGCGAAGTCGAGCCGCGCGTGGTTGCCGTAGACTGCGTAGGTGAAGGTCGGCATGACCAAGCAGACCTCCGCCGTCGCCCGGCCCTGAGCCGGGCAAACGAAGAAGGGAATCGAGTCCTCGTGGCGGCCGCAGGCCAGACGCACCGCGTAGACGCCGCTCGGGAGGTCGTCGGGGAGGGTAAAGGAGAAATCGGTCTCCCAGCCGGCGTCGCAAATGTCGTCGGCGTGGAAGTGGATCGCGCCGTAGTCTTGCGGCGCGTGGCGCCAGCAGTGCTCGACGCCTTCCCAGGTCGATCCGGTCATGCCCCGCGCCGGGAAGTTGACCAGCTGTCCGTGCAGGCCGTGGCGGCCGAGGTCGACGATCCGCGTGGTCTGGGTGTCCAGTGCGAAGTCCCACTGCGCGACCGGGTCGCCCGGGTCGGCCGACGGAGGTTCGGAAAGACCACCTTGGGCGCTGAACCGGTCGTGGATCGCCGGGGCCTCGATCTTGCCGTTGAAATGCTGCGAGGGGCCGTCGAGGGCCGCGATCAGCAGATCGCCGGCTTCGCCGAGCTGAGGCGGCGCCTCAAGCCTGGCCTCGGCGGTCGCCGGATCCTCGAGCCGGGCCGCCGGGCCGAGTGGCGCTTGGCCGACCCGAAGCCGCCCCGTCCCGGCCTCGAAGCCGGCCCAAACCCGGTACCATGTCCGCTCCTTCAGTGGCCGGCCCACTGCCAGGGCGGTGAAATGACCCGCGCCGCGGCCGATCCACAGCGTGGCGCCCTGCTGGGGCTCGGCGAGCAGCGCGAAACCGCGCCCGGCCGCGGGATCGAAGCGGGCGAGGATCGCCTGTCGTCCCGCCTCGGGCAGTGTCGGCCAGATCCGTGCGTCCAGGCAAAAGGCCTCGAGACCGTCCAGCGGTGCCGGGTCTGCGATCCGCGCAAAGGAGCCGAGCCGGATCGGCTGTTCCCGCGAGGGGTAGCGGCCTTCGAAGGCCGCGGCGACCGGCGTCTCGACGAGCCCAGGCCCGGCCGGGTTGGGATCGGCGTTGAAGACCCGGACCAGGCGGGCCTCGTAGGGCTCCGCTCCGGTGCTGGAGACCTTGAACTCGATAGTTTCCCCCGGACGGGCCGAGAGCCGGTCAGCGTAGCCGATAAGCGGAACCATGAGCTTTTGCGCTCTCCTTGAAGCCCTTGGTGCCGAATGCCGGGTTGGGCGACTAAGGCACCGAAACCGGTGAGGACGGCAAGATCACAACCATGAAGACGCAAGGCACCGACAGCGGCAAGACCCCGGTCGCGAGCGTCCACGGCAATCGCGCGGTCATGCCGCAGAGGGACGGCAGACGAGCCCGCTGGCGGGCACTGGCGGAAGCTTCGGGCAGCGGCGGCGATTCGGTCAATTCCGCGAGGAGCCTTGCCGCCTAGAGCGGATAGTCGCGGGTCGGATCGATGCCGCAAACTTCCAGGAACTTGCGGATCTGAATCACCTCTTCCTTGGGCACGCTGTGGCCACCGGCGTGAAAGGCCGCGCTGTGGTTGCCGAGGCGCACGCTGAGCCGGCCGTTGCCGGAGTGGCCGAGCTCGCCGCCGAGCTCCTTGAACACGCTCTCGATGTCCCGGAAGTGAATGTTGGCGCTGATCGGATGGGCGAAGAGGGCGTGCAAGACCTTGCGGTGGCGGTGATTCATAGCAGTCCTTTCCGGGATTCGTTAACGGGAGGCTTCGGTCGAAAGCCTAGTGAGAGGCACCCGCAGTGGCGCTGACTTGAATCAATTTGGCGGCTCCGGCGGGCCTTCTGCCGAGGTGCGGGGAAAGCGACTGGACAAGAAATCGGCCGTCTGTGATCCTCCGCAAGCCAAGGAACAAGCAAAGAATCACCGCAGGACTGGGAGGCAAGACATGAAACTCAACACCAAGCTTTTCGCCGCCGCCGCTGTCGGCACCCTGCTGGCCGGCGCCGCGGCGCAGGCCCAGGACATGATCTTCTGGCGGATCGGCACCGGCAGCGCAGGCGGGACCTACTTCCCGATCGGCGGCGTCATCGCCAACGCGATCTCCAATCCGCCGGGCTCGCGACCCTGCGACAAGGGCGGCAGCTGCGGCGTGCCGGGCCTGGTCGCCATCGCCCAGTCGACCAACGCCTCGGCGCACAACGTGACGGCGATCGAGGCCGGCCAGATGGAGGCCGGGCTGACCGGCGCGGCGACGCTCTTCCAGGCCTATCACGGCGTCGGCAAGTTCGAGGGCAACAAGAAGGGCAAGCTGCGGGTCATCGCCAACCTCTTCCCCGAGGACATGCACCTGGTCCTGCCCAAGGGCGGCAAGCTGGCCTCGCTGAAGGACCTCAAGGGCAAGCGCGTGGGGATCGCCCAGGCCGGCTCCGGCACCCAGATCGCGGTCATGATGATCCTCGAGGACCAGGGCATCACCCGTGACGACATCGAGGAGGCCGAACTCAACAACTCGCAGAGCGCCGAGCGGATCGCGGACGGCCAGCTCGACGCCTATTTCTACGCCGCCGGCACGCCGGTTGCGGCCATGGTGCAGCTGGCCACGACCAAGGGCATGGACCTCTATTCCTTCTCGGACGAGGAGGTGAAGGCGGTGAACAAGATCCTGCCCTATTACGTACCGTCGAAGATCGGCGCCGGCACCTACGAGGGCATCGGCTACGACGTCAACACCGTGGCGGTGCAAGGCATCCTGGTGACCTCTGCGGACCAGCCGGACGACCTGATCTACGAGATCACCAAGGCGATGTGGAACGACAACTCGCGCAAGCTGCTGGACAACGGCCATGCCAAGGGCAAGGTCATCCGGCCGGAGACCGCCCTCAAGGGCATCGCCGGCCTGGAGGTCCCGCTGCACGCAGGTGCGGAGAAGTTCTACAAGGAAGCCGGCCTGCTGAAGTAAGGCAGGCAGCATAGGGCCTTGAGCGGCCGGCGGCGCAGGATAGCGTCGCCGTTCGCTCGCCCTACGCCGGCCGGCGATGATGGCGGACAGCAGCGAAAAACTCGACGTCGCGGCAGCCGAAGAGCTGGAGCGGCGCTACGACAGCGGCCTCGCCCTGCGGGCGACCGAGCCGTTATTGAGCAGAGTTCTTTTCGTCCTGGCCATCGCTTACGCGCTCTACCACTATCTGACCGCAGGCTTCGGCCTGCCGGTCGACTTCTGGCACATGGGCCTGCACCTGGCCGGGCTCTTCATCCTGATCTTCACCGGCTTTCCGATCCTTGCCCTCAAGGGCGCCAAGGACCTGAAGCCGCGCAGCCTGTGGCGGCCCGGCAACGTGCCGCTCTACGACTGGCTCTGCGCCCTGCTCGGCGTGCTGGCCGCGCTCTACCTGGGCTTTTCCTGGTACGGCCTGGACTTCGAGGTCCTGGGCTGGTCTTTCCAGCTGAAGGAGCAGGCGCTGCGCCAGGGCGATCCCGCGACATCGGATATCTTCTTCGGCACCATCCTGGTGGTGCTGGTCCTCGAGATCGCCCGCCGGGCCCTGGGGATCGTGCTGCCGCTGATCATCCTGGTCTTCGTCGCCTATGCCCTGCTCGGGCCGCACCTGCCGATCCAGATCCTCAAGCATCCCGGGGTCGACTGGCGGCAGTTCATCAACAACATGTACTTTCCCCAGGAGGGCATCTTCGGGGTCACCCTCTGGGTGGTCTCGACCATCGTCTTCCACTTCGTGCTCTTCGGGGTGATCGCCCAACGCATGGGCCTGGGCCAGTTCTTCATCGACAATGCGATGATCCTCGCCGGGCGCTACACCGGCGGGCCGGCCAAAGTCAGCGTCATCTCCTCGGCCTTCTTCGGGACCATCTCCGGTTCCTCGATCGCCAACACCGTCTCGACCGGCTCGCTGACCATCCCGAACATGAAGCGGCTGGGCTATCCCGGGCACTTCGCCGGTGGGGTCGAGGCGGCGGCCAGCGCCGGCGGTCAGATTACCCCGCCGATCATGGGCGCGGCCGCCTTCATCATGGCCGAGTTCCTGGAGATGCCCTACACCCAGATCGTGGCGGCCGCCGTGGTGCCGGCCCTGATGCACTACGTCGGCGTGATCTCGATCGTCCATTTCCAGGCCAAGCGCCTGGGCCTCAAGGGCTACAGCCCGGACAAGCTGCCGCAGTTCAAGAAGGTCTGGCGCGAGGGCTGGCCCACGGTGCTGCCGCTGGTCGCGCTGATCTACGTCCTTTTCAGCGGCTACACGCCCTACATGGCGGCCTTCACCGGCATCACGCTCTGCATCATCGTCGGCTTCACCAGCTTCCAAAAGCCGGTGACCCTGATCGTTCCGGCGGCGGCGCTGGGCTTCGTGCTGTGGAAGACCCTGAGCGGCGTCTTCTCGCCGCTGCTCTGCGCGCTGCTGATCGCCTGCATCGTCATCGGCGTGCTGAACAAGCGGCCGCGGCAGACCTTCCGCGAGCTGACCGCGAGCATGCACGTCGGCGTCCAGTACGCCCTCGCCGTTGGCGCCGCGGCCTCCGCCGTGGGCATCGTGGTCGGGGTGATCAACACCACGGGCATCGGCTTCCGCCTCGGCTTCATGGTGACCAACGGCGCCAAGGAGATGGCCGAGTTCGTGGCCCCGCTGTTCTCGATGATTCCCAGCGAGGCCTTCTCGCTGCAGTCGATCCAGCTCTTCCTGTCGCTGGTCCTGGTCGCCATGGCCTGCATCCTGATGGGCGCCGGGCTGCCGACCACGGCGCTCTACATCATGCTGGCCTCGGTCGCCCAGCCGGCCTTGGCGCAGCTCGGCGTCCCGCCCCTGGCCTCGCACATGTTCGTGCTCTACTACGGTGTCATCTCGGAGATCACGCCGCCGGTCTGCGCTTCGGCCTATGCGGCGGCCGGCATCGCCGGGGCCAACCCCTTCCGCACCGGCATCTCGGCCTTCACCCTCGGCATCGGCAAGCTGATGGTGCCGATGGTCTTCGTATACGCGCCGACCATGCTGATCGTGCTGCCGGAGCACTTCACCCTAGTCAGCTTCCTGCAGGTCGCCTTGACTTGCGCCTTAGGGATTTTCGCCATCGCGACCGCGGTGACCGGCTACTTCCTGGCGAACCTGGGCGTGTTCAGCCGCATCGTCATGGCGGTCGCCGGGCTGTTCCTGGTCGCGCCCAGCCTGAACTCCGACCTGCTGGCCCTGTTGATCGCCGCGCCCGTCGTGCTGCTGCAGGTCCTGGCGCTGCGTCGCGCGGCGCCGGAAGCCGCGGCGGCCGACTGAGGTGAGCGCGCCGCTCGGCAGGCTGGACAGCTTCCCCCGCGCCGCGCTCGGGCATCTGCCCACGCCCCTCGAGGCGCTGCCCAACCTCAGCGCCGACGTCGGACGGCAGCTCTTCGTCAAGCGCGACGACTGCAGCGGCCTGGCCCTCGGCGGCAACAAGGTCCGACAGCTCGAGTTCTACCTGGGCGAGGCATTGGCGCAAAAGGCGGACACGGTCCTGATCACCGGGGCCGTGCAGTCCAACTTCGTGCGCCTGGCCGCGGCGGCGGCCTGCAAGCTGGGCCTGGCCTGCGAGGTCCAGCTGGAAGAGCGCGTGCCGGGCAAGGGTGAAACCTACCGGCAGTCGGGCAACGTGCTGCTGGACCAGTTGCTGGGTGCCAAGATCCATCACTA
>JAAUYL010094934.1_pt1 | contig 16342 bp, 7 predicted proteins | sample 7278011 | NCBI WGS metagenome assembly JAAUYL01 (sample SAMN14350225, study PRJNA611818) | marine sediment metagenome | isolation source: surface marine sediment (1.8m) | place: French Polynesia: Moorea | collected 2018-08
AACTCTGTTTTCCCTGACGATGACCATTTTTCACTACTTTATGGCTTTGACAATAAGGACAGTCCATTTCTCAATAAAATTCTAGAATATCATTCTCTATTGTGCAACACCCAAATTGGTATTAGATCAAATTAGTTATTCAGCCTTCCTAATTATGCATTAACAACATCTCCAACAATTTTACCTTCAAGTATACTAACTGCACCCTCTAACAACTTATCTTCTATATATGGTTTAGTGAAATAACCCTTGGCGCCTAACTCAAAAGCCATTTCCATGTGTTTTTTTGCACCGCGAGATGTCAACATTGCCACAGGTAATATCTTCAAATTAGAATCTTTTTGCATCCGAGATAATAACTCAAAACCATCCATCCGAGGCATTTCAATATCACAGAACACCAAATCACAAGGTAAACCAGCACGCAGTTTTTCCCAAGCATCCTTACCATCTCTTGCTTGTTCAACTCGATAACCAGCTTTACTAAATGTCATTGATAACAACTCACGCACTGTAATTGAGTCATCCACAATTAATACAGTTGACTCACTGTTGCGATCTGTAGGTAAAGATAAAGTATCTTGACTACTAGGCGACCAAATATTCCCTTCATCTCGACGTTGTCTTCCTGTTGCTAGATTAATTAACTCAATAACATCTGCGATCGCCACAATTTTACCATCCCCTAAAACAGTTGCACCTGCAATACCTACAGGTTTAGGTACAGGACCTTCTAATTGTTTAATTACAATTTCCTGTTGTTCTAAAACCTGATCGACTTGCACCGCCAAAAATATACCTACTGAAGCAGAACGCAAAACCACAATTGAAATCATATCCTCTTCAGCATTTATACCATAAACATTACCTCGGCGCAGATGACGATTATATACCAGTAACTCTCGCAAGTGACGGAAAGGCAACTTTGCACCGCGCCATTCTATGTAGTTCTGCCCATCTTCTCCTGTTTTTACCTCATTCTGAGGAACTTTCACCATATCTTCCACCCCATCCATAGGGAAAGCAATCCTGGAGCGATCGCTAATACAACACAATGCTTTCGAGATACTTAAAGTCAGTGGTAAGCGAATTGTAAATATTGTACCCTTCCCAATAGTCGAATCAATAGTAATAGTACCTCTAATCTCAGTCAAATTAGTCTTCACCACATCTAAGCCTACTCCGCGACCTGAAAAATTATCAGCTTGATCTTTGGTACTAAAACCAGGATGAAAGAGTAAGTCATAAACATCCAGGTCAGACATTCCTTGAGCTTGTTTCTGAGTAATCACACCTTTTTTGACCGCTTTATTCTTCACTTTTTCCGGATCAATTCCCGCCCCATCATCTGCAACCGAAATTACCGTCTGATTCCCTTGGTGAAAAGCACGAATTGTTATTCGACCCTTGGAAGACTTACCTGCACTTAGACGTTCTTGGGGTGTTTCAACTCCATGAGTTATAGCATTATTCATTAGATGTTTCATCGGGTCAGAAAGCTTATCCTGAATCATTTTGTCAATCAAAGTTTCTTTCCCTTCTACCTGTAATTCTACCTCTTTACCACACTCCATAGAAATGTCTCGCACAGCACGAGGTAACAGTTGTACCGTTTGAGAAAAAGGTATCATTCTCGACCTTGTGAACCCTTCTTGCAGTTGAGTTGTCACCTGTCGTAGTTGACGAGTTACTTGTTCTGCATCATCAACCAAAAATTCTATATCAGAGGCAGACTCTCGTACTCTGACAATATATTCAATAGTTTCCTGAGCTAATAAGTGGAAAGGAGTGAAGTTTTCTACCCGATCGAGATCGAGAGAGTCATGAAACTTTCTGTTTCCAGTGTTGCTTTCATTTTCTGTATCTGGTATGTGAGAGGTATTGCTAGAACGATGTCCATGACGACTATCCCAAATTGCTCTTTCTAGAAGAGTTTTTTCGTATAAGTCGTGCATTCTTTGTCCAGCATCACTGAGTAGCATTACCTGATGGAGTAGGTTATCTAGGAACTGACGCATTCGTTCCTGACCTTGTTCTAAACTATTACGATTAACTACCAGTTCACCTACCAAGTTACTAAGATTATCTAGTTGCTTTGCAGGTACTTTAATTGTTTGTTCTAAAGGGCGAGATTTTCGGCGAGGAGTATTAACAGTAGAAACTACTTTTGATTTATTTGATTTAGAGGTATCTATATCAGAATTTTCTGAGGATTTATCTTCTTCATCTAATGTATCTTCTACTTCTTCTGACTTGTTCGTTATACTTGCGGATACTTCCTGTGTAGGACTTTTGTCTGCAACTACTGTATTTGCTGTAGATGTCGAGTTGATTTCTATACCATTTAATAGTTTTTCTAGTTGTACAAAAACATTGTAATTTTCAGATTTTTCAGCTTTGAGTATTGCTTCTAAAGCAATAAATTCATAATCTTCTATTTTTGTTTGGTTATTAACTATTAATTGTTGACTTTGTTGTGTCTCTACAAAAGTTTTTTCACTTACTACATCTAGCAACTTATCTAAATCTAATGTTTCATCTGTATCTTGATTAAATCCATTGTTATCTTTTGGCTCTTCTAATGTAGGCCATAGGTCTTGTAAATCTGCCGAAGTTTCCTGATTTTCTTGAGTCTTGTCATTACTTCCAACTGTATTTTCTGGTGATAGGTTAGTAAAGTCTAGACTTTGATCGTCTAATAAACTATTCAAATCATTATTATCGTTTTGTGTAAAATCTTGCCAGTCTAACTGCTCCACATTGATTAAATTTTGTGAGCTTGAAGAGTCTACATCTTGTTGATCGAATAATTCCTCCAGACTAGATGTCAAATCTTCTGATTCTACTGGTATTTCTTCTAAATCTTCAAAAAGTGCTTCTAAGTCCGATCCTGTAGAAGTTAAATCATTTGTAGTGTTTGTGTTGAGCTGAGATTTTTCTACTTTTGTCTCACTTTGTATCTCTTGCTCTACATCTTGAATTGCTAATAAATCACTCAAGTCTAATTCATCTAACTGGGATTTTTCCACTTTATTCTGGGGAGTAGAGTTGATTTTGCCAACAGAAGTATTTGCTTCTAAATCAATGTCTAACTGCCAGTCAATTTCTGACTCATTCACATCCTCTAATTCTGACAAGTCTCCATTATTTAAGTCACCAAATATATCGGATAAATCCCCTGTGGGTTTTCTTTGATTACTTTGATCTTGTTGTAAATTAGTATTTTGTTGTAAATTAGTATTTTGTATTTTAGACTTACTATTTTTATGTAATTCATTTTCTCCGATTTCATCAAATAAATCTGAGAATTCCTCATCTGCTGGAGTCACAAAATCCCATTTATTTTTGTTAGAAAAATTTGGTGATTTTGCCACCTCATTAATATCAAACAATAAGTCAGATAAGTCACCAGAATCATCACTATCAATTTTAGATATTTTTATTTTATCTGCTTCTAATTTTCCTCTATCTAGTATTTCTTCTTCTTCCCAACTAGAATCTAAATCTGGTGTTTCTCCTTCAAATAAATCCGCTAAACTATTTAGTTCTGATGCTCCTACTTCTGGACCTTTTTTTTCTGTTTCTCCTATTAAGCTATAATTACTATTATCTACATCTGTACTTTCTAAGCTATTGAACCAGTCGTCTATAGACTCTTCATTATTAATTATTGTGTGATTTTCTCTATCTAATTCCTGGTTGATATTATTTTGATTTAGTTGATTTTTTGTTTGATTTAACATATCTATTTCACCTATTTTTATATGATGTTTATTGTTTTTTTCAACATCCTTTGCTAAGGATTTTAAATTTTCGTCTATTACTATTTCTTGCTCTCGATGGTCGATAATCAATTCTTGAGCTTGTTTCAAATTTTTAATTATATTATGAGCCAAGATATAGTATGTATTTTCCGTATTAATGACCGCTTTTTTAACTACATCTATTAATTCCCTCCAATTTGATGATACATTATATTCTTTGCCTTTGTCTGCTAAAAAATCACTTATTTCTTTCAAATCATTTCTTGTATTTGCATCATCAGGTTGCTTAAACACAATTAACATTTCTTGCATTTTTTCTGGTACTTCTACCCTAAAAAAACTTTCTTTTCCACTACTTACTCCTGGAATTTTTACTGAAAATATGCCTCGACTTTCTCCTACTATATCATCCAGGTATTCTTCTAAATCCCTAAATATCGGTTCTATTGATTCTAGTGTAATTTTTTCTTCTTTTTCTGTCAAACCGAAATTTGAAAGTTCTTCTAATAAATCTTGTAAAATATCAAAAATACTCAAAAATAAAGATTCTAATTTATCATCTACTTTAACAACTACAGTTTCTTGCAAAATTTTAAAACTATTTTCTAATCTATGAGCGATGTATCGTATACTATTAATTCCTAACATGGCGGCTCCACCTTTAACAGAATGAGCTGCTCTAAATAATTCACTTAACAGTTCTGGATCTTCTATAGTGACTTGTAAATTTAATAATCCTTGCTCTATCGTATTAAGGTGATCTTTTGCCTCCCCAATAAAATAGCCCATAATTTTTTGTGTTTGTTCAGTTTGCATATTTTTTATAGTTCTAAAGTCAACAGAATTTTGGCGTTGGTTATTTTGGCTATGATTATGTATTAATTTTCCCTTAATGCTAATTGCCTAACTATTAACATTGAGCATTTTATATTTGGCAAAATTTAGGTTTCATAGCTTGATTCACCAACGCCAGAATTTTTTTTGACTATTGATTATGGTTGGCATAACTATGAAAAAATCTGCTGATAATTTCCTAACAATTTCTACTTTATTACTCTGCTGGATCTACCCGGAAACGCTCTACTGAAGTTAACAAATCACGAGCAACACCCACTAAATTCTGGAGAGAACTATAAACTCGTTGAGATTCTTGAGAAGTTTCTTGAGCAGTCATTTCTACTGCCTGCATTACTTTCGATACTGACTGTGCTACTTCATTTTGTTCTACTGTATCTGCAGCAATAGAACGTACTAATACATCAATTCTTGTTGTAACTTGAACAATATCTTCTAGAGATTGCTTTGCCTCTTCTGCCAAAGCTGTTCCTTTAATAACGTGCTGAGTTGCTTCTTCCATTCCAGTCATTACTCCTCCTGTCTCAGTTTGGATTTGCATAACTGTATGTTCTATATTCTTAGATTCTTTAGCTGACCTATCCGCCAACTGTCGTACTTCATCTGCCACCACTGCAAATCCTTTACCTGCTTCTCCTGCTCTAGCTGCCTCAATACTTGCATTTAATGCCAACAAGTTTGTGCGAGAGGCAATAGCAGAAATTGAACCTACGATCTTAGAGATTTCCTGGGTAAATTCTGATAAACGTTTTACTCTTCGAGTTGCATCTGCCACACCTTCTCTGATTTGCAGAATACCAGCTACAGTACGGTCTACTGTTTCCCCTCCTTTTAATGCTAAAGCTGCTGCGGAACGGGCTACATCTTCTGTTTCGCGAGCATTTTCAGCCACCCGTTGAATAGCATCAGTCATCACTTGTACAGACTGTAGAGTCGCTGCCAACTCTTCTGCTTGTCGTAAAGCATCTGTCGATAAACCTTGAGCAAAAGTAGCACTATCCATAGAACCCCTACTTACTCTTTGAGCAGCTTCTTTAACCTGATGAACAATTTCCCGCAAATTTTGAATAATCAAATTAAACGAATCTGCGACTGCTCCTAAAACATTTGCTGTAACTTCAGCACTCACAGTCAAATCTCCACGAGCAGCTCCTTCTACATCATCTAATAAGCGAATTACTTGTCGTTGTAAATCTTCTTTTGCCTGCTCATTTTCTTCTGCTTTTCTTTGAGCATCCGTGTAAGTTGCTTGAATTACTTTAGCCATATGATTAAATTTGGCAGCAAGCTTACCAAATTCATCCTCTGAATACACTGTTGCTATGGCTTTTAAGTTACCATCACAAATTACATCGAATTGAGTATTTAAGTCTTTGTTTGCTCTTTCTACTTGCTTTGCAGTGATCTTGCCAAGAAAATAAGCAGTTAAAAAGCTACTTACTCCTGCTATCCCTGTCATTCTCCAACCAGTGCTACGCAACTCAGAAATTACTTCTGTTTTTTGCTCTTGCGCAGCCCAGAGAGAGACTGAAAAACTAACAGAAGCTACTGCTATTAAGGATACTAACCCTGTTCCTACCGCTGTATATAGTTGTTTTGTATATAGGGAAGCATTTTCCCAAAATGCTAACCCACCTTGTTCAACCATTACATTTGTGTCTACTTCTTCTCCTTTGATTTTGCTAAATGTTGGGAGTTGATGATCTATTGGTATAGCTTCCTCACTATCAATCGCACTAGGATCGGTTCTACTATCAAACAACGCTCCTGTTGTGGCTCCGACAACCATTCCTGTATCCATTGTTTCTAAATTTGATGCTACTCCCCCCATCTCAGGAGTGGTCATATCAGTTGGCATTTCTATTCCATCAGTCAGGGAACCATAGTCCTCAAAATTACCAAATTCATCATCTTCTAGAAAACCATTGGCTTTTTTATCTATATTTTCTTCTTCATCCAGATGGAAAGCTTGGCTGAATGCTGCTTCATCAAATTCATTCATCTCAAAACTATCCAGTTCTTCTACTACTCCTTTACCTGCATCTTCTCTTTTCTCCCATTCATTATATAATTCATCTCCTATTTCACCTAATTCATTTTCTACTTCTTCCCACTTGAAGCTATTGTTATTTTCCATCAACAAAGTAGCTTCATCTACATCAGAAAAATTACGGTTAAGATTTTCATTTTCTCTTGCTTGCCCTTTGGCTAGATTAGGTCTACTATTTTCTATTATATTATTTGCTCCACCAGTAATCATTTCCCCAGAACTTTCTAGGATTTCATCTATTACGTTCTCAAAATCCTCATTTAGTGATTCTAGGTCTAACTCTTCTATTCGAGAATCTTGGTCTATATTTGGAGTTGTTTTATTATTTTTTATGTCTTTATATTCTAATGTTTTATTTTCAGATATTTCTTCTTCTTCTAATAATTCTTCTTGTTGTTTTTTCCAGATTTCATCCAGGTCTGCAGTTAAACTAAAATCAGATATTTCTTCTATAGTTTCACTATTTTTACCATTTAAAACTGCATCATCTGGCGATTTTTGCTTTGTTCCATTTAGGGATATTTTACCATTTTCTATTGGCAACTGATTTGTTATTTCTTGGTCATCTGTAGTCAAATCATCTTCAAATTGCGTCAACTCTGGCAAATCTTCTAAATATCCTGAATCTTCATCTTTATGGTTATGGGAACTACCATTCGTTGTGAAAGGATTATTATCTTGATCTATTAATTCTAAATCATCTATATCTTCTAGCTCTAATTTCCCAAAATCAAAATTTCCTGCGGAGTTTTCTGCTGTTAATTCTAGACTATTGTCATTAAGGATTAGTTCTGGGTCTGTGATATTTTCTAGGTCTTTTGTATCTAGTTCTAGACTATTGTCATTGAGGATTAGTTCTGGGTCTGTGATATTTTCTAGGTCTTTTGTATCTAATTCCAGACTATTTTTGTGTGCGATCGCTTCCAAATCACTAGAAACCTGTTCTTCTATAGACTTTTCATTCTGATACTCATCAAAGTTAATATCTTCCAGCATTTCTTCAGACTCACCCAAGGTACCCGGATAATCTGTAATAAATTGCTCGCTATCGCTTATACCTTGTTTAGCATAGTTAAGTAGTTCTGGATCGTCACTTAAATCTAAGACTAACTGATATTGTTCTTTAGCTACATCGTACTGATGAAGTCCATAACAATATATATGACCACATAGGAGACGAGAACTAGGGTCTTCTGGATAATCCTGAATTAAGTTATAAACTAAAGCTGCTGCTTCTTCATAGTTGCCCTGACTGTAGGCATCTTCTACCTTTTGATAATCTTGTAAAAAGTCTGTGCTGGATGATGTCATTTGCTGTCCCTCTCTCAAGATAATAATATTATTTATTTTTAGTTTTTTAATTTTATCATTGACGGAATTTTAGGAATTGGGAATCAGCCTTACTCAGAAATTTTATATCTAAACAACTGAGTCAAATAATTATGTTGACTTATCAACTGTACAGAGGTTGCATAACAAAAATGCGTTTCATGTCGCACAGCGAAACGTCCCTTTTAGGCTGCCCATCGAGCCGAGCGAATAATTGCTTCTTGATCCAGTAACCTGAGAACCTGCTCTCCCTTCTCATCAAAAACCCACTCTCCTCGTAAGAAGGGAGCCATACCATCTGCAACATCTGTGGACATTTTCAGCTTCTTTTCATCAAGCCACTGCATTCCCACAATCCGTTCAACTGCTAGTCCTAATATAATGTCTTGGTCTTCTACTGCAATTATTTTAATCTCAGGTTGATCGGTATTTACTGGGATCGGGTCTCCAAGGAATTGAGCTAGATCGGCTACCCAAATCACTCTTCCCCTTACATTTATTGTGCCTAAAAGTAAGGGCGAGACATTGGGAATAGCTGTAATACCTTCTGGAGATTTATAAATCACTTCTCGAATATCTGTTGCTAGTAAAGCAAATTCATTACCCGAAGGTAAATAAAATCGCAAATGTTGTTCACCTTCAGGATTGTCTAATTCTTGGATTCCTGCACCTTGGCCTGGTAAAAACTCTTCATTGCCTACCATAGATTCTTAAACTTACCGTCTTAACAATTGTTTAACTGTTCCTACCAGTTCTGTGGGCTGGAATGGTTTAGCAATGTAGGCATCTGCGCCTTGCTTTAAGCCCCAGTAACGGTCAAATTCCTCTCCCTTTGAAGAACACATTACTACTGGAATATTCTTGGTTTTAGGATCGGATTTGATCCTCCTACAGACTTCATAGCCATTCATTCTTGGCATCACAATATCTAATACCACTATATCTGGTTTAGTATTTTTTAGTCGCCCCAAAGCTTCTACTCCATCATTAGCAACAGTAACTGCTAATCCACTATTTTTAAGAAGTTGTGATATCATTTCTCTTTGGGTAACGCTATCTTCTACAACTAGAACTTTGCTCATTTTTTTATACCTGATAGCTTGGGTTTAAATTTATTGATAGTTAAAATATAGGTATTGATTAAAATTTCCTATGTTTGGTTTTTGGCCAATATCAATTAATTTAGATCAACTGATAAATATTTGTTTGATTAAATATACTGGCTAGTAACTCTCTTTTATGATAGCAATATTAATCCTTTTAGGTACTTTTATATACTTACTAGCTCAGTGTTTAGCTGTAGGCATAACCTAACTAGCTAAGACTTAAACATAATAGCTATGTATAAAATCACACATTGATTTCTCATATACTTTTAATTGTTACTTTAATTTGACAAATATGGTGATTAGTTTAGTCAGTATCCTCAATATAATTTGCCCAAAAACTTTGTCTATAGTTTCTCCAATTTTAAACATTTAGGATTTATGGCCCACTTGCCCAGATTTAGCTGGTAGCCAATAGTCTTTCAAATAATATTATATTTTCTCTTGACCAAAAATCATTCGGCAGTTTGAAAGCCCCTTAGCAATAGCAACAAAGATTAGTATTATTATTTTTTGATTTTAGGGGTATAGATAAAGTCTGTTGACATTTTGAAATATTTTTATTGGCCGAAAAATTTGGATTCAAGCCTTGCCCTGAAGCAGACGACTTTCTACTATATTGATAGCGATCTAAATTCTCTCCTCAGTTGGGAGTTGAGTCACCAACGACAATGGTATGAAACCAAGCCTGAAGCAGCCATAGAGAAAGAGTTAAGGTCAATGGTCTATCAATCAATACTGGAGACAAAATTCAATAATTAATAATTAACAAAAGAATTTTATAAAGCTCCTGTTTGATCGGGTGGGGTTGAAATTAGAAAAACTTTACATTAACAGGACTTATGCAGTACCGCTATATATGGTGGATTATTTGGTCATTATTCCAGATATAACTACTACAATTAGTTTCGTTATGTAAGTCCCGATCAAATGTCCTTTTGAATAAACAGAGAAGAGCAATAGTAAGAAATGGTATTTCAGTTATTTATTCTGACTCACTCCTCCTCAAAAACAGCCTAACTATTTGTAGCAAAAATTTATTAAATTGGTATTAAAGCCCTTTTCATAATTAGTAACCACAAAATCCTTTGGGAGTTGGGAGTCAGAAAACGCTTTGGGGTTGCTTTGCCCACTGTGATGAAAACTGTTATAATATCTGCTCCGATCAACACTATCTTAATTTTCTTGATTTTTTGATAACATTCTCTCAACTTGAGAATTTGTTACTAATCCTGGTCCAATGTACTTTTCCACCAACATTAGTAATTCACTTTCTCCAAAAGGCTTGGTCAAGTAGTGTGTAGCTCCAACTATTCTGGCCTTAACCCGATCAATAAATCCTTCTATGCCAGTAAGCATAATAATAGGTGTCTGGCGAAATGCTGTAGAGTTACGCAACATTGCACAAATCTCATACCCATCTAGTTCAGGCATAGCAATGTCACATAAAATCAAGTCTGGTTTAATTTGAAATACTTCGCCTAATGCTTTGAGGGGATCGCTCAGACTACTGGCATCATAACCATTTTGATTGAGAATTGACTTAACTTTTTCTCGAACAATTAAATCATCATCAATACATACTACTTTTGGAATTTTTGTTTCTCGTTGCAATGACTTTGGTTTTTTGACCATAGTTGTTTTTGAACATTGGTCAAGTAATTGCACTATCCCTTTTTGCACAAAAGGATAAATGGCCTTAGCTACTGTTAATACATCTCTGTTTAGATATCTAGCTATTTGCTGCATTGATGTCTGGCCATCTGACCAATGACTTAAAATATTATATATGTTTGGCCTTAATGCTTTTTTTAACTGGACTGGATCGGAAATTACTGGACACTGTTCAGCAGAATGAATATAAGGAGAAAATTGGTTCCATTCTTGTATCTGCTGGATAATTTTTGCCAATAATGAGCTGACTTTTAAGGTTGTTAGCTGAGGTGTTAGTGCTGGGCCAAGTTCAAATATAAATGCTCCTCGACGAAGACTTAGTAAATCAAATAGAGTTTCACGAACCATATTATGGATAATGCTGCGTCCCTGAGCTGGTGTGAGAATTCCCTTTTCCAGCAAAGCCCATAAATATCCATACTCAGGTGCATTGACAGAGGCAACAGAAGGAACTTTAATGGTGTCAAGATGGCGATCTGCTTTGTAGCGACGTAAGTAGTCTCTCAAACGGGATAAACTACCTGCACTTGGGGTGGCGTAGATAATCTGACCATTCAGAAAAAATACAAACCAAGATGGTTCTGCGGGAAAGTGCTGTCGGGGTTCAGCAATATTACTGCCAACTGGTGAGCTGTAGGCCTTAACAAACAGTTCACCAGTTCGCTGACCTAAGTCTATAAGTTGCAGGATACTGCGGATATCTATTTCACTCAAATTTCCCTGCATGCAGCTTGTAAAATAAATCTTTTAGATGATAAATGTAGATGTAGAGGGAAGATTCGCATCCCTTATCGTTTTCTGAATAATAACCAAGTATTTTAATAACTTGTAATATGCTTTGAGAGAATTAATTTCATTTTGGGCACAATTACCGAGATTATACTCTGAGTTTACCATCTATGGCTTCAGAATAGAGTATTTAAACATCATAAGGTATTTCTACATTAGTTAGGATAACTATATCATAACTATAAAGTAGATTGAGGAAAAATACTATGGGATTGCTGTACTTTATTTGACTTGCAATGCCAAGAAATATTTTTTCTTATTGGACATTAATTTTCTGCTCCTGCTTCACTTCTATAGTAGACATCTCTGAAAATATTAAAGCTTCTACTATCACTACTTTTTCTATCTCTATGTAGGTATCCTAGACTGCCCCAATCCACTAACAAAAAGTTAGCTACCTGCCGTTTTATCAGTATTATTAGAGATGCTTAGTCTTGGGATTAGGAAATTACCTAAGAATAGTATTTATTTTTGATAATTTACGAGGGGTCATACCAATTCTCAAAAACTTTGCTATAGTTGGAATTTGTATTTATAAATACCTATAGTATTTCCCATGCTTGTATAGATGGGATTGCTATTCTATCAGAATGCTCCGGAAAACCCTGATGTTAACCTTTACTTACTGACAAGCTAGAGATTACTCACATCCTCGAAATTCAAAATCCTTCCTCGACTTGGTGTAACATTAGATGCGTACCCTAGTTAATTAAAAAACTGAATACTTACAATTTAATAACTCTAACTAAATAAGGAATAAAACACTCTAATTGAAACATTTATAACTATTGCCTAAGTTCCCTATAAGTCAAAAAAAGGTAACTTTGTACTGGTTAAATATAGTATGTTGGTTAAAATAAGAAAAGCATAGTTGAATAAATTTACCTGTTTGTAAAATTAATCCTAGAAGCAAAATTAAATAATTTTCTCATTCCTGATATTTCAGATGAGTATAGTAATTGTTCCTGCTTTCGGTGGTAACATAATAAGTTATGAAAATAAATCTTTTAGTATAGATACTTCAAGAGGATAACAGTGTGCTATATTTAGCAGAAGTACAAAGAAGGCCAACAGGTTTTGGTGGTCTGGGTGGTGGTAGAACTGATTTGAAGTTGCTAGCTTGTCAGCGCAGCGAACATAATTGGGCTGCTGTACCTGGTGAAGAAGTTATTCCGGCTGATGAAGCTAAGGAATTTTCTCCTGGTGCATTGGTGCTAGTAGATTTGAATAATAATAAGCAGGTGCAGCAAATTCAAGATGCTGCACGTCAGTTAGTGAAAATTCTCCAAAATTTCTCTCGCTCCCAAGAGAAGTCTAAGACACAATGGGAAGAAATTGAGCAATGGAAAGCATCTCTTACTTTTCAAGCACAAGAACTGAATCGCCGAGAAATGGAATTACAGGCTAAGGATGAGCAACTTGAAGAGCTGCAAGCTGAAATTGATAAGTTGGAGGAGCAACGTCAGGAAATTAGTCAAGCCCAAGAAGCATCTCAGCAACTTCAGGAACAGATAGGGCAAAACCGAGCAGAACTAGAAGCAGCGCGTTTAGAGTTACAAAGGCAACAAGAGGAGTTTGAGCAACATAAGGGAGAATTAGCTCAAGGTGCAGTTTTAGATGAGGAGCAATCTCAATATATTCAAGATTTATTGAGTTGGTTGAATGAAGCGGTAACTCCCACAAATTCTTTGGGAGAAAAGTTAAGTCAATCCTTGGAAATAGTGAATACTCAACAGGAAACTCTAGAGCAACATAGACAACAGTGGGAAAATACACCAAATACAAGCTCTAATACACAGCAGGAAGAGATCGAGAGTTTGGCTAATCATATCCAAAACCAATGGCTAGAATGGCGACAAGATTGGGAATCTTTGGCCCAGAGTAGCGCGGAATTGAGAGTTCAACAAACTTTACTGGTAAGTAAGCAAGAGTATAGTCAAGTATTGAATGCACAAATTGAGACACAGACACAACTTTATGGGCAACTGAATAATCTAGTCACAGCATTGGAGAATGATTGTACTACTCATAAAGTAGATGTTGAAGCTTTGGAAAAGATGTCTCTTCATGAGTTAGAAGAACTGGTACAAAGTTTGCAACAAGATTTGCAAAGAGATATGAGTTTTGTTAAAGACCAGGAAGAGGAGTTAGCATTACAACAGCAAGAAATGGATGCTTTACAAAGAAGAATTGACAAAGCTAGTGAATATGACAGAATTAATTTGGACTCAGAACTTTCAGATGAGAAAGACCGCTATAGAATGTTAAATGAGTCTTTAGTGGGTTCTCAAAGAAATCTTAAGGAGAGACAAGATATATTAAGTCAGCATCAAGCAGTTCTTTGGCGTCGGTTGGGTAATTCTTCTGATCGAGAACAGTCGAATCAAATAGATATGAAGCCTATACTATCACAAGTTGAGACTCAAAGACAGCAATTGACGGAAGAGTTACAAAAGTTAGAAGCTGAAATTCAACAAATACAAACTGAAATTAGCCAAAAAGAAGAAATGATTAATGGCCAAACTCAGCAACTAGCAGTTAAAAGAAATGAAATTGATCAGTTAGAGTTGAGTTTAAGGGAAAAGCAGAGGGCAAATATAGAGGGTGGAAGTGGGATTATTTATCAAGAAGTAATTCTACCTCTGGAAGGTTATTTAGAACAATTGAGACAGCAACTTGAAGAAGTAGCAAGTGGAGTAAATCAAGTACAAGGTATAGGTGAACAGGTGGCTCAGTTAGGGCAAGTTCTCCACAGTATTCTTGTGCAACCTGAATAATATTAACTATAGGAGTAGTAATTTTTTATATAGTCATTCTGAATAAGACTGGAGCACTTTTTTAACTGAAACTCTTTCAAGGCAAGAAAACCTTGTCTCAATCTTAACTGGAAAACTATACTAAATTCAAGAAAGAGGGAGTAGGGAGTAGGGAGTAGGGAGTAGGGAGTAGGGAGTAGGAAAAACCCTTGCTCTTTATTTAATTTTTCTGTATGGTAAAGTTAAGGTTTTCCTTAACTACAAAAAAAGGGTGGTGGTGCATAGTAATGGTAAAAAAAGCACCGGTAGTTTGGGGGGATAGGGGTATGGGGAGATGGGTAGTGTCGGAGAAATTAAAAAACATATATCCTCACCATTACCATTCAGGACTACCCAAAAAAAGTTAATTTAGCAGTTTTTTTTAAACTGGTATTATACTAAAATAATCCAGGGATGTTCAACTTTGGCGATCGCTCCTCCAGGAAAGGGGTCTGTTTGGGAACGGTTGGGAGCATTGATTAGAGCTGTTAGTTTTTCAATATGACTGAAGTTAGGATTTGTAGGTAAAACTTTGTGTAGAATATTTCTTATTACTCTACGTTGTAATGCTAGAGGAACTTCACGCAATACTAAACGATTGATGATATATCTGACTGGTTGAGGCTCAAGTTGAGAAATATTGAGATTATTTATATCGATCTCTGTAACCTTCTGTGATAACTTTTCTGTTTCATTTTCAAAATATTCGACTTCAGCACTAAGTATTTCTGCTGTTTGTGCTAATGCTAATTCAGCTTGAGGGTTAAACTGGCGTAGGATAGGAAATAATTCTAGGCGAATACGGTTTCGAGCATAACGTAAATCTTGGTTTGTAGAATCTTCCCAAATTTCGATTTTTTGCTCTTGACAAAAGTTACCTGTTTGGGTACGAGTAATTTCTAATAGGGGACGTACCAGTAAGGGGGAGAAATTTTCTGTTAGGGGACGTTGCCAAGTAAGGGCTTGGAGGCCGTCGGTGCCACTACCACGAATTAGATTATACAGGAGAGTTTCTGCGCGATCGCTGGCTGTATGGCCAGTTACAATGTATTTAAAGTTAGATTTATTAGCAATTTTACTTAGGGTTTGATAACGCCATTTTCTGGCTTCTGCTTCACTTTTATAGACTTTATTTGCTGTTTCTATATAGGATGGAAGTTGCCAATTTGTGGCTAATTTTTTGACATAATTAGCATTAGCTTCTGAGTCGGCTCGCCATTTATGGTCACAATGAGCAACTGCTAAATACCAATTCCATTTTGATTGTAAGTCTAATAGTAATTTAGTTAGACATAGTGAGTCTTGACCGCCGGATACTGCGATTAATATTCTTTGATTTTCTGGTAATAATTTTCTTTGACGTAATGTTTGATGTATTTGGTCATGGAGTTGTGTCCAATTTTGATTGGGAGATTGATTCATTAGACATAATTTATTTGATTTGAAAGGATAATATTAAATCTGGTATAGCAATCCTCTGCACAATTGTAATATTTTTGTGGTAATTAGGAGTCAGGAGTCAGAATTTTCAAGGTTTTTCGTCAATCTTAACTATTAGAAAAATTCTCACAAATCATTATTTTCAAGGTTTTTTATCAATCTTAACTATTAGAAAAATTCTCACAAATCATTTAGGATTGCTATAGTATCGTTATCAAAAAGTAGAGGAAGCGGGTTTGTATTAAATACGCCACTATACTAATATCTACTTCCTATAAATCTGGTTTATTACGGGATTATGAAGCAAGAGGATTTGATATAATTTGGATGGTTTTGATTATTGGAATTAATATTATTTATAGTAGAAAGTTAGTAAAAATTCAGCTATTATAAACTTTCAGTTTTTTTGATGAATTAGATTTGTTTAAGAAGTGTTATATTAACTGAATAGCTACTTATTTATGCTAGAAATTATATCAAATTCGGTAGTATCGTTCAACAATTAATAATTAATAATTAATAATTAATAATTACCTCTCC
>JAAUYL010019512.1_pt1 | contig 16336 bp, 16 predicted proteins | sample 7278011 | NCBI WGS metagenome assembly JAAUYL01 (sample SAMN14350225, study PRJNA611818) | marine sediment metagenome | isolation source: surface marine sediment (1.8m) | place: French Polynesia: Moorea | collected 2018-08
TATACCGAATTTTAGTTTCACACTTGCGAAAAAAGCCATTTTTAGCTCTAATATGATCACTTCATTCAGTATAGTGTTCCCTATCGTTTGACATGCGTTGCTCACAGAACAACCATTTATTTTTCACTCGTTTTCGTGCTCTAGATCAACCCTCAGAGCCACCGGCCTCAAAAATCATGAAACAACCGGAAGTGAATGGAGCTGAAACAGCATCCACTTCCGGTTCCGGTCCATCGCCCAGTGATACCAAGACAATTGCCGTCGTGAAGCCGTCCAACTTCTTGACCTCGGTGACCTCGGTCACGTCGATGTCCACGGCCTCGATGAGGTCGAACGTGGCCTCCGGCAACCACAATAACAAACATGAGACTGCTGTCAGTGATAACAATAATGACAAACTACAAATTAACACTCCGTGTGAAAAGCAAACGCAAAATGATGATATTGGTGAGGACCTGACCACAAAATCAAAATCCGAGGCTGCTGCTACTTCAACTGAAGAATCCTGCGAGGTCAAACTTACGACAGGTAGGAAAATCTTTTGTAATCATCTAATAAAATGGTATCTATATTTAAAACCAATACCAAAATTAAGCATCGATCTCTTCGAAAATATCGAGAATTAAAACCAATTTTACAATAGGAAAAGTCTTATAATCAAATATACATAGAAAAAGTTTGATGGACGTCGTCACCAGTTTCGCATCATTTTTAATGCTCTTGTTGACGTAGAAATTCTACATAAATATCTTACAAAGGTATTGATCTGATTACACCAGTTCCGACGAAGTTGAAAGTAATATGAGCTGGTAGAAAAAGCAAAGCAAAAGTATACCTTACTTTAATTTATACATTTAGTGCTCCTCATCTTAGCAAGAACCCTGGTCTCCATGGCTACAAACGAAACCATACCACCAACCTATACTTTGACATCCATTTTGGAGGATGCACGAAACCTAGCCATACTTAGTTATAATGTAAATACAAGCCCCTTTCGACTTTCCATTAGAAAGTCATGACTAGGTTACGAAAGCTCTTTGTATAACCTAAGATGAAAACAAAAATATGGTAGTACTTTTGAAAAAATGGTCAGTTTTTTTGGAGGCTGAAGCAACGCAAATGAGCAACAGCTGCCACCCTCATAATCATCTTATATTAGTAGCCTTACTTAAGCCATGTGTTTCAATCAACAAATATTAAATCCTTTTATTATTGTGAGTACAACCAAAGCTTAAGCGTGCAGTTTTTTTAAGAGAGCATAATCGTTTCAGCTGAGCCAATAACAAGTACGACCAGCATGATGGCCAGCCCCGAGTCGAGCTCCAACGCTGTGGTGACCGGCGCGGCGAACAGCGACGACGAGGTTGCGCGAGTCACGCCGGAAAAAGTTCCGACGCCGCCGGCAAAAGTAGAGGACAAAGTGTCGGTAACCTCTGTGCCGAAAACCAAAGCTGACGAGGCTTCACTAATTAAGCTGCAAAAGCGGGACGAGGACGCGGAAAATCCAGATACGGATCACGCAACCTCGACGGCCTCTAGTAAGGTGGACGCCGTGACCATTATTCACACGAGAAAGCCCAAGATGCCAGCAGCTTCAACGGTAACCTCAGCGGAAAGTCCGCCAACCGGAAGTGAACCGCTGGCGGTGAAGCAACCGCCAATCACAGTGAGCGACAAGCTCTTTCCTCCGGCCTCGATGACGACCTCGCATATTTCCGAGGCCGTTGCGGAATCCGCAGCGGTTGCGGTTGCAACAACGGACGCTTCTTTACCGCCAGCGGTATCTTCGAAAAATGGCGGCCTCAATAAGAAGAGAAAACGTAAGTCTGTTTTCATTCATGCATTTGATTTGATCAGCTTTTGATCTGAAAAGGACTGCTGATAAGCAAGTAGATTGTAGGTAGATATATTTAGTTTGCAAAGCTTTTCCGTTCTGATTGAAGTCGACAGATTGGTTCTTTGAAGTCACTTCTTTTCGTTCGATAAAATACGTTAGGCAGGAAACAATTATCATAGCTATTTTCAGAGAAATAAAATATACTACTTAGTATCAGCAGTTCCTGCGAGTTATGGAAACTGATTATGATTACGTTTTAATTATGGCTTTTGACAAGTAATTATAGGAGGAATTAGCGCCTCCCCCCTCATTCTTAATTGACACTTACGTCAGCGCCAGATTAACCGAGGTGCTCAAAAGCAGAAATATCTAATTTGAAAAAAAATGATTTGCTTTCGTTTCTTCAAGAATATTTTTTGATTGTTTGCCACGTGTATCTAGTATAATTTATAGGCCAACAAAGTAGCTAACATTATTTGAAGAGGGGGAAAATGGGGGTATATTTGACAAATGGGCGAGAGAATAATGTCTTGGAATTACAAAATCGATTGATAATGTACCGTACCACCATTTGGATTTTCGGGAGCGTAGCAACTCTATGTTTTGAGCAATTTCTTCCGCTGAAAACCTTACACTTTGGACTCCCAGGGGACATTCAAATTACTTGGAATTCAGATTATTATTGGCATAGCAGAGTACACAGACAGAATTATAGTTACCTACCGAAATTGAAGGCTTGAGAGAAGAAAGGAAGGGTAACAATTTAAACTGATTACAGAGCATTAAGATACAATTTGTCGAAATCTATTATTTAAAAAAACGAAGCTTCTTATTACATAGAATGAAAAAAATCCCTTAGCTATGTGTGAATATTGTTAATCTTTAAAGTTTACTTTGGCACTCAATGAAAAATTATTACAAAATGATAAGGGAGCACCTGTTGAATTTTTGGAAGATTTTTTCAAAAAATATATTGCATTGAAAGTAACATTATGAATAGTCTAATTTTAGCTGGGAAATGAGGAAAGAACATATTGAGGTTATTGACAAATAAATTGCTAGAAATTAAAAGAAACCAGACTGAGCATTTTTAGTTCGTTTGATTGCTCAATTTTTGGTTTTTCTTGAGCAATTAAAGCTAATGACTTCTGGTTATTCATTTGACTTAAATATCTCCGTATATTTTTTGAAATTATTTTATTGACAAAAATATCAATTTAGATCTAAATTAAACTGCCTATATTTAGTGCAGACTGTCAAGGAAAATATCCCTGAAAATAATGTCCCAAGGGGCAAAATATTCGCAGGAAGGACAAAAAGCAAATACAAAAATATATTAAAAAAGTCAATATCAAAAAATCTTTTTGTCTGACAGTTTATACTAAATATCAAGCTTACTTTAATTTCAATTAATGTGTATTTTTGTGTTGTCGTTATTTGGTTAAAAACGATATAGCCTATAGATTTGCAGCTAGATATATTTATTATATCTAGGTCGAGTAATAAAAGTAAGTATTATCCAAACATCAATAAGTATGACTCAGCGAAGCAAAAAAGTATATTAACAAACGCCATGTTTGTTTACAAACAAAAAGGCTTTCTCCAATGCAGTCACAAGTGCAAGTTTAATTTCAGACACATTGTTAAAATCGGGCGTAACCTCGTCAATTAACTGTTTATAACTGTTAATAACTGTTACTTCAGAAAACAAGATAGAAAGAGCAGGATTTTTTTCGTATTACTAAGAAAAGCTATTGTCCTGAGAATCTAAAGAATTTTTAAACCCGAAAAAATAAAAAGCAACAGTTGTTTTATATCACGATATTTACTTACAAAACAGCCTTGAACGGGCAATTTCCAAATTAATTGATACAAGTGTCTGCATATACTTACACTTATTTTTTTCAGTAGAAAAAAATCATTCGAAAGCTCTCTCGTAAGTTAATTTGAACGTAAAAGTTTTTTTTTAATTTTTAAAATGCTTTAATCTTTCCTTGACATTTTTGTGACGCGATTCATTGAATCAAATTGGTAAAAAATAAGCTAATTATAAAATACCTTGTTATTTTGGATTATTTTTTAAATATTTGGTTAAGTGGCTTTTGCACCATTCACGCAATTGTGAAAATCACTGTAACCATTCCAATCAATTTAGAAATAATCGGATTCTGAATTTGGTCGAATTGTCGTCAGCAAATAATGAGCTTATTATAGCGCAATAGAATTGCTGCACTCAAAAATGACTTTTTTGTCATTTTATTTGCGGTCAACGTTCGCAGTAAAAGCTAATGACAATTATAGTTTAATTTATATTGAAAAGGGTTGGAATGTTTGTAATAAAATAATCTACTGTTCTTTCTCGTTAATGCAGGCCCTTCGTCCCCGGAGACCGGGACTAATAATTCTGCTGGGACCGAACCGACTGCTACAAGAATTTGCCAAGAATTGCCACGGTGCAACTGGTTGGAGGAGAAAATTCTCAAACGGAATCAAGCCACTAACGAGTAAGTCAATATTAATTAAATATAATTAACCAGGGGAAAAAGATATATCCAACGTCATCACAACAAAAGAAAAACAAAAAAAAATGGGGACCAATTGATTTTTCAAGAGAGAGTCTTTAAAAACAGCCACGTCGTTTAATACTAACGATCAATAGGAAATCTTTGTGCATTCATGCTACAGGTTTCCTTCATTTTCAAAACGGCGAGAGACAAGTGTATGATTTCAGAGGCTGCTAAGGCTAACCTCAAAATTGGCCACTTGAGGTCACAGGCTTTGAGGTCGCGCGGGCTCTCTTTAAATTGAATAGTCAATAATGCAAATTATCCCATATACGAGAGATATGAAACTGCGCCTTAAATACAGATTCTTAATGAAACTTTGAAAGTACGCACCAGCTGGCATCTCTATGTGTACTTTAAAAAAGTCAGCTGTTAATATCGACTCATAGATAAATGAACCAAGATTGCTCATTCAGCAAATTTTAAGGGGTGATCTGTGCTGATTGATCTGGATTTCCCAGGTGGCAGGTCAAATTTTTCATACCATTTGAATAAATTTTAATGTTATTAAGCAAAAGTTCTTTGCACAAAAATATTATTAAATCAAAATCTTCACCAATTTTAATTGCAAATGTGATCCAAATCTCAAAATTGACTTGAAAATTATGTTTACATCAAACAAAAGTGTGAATTTTAAAAGCCGATACTAGCGCCATCTGTTGCAGCTTTGGAGAATATGGAAGGCCAATTTACGGCACAGTTCAAAGGCAATCTCAACTTTTCTTTTGAAGCAAATCGATTTAGTTCTTTTTTAATTCTAATTTGTGTATTTTTCATGAATTCAGCAGGTTTTTCACACTTGGTTGAAATGTGTATTAATTAAATCCTACAAGAAATGAATTTCTCTAGAGTTTTTGAAAATATTTTTTCTTCCTCAAATGGTATTAACTGGCGGACGACCTGTTTTGGTGGCATGAACAACATTATGCTCTCCAAGCTTTAATAATGGTCTTAAAAATACCATGATTTCATTTTCTATATACTGAATGTAAGCGCAGCTTTTCAAAGAGTAGTACCAATTTATTGAAATGGTCTAAAGCTCATAATTTTGATGGGCATTTTGTCTACTGCTAGTCAGTAGACGCACTTAGTAGACATTGCGAGAGATCATTCTTGGTTTATTTTTTTATGTATCGACTCTACAAGTGATCTAGAAAAAGTTGTGCTCGAAAAAAAAATCGGCAATCAAAAATTCCTGTTTCAATTTATGTCGAGGAGGGGGAAATGTCAATTCAAATTTTCCCCACATAAATTATTGATTTGTCCAATCAGCTGCTTCTGCTGACGGACTCTCTATTTCTGTGTCAATCACTGAAAATATGTAAAAATGCACAAGTCTATCGTCTTCACATTAAAAGTCAATAATATGCAACCAGTTTTGCTCGAGTGAGAGAAACCTAAAGTGGCCATATTTTAATCCGCAGAAAAACCGCTGCGCTCTGGTGGCAAAACAAAGAAAAGCCAAACAATTCGGAAACGGCCTCGCAGCTGACCCAGGCGGAGAAGGTCGCCGCGGCCTCGATTGTTTCACTGGCCTCGGCTGTTGTGGCAGCAGCCTCGACAGCCTCGACAGCCGCTTCACCCGCGAGCAGCGCCGCCATAGCCCGTTCGGCCGGAATCACTTCCGGTTCCGGTCTCGCACCCCACGTGTCACCCCTGATTGTCGCCGGAGAATACGCCGAGGCCGCCGAGGCCGACCTCTCAATGGTGGCCGACCAGCACACGATTCACAAAAAGACAGGTACTTAATTACCTTATTATGTAACCATTTAATTAACGTTATTAATTACAGTCGAGAGCCTGAGGTCCGATGGCAGTCCGACCTCGGCAGCCTCGGGAGCCTCGCTCAGCGAGGCTCTTTTGCGAGCGGGAGAGAGTGTGAACGCTACAATTCCTGCTGCGGGTAAGGAAACATTCATTACAATTACACCCTAATGTAATTCTGTAATTTGTAATTGCAGAAATGATTGTAACACTTGGCGAGGATGGAACGAATTCTATCAACCCTACCTTTAAATACGAGTATATGAGCAAGAACCTTTGCATGAGGTTGGACAAAACTGCGGCGAATAATTCTTTGCCACCGGCGACCTCGGAAATCGTAACGGCCTCGGGCAGGGTTCCACACAATCCAAATGCTGTTGCGACAGCCTCGTTGCCTTATCTCGGGCAACATGACCTATATGAAATTGACAGGTAAGTACTAAAATTCTGATTTGTACCTTCACAAGAAGGTGTGAATTTGAGCACAGTAGCTAAAAAATGGACCAATGTTACAGGAAACGAAAGTTCCTCCTCGATGAGGTCGCTGGAATCACAAAGCGAAAATACGAAGAAATGGAGGCTGTTCGGAGGATGGAGGAGCGCAAAGAAGCTCTGCTCAAGGAAATTGCCATCAGCCAGGTATAAACCAGATTAAATTGTACTAGGATATCCCTGCTAATCTTGGCTGCGATTTAATTTTCAGGATCGCATTGAGAAACAGCGCATCCTGATCAATCAGCTAGAGAAGGACATTATCATGAAATCGAGGCTGAACCAGCAGCAATCATCAAGTCAACAGCCTTCTCACCATTTTGGCAGTGGAGGCCAGTATAATCCACCGCAACACCAGCAACACTACGGAGCCTCTGGCAGCCTCTATGGAGGGTCGTCCTCAAGTAATTCCATGATATTATGATGTAATTAAGTAATTAACCAAAATTAATTAGGTCATCAAGCCCCGCCCTATCCCGGCCTCGGAGGCCAGAGGTCATCTTATGGGGGCTCCAGTTTTAACGGAAGCGGAAGTAGCAGCCATCATACGAGTAACATCCGATCTCACACAACCTCTCATCTCCTTGGTGATCAGCAACAGCACCACCTCCGACAACAGCAACAACAACAACAACAACACCAAGCTCACGCTCACCACCATCAGCAACAGCAGCAGGCTGCAGCCCACTATCATGCTTTCAACGGGGTGCATCAACAATACCAGCCTCCCGCTCACCATGGCGCAACCGGAAGTCAATATACCGGAAGTCATCGTGGAGGCCACGACCTCGGCGGGGCAGGTGGTCATCTAAGTGGAGGTCACTTAAGCGGAGGCCAAATGATCAGCCATCCGCCGAAGCTGCAACAGCACCCAAGCAGCAGCAGCGGCCGACATCAGCAGCTACAGCCTCCTCCTCATCACAACCGGAAGTACGACCTCGCCGCCGCCATTTCCGCCGGAAGTAACCACCCGGCCTCGGCGGCCTCGTCAGCTTGGGGCGGCATGGGCAAATCGGCCGGTGGGCATGTTGCTCCTGCAGCTCACATGCAACAGCGAACCACAATTGCTGGTAAAAATAACCACTAAAACCAGTTGAAAGGAGCCTAACTTACTTGATTTCAGGTCCTATAATGTCAGCGGCTGCTGCCGTTCAAGATCACGAGGCTCCGGTTGCTAGAGCAATAAGAAAAGAGGTCGAACCATTTGCAGCCTCAGCTTCAGCTGGAAGTTTAACCTCAGCCTCTAGCAGCCTCGCTCAAGCGCGATCGGCCATGGCTGCCGTCGCCGCCGCTTCGGCCTCGCAAAGTTCAGCCTCGGCGAGGCCGCCAGCCTCGACAACATCCTCGACGACATCTGGCTCAGGTTCTGTGCCGACCTCAAGCAGTTCGACTTCGGGAGCTCCGCCTCCCGTGAATGGCAGCCTCGATATTTCTTGCAAAGGCTGCAAGAAGGACGCCAATTTCATGTGCTCCGCTTGCAAAAGTGTCCACTACTGTAGCATGGATTGCCAGGTATTTAAATCATTCGTATTGTTTTAATTACGTTAATTAATTGCTTTAATTACTTTTTGCAGAGACGCCATTGGCCTGAGCATTCGAGGCAGTGTCTTTCAAAGCAACAGCAACAGAAAAGACCCGTCCTGTAGAGAACTAATCTCGACGTACGAGTAAAATACATATTCTAAGAAAAAAAATGTTCAACACTTTTTAAAAGGAAGAAACCTAATGCACAATTACGAAAACCGAGCCAAGCAAAATCTTTAATAAGCTACAAATATGATGGATATTTAGTCAAATTATTGCGTTTTAGAAAGGAATTCCAATGCGAAGCCAGTTGTAACCCACCGTTCTTGTGATAAACTTAGATATATGTAATAAGAGTTTTTATTTACTGAAACCTAATTTTTCCTCATTTTCATCTTCTTAAAAGCTTTTGCACAGAATTCAGGTTCCCGCTTTTTTTAAAGAACCATGTTATGAATAATAGTGAAAAAAACTTTTTATATAATCCACCCATTAATATACAGTTCACGTATAAAACTAAGAAAATGCGTAACAAAACTCGTCCTACATAACTGTGAGAACAAAAAATATACCAATCTACCAACCTACAAATTAAAAGAATATTGCTTTGATTTTTTAAAAAAATAATTGTTGAATTTGCAACAATTTCAAAATTAAAACAAGACTGAGACCTTAAAAACTCCCCGAGGCATTAAAAAAGTTGTGAAACTTGCTGCTCTAATGTAAAAGAATTGCGTTTGTGTGCTGATAATAATAAGCAAATAAATAGAAATTGTCTTTTCAAAACAGCAACCTTGTTTACAAGCCATGAATCACTATTTTACTACGTCTTGGATATTTCAATAACGGTGTCCAATTTCAATCTCGTCATTTGATAAACATTACAAAAAATGAATTGATTTAGTGTCAGGTGTTGTTTATTACTATTTTCTCAGGTTTTTTCAACATAATCGAGGAAAGAATCAGTTCCAATCAGTATCATTGTTGTCATTTTTTTCATTATTTATCTGTAGAAAGAAACCTTTTAATCAGAAATTGAAACGATTCATTTAAAAAAAACATTATGTTAAATAAGTATCATGTAATTAATGCTTTGCATGTACTTAGGGTAGAGAATTGTTGGAACATATCTTAGTTGCGGCTGTTGGCTGTTTTGATGAATGAAAAAACTTTATTTTTAAACATTGCTTCCAGGCAAAAAACATCATATTGGCTGCACACTGATGATGCTTTGAAAAAGCACATTGATTTCTCTTCTTAGCTGCCACAAACGACAACGACAACCAGAAATTCATCGCGGCCTTCGTCGACAAGGTCGGGAGCTTCGCGCCGAAGCAAGTCCATCGAATAGTCGCACGGGGGGAAACAATACAGGACCCCCTGTTGAGCCCCGGGGGCGGCCATTGAAATGACCCCGGCGGCCTCCTTCTGCTTCAGGTAGGAGATGAGGTTGCGCAACGGCCTCGACTGCACTTCCGGATTGTCGCTCTGGATGTTAACCGAGGTCGGCATGCCTGTTAAACATAAATGTAAACAAACGTAAACCAGGGATTAGATTCAATTGTTTACCTAAGAAAACTGCGTGAGAGGTGGCCGTGCTCATTCGGCGGGTGACGTCGTCCAGTTTGGACTGGTCGAGCCTCAGCCTCTGCGTGATCTTCAAGTTTGGCCTGTCGTCCTCATCTTTGAGGCTCTCGGCGATGTGGCGATCGCCCTCGATCACGTGCAACTTGGTCGGGAACAGCGAGTTCTTCAAGATAAGGCCGCCGTCCCAGACTTTAGGAGTCTTTTGGCAGAGGTCAGCCACGGCCGAGACGCTTGCCAACTCCGAGTTCGAACCTCCAAGTCCGCCCCCTCGGCTATCGCGACCTCCCCTTGGCGAGAATTCATCTCCGGAATCAGGAGATCGACCACCTCGACCGGAATATCGCCGATTGTCGTCGTAATCTCGACCTCCTCGCGAATGATAGCCGCCCCGGCCTCCACCCCGAGACCCCCCATATGAATCCCGGCCTCCTCCGCTGCTGCCCTCATTGTAATCTCGCCTTGTAGACGGCACAATGTCCAAATCGGCAAAGTCGATCCTCAATCTGTAAACAATAGAAAAGGTAAACAAGATCATAAACAGGTTACTTTGTTTGTTTACCTTTTGTCCGGACCGCCCAGGGGATGGCCTCGCATCTCCTGGATGGCAGCTTGAGCGGCGTCGATGCTCTCGTAGTAGATGTGAGCTTGGGGATCGCCGTTCTTGTACTCGATATCCTTGATCGCGCCAAATCGGTCGAACTCTTTCCACAAGAGGGAAGAGTTGCACCAACTTCCGAGCCCGCCCACCCAGACTTTTGTCGTTGGGTTGCATTTGCCGTAGCCGATCTTGCACTGGAACTTCCCGATGTACTGGCCGGAGAGCTCCACCTTGGCGCGATGCGACATGTCCAAGTTCTCATAGCGGATGAAGGCATAGGCATTCCCGGTACCTGGGGGCGGCCTCTTGATGTCGATGTCGAGCAGGTTGCCGTACCGGCCAAAGATTCGCTTCATCTCCTCGTCCGTGATGTTCAGCTCGAGGTTGCCAATGAACAATGTCCTCGTCGCTAGCGGATCATCTTCCGGCGGAATGTGGTCCAGGTAGTTCGGGAACTTGTCCTTCTTGTTGTCGTAGTGGCTGTCATGATGCGAGCCACCTCCACGCCCGCGCCCACGGGGTCCACCCCGGCCGCGTCCTCGGCTTTCGTAGCCGCCGCGATGGTGATGGTGGTCATCATAGTCGCGGTGGTGATGGTGGTGCGGTCGGCCACGGCCTCGATCGTGATGTGGTTCACGTGCGTAATCTCGATGATGGGGCGGCGGATGGTAGTCATCGTAGTCTCCGCGATAGCCTCCCCTTCGACTTCCGTAAGATGGCGGCGACCGCGATCGGTATCTTGACGAGTAGGACGGGGGTGGCGGGGTCATGCTTCGCCGCCCACGGGATCCCGAATCGCCGCCCCCGGAGTAGGAGGAAGACTCGCTCCGGCTTTCATAGACCGGCTCGACAACGGCCGGCTTGTCGAAGAGGATGATGCGGGACTTTGAATGACGTGCGTCGCGAGCGTCGTCGAAATTGCGGAAGTAAACGTAGGCAACTCTGCCATCGGGATCGAGCACAACACGGACGCTGATGTCGCCGTACTTCTTGTACTCCCGGTAGAGCGTATCCCTGACCACGTCATCGCTGACTTTCGGATGCAGGGAGCTCACACACAACACCTTGTACGGTCGAACCCGTTCGGGAGGCCCCCGAGGCCCTCGTCCACTCATCACTGCTGTTGTTGCTGTTGCTGATCACGATCACTTTTGAGAGATGCTGTCTGAAATCAGAAATGAATGGTAACGATCGCGCGCTGTTCCTGAACTAGCCGACACCTAGCTTTGGCATCATGGGCTTTGCAGGTTGCAAAACCTGATCTCTGCTGCACTTGACTGTTATCATTGAAACACTGCTGATAAAACTGAACATGGCGAATTTCTTTCTCTGTTTCGTTCAAAATGAGACACTTGCTATTTGCTTTTCAGATCCAGTTACAACGAAGACACGGCTGTTTAACACAATCACGTCACCCAAATCATAGCTTTCCCACCCAATTTTTCACAAATATTTGCTATAAAAGCTGCTGTAGCTGTAACACTGCACGATTCACAAAACGTCGTTCGCAGTGCGTTATAACAATTGCTTTGGAAATTGCACTAAAACTAAAACCGACACTTCTGTTTCCTTTCACCAACGACACTTTCTCTAAATTCTGTTTCAATTTGACACAGGAACAAAATCGGGGCTGTTTGAATAACACAAGTTAAAACTGAAAACGAAACGGCTTTGCTTCTCGAATCGATCTCCTTGCACTCGGCACTCCCTAAAAGCAATTCTTTCACCAAACTGTACGGTATTTTTGACACGAAATTCTGTGTGAGGCTGTTAAAGGATGAGGAGGTAAAATATCACGGGATTTTTTTAGCACTTTCTCGATGACTCACGTAACACTTGTCTGGCTGGACAGCACCTCGGGCACCTTGATCACGGTCACAAGTCCACTGAAACTTCGTTTTGGCCTCCCTTTTGAAGGGATCTTCTCTGACAAAAATTGAACTGAAACTGCGACGTTTTCGACGCCGACACAATCTTTCTGGTTTTGACGCTTCAAAGCTAGGTCTATCACGTCTAAAAGTCAACAAATAATGTATAAAAATGAGCGTGTACACATTTCAAGTTCACAAATCAATAGCTTGTAAATATAAAATAAGTATTATGAGATACTTTTTGTTTTTTTAATGGCGATTTGTTGAATTTGTTGCCTTAAAAATGTGTTACTGTGCCTATGACAAGACGGCTCGTTTCATAGCAAGCTACCAAAATGTCGGCTTGTGTGGCTACCAGATGTCTGTCAAAAAGCAACCGTTTTCCAAAACAGCCAAAATTCACAGTACTGAATCCCTTAAAACTGAATCTGCTAATTTAAAATGAAAAAACCCTCAACCAAAATCTTGGTACTTGAGCGTCCTGTTTTAAAGCGCCAAGAAAAAAACCAACTTCTTCGAAAAAATCGTGAAATTTGACCGATTTTATAGGAATTGAGAGGTTGCGTGGCAAAATCGCAAGTTGCGCTTCAATTTCGTAAATAAACAAAAACAAAGTTTTGCGGCTTCAGAAAGTCCAATTTTCAAAAAATGTGCAGATTTTGAAGATTGTCTCCGTGCCACTCGAATCCATAGATTTCAAGGATGAGCCTCTTGCGCCACGGTAGAGAGCTGGGCCGGTTTTGCCGGCTGTCAGCGATCCGGAAGCCAAGTTGCAATCACTTTGTAAAGCGAACAGTGATTCACGGTCCTGAAAAACCGAACGAGTACACCGACGTGGCAGAGTATCCAAAGATCGAGACCTTCAAATCGGAAGACGAGAAGGAGTTCCAGAGTCTAGCCGACCAAATGAAGAGGTTGAAAACAGTCGAGGAGAAGCAGTGGTACCTGAACAAGCCCAAGTATTACGGTTGGTATTCTTGCGTGATCAAGGGTGCCAAGCTTAAGCCGGACTCTCAGGACTTTGTCCAATTTGCAACCAATACCGTGGTGATGGACAACCAGCTGCCAGAAGTCTACAAATCTCTCGAAGAGCTCGCTGAAAACGAAGCTCAACGCTTGCAACCTTTGGTGAAAAAACTAATTGTCCGCCTGGAGAAACAGTACCAAACCACTTTTGAAGTCGAGCCGGACACGATCGCCTTTCAAGAACGTCACCATCAAAGCCATCTTGCCCATCGCCCGACCAGAGAAAAGATTCAGCGGAATGTTTATCAATTGCACCGTCTGATTCTAAGCCATCTTGCAACTCGTCATTCCCATTTAAAGGATGTCATGACTGCGGAAGACGCTCGAGTCGAAGCATTCTGGTTTCGGGCTGGTTATCATCCCGATCCGAAAATGGTTGCCAAGCGAAAGGGAGTTCTGAAAAAACAGCAGGAAAAGAAATATCCTCCCGAATGGACTTATGGCGGTGGAGACGAGGACGCCGTTGAAAAGAAGTACGATCGCGCCCTCCAATATCTGGGCACGAATCTGGTCCAACTGAAATCCACCAGTGGATTGCCAGCTTATCCTGAAGTTCCCAATGATCAGATTCCTGAACTGCCAAATTGGAACTACTCCGTCCAACAATCAGGGTAACAGATTTTGTCTAGAAAGTCAAGTGATTTGCTTCTTTGTGATTCCCGGGTTTTCCTTAGGTATCCGAATTTCCCTCAGCATGGGACAAACTTGTATGGTGTCTGGCCGGGTGGCGATCACCAGTTTGTCAATGTCAGTTACATGAGCGCTGTGAACGAGGACTTTGGCATTTTAAACCAGACCATGTTGGACCAAGATTCGGATCGCAGCATCCATGATGAAATGATGACTGTCAAGTCCCTTCTGAACGGTTTCGGCGTTACCATGCCGACGGCCTTGTATTTTGGTACATTTGCTGTTTCACAGTTTTTTCCATAATACTGAAATATTTATTTCTTCCAGGATTCGATCCTATGAACGATCCGACAAGGCCATTTGTGACAAATTCCGTGATCACAGACGGCCAGAACTTCAAGTTGTCAACGTATCAGTTAAACAAAACCTGCCTTATCAGCTGCGACGAAGATTCGGAAGAGGCAGATTTTTGGCCTCGAAATGTCCTCTGGCATTTGCCGGAGCAGAAACTCTATGAAGGAGTGGACGACGAGGGCAATGTTGAAGGCTTCAACCGCGAAGTTCTCCGTGATCTCATCAAGTTTTACCTTGTCAAGCCCACGATTAAAGCTGAGGATGTCGACAACGAAGGGTTTCTTGGCGAGAACAAGTCTTTGATCAACCTGGAGGAAGACTACGATCGTCAATACTTCCATGCGAGCCATAGGTTTGTCCTCTTCAAAAAAATCATTCGACTTTATATAACATTTTTCCTCTGCTCAGGGCCCTTTATTCGAGACGGCCTCGGCATTTTCCTAAACCGACAAAGTTGATGTGGGAGAAAATCTACCGAATTCAGCATCCGGAGCTCAGTCATGCCATGGGATACAGGGAGAAGCCTTGGTAAGAAATTCAGTGAAAACTGGCTTTTTTTCTAGCCTTTAAAATGACTCTTTTTAGGTATGTCATGGCAAATTATGACCACATGGGCAAGCACCATTGGCATCCAGAGTTCAAGCATCTGGATTACTACGATCCACCACGAAAATTGGCCAAGTACAGGAAGCCTAGAAAAGGGCACAGCCCTCTAGAGAGAGGTCCGAAAAGGGTCAAGAAGGCCGTGGCTCCCCTCGATGAAATCAAGCCATTTAGCTATTTTTCGTGAAATCGTGGAAAGTCAAATAAAACAAGACTGTATGTGCTTTAGTTTGCAGACTCGCAGAGTGCTCTTTTAATATGTTGAAAAAAGTTTTGTCATAACTTTGGGCTGGCTTTTAGTAACTCTAGGAGACTGTTCTTTTTCGTGGAAAACAAAGAGAATCAAGGAAATGAACCAAATTTATTTATTTTGCACTTTTTTCCGAAACGCAAACGGCTTGCACACAAAGGATCAAAAAATACGACAGCGGTGGTGCGATTTTAATTTGTCCAACCAATGGCGCGTGTAATGTTTTTGATGTTTTTTTCGTTGCTGAAATGGCATTATTTGTTACATTCTTTTTAAGGATTTTAGATCAAGAGGTCAAGTATTTTTATTACTCCGTGAAAAATGCTGATTGACTTTAAAATAACAACAAGCACCACACCCTCAATCCACCTTAAAAAGTATACCCTAACCTAATCGTATGTCTTTATGTCCAGTCTGTTAAATATCAAAGAGGAGGTGGAATGAACTGTTAAAGCAACACGCAGCCGTAAAATACTTGCCTGCCATTTTTCAAGGTCTTGCTTTGTTCAGAGACAAAAATATCTTTATATATTTTGTAAAGTTAAGCTTGAATTTCTGACCAAATGACCATCTCAAGGATATTTTAAGCAACACATTCCAAGCTGATTGTTAATGATGTCCTTGGTGCTATGTGGGATTCACGATAAATTCAAAATATCAGTCGTCCTTTTGACTTCTAACCGTTCGGACGTGGATATTTCTGCGGAAAAAAAATATTTATTTAATTATTATTCAGAGAAGTTTTGAGGCTTACAATTAAGCAATCATCTTCTCATCCAAAAACATAAAAGAAGAGAGAAATATTCCGAAGATCCGAAGCACTGCAGCGTACGAAAACTGGAAACGGGCAGTCACACAACCTCAACATGAACCATATCAGTAACCTCAGCATTGTGTTCGCCGTCATCATGGCCTACTTCGTCTACTCCGTGGAGTCTGCGGCCGTCGGCGACATCGCTAGAAATGTCCAGAGTGACCTCGTGATTCTGGATGCCGGCCTCCGGCCTCAACCACGGCAATCGCGTCAGCTCAAGAATCCCATTCCTTCAGGTATAAATGCCATGATTTCACGGAAAAAATGCCTAAACAATACTTTTATAGGTGGCGCTGTCGACCTCTTTTATCGGTACGGTTTCTTCTCGTTGAGCGTCAGGGTGGTGCCAAGGGATGACCCCGGTAAATGGTTGATCAGGGAGCCCACGGCCGACATCTTTGATAACCTCGTCGAAATCGAGA
>JAAUYL010013674.1_pt1 | contig 16324 bp, 13 predicted proteins | sample 7278011 | NCBI WGS metagenome assembly JAAUYL01 (sample SAMN14350225, study PRJNA611818) | marine sediment metagenome | isolation source: surface marine sediment (1.8m) | place: French Polynesia: Moorea | collected 2018-08
AACAAAACAACACAGTCAAAATTGAATATCTGGAATCCTTCCCCCATGAAGTTCCATTATTTTCCGTTGATGTTTTGAGCTTTTCTGTGCTCGTGGGGCTAGTTTGAAGGCTTGCCAAGTGAATTGTAAAGCCCAGTATAGCGCATCAGCTTAAGTCTCAACTGGTTTAAATGGGACAGTGCAAGCTGCAGCTTGCTGAAATCATGTATTTTCATGAAAACAGAAGTTTTTCATGACTTTTTCAGATGACCAGTGTCCGATAAACTGTTGGTAGTTTGGGCGAAGAAGCAATTTAAAATCAACGACGGGGCTGATTTTAAAGGACATAATAGAGAACAGTACTATAGAGAATCCATTCACAGAGGCTACCAAAAAGTGGAAACAAACAGACATACAGAAATCTCCGGAAAATTATTAGAGAAAACCCATCTTCAGAAAAAAGTAATGGGCTTGGGCTAGTTGCAGCAATAAAAGTTCCCGGGGGAAGGCCCTCACTGGCTGGCATTCATTCTAAAATGCACCCCACAAAAACCGATACGAAAATTACTCGTAACTAACCCTAATTATGAGGCATTTGTGTTGTTCGTTTCAATTTTCACTTGACATTACATATTGCATGCCTGAATGTTTGAGCCTCTAATCAAATGCATTACTTAACCTCAAGTGGCGGCACGTCGAGCTCGAGGGTGAAACTGGTTTTAAACGAGAAACCATCGCGAACACAAGTTGCAGCCTGTCATATAAACAAGCAAGGCTTTTGCTGAGCTTGCCAAAATCCGGACACATTTCACGAACTTTTTAAACTTTTTTCCCTCTCTCGCTCTCTTTTGTTTTTAACCAGTGAGCAAGGTTTTGACGTCTTTGTTTTCAAAAGATGTTATTTTTTTAGGGGATGCCCAAACGAGTAGATATCTTTCAATACTCTTTAAGTTGTACTCAAGACTGAAATATTAACTTAAAAAGCCTCAGGCTCAGGCCCTTTTTCAAACTGAACGTCAGAACTCAAAATACTCAAAACTCGAGCATAGATAGACAGGGCATTAATTTGCTTAACGAACCACTCAAAGAAGAAAGTAAGTTCAAGTTGGGATAATTGCACTGCGGAAATTGTAAACAAACTTTGTTGACATAAGAAGACTTTTTCGGGGTCGGCAGTGAACAAATTAAACAGGCATGGCCGAGGGGCAAATGCAAAGGAGAAAGTACTTCAGTTCACATGTCATAATTTCCTTAGAAAAAAGAAATTCCAGCTTTTCCAGGAACTTCAGGTTTTTGCCCCCAGATTCTCTTTGAAAGAGGCTTAATTTTCCGCTCGGCTGAAGAGAATTGTCTCTAGCTCTTTTACTTTCCAAAGGGACTTCAAAAGACGGGACGTTTTTATGCGGTTTCCTTGCAACTGCAAGTCGTTTACCTGGTATGGCCCAATTCGCCAAAAATCTTCTTCCTAAAAAACCTGGCTTTCTGAGAAAGCCTTTCTCAGTCAGTATTTTTTTAGCCAACAAAATGATCTGTATTTAGCTTGAAATTACCATAAATGTTTCGAAACTATGCAGACCTAATCCGGAATTTTTGAAAAAAGACACGTGTACTTAACTAAAACGAGGAAAATAATAACACCAACTTAGGTGGCAGAGTTTACCCAAAACATCAATAAAATACTTACTAGCTCCGGGGGGAACGGCGACGTAGCGACGGGCAAATATATCGGAGAATCGCAAAATAAGGTTACACTACAAAAACATTCGAAGGCCCTACCTAGTTCCCATTAAAGGCCTGGCTTGTTTTTCTTTCCAAGACCTTTGCAGACGTTGTCGTTGGTGAAGTGGGCTCCCGATGCGACGAAGAAGCGGTGGCTGCACAAAGCAAACAAATGACAAATTATTGCCGCATCTTTTCCCCGTGAAAAGTTTTTGCAAGAATTTTGCCTGCACCTATCTTCGCTTTTGAGGCGCAATATCTACATACTTAGAAGCGAAGCTGTCGTTGGAAATTAAGGACTTTTGTTATGGATGCTCTTTAAAAATAGATCTTATGGCAGAAGCAGCACTCTGTAATGAAAATATTTGTATTTCATCTCGATTTTATAATTTTATACGGGAATGATGTTGTTGAAGCAGTTCATTTTGAAAGTACAGATATAGTCTTGTATATTGATCGTTTTGTACATCATTTTGAAGTCGATGAAAATGCGTCAGTTTCGGTTCTGTTTTGAGTCACAGAGTTAAGTAGATTTTTACGTAGATAAAGTCACTAATATTTTCTTATTTCTTTTTAAAAAAGCTATTTACAAAGACATTGTTGATGTAGTAGTCGCAGATTTTCTCTTGGACTGTCTTGAGTTGGGAATGCGTTTCAAACATCATTTTAGCGTCCTGTTTTTTAATTGATATCACAGTCGCGATTGTTTTTATTCACCGGTCAATCTCGTCACTGGGTCCGGATTCATTTTCACAGGTTTTTTACTGCGTTGTCAAGACGTTCTTCCTCACATTCACACTGAGATAGTTGTTTTGTTTGTTTCAATAGCAAGACGGTTCCCCGTCGCCACCTTTGGCTGTCATGCGAGAGTTTTACATGTGATACGCTTCGTATCCCATTGCGTTGTTGTCGTAGGCATATTTGCCGACCCGGGGAATTCCGCCCATTTCGTCGAGAATTTGCCTCCGGACAGCCTTGTCGCCGGGACCCCATTTCGAAGTGGGCTTGACGACCTGTAATTTGTAAACAAATATGACAAAATGCAAAAAAACCCATCAATTTTCAAAGATGTACCTGGCTGATTCTGCCCTTAATAGCGTAATACAGGGTGTTCAGAATTGCCCACAGGGGGATCTGTATTGCTGAAAGTCCGACCAGCGTCCATCCGATAGCATGCGCCCATTCCGGATACGGGACAACGCTAGCGTACCTAAAAATAATTCGGATTCATTAGGAAATTCCGGAATATCCGGATCCGGATTGAAAACTCACTTGTGCTCCTTCCAGCTCCAGATGGCGGAGATGAAGATCACCAACAAAAAGACCGGCGAAACGAAGGCCCACATGATTTTCCAAAACCAGGACGGCTCCTGACCGAGCATAAGCTTGAGGTCCTTGCAAAAGTTGTTGACGCCATAGATCCACATGAAGCCGACAATCTCCCAGAAGGCGATGAACAGAACGGCAAATCCTGGTGAAAGATTTTTCAGTTAAAAGACCAGAATATCTTTTGACAAGATTCGTACCTGCTCCATAAGTGTCCATCAAATCAAGGATGTACTGTCCGGAGAAGGAGACGCAGGGCAATCCAAGCAAATAGCAAACAGCGCAGGCAACGGCTGTAGTTTTGACCTAAAAATGAAAGATTTTTTTTATTTTTTCTGGCAAGAATAAGGAAATCGCCACATTTGTCTGTCGCTGTCGGTTTCAAGCAATAAACTTTGATCAAGCTTGTTTTCTGCGGTTTTCAGAATTTTTTCTATTTTCTAAAATACAAGAAATAAGATTCTAGCCATCACTCAAGGACAAAATTGATTTTTCAGATTTTCTGGACGCAATAAAACTTAGTAAGAAAAAATACATCGGCTAACAAAACCAAAACAAGAGTGGTGGTAGAGTGTGGGAAAAGTTCTCAGGTTCTATTTATAAGTACAACTTTTAGAGACTTTGGCGTCACATTTCCTCTAAAAACAATGGCGCAACAGACAACAGTGGTTCCCTTTTCGCAAAATCAAGCGATAAATACCTGAGAAAAATTTATTTGACCGATCACTTAATGCCTATGATTTTATTAGCGAGCGGGGTTTTTACCTTATGTTTGCGCATTTTCGGATAGGCGTCATACATAGCAGTCAGAGCCGTTTCCAGGAGTGCGAATTCTGAGTCCAATCCCAGGAAGAACAACATGAAGAAGAACAAGATCGCCCACAACCACGGCAACGGCAACTTTGCCAACGCCGTCGGGTACGCTACAAACGCCAATCCTTGTCCACCTGAAAATAATCAATTCGATGCTAGCGCCATCTATTTCTGATCTAAATCAGTTTAAAGAATTCACCTTCGGCCACATTGGACACATCAACGCCGAGCTCCTCGGCTAGATATCCCAGGACTGAGAAAATCACGCACGACGAAATCAGGGATGTTATAAAATCCAGCGAGGAGACCACAGCAGCGTCTGCAGAACAAAACATTTGATTCTAGCGCCATCTTTTGAGCATTTAAATGTTTGTTTACCAATGTTGACTTTGTTGTGGAACTTGTTGTAGGAGCCAAACATCATCAAGCCACCCCAGGACACTCCGAGGGAGAAGAACATTTGCTCGGCAGCCTTCCTCCAGACTTGGAAATCCAGGAGTTTTTCAAAATCCGGAACGAAAAGGTAATAGAGCCCAGCCGAGGCTCCGGGCAAGAGGACTCCACGAACCAAAAGAGCGATCAGAATTACGTAGGGGAAGGTCGCGGTGAAGTAGACAACCTGAAAAGAGAGACCGCATAATATAATAGTAGAAAGATATAAATTCTGTTTTGAAATCCAAGCAGATCTTTTTGTCCGACGATGAGCGTAATGAATGTAATTTTACGGTAAAATGACACGACTCATACAGATATACTCTTACGAACGCTGATTTTAAACCATGTTCTGCGTCGGCATTCACGGTTCATTTACAGAAATTCAAACTTCAACAACAACACAAAACCATATCTCGCAACAAAAAGGCGGTGCGACAAAGCTAACATATCCCAGAATTACAGAAGGGAAAAGATAACCTCAAATGACATCTGCATTCAGCGTTGCCAAGTATTTACTATTTTTGGGAGACTGCTCACTCGCTGTTGATTTCTGGTGGATTTGTTTTGGTTTGTCATCAACCAGAAGTTTGTTTACGTTTATGTACCTTTCCACTAGACTTGACACCCTTCATGAGGCAAAGGAAAACGACGATCCAGGAGAGGAGGAGAGCCAAGGGCAGGTCGTATTTGAAACCTCCGAGGTCTCCAGGTTTTTCGAGGCCGGTGGTGATATTTAGCACATATTTCTCCCAAAACTGAGTCGACGGAGTCTCGATGTAGGTGCAATTTTCGGTGATATTGTGAGCTGGCTGACACCTTTTCAGTCCCAAAAATTGCGACGAGGTCGTATTATCGGGAACGGTACAGTTCTCATTCGCACCCCACCATTCGCCTGAAATAAAAAAAATATGTTAATTTTCAATCTAATTTCAAATAAGTTTTTTCCCCTCGCGTCTTCAACATCTCTAGAACCTGAATATGTGAGGTGAGCATTATCTACATAGGAATAATTTTTAATTTACTCGTCGGAAAGAAACAGATACATCAACTCGCGTGATCAGTTTTTTACCATGAGATAAAATAAGATAAATTGGCCACAACTTTAAGCCAAAGCTGGTTTCATTTTCACTACAAGAAACTTTGGTATTTTGTTAGAGAAAGGTTCTATAGAAATGAAAAACACGCAATTGCTAAGTGTTTATGCATTCCTCCAGGGTAATTTTGATCAATTATCAATTTTTCCATGCCGTTTTCCTTTTTAACTGACCACGATAAAAGTCATTTACAAAGACAAATACTTAGGTACACAAAAAGCCATTCTTTAAACTGTGTTTATAAACAGCCAACTTAATAGATTCTACCAAGCTGATAAAATCGTAATTTAGCCTAACAGGATGTTCAATTAATGTATTTTTTGCAGGTTCATAATCCTCAGTATTTTAGGGATAATATCAACAATTTTTAAAAAATGGCGTTGCTGAAGCCAAGAATGTTTTTGCTAATATGTGACTGTTAATATTATTTTAATGATTTATCATTCAAAACATGTTTGACAAGTCACTTGCAATCTCATAATATACTTCATAAATCACGCGAACGGAGAGAAATACCAAATTGTAAGCGACCAACTTTTTTCCTCTTTTGAAATGAATACTGTTTCATCCTTTCGTTGGAAGTTTCCAGCATTTTTTGAAAAAAGGTCCATAGGAATTAGCTAACCCTAAATACCACTCTCGACACCGATTTGAATACAATAATGCAATAAAATATTGGTTTACACATATCTTTACCTGACCTTGAACTAAGAGCAAAATCTGTGGAGCAACACCTCACCACTAGTTTATGACTGAACGTGAGCTGTTTCTTGTACGAGATTTACTGTTAAAAATTCGCTTTGGTTTCACTGTTAGTTTTGACATTAAGCCTCTTTTGTGCATCTTCCACATTCGACGACTATTGTCCAAGTTGTTCAATAGCATTTTATATCCTTAAAAGCTTTAAAAATATTGCAACAACCTTAGTACGGTTAAGTTTTGAACGTGCTCCTTGTAATATTATAAACATCCTATTCCTGCCTTTTTGGACTTTTCAATGCGTGTTTGCGTTAAGATAAATCCATTTAAATGTCACTCGAGGAAGTGATGTTCACTGGAGTGTTACCATATATCTACCATTTTTGAGCTCGATTGATACAAATAAACAACTCGAGTCCAAACATATACAGGGTGTTCGACTAGAATTTTACTCGATTGTTATTTAGCCACAAAAATTGCCTCCACTTTTGAGTTAAGAAGCAGAGCGCAAAAACTTCTATTTTTCTGGCATCGCAACAACAGCAAGATGACACGCAACACTGCCTTTACAGTTGAGGAGTAAAAAATATTAATTCTAAGGAGATGGTTGAGCTAAAAATAAAGTAAAACTGGCATTAAAATCTAGCCCGAAATCTTTAAAACAATTTAATTTTTCGGCAAGTATTGAGACACACTGTAAATTAACTTGGGCGACGCTGACAATTAGCGTTACAAGATTGCGTGCAAATCTTGAAAAACTTAATTTACTGCGTAACATCAGCTTCCTTTACTGTACGCTCAGCATTATATAAAATCCTCGCATCAAACCTGTCTACCGATTTAGCCAAGCTTTTTATTTTAAAACAAGTAAGAGATGCTTTCAGCAATTAGTCATAGCACGAAAATAACTCTTTTTTGTTAAAAGTTAGTCACAATTCTTAGAAAGAAGACTACTTGGTCTGGTGGCATTTAAATCAAGCGACTGCGAATGGTCCAATTTTATTAACACGATCATTCTTTTCTTACCGCAATAAGTCCAGGGGAGCTCCTCGTAGGTTCCGACAAAAGATGCTCCGATATAGATGATGGAGTAAGCCATAATGACATTGTAATAAATGCTGACTATCAATGAAATCACGATCATCCCGAATCCAACCCCCTTAGCTGAAACGTAATGTAAACAAACAAACATTATTGAAATGTAAACAAAGACACGTGGTCGTAATTAACTTACCGATGGGAGCACAGCGCCACACTTGGAGGGGTGACAGTCTCGAGAACTGCCCAATGGCAGTTTCCATGTAGTACATGGGCTTCCCCACGAAGATGAGCAAAATGAAATAGGGCAACAAGAAAGCACCTCCGCCATTTTGATATGCCAGGTAAGGAAATCGCCACACATTCCCAATACCAACCTGAAAAAAGGTAGAAGACACATTCAAATTTTGTGGGGAAAATCTGGAGCGTTTTCACAGGATTCCGTGAAGCAGATATTTTTCCCAGGACTTGGATATTTTGCAACATTTGTTTGACAACAGCAGCACAGAGTCCAAGAATCTAAAAAAATATGGCATATCCATCTAATTGTAGAGCATTCATTTTATGGCTTAATCAGGCGAATTGCTGCACATGTTCATGTTGTAATTCTTAATGAAGTCCAGAAATTCCAGAAATGATTCAAAAACAGAATTTGTAAGCGTTCAAGGCTGACGCATTTCAATCGAATAAAAGGCCCCAATTTGAGAATTAAAGAGATTTTTGACATCTAAGCGATCGGAAAAAATAAACACACGATTCCTTGCTGTAATCACTTCCCAAGGCTGTTTGAATTGGAAGGTTAAAAGCGTTAGATGTGTTGTGTGCAAATAACAAGAAAATGAGTCAATGCGAGCAAGCTCCATTTGAAATGTGGTAAATAACAGCGCTGTGTATGCATTCAGGCTTGACAAAAAATGGAAAAAAGCTCTCCCAATTTTCGTTTAGACTTCAAATGCAATAACAATACACAATTTTTAACACAATATCCGCTGTTCCGACCGAGCTATTGCTCTATTCTCACCCACTTTTGATGGGCTATCAAAAACTTGCTCGATTTCATGATGCAAACTCTTGAGAGGGCACAATGAATTGTCAATTGCAATTGGCAGTGAAATGACTCGATGATTGGGCTGCGTTACACTTTAAAGCTTTTGTCACACACCTGACAAAAAATCGAAGTTAGAAATACAATTACGATAATTTTTAAGGTCAGCATCAAAATATTCGAGTATAAAGTAGGATACTTGTCGATGATAAATTGGCTGGAAATCTATTCCAATTAGGCAACTCAAAAAAGATCCTTAACGCATTCTTCAGGGCCAAACAGGTCTCATTGTCATGCAGATTGCTCCATTTTCTGGGCCTAATTTGTTTTGTTTTCTCGTGCGTTGCTGTAAACATTCTGGTATTTCAAAGCATCAATGGCAGGTAGGATATTAAGGACTCAAGTTCAAGTACAGGATATTCAGGTCAAACACTGGTAACCTTACAAGCAATACACACATTGGCTCAATAGATCTGGGCTTGATTTTTGCCAAGTAACTCTCAATAACAAGCTCAAAATGAAATCCTAACAAGCAATAGTAAAATGAAATTGACAGTTGTAGTTTCATTATGCATTCCATTAAGTAAATACTTCCGGGATTAGAAATCAATAATTCATCGCAAGTACAGCTCAATTAAACCTCTCCCTAACTCCAAACAAAGAACATAGCTTATTTCGCACTCACTGAGGATTTGGATTACTCACCCACCCAGTAATCAAAAATGTATAAAAATTGTGACTTTTTTGGCTTTCAGGTTCATGTGAAAAACCGATGAAAATTATGATTCATGCCCCGATAAAAATGCGTTTTGATATAGGCAAATAAAAATATGGTTAACGAAACACACAGATCGATATTTTTCGGTGAAAAATCAATACACAAAACCTGGTTGCTTTTTATAGCTCACCAGGTTGCGCCAAAAAGGTTCTAATCAATATTTTTACCTTTGTTCACGCCATACCAGTTTCAGTTTGGCAATTCTGTTGCCATAAGGCATTTAAAGATTTTCAAAGTGATGAGCTCAAGGAGTTGCAAAACTTGAGGGTTTCAAAAATGTCACATCATCTGTTTTCGAGTGGTCCTTCTCAATTTTGAGTTGACAAGCAAACAATCGCATATTTGCAATGGAATCTTACCGAAAACCCGACGCAACTGAGAATGAACTCAGCTTTCGAGCCCCACTCTCCCCTCTCCTCCTCGTCGTCTTCGTCGAGCATCACCATGTTGTTGGAGTGGTGCTTGTTCTTGCTGCCGTTCATTCCGTTCGAGCTCGAGGCCATCGACCGCGAGTTGGCGGAGGCCGAGCCGCCGTTGTACTCTGTCATCTCGTACTTGGGCTGAGCCTGGTACCCGTGATGGTACTGGTTGTAGTTCTGTTGCTGTTGACTATAATAACTTCCACCTCCTCCTCCTTGATATTGCTGTCCGTAATTCGGGGAGGACACCTGATAACTGTGCGAGCCGGAGCCCCCGGAGCCTCCGGCCGAGCGCGCCATGTTTGAATTCTTGTTGCCGTTGCCGTCGAACTTGTCGTCTCTCTAGCTAAAGCCTGAAATTCAAAGAACAGGGGTTTTAGTTAGATGACGCTTGTTTTAAATTAAAGCAAACACCCTTGTCAAATCGGTTTTTGTAAGGTAGAAATGACAGGACTCTAAAATCTGATTCCAGAACTTGCTTCAATGAAAAAAAAACGACGGCCGAGCGCGCGTTTAGTACTTTATACCTGCACTTTTTGTGGTGGTAGCGCTTGGATTTTTACGCTTTTTGAACTTGCGAGATGGAAGTTTTGCGTACAAATATCACTTCTCGAATCTCGAAGAATGGACGGCGGCTCTAATCCATTCTTTCCCCGATATCACAGAACAGAATCCGACATTTTGTCAGTTATTTTTCAATTTTCAATATTCATGTTTGTTTTGTTTTGTTATTTTTGTCTTCTCAGCTTCAGCACTCAGCTCTACCAGTTCTGAGAATTGCTGAGTCTCACTTTGGCTGAGATCTTATATTTTAAAAAGGCGCGGGAAACCCGTCGTATATTGGAAAAGCTTAGTCATCGGCCTTAATGCTCAACCAATTCAAGTTATGGTTCAGAAGATACGATCGGTTAGTTTGGTCACTTGGTCTTGAACTGCAAGGTTTCAAACCGTGGAAAAGTGTTCTGCTTCTCTGTTTTATTCCTTGGACAATGAGAAGGATAAAAATATGGTTGCCATTTAATGCCAAACCTAGAAATGTAATTTGTAGTGCTTAAACCAGTTTCAATTTCACGAAAAAAGTCAAGTTGCCAACATTTTTTTGCAAAGTATTCAGCCCTGATCCTGCTTAGCGCCATATTTTCATCTCGTTTTATGATGCAAAATCCTATCCTATAGGGAAGCGTGGTGATTTTTGCGGTAATGAATAAAAATATTTCAAATCATGAGATGACAGATGTCCTTACAAAAAAAGCATTTTCAAAAGAAACCAAAGACAACATTGTCACAATAAAACGATGCATGAGTTCAATTCTTTCAAAAATGCTTAATTGGTTAAACGAGTATGATTTCACTCAGATATCAAGATCAAGCACAAGAAATATATCTAAATACATGTTCCACTCAGATAAATTAATTGTTTCATTCCGGAAATTCTGATCTCTGTCAGTGCACACTTGAATGAGCATCCAATTCTCAAGTAGGAAAAATTCTTAGCCTTCCCCTACAAGCATTTTTGAAATGGTAAAGCACTCTTCAAAAAAATCAAGCGATCCAACGCCGCAAAAAATGTAAGTTGAAGATTCCAAGAACCTCCTCTCTTCGTGCTTGGCGTCAAGCTCCACTTTTTTACTCGAAGCTAGAAAATTAACAAAAAAAAAACCCGTAAGAACAACAACAACAAAGTAACACCAATGCCTTTAAGGGTGAAAAAGACCTGCCATGCATTTGACAGATTATCAGCAAATAATGTGTATTTTGTTTATTTTGCACCCCACTTCAAGTCCAATTTCTCATTTTTGATTGCCCTTATTCATAGAAAATAATCCCCTCGTTTGAAGTTACGCGCCATTTAATAAGCGTAGGCGTGGCCCTTGTCTGCTTTGTTTTTGCGACCCCGCCCACATAAATCGGGTGGGTACATTAAAAAACCATTCTATGCATAATTTCACAAATATTTATTGGGCACCCTTTAATGTACAGCGATGACGGCAAAAAAATTGTAAGAAACGTGATAGATTATTTTTCGAATACCCCCTGTGTTTCTCTCTCGTTTGAAGCTGCTTTACAGCACCTATAAATTCTCATTATTAGCCAAGAACCATTTTACTGCTGTTCTACTTAGTATTTGTAAGTAAAATCTTGATTGCTGGCTCCAAAAAAAGGAGACCGAACCCGCCAATAAAAGAAAGGAGAGCACGTACGATTGCTCCAAGGCAAATTGTAAAACATGCAAACCGTTTTTGGAAAATCGGACCAGAAGAAAGTTGGTAAATAATTGTTTAACAAAGAAAAACAAGTTTTTATAGGGGTCATGCTCCAATGGACGCATTATTTTCTTGCGGAACAATTGTCAGTGGTGATCACGAAACCTCTTTACGCATGACTCATTATTTTACTCGATTCCACGAACAAAGCACGTGCTCTGGATGGCGACGAGAGGGTGTCTCATTTTTGGTGCAATTTTCCAGAACTTTCAAGCCATATTGTACCAACCTCCCCTCAGAAATTAGTGGAGCGTAGCGTATCATACCTGACTTTTTCAAGCATATTTTCGGACCATTTTTAACTGCGGGGTGAGTCACAAATCCACCATATTTTATGAAGCAAGTTTCCCTTGGTTTATATTTGACAATTATCTTCTACATCTGCCCTCTTTCAGTTTGGTGGACACTGGACATGCAAACGGAATGATTCAAAAATGAAGCCAGCATTCATGACAATGTTCTTGTTTTGAAACACACTTATGGGGGTCAAAATTGTTACAGTTCTTCCCTCTAGGGGGAATTTTGTTTTTCGAGATGGTGAGAACACGATTTTAGGTTTTCTTGGTACTTATTTTACAAGATATCTCGTTAAATCTTTGTACTGTATAGAAGTTAACATTCCAAGAATCAAAATAAGATGTTGGTTGTAGCAATTTACTGCCACAATTTATCTTTGGATCATCTCGCCAGATTGCAGAGCTAAAATTAAAGCAAGTGTAGTCCTAAAATCCTAAGAGATTTCGACGAGTTCATGGAGAAAAATTGCCGGGAATTCCGGGAAAATTGAGCGCCTTTTTTCAGGCATTAGATAAAGAGAGTCAAATTGAGGGTTAGTCGATGTTGATCCCATAAAACACGTTCCACGTCCAAAAGTTGTGGGCTTGCAAACAAATGGGCCTCTATCTTCCTCCTGCCCCTTTAAAAAGATGGGAAAATGGCTCAATTTATATGGTAATCTAACATCGCATCATGTAAAAAATGCAGGATACATACGCTTGATCGGGGTCAGATTTTGAAATTGTGAAAGATGCGGCCTTTAAAAACTGGCCAACATTTTATCCTTCGAAAAATAAATGGAACTCACGATGTTTCGAAAAAAATATTTTTGGCTTGTAATTAAAACTACATTTTTTCTCAACAGAGAGATAGAGGTTCAAAGTTCAAGCTTTAAAACGGTAAGTTTCTAAGGAAATCTAAATTGTTATTTTTTTGCTAAAATTAACGCCGCCCCATGTTGTTTACTAAAATCTATCTTGTATAGGAAGTCCCTTGATGCAACCTCCATTTAAAGTTATGAGATCTTTGTAAAGCAATGGGGGTGTACGTATTGTACAGAGCTGGCCATTATCATAAATCTTTTAAATCGAATTTTCAATATACCAATTTATGAAGGCGAGGTGGCTGGTGTGCTAAAAATAAATAGATAAATAGGAAAAGGTTCTTCTCGAGCGAAGCAAGATCTGATTGAGAGGAGAAAAGCAACTAGTTTTGGCTATCAAACTCTACTAACTACTTTACAGAGCTATTTGATTTTCCCTTCTTTGTTACTTTTTCGTTTGTCAAGTGTTTGTAAAAAGCCGGATTTTAGCATTTTTTCAAAATCTACATAATTTATTTTAAGGTATTTTAAAGTACCGGTCGCTTCTTGAACTTAACCGGAAATGACGCAAAAACCGGTTCGAGCTTGTTGCCACTGTTTCCAACTTCCTGTCCTTGGGTGACTGCTCACACAATTACTTATAAATAGGCGTTCGTTTTTCGTCGAGAAATACAACAATTGTCGCAGAACACCCTGTAAACACGAGATGAAAGAATTGACAAATCTAAGATGCTGCCATGCCATTGTTTTCGGTTAAAGACCCTACACGTAAAGATACAGGGTGATTCGCAATGAATGTATGAATTTTGAGATTTGAAATCTCGCAACGGGTCGGCATTTAAAAAAGTGGGCTTTAAGCCGTCACGCTACAATAGCCCCCTCAAATGAATCACACACAATTTATCTCTCTACAGAAAGCGAAAAAAAACTTCTGCCTGCATTTACATTCAAACACACAGGGTGTCTCATTAAAATTGCATTTCTTGCGTTACCCGAAATAATTGATCACTGTTGTGAAGCTAAATACAGTCGTTGTTTCTAATTTCATCCACCTGCTCTACATTTTTGTTGGCTTTCCTTTGAATCTTGCACTAAAATTCAGTCAGGTATTTAAACAAAATAATGTTGGATTTATGTCGTTTCTTTCGGGGTGAAGGCTTTGGGTGTAACCCTTTTTGTTTCACAAAATAGCTGTCTTATTTAAAATGGAAGTGTTTTAATTATCAGGTGGTGTGCGTGCGCAGAATTGGCTACCGGTTTGAGATTACGTTTTGAAGCGGGAAATTTAAAAAAGAGCTTCAGTGTGGGTCAAATCTGAAGCCTCATTCATTAACATATGTCCAGTTAGATTTTACCCTTGTCACCTTCAACAACTTTTGTGGTTTAAAAGTGTCTTAGCTTTTTCAGATGACTTTCATCTTGGCATGGATGGAGGATTTTTAAGCCTCCATTAAGCAAAAGTAGAGAAAGTTGCCCTTGAAACAGAGAGAAGGGGATAAAAAGTGGAAAACCCGTTTTTACAGTTTTTCGCGGACTGTTACAGGGTGTTTCATAATATCCGCTTCTTTATTAACACAATGACAGCTTAGATAACCTGGGTTTCACGCTCGAAAATCATAAATATGACCAGGTGGAAATTGCAACGCTGAGGCATTGGGCAAGGGCATGAAAAAGCCGCATTTTATGGATGTCATACGCTGTGAATTCGTGTTCTTCGCACCTCTTTAATAACCTCAGAAATGTAAACAAATTACTTAAATATTTGAACACTGTTTGATATGAAAACTTTCAACATTTTTGGCCACCAAGTTTGAGCTCATGAGTTGATATCAAAAATTCCCCAAAAATAATCTGTCAAAGGTGGGTGGGCTCAAAACTGTTGATGTTAAGTGTTCTCATGAAAAATAGGCCCTTTTCGTGTAACGCCCTGCATTTTTCGAAAAAATGCTCGTATGTAAAAAAAGTTTCTAGGTAAAATTTTTTTAGAAAATATGTCATGTCATTCTTCAAGTAGCACGGCACTTATTTATATCAAATTAAAATATTTGCCGACATGACCAGCACGTCTTGAATCAAGTCAGGATGATGCTACAATATTTCTTTTTGAGTCAATAAAATTCCACTCTCCGCACCCAGAATATTGCCGAACTTTTTGAAAGAATTTATGAGGGAAAAAAGTAAAGTAAAAAATATCACCCTACAATATCTGCATTAAAAAAAGTAACAAGTGTTTTAATAAAACACATTTGACTTGAAAGGCCTCGTTTTTTTGTTGCTGAAAAATTACTAGGTCAGGGATATATTTCAAGCAAATGTCAAAAAATAAACTATTTTATCAGATTTTTAAGGCATCCACTCGTTGAAGTCTCCAAAAAGACTTGCATCGCATCTTACCCAAGGATAAATATGATCGAAAAATAGCAAATTAGAATTCCAATTTCCACGCTGATAGACTTGTCAAATATAGGTAAAAATAAGTTTTTTCGAAAAAAAACCTACGCAAGTCTTGGTACATTTTAGGGGCAACAAATAACAACAGCCTGCAATTTTGAGCCCTCCTCGTCCTTCAAGGTATTATCTGTCTCAAAGCTGCTTGCTTGTTATTTTTGTATCTTCGAATTTTGGGGCGGTCCGAGATAAATTCTGTGAAATAAGAATAACATGGCAAATGCGTTCCCAGAAGAAAAGATATTTGGCCAAGCGGAAAATAACAAAAATTCCAATAAAATACTCCCCTGTCATGTCAAACGAACAATTCTTAAACCTTTTATTTCTTTATGGACTTTTTGCATCTTTTATGACCGAATGGTTTTGGACTTGAAATCCTGCATTTTTGAGACTTTTTTGTCAGACTTTTGACAATGATTTATAGAAGAGATTATGGGCTACAAAGCATTTCATAGCTGTGGTGTTTCTAAGAACTTTTGAAGTAAGCATCTCTCCCTGAAGAATTCCCAGAAAAACCACAAAGATTGCAACGCAAATGGCAGTTTGAGTTAACGCTTACCTTTGCAGTATATATTGGTTAGTTTTTCCCCTCCTTTTTGACGAATTTTTATAGGTCACTTCACTGAGGTTTTTCACGTTATTATTTACTAAGTACTAACGCACGATTTTACCACATGTACTAACACTCACAGACTGATTCAGTCAGAACAGAATAATACGAGAAGTAGTCGTAGTAGTAGTAGCGGTCAAGCGAGAAAGTTTTTTAAAGCCCTCTAGCTCGCTTCTCTCTTCTCTCGACTCGATTATGCCCTAGGTCCAGCCTATATAGATATAGATATGTGTGCTCTCGTGTAAGTTCTCTACGGCAGCAAAACGTGCACTGAAGGCAGTCGACTACTAGCGCCACCTATGGTGCGTTTCGGTACTAAAATGGTATGTAGTCTATACCCCTCTAATATGCTAGTCTATGTATAAGTGTGTTGATAAGTTCACTTTTGCACATGTACTTTTAGGCTCACTTATGGTCAGGCAAAAGCCTAATTTCTTCTTGGTCAAGAAGTGCCCCCTTGTCGAATTTGAACAGGAAGTTAGCTGAGACTGCACGATTTCGACAAATGAGGCAAAACGTGCACTTATGCTATGGACTTATGACTGCACTTATGCTTGC
>JAAUYL010013526.1_pt1 | contig 16313 bp, 10 predicted proteins | sample 7278011 | NCBI WGS metagenome assembly JAAUYL01 (sample SAMN14350225, study PRJNA611818) | marine sediment metagenome | isolation source: surface marine sediment (1.8m) | place: French Polynesia: Moorea | collected 2018-08
AGGACGGTCGTACTCATTTTGTTGCTGCGTTTTAAAAGTCGAAAGAGCTTTTCAAAAACCAATCCAATTTAATCTAAACATTGATACTTCCTGGATGTCATCGAGAAGAGTTTATGGGGATTACGGTACTCGAACTTATTTGCGTCAACACGATTGAGATGAAAATATTGTCAAGAGCCAATTCTCTAGGTTGATTTTGTAATGCAACCCAATTATACTCGTACTTTACAAAAAAAGTAGCGATAGCAACCAATCCCTGGCAACAAAATCTGTGTAGGTGAGAGCTGGTTAGGGAGAACTCTAAAGTCAGTCAGTCTGTTGGAATTGTTCGCAGTGCGAAGTACATGTGGTTAGTGTAGACAAAAAAGTCGTGAAAGTAACAAATATCAATTGTTTTCTTTTTGCAGGTCCGGCCGAGTCCAGAGCGTGAAGATCCTCGGGAAGAAGGATGGGGAGAGCACGGAGGCCACGGTCGCGTTCATGGACATCAAGTCGGCCAACAAGGCCCACTGCATCGAGCACAAGGTCGAGGACCGCATCCTGCGCACCGACTACTACGACCCCACCTCCACCCCGACCCCGGGGGCGTCTCTTAGCTCCTCCGAGGCCGCCAACGAGAGGCTGTCGGGCGGCGTGGACGAGGACGGCAACGTCATCGTGAACAACAGCGGCGACAACCTTCGGTCTAGTCACAACTCGTCCTACCGGGGTTCATCTTCGGGGGGCGGCCGCTACCCCGACGACTCACCCTATGGGGGTCGGAGTGGGGGCTCATCCCGACGGCCTCCGCCTTATCGGCTCGACTCGTAAGTTTCCGTTTCCGTTTCCGTTGATTGTCGTCTGACAAACATGCTACACCCATGTTTCATTATTGGCAACCGATAGCAGAGAGCTCCGCACGAGCGAACTCGAGCTCGAGCTAGATGAGAGTTTCGGCAAACAAACTTTACCTAGCTTTACCTTTCCCGCAATGACAACATGTGTAGAACACACGTATGAGTACAAGCAGTATGTAGACGTTGATTTATTGATGTTCGATTGTTGTCATGACTAGTTTCGCTACACATTACATTGCGTTCTGACAAATAATATCTCTCCCTTCAGCCTTGCATTAATATTGAGAATGTGACATGCCTTTTGCAGGAGAACCAACGGGCCGCATTATCGAGGTCCCGGCAGCTGGAAAGATGGCTCGTCCTCGCCAGCCTTGAGCAAGACCTCGGACATGTTGACGGTGAAGTCGTCCACGTCGTACCTGAAGGCCTCCGAGGCCGCCAACGCCAGCCCCAAGTCGTCGGCCAGCAGCTCGACGTCGAGCAGCAAGAGGCTCAACGGCCACGCCTCCATGAGGTCGGGGTCGGGCCCGGGGGCGGCCAATTCATCGAGGCCGTCTCGAAACCATCGACGGTCGACGCCCAGTGATTCGGGCTCAGACTCGGACTCGGATTCGGGCAGCCGAAGCTCGTCGTCGTCCTCGTCGTCGTCGTCGACGTCGGGCGAGTCGAGGTCGACCTCGCCCGCGACGGCGGCCTCCGGTCGGAGGTCGTCGGCCAAGAAGAAGTCCTCTTCAACGGGGTCCTCCTCCGTGACCCCGGCGGCCTCCGCGAACGCGGCGGCCGTGGCCGTCTCCTTCGAGGAGAAAACCAACTGTGCAATATGTGTCCGAGGACTGCCGCTCCGTGGCAGTGCTCCAAGTGGTGAGTCTCGTCTTCTTGGTTATCTTTAAAACAGTCCCCTTTAGTTTTTATGGCTTTTAAAAGTGTGCTGGCATTGCTAAAGTTAGGCGACATGCAAAAGTTTTAACATTCTCTCTCTGAACTCTCGAGAGCTTCAACGCCGCTTGTAAAATCTAAAACGAGGAGAGACCGCTCAGGCTCCAGTCATTTCACATGTTTTATTGGCCTTGCCTCGCGTAGCCTCGTAAAAGTAAATAAAAAGAAAGGATGGGGGTTTACGGGGGCAAGGAAACTAAAACTAAATGTTGGCACAAAACTTTCAGCAAAGTCAAAAGCAAAAATATGTATGGAACTTCGCCCACACCCACTCTTCCCTTTGTTTTCATTCTGACGTTATTCCTTGTCAAGGCTTTCAAATTAACTTTTTTCTCTTGAAAATACATACTGGCGGAAATTAAAGCACACCACCATTCATATTTTTCCATTCTAATTTTAGATTTGAATTAAGATTTGATGTTCCTTTTTTTCAGATCTCTCTCTACAAGACTCCCTACTGCATGAGTACAAGAAGGTGTGCAACGCTCGCGCCGTCCGTATCGGACACAGTGGGCGCCACGGCCGCTATGCTGTGATCTACCTGACCTCGAACGGCGAGGTCGCGAAGGCTCTCGACGAGTCGAGGCTGCTGGCGAGGCTCTACCCCAACTCCGAGGTCGACGCCCTCCTCGCAGATCACGATGTCGTCGAAGACAAGTGAGTTTCCAGTGTTTTTTTGTTAATTAAAACCAGAAACTGAACAGTTGCAACGCAGCTGTTGCATTTTTTGAGTTTTGCATTATGGTGCGCATATTTCGTTAATAAGATTCGAGTGCACAACTGTCAACTCAACCCGGTTGTTCAGTCTTGTTTGATTTGGAGACTGAGAGAGTTACAGCCGCGGTGAAATTACTACGAGTATTTTGAGTGCGTACGTGACTCAACTCAAGGTCTATCGATTTTTGCAACGATATTTATATTATTCATTCGTTTCGTTTGTTTTGCAGGCGCCTTCACTACAGGCCAACCGATTCTGAGCTTGAAGAGTTTCACCCGAAAGCGACGAGGACCCTCTTCGTCGGCGGCCTCTCGAGAGACGCGACCCAAAGTGCTGTGAGTGACAAGTTCGACCGCTTCGGCGAGATCCTCGACGTCGACATCAAGAAGACCGTGCCGATGAGCGTCAGCGGCGAGAGGTACGCCAACGTCCAGTTCACGGACATCGCCAGCGTCTGCCGCGCCATCCTCAGCCTCGACGGCAGCGACGTGGCCGGCCTCGGCCTCGGAGGCCAGAGGCTCAAGTTGGGCTTTGCGAGAGCGGTTCCAACCAAGTGTGTCTGGTGTAGTGGGGTCGCCGAGACTGTCAAGGAGAAGGATATTGCTCACGAGTTCGGCCGTTATGGCAAAATTCAAGACATCCTCATTTTAAGATCCAAAGCCCAGGCCCTCGTCTGGTTCGATCAGGTAAGAAAAATACTTTGGAAATTGCGTAGGCAGTAGATAATAAATAGAGTACCCTCCACGTGGAGCTAAGCCTGGCTTTCCTTTTTCTCTCTCCTTGAAAGCATGATGAAATCTGTTCTTCTTTTTTTGTACATTCTGTGCTACATTAACTCACTTCAAAGGGGCTTCTCCTCTTCCTTTGTCGATGCCTTCTTACTTATTATTAGTATCTGACGAAAGCACCTGTTCATGGTAAAGCTAAATCAAAAGCAGTACAGAAAAGTAATCGACAATCTAAGTACAACGTGGCCTGAAAGTGTGTCACCACCGCCAAAATGTAAATGCAGGTAGAATTCTTTTTTGGACTTTGTCCCCTTTTCTAATTTAAAGCAGCAACGTGTAAGCTGAAATATTTGTGACGTTGGAGAAATCAAACTTAGCTTACTAGAGTAAATATTGGCCAAAAAAGTACCTACGCTTTATGCACTCAAATTCTACCTACGCCCAGAGATAGATAATACTTGAGGAGCTTATGTAAAAACTGAAAAATATAGCACGATCGATAAAGAACAGCATTGCTATTGCTGGATTATCCACGTCCTTCCTTTCTTCAAATATTCATGTGATTTTTAAAACCCCTTTTCCAACGACGACAAAAATGCAGAGGTCCGAAAACAGTATCAAACTTCGGACTGCGGTCACTTTTAAAAATGAAAACCTGCCCTTTTTGAGACCTGAACTGAGAGTCTGTGCATTTTTAACTTTAGCAGGTACCTACGCTTTTTTCCAAGTTGTACGTGGCTTAGATAGTATCTGAAATCGCTCCACTTTTTTATGAAAAATCAGAACGGCTGCTACGGCTGCTGCCTGCGTACGTGGACTCGGTAGAGTCTTAATTAAAATATGTGAAACTAAATCTATGCATTCTCGCTCTGTTTACTCTGGAAAATAATTAAAATGATTGCATTTATTTTTTCCATTTTCAGACAATTAAAGCCCAAAGAGCGGTGACCGAGATGCGGGGCCGCTACCTTAAGGGGAGCAAGCTTCAAACCGACTACGCGTCGCACGAATGCCGAGCCGCTTTTTTCGAGCAGTGCAAAAAATCCGGAATGGACATGAAGGAAAGGTCGAAGCCCTGGGAGCAGGTTGTCCCACCGTCAGAAAACAGTCCTGATCCAGCATTCAGGTAAGCAGTCCAGAAGATCCATAATGTTGGATTCATATGATTAATTCATGGAATCCCTTTTGCAGGGACAACTATAGAGACAAGTTCTGTGATAGCCCGCGACCTCGCCATCACTATGGCGGCCTCCGAGGCCGATCGCCAACCTCGCCATCGCGAGACTCGTTCTCGTCGGCGGCCTCGAAACAGAAATACAAGCCCAACACCCAGGCCATCAGCCCGACCAGGGGCGACTACGACCTCGACGGCAAGTTCACCGGCGGTGACCTCAGGGACTCGCTCAACCGGAAGCAGGAGCGAGCCTCGCGATACCACCGCTACGTCTCGACCAACTCGTCAACCTCATCCTCTTCCAAAGATCCCCGGGGTTGCTCCTCTTTGAGAGGAGGCTCGAGGCCGTCCGACCATCGAGAGCTCGTGTCGCCGGCCTCGTCGGGCGACGAGAAGGAGATGCGCAGTGTTGGTAGTAGTGGCAAGATCAAGAACGACTCTGGCCTCAGCGAGGACCACGGGTCGACGGGCAGCAGCGCATCTGCGTCCTCGACCTCGAGGAAGGCCAAGTCGATGACGGCGGAGAAGGTCAGGAGGGCTTCGACAGATTCAGCCAGAAGTAGCACGCACCACGATATGGACAATACTGGGAGTGTTTTGGGTGCCGGGGGTGGGGTCGCTGGCGCGGACGATGTGTCTGACGGCAGCAGGCCCGGCACGCCACTCTGTGACGAGAGGCCCGAAAACAGCAACAGCAACAACTCGGGCAGCAGCGGTGTCGTGAACAACGTGAACAGCAAAGACTCGTCGGCGGCCTCCGAGGTCGCCACGGCCTCCAACGGCCCGGTGGTGAGGCTGCCATCCCACCACCTGTCAACGAGGACGCACAACGAGCCGATGTCTCTGCCGCTGCCGAAGTTCGCGACGCAGATGCTGACGGCGGGCAACACGCCACGGAGCCTCCAGCTCCACATCATGACTGCCAAGAAGGAGCGAGACCCAAGACTGAAGTCGCCCTCGGGCGGCCTCTCGATTTCCACCAGCCTGAAATCGCCGCCCCCGAGCCTGAAGAGCCCCTCGCTTGGCGGATCGACCTCGACGTACCAGAGGATGCGCAGCCTCGGCAGCAGCATCAGTGACAGCGGCAAGCCCCACGACCCGAGGCTGGGACTACTTCAAATGGCCTCGTCTTCGAGCAAGACCTCGGCAAAGCCAGCCACCGCCCCCGTCGTGAGCACGAACCTGAACAGCTCCCTGATGAACGACATTGAAGACATCTCAGACTCGGACCGAGAGGATGACGCCACCCTGAACAGGCCTGCCTATGATTCATCCAGCAACAGCAACAACAGCGCCTCTGCGCAAAACCAGCAGCTCGGCAAATCGGCGGCATTAAGTAATGCCATGAGCAAGCCCACCATCGACCCTGCCAACATGACGCTCGAGGAGAGGCTCAAAGCCTTGGACGAGAAGTACAAGGAGTGGTCGGGCTCGACCAAGCTGACCTCGAACTCGAGCACGCCGGCGACCTCGACACCAGCCACTCCGGCCTCGGCGCCGCCATCGGCCTTGCCGACCGCTCCCGCTGGTCCTCCAGCAGCAAACGCGGCGGCCTCGACTTCGACGACATCGGGAAGTAGTTCGGCGGCCTCGACAGCATCAGCCTCGAACAATGCCCCCGTCGTGAACGAAGTGACCTCGGCTCCCCCGATCATTGGAGGCGGAATTGCCTCCCCGTTCGTACCCAACGCCGCGGCCACCACCCCGAGCTCGGCCCCGGCTGGCCTGGCCAAGTTCAACCTCGACTTGAAGCCGAGCCAGCAGTCGCCCATTGTGCAAAAGCTGCTCGCGCGACGAAGTGTTTTCGACGAAGACTCCAAGCGTCTCGAGAGTTTGAGTACGCCGAAAGGTGAGGGCAGCTCAAAGTCGAGTGCGAAGCCCGACCTTAGCATGGGCAAGGGCTCGCTGAACTTCAGTGCCGGGTACAACACCATTTCCACCTTGTCTGACAAGGCATCAACATCTGGAAATCCCGGCACAGCCGCAACTCCAACCACGATCTCGACAACCTCGTCTTCAAGCAGCCTCCACAAGATCTCGGCCTCGAAGCCTCCAGCGCTCGATATGAGCAAGGTGGGCACGGCCTCGGCCAGCTTGACGACGCCGGGGTCTGAAAAGTCGAACAAGACTGCCTCTGAGACACCGTCGACACCGACGGCAAAATCGTACCCATTCACAACGACAACAACGACTGCCCCAACTAAAACACCGTCGACCCCGAGTGCCTCCTCGTTCAGGCCCAACTCTGTGACGGCAGCGATCGGGCAAGTGAAGCCGATCAGTGCGCCACCCTCTGCCAGTGCTGTGAACAACAAGGCCGTGGCCAAAGCGGTCCCAATGCCCCACCTTGTGACCTCGAATCCGATCAAGCCTCTGGTCGACACCAAGGCGAGGACGGTGGCCTCGACGAAGCCCTCGGCGACCGTGACGCCCACCTTCAAGTCGTCTGCGACCTCGCATCAGTCCCTGTCGGGCGTGAGGCATCCCCAGGGGAGCGGCCTCAACACGACCATGTCGACCTCGACGGCCACGTGCGCCACGTCTTCCAACGCCCCCATGATCAACCACGTCGTGGAGAAGGGGGAGGCCAGTAGCACGACCTCGAGCCCGAAGACGGCCACCGAGGCCGGCAACAACAGCAGGGGCGGCAGCAACACCTTCAAAAAGGAGGAGCCCGCCCATGTGTCGCCCGAGAGCTCCACTCACCCGATTGCTCAAGGCTTGGACGGCCTCAACTCTACGACCTCGTTTGGCGGAGGCTCCGAAGAGGACAGCGGGGTTTCGTCGACGACAAAAGAACCAACCGACATCAAAAATAATGGGAGCACCACCAAACAGCAGCACCCGCTTCCTGTGCCCTCTATCAAAAAGGAAACGGTCGATCCTTTGTTCACCACCGGCAGCACGAATCCTTTGAAAGACGTGCTCAATAAAAAGGAGGACAAATTGCACGCCATAAAGTTGGAGAACACCAACAGCGTCGTCTACAACGCCTCCGTCAAGACCCCCACCCCGAAGGGCCTCAAGGATGTCAAGGATCTCGGGAGCAAAACCAAGTATGAGAACAGCAGCCCGTCCGTCATCGGCGGCAAGGACTCGGATCTCAAGTCCCGAATCAAGGAGCATCGCGATCACAGCGGTAGCCACGGTGGCCACCACCGCGACCGTGACCACCATCATCACGGCGTCAACAAGGACGGCAGCAAGAAGTCGTCCAGCAGCAGCAGCCATCACAGGGACCTGAAGAAAAAGATCAATGAGATGAAGGACAAGGGGCTCAAGGACTTGTTCACGGCCACCGACACCATTCCCAACCACATCAAGAAGGAGGCCAAGCCCCATAGGAAGGAGAGCAGCAACGAGGACAAGTCCTCCTCGTCCTCCTCCAAGGATAAGGACAAGCACGACAAACACCACCACCATCACCGAGATCACCATCACTCGTCGAGTCACCACAAAGATCGTGACCACCACAAGACGTCCAAGGACGGCAAGGACTCCTCCAAGCGGAGGATGAGTGAAGTGACCAACAATACCGACGAGGGCCCCAAGGCTAAGATGGCCAAGGATGAGAAGGACGATCATGCCGTGGTCAAAAAGGCCAAGACCTCCGAGATGGGTGCCACCAGCGGCGGCGAGCTCAAGATGGGCAGGATCCCCAAGATCAAGAAGCCTCCCGGCGAGGAGAGCAAGAAATCTGACCATGGCAGCAGCAGCCACCATAAGAAACACGATCATGATCACAAGTCCAAGCACTTTTCTTCGTCGTCATCTAGCAAAGACCATCACAAATCCAAGTCCAAAGATGACAAACACCACTCTTCTTCTAAAGACAAGCACTCGAAAAAGCGCCACCACTCGTCCGACGACGAGATGGCAGCCAAAAAGAAGCACAAGGACAAACATTCGTCGTCCTCTAAGGATTCCAAATCATCCTCGTCAAAAGACAAGGAGAGGTCCAAGTCCGAGAGCAGGCGCAAGTCCACGTCGAGCCAGGCGTCGAACAACTCGGGCGGCAAGGCCAAGAGCAGCGTCGACAAGTCAGACAAGTTGAAAAAGAAGCCGTCCAAGGACACGGACGACGAGTCGCACAACAGCAGCAGCTTCTCCGACGACGAGCCCAAGAAGTTCTCGATCTTTGACGACCCGCTCATCGACGAGGACAACCCGGTGTACTTCTCGATGTACGACAAGGTGAAAGCCAGGCGGTCGTGCACCCAGAAGCGGGACATGCAGGAGGCGGCCATGCGCCAGCAGGCCGAGCTCCTCGCCAAGTTCAAGAAGATGAAGGCCAAGCGGGCCGGCAAGGCGTCGGGTAGCGATTCGGATAGCGATTCCGACAGCGACGGATCCGAGGACGCGATGGCTCAGCTCAAGAAGCACCACCAGGCTCAGAAAAAGAAGCACAGGATCGCCTCGTCCTCCTCTTCAGACGACGACAGCAACAACGATAACAAAAGCAAGGCCAAGGCGGGCGGCAAGAAGAAGGCCATTTTGGACTCTTCCGATTCGGACTCTGACGACGATCGCAAGACCAAAAAGTCGGCGGAGGCGACCTCGAAAAAGATCCACAAGAAGTCGACCTCCAACATCCTCGATTCGTCCGACGACGAGGTTGAGGAGAAGCCGGTGGTCAAGAAGGAGAAGAAGTCCTCCTCCAGCTCCAGCAAAAAGGAGTCTTCGTCATCAAGCAGCAAACCGAGGAAAGTCTTGCCGACCAAGAGTGCCACTGCCAAGCTGAAAACGGAGCTCTCGTCCTCCGAGGCCACTGATTCCGATTCTGACGAGCCGTCGGGCAACAAGAATGCCGCCACGGCTGTTCTTGTTCAGAACAAGAAGTCCTCGTCCTCGAAGAAGTTGTCTTCGTCGTCGTCAGCTGGCAAGAAGCAGAATCGCAAGAAGAGCATCGAGAGCAGCACTGATCAGGACATGCATTCTGACGATGCGAACAGCAGCAGCACCAAGGCCAAGAAGGCTGCCACGCCCAAGAAGGTTGCGGCCGCCACCAACCGCCGGAAGTCGAGCAGCGACAAGGACAAGAAGGAGACGGCCAAGCAGAAAAGCGATCGCGAGAAGAACGAGCTCGACAAGAAAATGTCCAAGATCTTCGGCTCTTCAAGTGACGAGGAGACCTCCTCGAGGAAGCCCGCCTCCAAATCCAAGACGTCGACACTGTTCGACGACAGTGACAGTGACACTACCACAACACCTGTCAAGGTTGGCAAGAAGAAGACCAGCGGAGCCAAGCATGGCAAAAAGTCTGTGCCTTCTGCCGATGACTCAGATGACTCGAGACCAGCCTCGCCGTTCTCGCCAAGCGGCAAGACCAAGAAGAGCAAAGCTTCTGCCAAGGAGCGCCGTTCTTCAGGTTTCTCGTCAAGTGGAGGGTCGCGTCGCGAGACCGCCGAAAGCCTCTTCGACCAGCTCACCGTCAACACCGACCACAACAGCTCGTCGGACAAGCTCAAGTCGCCGTCGTCGCTCAGCGACAAAAAGTCGCCCAAGATGGAGGCGTTGTCGTCGCCAAAGGCCAACAAACGGGATTCTTCCTACTCGGCCTTCGCCCAGGGCGTCAAGATGGAGAACAGCAGTCCGCAGGTCAAGAAAGAGGTCGTCGACACCGAGACCATGGCCATCGCCAGCATCACGGACGACCCCAACAAGATCAAAAAGGAGTCCGAGGACGCCATGGTCGAGCAGGACTCGTCGGCCTCCATTGGCAAGCGGTCGGTGATCTCGCAGGAGGAGACTGACCAGGCGGTCACGGCCTTGTTGGGAGAATCTTTCGAGACGAGCTTCGACGACAACAACGCGGGCAACAGCGCCTCCGCCCAGGTCGTGGATGTCAACAACCAGCTCGAGACGGAGTCGGCCGTGGCGGGCATTGTCGATGACGAGGCCGCCAAGGCTGTGGCCGGCCTTACTGGCGACATCCAGCCTGCCTCAATGGAGATCGGATCCTCCAGCACAGCCGAAGAATCCGATTCCAATGTCGGCGCGGCCTCAGGCCGAGGAGCAAAGGCACGAGGTCGTGGTCGTGGACGTGGCAGAGGCAGAGGTCGAGGAGGAGTACTTGTTGAGGGTGGCGATCAGCAGGCCGGTGGTAAACAACAGCAACAACAGCCAACAGCTCGCGGCCGAGGTCGTGGAGGACGTGGCAGTCGCGGCGGCCGTGGTGGAGCTCATCATGGAAGCGGCAACGAGGCCTCCGAGAGCTCTGACGTCGAGATGAAGTCGCCAAACAATGCTGACCACCACTATGATGCCGCCCACCCTCCGACAACAGGACGAGGACGGGGTAGAGGTAGAGGCCGTGGGTCTCGTGGTGGGGCTGCAGCTCCTCCAGGATCGTCAGCATCGAGAAGGAGGAGTTCCGAAACCAGCACAGATTCGCAAGGCAACGCCGTCAGTCACCTCTTGCACCACCAGCAGCATTTGCATCCTTCGGTCAAGCCAACGGGAACCTCGATTTTCGATTGGCCCGATCGCGATGATGACTCGGAAATGATGGCCTCGCCAGGGGCCTCGAGAAGGTTGCACGTCGAGACTGGTGTTGAGGGGCTGAGGATCAGCAAGGACTCGGACTCTGAACAAGCCAACAAGCCCGGCGGCGGCCTCTCCGATTCTGAGGTCATGAAGTCGCCGTTGTCGACGAAAGCAATCGGAGCCCGCCAGCGGCGAAGCACGGGGAGCAACAGGAGTTCCAAGGGGTCCGAGGATGAGGCTCAACACCCTCAACAGCAGCCATCCGATACGGACGACAAGATCAAGGCCATCCTGGAGCAAGCCAAGGAGGAAGCTCAAGCTGCTGGTCAACCTGTTGTCCAAGGCATGCACCATCTTCCTGTCTCGACTGCTCTCATGCAACAGAGGTCGACCGTGTTGCCACCCCGAATCCCCGGCCCAGGCATCAGAACACCCCTGGGTCAGGTGGTCCGACCCCAGCAGCAACCCCAACAAGTTCTGCAGCCTCAGCAACCTCAGCATCCTCCACTGGCCAACTCGCCCGGCGTGTCTCTCGTTCAGCTGCCCACCCAGCCGATTCCCGCCAGCGAAATCGCAAGAACAACCAAGGTGCTTCTCGACCCGAAAGCCAGCCACACGACCAAGATCGCCATACCGTCGACCTCGCCGATTACGACCTCGATCACGTTGCCGACGCAGCCCGTCCCCATGACGGACTCCATGTTGGTCGCGGCCTCGACGGCCGGCGGCTCCATCGTGACCAGGACCATGCCCATGCTGCCAAACCAGCCGCTGCCCAGGTCTCCCGCACCGCCGCCCCACATCAACGCCCCCAGGCTACCCCAACACCCGCTGCCGCCCTCGACCATGGTGGTTGCAGCACCGGCGACCTCTCCCTCGGTTTCGGTGGCTCACGCTGCTGCTGCCTCGACATCAACCCCGCCCGTGTCAGCGTCGGCGGCGGCTCCCGTCAAGCAGCAGCACGTTTCCCTCAAGAAGAGGACGTTGCAGACGTTCGCCGCCGAGAGCGAGGAGGCGGCGGCTACAGCGGCCTCCACCAGAGAGTACATCAAGCCCAGAGACGCCTTCGGTGGCGGAGCCCATCTACAACAACAGCAACAAGAAGCGTTCCAACAGCAGCAGCAACAGCTCATCCAGCCCCCGCCGCCGGCCTCGCCCTCTTTACTGTCCCACGAGCAGCTGGCCATTCTCAGGGACCAGGAGATGAATATGGTTTATCAATCGCTTTTGAAGCAGGGTAATCCAGAGCACATCGCTTCCGGTCTTGCTCATGACATTGCTCAGGAGCGGTACAAGCAGCATCTTGCCACCCTTGAGGCCACGTACAGGCAGCAACAACAACAGCAACAGCAGCAGCCTCCACCAGCTCACGACAACTACCGGCGAGCATCGGGCTCACCCATGGTGGGACTGCCCCCGGGACACCCCTACGCCGACCCGAAGATGATCCCGATGAACCCCGCGTCACCCGAGCCTCCACCGGCCGAGTTCATTCTGCCCTGTCTCGAGGCCTACCCTGTCGTTTGGCAGGGCTTCCTTGGACTCAAGAGCGACCTCGCAACGGTGCAGTTCCACTACGTGTCTGGCAACAAGGACCTCGCGCGGGCCTCACTTCCGGTCTCGACCGAGCCCCATAACCAGATGATGGCCACCCTGAGAATCGGCCAACGCATGAGGCTCGAGGCCGCCCACCTGAGCGGAGTGAGGAGCAAGATGCAGCAGGCCGCGGAGCACTGCGTCCTTCTGGCTTTGCCCTGCGGTAAAGATCCGATCGACGTCGAGAGGCAATCGCGCCAGCTGAGGTCGCACTTCATCACCTACCTCCAACTCAAGGGAGCCGCCGGCATTGTCAACGTCGGCAACGGCAACAGCGAGGGTGGCTACGTCGTCCACGTGTTCCCCAGCTGCGACTTCGCCAACGAGACCATGACGTCCATCGCCCCCGACCTTTTGGCCCGGGTGGCCGAGGTCGAGCACATGGTGATCGTGATTGCCACTGTCATGGACAACAAGAGCGGCAACGAATGAAGTGCTTGTGCTAGTGATCAAGATTGTACGCTGCCACTACAACATCAAACACAACAACAGCAAGTGGCTCTGCCTGAACCAGAACAACAACAACAACAGCAGGTGGCTCTGCCTGAACCAGAACAACAACAACAACAACGAGTGGCTCAGTGTCAACCAGAACCTGAACCCGAGGCCCAACCTCAGCCTCAAGAAGAAGAGTATGACCCGATTGTTCAACTTGCAATGTCAACGGCAGAGTATCAGAGGCAGTTTAGAATGTGGCTTGCCTTCTTCATGAACCAGTGGCCGGAAACTCCTCCGGCCAGTGCGGACAGCATCGCCGGTGACAACAGCACCTACCCGAATCAAGCTTTTCACTTTCCACCACCATCGCCATCGCGAAAGCAGTGAAACCAAATGACAAAGACTTCTGAGATGTTTGCTTGAAAAGAAATACGAGCCGGCCTTCAGCTGCTGATAACATGTCTTTCCTACAAAAACCTATCAAAAACAAGCAGCATGAGGGCCAAGCCGATTTCGAGCAATCTCAAAATAACAACACGATTAAGAGAGAGATCCCAAAAATGAACCAGACATTCACAATGACAATGACCTGAATTCAAGATCGGAATTCAAATGAAACGTAGTGTTGACCCCTAGTCAGGTGTATAGATACAGCAAGAAAGAGAGAGAGACACCCTACACACACACACGCAGTAAAAACCGGAAGTAAACCTTGACCGGAACCGGAAGTTAAAAAAATTACACACACACACCGACCGACCCGACATCTCTCACTTGAAAGTGATTGAAGAAAATGTAAACAAAACAAAGCAGACGAAAAACTTCTCTATTACAAGAAAATATATAAGAAAAACAACAGAAACACGAAATAGAAGAAACCTCTATAACGGCTGTGCGAAAGAATTAAAATACTATTATTATTATTACTAATTAATAAACAAAAATTATAATTTTTCGAAAAATAATACCATTGTCGATGTCGTCGTCTCTTTTCACAATTTTTCTGCCCTCAGTTTTGGTAAAAACAAATAAATAAAATTGTAGGCCCTTTTCTTAGCAAGCAAAATGATAATATAAAAAAAAGGATTTTCCCTCCCTCGTAAAACAAAGATGAGTATGTGCAACCTAAAATGTAAACTCTATTTATTGAATACTTCAAAAGTTCACAATACCTGTCCCACCCGAAAATAAAATCATTTTTTGGACTTTATGAAAATACAAAAATCAATCGTAAGAAGTAATAAATAGTTTTTAGTCCTTTTTCAGTCTTTGAAAATCAATAAAAAATATTTAAAAATGCAACCCACCGACAAGAATGACTACACCATGAAAATTAAATAATATAAAAAATTATCGAGCAATTTTTCGTTTAGATCAAGTTTTAAAAATGAAAAGTAAAAAGTAAAACATTGAATGTGACTGCACTGTTTTCGTAATTTCCAAAAATCCACCTTTCCCTCACAACGAAAATACATAGAAAAATCAGATGCCTTTTCCGTTCTACAAAAAAAATGAAAACCTTCATATAGCTGTTGAAAAATTTGTGGAATTTAAAATAATATTAAAAATCTATATACAAACAAATGAAGGACAAGAACTACAACAAGCCACAGAAGAAAATATAAACAAATAAAATCTACCACCACAACAAACAGAACAGAGATGTAAACAGTTACTACCTATTGTTGGCATGATAAAGATGACCGCTAAAAATATTAAATAAAAACGATTCCCATGAATGATAAAAACTCGTGAAACTCGTCCATATTATTTTCTCGCCATATTGTTGTTAGACCACTTGGGTCCTTTTGTATGGTAGCTCCTAACCTAAGTATTTACCTTCAACTGTACTTACTTAGATGTCTCCAGAGACTTTGTGATAGCATTAGCGGTCTTCTTCCAGCATAATTGCTTTCTCTGGCCAGCATGCCCTCGTCTTTTCTTTTACGAACATGCTCAGTTTTTGGTAGGTAAAATTCCGGGAAATCGGAAAGACTTCCAAATCAATCCCGAGAATGCAACGATATTGCAAGCGAGCGAACGGAAATAAAGGTATAGATAATACCAAGTTTTTGTGCATTGTTTCGTTTATTGTTGTTGTTTATGGCTGTAATCACTTACCTATTTAGTTTGGTTTCGATACCGATCATAGATAGTCGCCATATTTATTCTTGACATTTCACGGAAAAAATCCGGAGACATCACAATGCCGACCAAAAGCAAGAGCAGTAAGTTTCAGAAAAAGACCGACAGGTCCTACAAGGAGATCCGGAGGCAGTTGAGCAAGCGGGCTAAGGTGAAGGCCAGCGAGGACATCATTCAGGAGACGTAAGTTTTTAAAGTTAGTTTCCAGGATCTGGTGACACAGGATCTTTTGCTCGCAGTTATGTCGACCAATACCGAATGATGTCGGTGAAGATGGGCTCCGGGGGCGAGGATCTGAAGTCGATCATAACCAGGACCGGAGGCAAGCAAAGGGAGACGGCCGATCTCGCCCCCGGCGATCCCAGCATGGTCATGTACTTGAAGCAGGCCAAGCACCACATGAAAAAAGGACTCTTCTCGGAGGCTCTCTTCAACATTGGCCTCGCAGCAGAATTCGACTACGAATCGCCGGTAAAAATAAATATTCAAAAAAATTTTGCAACAGCTTGAATTTTAGTTTAGATGGTCTTGTCCACTGCCGGACGTTGCCACTTGATGATGGGAAACTGGGAGGAAGCGTTGAAGTCTGCCGAGGTCGTCCTTGGAAAAGAGCCGAAAAATACCAAAGTATAGAAAATATTTTCGATTCTTTGAAAAATTGCGTTAAACATTTTAATTTCACAGGCCATCATCGTAAAAGCTGAAGCCCTCTTCAACCTCTGTCAATTCGAGCACGCCTTGGTAGTTTTTCATCGGGGACTGGTAAAAAATCGGTGAGAAATCTGTGAAATTGCTTAAAATATTTTTTCAGGCTCTCTCTCCGGATTCGGATGCCTTTCGCCTTGGGATTCAAAAATGCCGCAAGACCATCCAGGATGGCGTCAACGACGGGGCCGTGTTCACGATCGACGGCGTCGAGTCCGTCTTCCAGTTGATCCGGAAGAGCTGCGACCTCCGCGATCGGGCTCTCACCCACGTCGGTCTCGTAAGCAAAACTGTTTCTATTCGAAAACTAGAACTAAAAAGATTGTTTAGGCTGATCAAAATCAACCTGTTTCAATGGCTGGACTCATGGGTTTGATGGCGGGGACGAAGAAATTCTCGGAGAAAATCAGAGGCAAGCTCACTTGGAAAAAGAAGGCCGAGGCCACCGACTCGGACTCGTCCGACTCAGACCGCGAGGCCGAGCCGAAGGCCAAGCTCAAGTTCGAAACAAAAAAGAAGAAGAAAAAGTCAGAGCGACAAGTCGATCCTGC
>JAAUYL010015965.1_pt1 | contig 16311 bp, 18 predicted proteins | sample 7278011 | NCBI WGS metagenome assembly JAAUYL01 (sample SAMN14350225, study PRJNA611818) | marine sediment metagenome | isolation source: surface marine sediment (1.8m) | place: French Polynesia: Moorea | collected 2018-08
AGGGGAACGTTTGCCAGTAGCATCCACTCTTTGGCTGACACCAGGCAAAAGGCGCAGAAAACCAGGCACACCTGAGACAGGATTTTGGCCACTAGGAAAATGTAGAACAGCATCCTGCGCCCGAACATATCAGCCCAGGCGCCCAAAAAGAATGAGAGAAAAATGGGCGCAATGGAATCCACCCATGTTTGATAGACATGAAATTGAGCAACCTAAATAACAAACTTATTAGGAATGAAACAGGTTAAACGAGGTTATTTTACCTTTTCTTGGACTTCTTCATTTTCGTCCGGATAATCCGGAATCAAATTGGAGCACACCGAGTCGTTGTAGCCAAAATCGAGTCTGCAGGACTTGTAGATTGTCATTTGACTGATGGCAAGACCGTCCATTACGGAGGAAAAAACCAATAGGAATCGAGCAGGTTCAATCGTGACATTGCTCACGACCAGTCTGGTCTTCTCGGCGATTTTTCGTAAAAATGTTCGAAAATTCATTTTTTTCTGTTTTTACAATGAAAGTTTCTGCCTATTGCATCAATGAAGTGCGAGTAAATAGATAAGGAAATTCTGCAATTTTTTGGACAAAAGTTGATTTGATTTGTAATTGCAATACAGTGGCCACAAATCTTACCTTTCAGCACGATATCCCGTAACTCAAAGTGTCCTGCAATTACTCATGTTTGAGAGTAAATACTCACGAGTCCGGAGAAAGTATCTTTGGTAAATAGACAGGGCAATAGGGGAGATAAAGGGATAGACTAGAGTCCAAGAGGGGTGCCACCACCCAGGCAATTATTGGTAGTGATTTCTCTGAGGTTTCCTGGCCAAAAAAAGGAAGCACCAAAATAATGTATTGTTTGTCTTTAGCAAAGAACAGAATCGGGTCAATTGGGCAATTATTTCCATTGATCGAGTTAAAAAAGTTTCTTTCATTTTGCAGGTCCTTCACTAAACGAACAAAATCGACGACGAAGGCATCAATCCACCATTAATTGGGCAGAAATCGAAAAGCAGCCATTTTTCCAACCAACCAAAACTTCTATCACCGTACAGGAGGGCGACAAGGCCTTCTTCGAATGCAAAGTCCAAAACCTTCGCAACCAAACGGTAAAAATAATCCAGTCCATGGACTCGTCAATGTCAATGACATTCCGCAATCACAATATTTTTGCAGGTATCGTGGATCAGAAGCAGAGACTCCTATATGATTTACATCGGAGACGTGAAATTCGTCGACGACGATCGGTTTGAATTGTTGCCCGGTTCCGGAAATGTGGGGGATCACACCCTTCGATTCAGGTACGAAAATAACTATTTATCCATCTAAATACTTTTTAACACTGGACAATGCTATTTATTCACCACTTTAGGTTGATCCGGGAGGAAGACGCAGGAAAATACGAATGCCAAATATCAACGGCACCCAAGCTCAGTCAAGTTTTCACGCTCAACGTTGTCGGTATAAATACGAGATTTTGTAAAGGATTTTATAAATAGGTAATTTGTCTGATTTGTATAACATTTTTCCAGTGCCCACAGTCAGTATTGGCGACGAGAAGGAGATGCACGTGGAGGCGGGGAGTCGGGTGGTGTTACGGTGCACAGTTTCAGATTACCTTCAGAGGTAAAAAACCAATACAAAACAAATTTGAAATAACCTATACAAAATGTTTGTTTTGCTCTACAGGCCCACGTTCATATTCTGGTACAGAAACAATGTCCGGCTCACAACCGACAGCTGGGGCGGTGTCAACATAAAAGGTAACTAATAACTTTTGGGATTAACCTATACAAAACATGTCTTAAAAAACCTCTACTTTTTAGACAATGTCAACGAAGTCAGCGACCGTGATGCAATGTCCCCAAACATGTGGCAGCCACACTCTGAGTCTCTCTACTCAATACTGACTGTGAAAGAAGTGAGCAGCAAGTTCTCTGGGAGGTAAGTCCCAAAAAAGCTATACAATTTGAAGGATTATCTTATACAAAACCTGCATCAATTTCCAGATATTCCTGCTCTCCCGACAATTTGAGACCGGCCTCAATCAGCGTGCATGTCATTCAAGGTATTGTCAAGCATTGATTTTTATGGAAAAATGGAAATAGCATTTTCTTTTTAGACGAAAATCCGGCGGCAATGCAGAGCGAGGTAGCCGGAGAATCGAGTTTGCTTTCATCATTTTACACCATTTTTGCGGCCACATACTCAATCCGGATCTTGTCGTGATTTTTTCTCATCGTACCATAGCAACAACAGCAACAACATTAAACACAGCTATAGACCTCGATTACAACTTTAACCAAAAAATCCCAACTTTTTGATGATATACCAAGTGAATCAGCATGATTGTTAAACAGAAGTTATTATACTTGCTTACAGAATTGAGAATGAATGGGTTCATTATACGTGAATAAATCTGGTTTTTTTCTGAAATAAGGTATAACTCTAATCGAACGACTGAATTTCCTACAAATAAAATATAACACAAAAATGCAATAAAGTTCTACCACTACAAAAAAATAGAATTTTGAAATAAACTCCTGAAAATCAATTCTACCATGATCCCCCGTTTCTGGAAACATATCTTATATTTAATAACTGTAAAAGCATTGGAAATTTTCATTTCAAAGGCTTAAAACATCCATAGCTCTGGACACTTTGGATTCAATGATGTCTTTGTGTCTCCATAAAGATTGATCCAGCTCAGTAGCATTTTTATATTTCTCCTCACAAACCTTTTTCAATTCGCCAACACAGTCTTCTCGATAATGTTGAAGCTGTGCCACTTTCTCATTGACCAAAAACTTTGGACAATGTCCTTGGACACACTCCATTGGGTAATGATTATGCAAAATCAAAACATACTCAGTGCTGTGAAAGCTTTTGATGTGTGGTGAAAAGCTACTACTGCGATACACATTCCTTAACATGAACAACTGCTTGGGTATCCTTTTCAACTCTGCTTGAAGTGTGACGTTGTCTTTCCCTTTGATAAGCATCGAGTCCATGAAATAAGTGTTTTTGAAATTGATGCTTGCCACATCACTGTTGGCATCAATGGCCTCTGCTTCTATTTTGGCAATCATTTCATGCCAGTTTAAGGCGTTTTTTGGAACAATGATTTCATCCACGTCCAAGAGGACAACGTACTTATAAGTGAACAGGTTCCTGTAAAAGCAATCATTGTATGGGATGACTTCATTCCTCCTTTTGGCTCCAATTTGCTTTTTGAAAAATTGGTGTTGCAAAAGTTTTATGTTAGGCTGCCATCCTGGAACAGTCAATGTCTTGACATCAACAAAGCCCTGCTTTTCATAATAGGTTCGCTATTTCTTGAGCTTAGATGACACGTTTAGCTCGTAGAGGAAGATCTTGTCCGCACCTAGAATTCGGATTGTCTCAATCCACTGAAGAACCTTGGCAGCCATCTCATCCGAGGGAAAGTCCAATCCTTTGACACACACAGCTATATTGTTGGTGCTAGCTTCCTGTGGCTCTGGCAAAGGATTGTGCACTACCTTCAATGCGTTGTGTGGATGATCACATGGACTCTCCACTAAAGAGACCACGTCAGGTGCTTGATAGTAGTGTCCATTGGGGATCGGAAAGGAGAGGAGATATGGTTGCAAATCGCCCAACTTTGGCTTGCCCCACTTCAAGTTCCAGATGTATTTGTAGGAAAACAGTTGGCTTCTGATTGGTGATTTCCGTTTCCTGTACCACAACAGGCCAATGAGTTTTAAGTTGGGAGAGACCCGGTCAATCATGACCAACAGACGAACAGTTGGGCCTGACATTGACGGTATCAAATAAATGGAATCTCTGGTTTGTGAGCTTTGTCAAGGTTACCCAGCGCATTCCTTGGACGATTGTCATAATAGGCTCCATACAGATAGAAGGTTCCATTTGATGTTAGCAACTCTTGCCATTGCATATTGTTGATGTGAATTTGATCAACTGATGGTAGTTTTGCACAAGAATAGTTGTCTCGATGGTATTCAGAGTAATTTTGCAGAAACATCAAAGGAAAATATGGCATTGTGTCTTCCAAAAATTTCAAATTTTCCAAAAATATATCAGAGGTGTTCTTGTCAATGCTGCTTTCAGTCTATATCAATAATTGTTTTCTTTTTATCAATAATTGAAGACAACATTTTTGTAGCTTGCGCACCACATTAGAAATACTCTCCTCACCCAGTTCCTGGATCCAAATTTGAACCGGAAAAAGTCGAGAACCACTTTCTGAGAGGATTTTATCTGGTGAAAACCAGGCAGCCAATAGACAGAAGAAAAATGTTGTTATTGCAATTTTCTTAAGTTTTCGGCCTTTGAGGCGAAAAGGTCTAATTATTTTCCACATTGGTTCAACGGCTTTAAACTGTTTTTGTCAGTGTCGAATGGTTAGATACATGTGTTTTTTTAATGTTTTTGCAACAGCCTTTACAGCACTGTCATCAAAAATGCATTTCAGGCATTGCACATAGTGTGATGTGTGGCATATGATATATGTTGACGCGTCTCTCGGCTCGGTGTATATACGTCACGTCTAAAAGTGCTTATTCGTTACACCTGGCTATTTATAAAAATACAGAACCAGGTGTTTTGCTGGTTTCCTACAACGAGTTTTAGGAGACTAAAATGGTGCGTAAGGTGAATTGCTGTAGGGCTAAGATTTTAGATCACCGCATAACTTAATTGGGCTCAATTTGACACCTATTGCAATCGTCTCGTCCCAGATGTAGAGCTTTTTTTCTGGACTCATCTCAGTCGGTTCAATGACGACGTTCTAGGTTGTGAAAAGTTTACGTTTGCTTTTTCAGATGGCTTGTGAAATGTGTGCGTACAGAATAAGTTTCCCTTGAGTTTAGTTCAATCCGCTCAGAGCTTGGCCTCTTGGATGCTGTTCTGCCAAAGTCGCACCACTTTTGGGCTCAGACTTTTGAAAGAGATATTACGTTTAAAAATTGAAGCACTTTGCTCATAATATTTCCAGTTTTCCCATTGCCAGTTTTTTTGTTTAGTATGTCTCTACTTGGCTGCATAGTAGCCTTCTCATCTCAAGGAAAGGATGGTTGTTTGTCCGGCAGAGGGCTCTCCTCTACATCTACATGGTCACCCATCCAAGTACTGACTGGACTCAATGTTGCTGAACAAGTGATCGAGGGAACTCAAGCGCTACAATATAGCCAGACTGACCAGACTCTGGTTTCCTACACAAAGGCTCAGCCTTCTCAATCCATTGTAGATTTATTTTTATCATTTTTAAATCAACCTGATTCTTAAATTTATTTTGAGAGTCCCTGGATTTTCTTGGAGAACTTGGAAGACAAAAGTCAACCCTACTCTATTTGAGTAGTATTTACTTTTAAAGTCATCTTAGCCAGAAAATCGGGCAGAGGGTCAGACAGGGCACCCGTCTTGTTTTTAGAATACCTGCTATCTATTTTAACTGCTGCTTTGTCTATTCTTACATGTGAGCTTGCCTACCCAGGTGTTGAATAATAAAGTTATATAGATCATACTCAATTCTCAGCTTTGAGCGTAAAATTTGCTTCGTCTTGTTGGTAACCTCTTCGTGTGGGTTTTTGTTGAAGCCGCTTGTCCATCTTTTCAGTCTCACCAGTTTTGATCGCCCATTTTTGGCGGGAGCTAGCTTACCTTTGCCTCTCATGCGCTCATCAAAGAGCTTCACCACATCCTTGAAGTACCTGGGCAGGATCTTTTCCAGGACTGTCAACGTCTTGTCAAACTCTTCCAAGACCCCTACGACTGCATACCATCGCTCGATGTTGTCCATAGCTCTGCCAAGCGCCCATTGAGATCCTAGCACTTGGCATCTGGCTTCTTGTCCACAAAACCAAGGCTGTCAAGAAATATAATCAATGGGTTGAAAATCAGTAAGTATGTATCTTAGATCGTTTGTTAGTTTGTCCCCGATCTTACAGTTAGGGTGGCAGGCATTTCCTCTCCTCCCAAATTATGGTGAGAAACGTTGAGAACACAATCATTTCCCAAGTCTTGAAAGCATTCATTGAGGGAAACCTTTTCCCCTGTCAGGCTGCATAAGTGCTATTATGGATGTGCGCATGGCAAAAACAGAAGTATTGCTTCTTACTTATTCAAGCCTTGTTGTTTGAAATAATAGAAACCAGATAGGAACTTCTCAACCGGATCCCTCACAACGTTGATCCAAATAGGCTGGGGACAAGTGACATTGATGCCTCTGTGAATGACAAATAAAAGTAGTGTGAATAAAGATTTAGAGATTAGTCTTGGTTAGCTGCATCACTGGAAGTCCATAAAATAGAGAATCCTGTTATAAAGGATCGGTCGGCTAGGGTACTGCTGCAAGTTTTGAACGTGCTTCTCCTGAGCACCTTTGCTAAGATGAGACTTCCATGTCCAATACTGAGTGTCATGTAAGTAAGTGAACTTGTTGTGCTGAAGAACAAAACAAAGTCCAAATGCCAAGCGAGAGGGTTGATGAAGGGAAAGGCTTGCCTCAGCTAGCAGTCTAATCAGATACTTCATTGTACTTGAACCAGCTTTTGGCACCCGATTGTAGTAGACCAAGTCACGGGAAACACCAATACCACTATTACTATCTCTCCAGCCAATTGGTGTAAGAGAAGCCGTTCTGTGAGGATTCATGGCCTTAATGGCTGAATTAGGAGAAATGAATGCTTCGCGTCGGAAGGTTTGGCTGCAGTTGTCGGCAAATAAAAACAGTGACGATACCAACAGTACACATAAAGTGCCAATAGTAAAACAAATCAAAACGCGAGCCTCCATCTTGACAATCGCACTACGACCTAAGTAAATAGTTACTTTTTGAGTTGTGAATGGAAGCCACGTCACCTGCAGAATTACAAAATACCATGTGGGGAACAATGCACAACTGCAAACGTGGAAATTCTTGTTTAATGCAACCCAGTAATGCCTATGTCATGTGCATGTGCAAATCAAATTAATGCTCAAATCATTTGAAGTATAAATCTTGTATCTAAGTACTTTACTTCATAGGAGTTACAAATTAAAACTTCTGTACTTTAAATGATTTTGGCATAACAATTAAAATATTTTTTTCGTTGCTCCATACAAAAAAATACTTTCAAAACAAGTTTTATTTATAGTTTTTGATTTGCACATGATTTATACCTAGATCATGCGCAAATAAAAATATTTTAAAAGTTCTTTGCAAAATAAAAATGATTTCAAAAGTAAATATTTTGATTTTATATACAGCGACAAAATAAATGATTTCAATAGTTAGAAATTTTTATTTGCACATGACGTATATATTAGGTAGAAATTATGGAAGCTAGTTGTAAGTCTAGTTATCCTCGTTGGAAGGGTAGTTTTCTGAAGACTAGTTAGAAGGCTAGTTAATTTCTTTGGCGGTAATTTTGTGGGAAGTAAATAGAAATGAAAGATGACTCAAAAATGTCTTTATTTTGATAGGTGTGCCAAGCAAATAAGGTAGTATTTTTGAGTAGCTACTAGCTACTTAGAGGTTGGATCCAACAGATTCATTACAGAATTTTTTGTCATGGGCCCACTCAATACGATGATTAACCATAACGTGACAAGGGTCATCCAAAGGTATCCACTTTGACGACTTGGTATTCCATTCTTTTAAAACAAGCAAGCAAAAAAATCGGAGAAGACAGTATCCACATTCAAAGTCCAGTCCGCTACCTACCTTCATATTGTTTTGTTCCAGCATAGTTGTAATACAAAATGGTGGTTTCTTTTGTAGTTCTCAGCAAAGCAGACCAGAGACTGAACGTCCCAAACGAGAGAATGGAATGATCACAAAACCTGGCTGCACATAAAATTTATCATGAATCTAAACCACTTAGATATAGATATAACATGAAACTGACACAAGAAAGTCATGTCCAATTCGGCAGAGGCCCGCCCACCGGAGTCGGGCTCAAATGTGAACTCTACGTTGTCAAAGGCCAAATACTTTTTGCACCACTCCAGGTCATCTGATGCCACGATGAATAGTGGATTGGTGTAGTGCTCTCGAAAATAGTCCATGCCTTTCTTAAAGTATTGAACACTTAGATAATTGCCACCATTGGGGTACTTGCCGTCTTTGAACCGAATGATGTATTCCTTTCGACGAATGTGAATGCCAACCAAAACACTAGGAGCTTGGCCAAACTTGTTACTAAATCTTGCCGTAAAAACCTGCATTAAAATTTCTACCCTTGAATATAAATATAAAAATTGTATAGATATAGACCACATTGCCTTCTTCAGCCATTCTGCGTGCATGGTTTGAGTATTATCCAAAGTTTTGAAGTCGGTCTTCAGAAGATCACCCAGTGCCTTCTTAAAGTAATTAGACTCCAACAAGTACTCGTCCTTCACTAAAAAAATAAAAAAAATAAAGGATTTTTCCAATCAAATAAAACTAATCTAATTTACTTAGCAAATACTTAGAAAGGTTCGTAAATACTCGATATACTGTAGTTGTCTAGATATCTAGAAGACGTAGATGCCTACAGCCATTTCCAAGAAAATGGACGGTTCTATACGGGAAAAATAGGGCACTCCAACACCATAAACCACAAAAATTCCAGGTAAAGTCGTGGTGATTTATTTTGGAGGGGTTACGTAGCTATGTTTTGCATTACTTACCCCAGACGTTTTCATACTGCAGTTTTTCATACTTTTTACTACTTGAAAGCATTGCTTCTCTGAGTGATTTCCCAGTCATCTCTTTGAAGTTATCTTGCCATTTTTTCTTATCGCATTTTGATATTGTTTTGTGTACGGGGATTGTGAGGTTGGAGAACAGGCTTAGTAGATGGGCACACTGTCAAGAAAATAGAATTTATAGACTCAGTAGTTTTACCGACATGTTGGAGCCAAAAGATAAGTCGACTATGTATGTTTTTCGGTGGCTACCTCGGTTTCTATGCATAGACCTCCTGCATGTGGTATCAGAAATGGTTTCAGTTTGTAATACTTTCCAAGGGCATGAGCGGATGCGTAAGTACAGATTTGATTGCCAAGACGTCCACCACTCCGGATGGCCAAGTAGCCTAAAGATAATACACCCAGTTATCTATGCAACGCGCGTTGCATGTTTTTCAATGCACCGAGTTGAAATCTAATCAGTAGTAACGTTACTAAAGTAATGGGCGCATTGCATCTCAAAGCAACGCGCAAAATGTTGCATAGATGACATAGAGCATTGAAAGCAAAAAACCTGCATTTTCAGAGTCGCATTGCATTTCAACATACTAGAAATACTTGGATGAGGGATGGAGTACCTTTTCCTTTGCAATGCAATGCAAATTGATCATGGATGCGCTCCTTCTGCTTCAGCCCTTCGGGTGAATGCATACGTAATGACTGAGACGGTAAAAGGGTTTGAACCCCTTGTTGAGCGGAATTCCAATGACAACGAGTCAAAGCAGAGGCCAAGACGACAATGGTGACAGCCATTATGACAATTGAACCAAACCTTATGGAATCCTTCATCATCTTCATTTTTTCAGACGGAAAGCCAAAATGACGTTGATTTGCTTTGCTTTTCCAGCTGAATGACACGCAAGCAGTCTTGTAGTAAACATAATCAGAAGGTTGATCTAGACAAAGTTTTGCAAATTGCAGTTGTGTTTTTTGCGCACCTGAACTGGCAAAACTCTTTTACCATGTTCATCTAGGTGGAATCAATTCCGCGAAAAGTGGGAATTACTACATAGCGATATTGAAGTAATTCCCACTTTTCGGGTGATTGATGAACACGACATTTGTTGCAGCTACAGTAAAGAGGTCGGTAGAGAGGGATGGCAACCAAGCTTGTTAAGATTACTGGCTTCTTAGCTGTGGCTTTCATGGTCTGGTCTGTTTTTGCAATCTATGATATCAGTGTTGGTAGTGGTGTCTTACGTCGGCGTAATGTAGTTCCACCACCAATCGGTATTGAGACCCAGGCCAAATACAGGAATGGTATGACTGGCCTAATGGCAACACCAATAACAACTACTGACCACGAATCCATGAACAATTTGACCGGAAAAAGATCTCTACTAAGCGCAATCTTGAAGACCAAAAGTCTAGTAGATACCGTTGATTTGGTCACATCTGGCAAACAGTTCACTGGGAACAAAGTCCGGTTGTTTCCAAACGAGTCTAGATGGTATAGCCAAACTGCTTGGAATGCGACTAATAACCGCAAATGCAAGATTACCAAGAAGGAATTATGTTCCAAATGGGGAGTAGTGACGACCATCAATGAGCCAACTGAAGCAGTGAGGAGATTCCTGTATAGAAAGGATTGGTGTGTCGTCATTGTTGGCGACAAGGGACTGCCAAAGGCAAGTTGTTGTTACCCACGAGCTAGTTTCCTTGTGTTTCTTCATATTTCTTGTTCTTCTTTCTTTCGTTTCGTAGTATTTCTTATCTTAGCATTTTTAGTCTCTCCTACTTAGTAGGTAGTTCTTAGTTAGTAGCTCTTTATGGTCATATCCCAAGCTCTTGATGATTGCTGGTTTTTCCAGTTTTTCCAGTATAGAACCGTCCATTTCCTTCTCCTTTTCCTTCTCCTTCTTCTCCTCCAGACCAAAAAATTCAGTCTTTTTCAATTTTTTCAACCCATTAGCCCCACCCCCTTTTTGTTGATAATTTAATCCCCATGGGACCTTCCGAGTCACCTTCCAGGTCAATCCAAATATCCTTATTGTTAATTTCTAAGGTCGGTTTGAGAGTCTGTGGATATTCTTGAGAATTTCAGATTATTTTTAAAATCAACCTGAACCTCTTAAAGTCATTTTGAGAGTCTCTGGATTTTCTTGGAAAACTTGGAAGACAAAAGTCAACCAGACTCTATTTGACCATCATATTTAAAATCATCTTAGCCAGAAAATCAGCCAGAGGGTCAGACGGGGCACCCGTCTTGTTTTAATAAGTGCCTAACATAACTCGAGGATCACACAAAAAGTTATTGTTGCAGTCTTTCTACTACAACACCACACTTGGCCAAAACGTGTTCTTTCTATCGGATGAGTTGCAGGCTAAAGCTAGCGATGACTTTGTCAAATTTCTCCCATGGAACAGCTTTGGAAGGAAAAACATTGGCTATTTGTACGCTATTGCCAAAGGCGCTAGGACCATTTTCGATTTTGACGATGACAATATTCTGAAATTCTGGATGAGAGGCGCATCCCCTGACGCTTCGTTGGAAATCGACACATTTGACAGTCCTGAGTCTATGAAAGCATCAAGTACGTTAATTACTTTTGCTGCCTCTAATCTATAGAAGGACTTGTTTATTTGCAAGGTTGCAGCATCCTAAAACCTGATGTTGGCTTGTCTCAGCTTAGTGAAAGCGTGATCCAGCCTTTCAACCCTTACCCATTGCTGAGATCCCCAGATCAAGAAGCTTGGCCCAGAGGCTATCCATTAAGTTCAATTCTAAAACAATTTTCTTGGTCCAACTTGACCAAAGTCACATTCAACAATGATGAGGTCCGAATTGGGGTGCTTCAATCCTTGGCGGATATCCAGCCAGATGTTGATGCCATTTACAGACTAACAAGGAGGACACCATTTGTCTTTCAGAGACCTGAGGGTCAAAAGCTCAAATCAAATGGTAGCTACGTCATTTTTTGTCATTGATAATGAAATTACGACTGCCTTGCGAAATCTGAATGAAGGTGTCGCAGGAGAGCCTAGAGCTAGCGGGGAAGCCATCTACTTGCCATCTAAAGAATTTGCCTCACCCTACAACGCTCAAGCGACTCTGCATTGGTACGATGCCTTCTGGGGATTGTATCTGCCTGTGACGGTTCCTGGGAGAGTGTCTGACATTTGGCGGTCGTACTTTGAACAGACCGTTTTCGGTCTTCTGGACATGGGAGTCGCGTTTCTGCCCAGGCCATTGGTGGTGCAGGAAAGAAATCCACATGACATTATGGGAGACTTTGTTGCTGAGCAGGACCTCTACATGAAATCCAAAGCTTTGTTGGAGCAGATGAGCCAGTTTGCCAAGTCCAACGACTGGAGCAGTTTCCATTCCTTGGAGGATGCCATAGAGTCTGTTTACATTACGTTCTATGAGCGCGAGTTCATCAGAATCGAAGATGTCCATCACATACAGCGGTGGATTCAAGCTTTACAAACAGTCGGCTACAAATTCCCAAAGCTGGGACCACACAAAGGTGAACAAGAGGAAGAAGTACAGCGAGTGGTAAATTGTCAAGATCCATTCATTGGCCTGCACATGGAGTCAGTCGCAGACAGAGTCAGGCGAGAGAATGAGCTTCTGTCTAAAGATGAACCACCTGCCTGCCCAGTCTCGCGAGTTCGGTTTACCACAGCTGACCTGCATCCAGGAGTCATGGATGACATCACTGCCACTCTGTCCCATGCCAAACAGTCAATATTAAGGATGGAAAGAAACAAAAATAGCCACCGCAGTCCAGGGATTATAAACTTGCCTGGCGTTTCACTAAGCAACAAGTTGTCAGAGGAAGTATCAAACTATAGCATGAGTCAAAAAGCCCTTAAAAAAGAATGGCCGATTGAGAACTTCAACTATTACAGCAAAAAGCAGTAAGAAATTTAGCAGAAACGGTTTATTATGATATAGAACAAAGATCCAAAGTCACCACCAAGCTGTCATTTCTGTTTTAAATTGTCCCCCTGGCATTTTTACCCGCGAGCACGTAGTGCGCGGGTATACATCTCACTTTGTTGTTGTTGTTGTTGTTGTTGTTGTTGTTCTTCTTCTTGTCGCGTCTTAAGACGTATTTAGTGAACTTCCGAAGAAAATGTATAGATGTAAAGGTCATACGCTCCGTTGGAAAAGTCTCAAGCAGATCCAATCTTCTTTGATCTGCTAAAGCAATTTTATGCAGTTCCCCAAAAAAATCTTTTTTGTCGCCAAACTTGTTATTTTGACCAACCCAATATAGCCATTTATGTCTTCCCCCAAAAGGGGCTTTTTTGTCGCCGAATCTGTCATTTCTATGGTCCTAATATAGCTATTTTATCATTCCCCCAAACGTGGCCTTTTTGTCGCCAATTCGGTCAAGAGCAAATGTGCCACAGTAGAAAAGGCAGTTTACATTTTCCGCCGCTAGGTGGCAAAGAATGGCGCTGGGGACACTTTGTACGTAGAAAATATATTAAGTTATAGACGTCCACACTGAAGTTGTGGAACGCGTCCGAGCGAGCAAGTATGCATTGAAACTTCGAGTATCACCTATTGAGTACCCAGACTTTGTGATTCCTCATTTCACAAGCTATGCGGACTCCTATTAGGCATCCACACTTTTGGATTCTCCATTTTTCAAGCCATATGAACTCTTTTAAAGCACCCACACTTTTTGATTCCCCATTACACAAGCCATACGAGCTCCTATTTAGTATTCACACATTGTGATTACCAAATTTCACAAGCCATATGAACTCTTATTTAGCACCCACACTTTTTGATTGTCCGAGCGAGTGAAGCAAGCGAAGACACTTATCTCAGTCCAATTTGTTTCAATGACAACATTCTAGGGGGCTGTGAATTTTTGGCTTTTGAAGATAATTAAAAAAGTGTGGGTACATAATATGGGCAAAGATGGCTTGTGAAATTTGGAATCACAAAGTGTGGGTATTAGTTGGGAGCTGATATGGCTTGTGAAATTTGGGAATCAAAAAGTGTGGGTACAAAATAGGACTTAATATGGCCTGTGAAATTGGGAATCAAAAAGTGTGGGTACTAAAAAGGACTTGATATGGCTTGTGAAATTGGGAATCAAAAAGTGTGGGTGCTAAAAAGGAGTTCATATGGCTTGTGAAATTTGGGAATCACATTGTGTGAATACTAAATAGGAGCTCGTATGGCACGTGAAATGGGGAATCAAAAAGTGTGGGTGCTTAAAAAGAGTTCATATGGCTTGTGAAATTGGGAATTGGGAAGTTTCAATGCACGCTTGCTCGCTCGGACGCGTTCCACGACTTCAGTGTGGACGTCTATAACTAGAACTAGAACTATAATTGATTTCACAAGCCTTGTCGACTTCTATTAAGTACCAACACTTTTTGATTTTCTTTAAAAGGCAAAAAATCACAACCCCCTTGAAAGTTGTCAAAGAAACAAATTGGACTGCGATTTGTGTCCTATGAAGTTCCCACACTTTTTGATTCCCAATTTCACAAGCCATCTCTGCCCATATTATGTACCCACACTTTTTGATTCTCTTCAAAAGCCAAAAATTCACATGGAAAAAGTGTACAGAATCGCGACTAGCTTACACGGGTTCTCCCCCATTTTAGTCCCGCTGTTTTAGTCCTGAACATTTTAGTTTAAACTAAAAAGCCTAGGACTAAAATGTCACGGGACTAAAATGTACCGGACTAAAAAGGTCGGGACTAAAATGGCAGGACTAAAATGGGCGGACACCGCTTACACTTGTCGCTTCGCTCCGCTTGAGATAATTTTTTTCTAAAAAATCATAGCTTTCAGAGAAAAGAGAGATTGATATTATCTTCAAACGACCGAGATCTTAAAATTCTTCACATGGTATTTAAGTTGTAACAAAAGTTATAGTAGTAATTGTAAGATTTGCCGTTTCGTGTAGACAGGATTCATGTGGTTGCAGACAGGTGGGAAGTTTGTATATATCCCTCTTGGCCCTCTCGCTTCGCTAAGGGGCCAGATTATCAAAATGGTTGAGATTTCTCTTCAAGGCACGACACGGATGTCATCGAGACAGAGGCTTTTGTTTGCGCTTTCCCAGCTTCCATGTGTCAGTTATGGCGAGAATTTCTGAACGCTACCATTGTCTTTATCCCTGCCATTAGGTTATTAACATTTGTTCACGTAATCTGCAAATCCACCAATTTAGATATTACCGCACCCTTTTGTTTGTTAATATGAAAATTATCCGTGTTTACCGGTCTATTAGGTACAACCATGGCCGATGTGGTGAATTTGATTGGCAAGAACTGAATGATTGGTTGAAGCATTCTGTGACTAAATTGCAAGGAAACACTGTTGGCGCCACAACCCGACATGGCATGGAGTATATGAAATACTACACTGGCCTACGACCACTGCTAGCACCAATTCTACTACAAGATAGTGCCAGTGTCAAAACCCACTACAATGCGTCATCCAGGATGGAAGTCTTGGTTTTGCATCCCAATCCAAAATATGGTACGGAAGTCATCAAAGCCTTGCAGCCAAACATTTCCGCAGTCTTGAGCCAAAACCTGACCATTGACACAGCACAGCTGGGACAAAAATATAAAGCCATTGTAATGATGACAATGCCAGAGGACAACAATCCAAGCAATTTTTACAATGGCCTCGATTTCTATTCTTCCACAATACCATTGTTTTTTCCTTCGCCTAGGTTCTTTTTACAACAGGAAGGTAACTTCGTATAACACATTCAGTAATTTTGTTGGAGCAATGGAATCAGCTTTTCTCTGAAGGGCTTAATGCGACTGGCGGTAACCCTCAATGCTACAACATTTCTCGTGAGCTCACGTTGAATAGGAAAACGGTTGACGAAGGCTTCAGCTCGCACATCTATAGTCCTAACTTGAAATTCAAAGAAGACGTTGAGGCGACAATGTATTGGCTGCAGTTCTTTGATTTCTACGACTTGCCTTATGTCGTCTTATTTGATAGCATCAAACAATTACGGAAACTACTTCTTCAGGCAAAGTTTCAAGAAATCCATCACGCCATGCAAGATGAGATGGGGCTCATACAAAGACATGTTAGCAGAACTTGGTGCGATATTGCTACAAGAGTTAGAAGAGTTAACAAATCTGGATAATCATGATAATCATTCATGACTTGAAGCACTAAAGCTATGTTTGTTTTCAAAGTTAAGCTATATGGACATGCAAATTGTTCATATGGGTTTATGTAGTACATGATGTTTGTAGAAATATGTACAAAAGAAGTATTTTAAAGCGCCTGATTTAATTTTAGTGATAAACATTGAACGGGACGCATAAACAAGCCGATTTAAGCCCAGCTGAGATGATTACTTGGAGTGAGACAAGCTTATAAGAAACCTTTTTTCAGGTTTCTTGCATACTTTCATTTTTTCTGCATGCGCTTACTGTAAGCGCATGCCTTAGTAACCACTTTTTTCCCGGGCCCACCTCACCTCACTTCACCACACCTACCCTCACCTCACCTCACACTTGTGCTAAAATCATACAAACCGCTGAGCCGATCCGGACGAAACTTTGTATGGTTGTTACCGCTAATAAAAGCCAACTTTTGGTAGCGGTAAATACCGGATCCGCCAACGGTAACCAGCGGTTATC
>JAAUYL010080313.1_pt1 | contig 16307 bp, 20 predicted proteins | sample 7278011 | NCBI WGS metagenome assembly JAAUYL01 (sample SAMN14350225, study PRJNA611818) | marine sediment metagenome | isolation source: surface marine sediment (1.8m) | place: French Polynesia: Moorea | collected 2018-08
AAATAACAGGTAGGGAAGGAGTCTTTTTTTTGCAACGCCTGTCTGAAATTCTAAACTTTCGCTAGCCTGCAGCCAAAATTAGTCTGATTCAGCTAAATTCATCGACAAAAACTAATCTTGTGCAATGTTTAGCAAAAAAGAAAGTGGTTTCTTCAACTATGACGACATTTTGCATTCTCGTGGAAGAGTGAAAAATTGTGATTTATTGGAAGGATTTCCCAGGAATTTTCTTTGGTAGCAAAGAAAAAAGGCCCCTTTGATTGGAGAAATCATGAAAACAAGAATGAGAATCCCAAATTCGAAAATTCTTTCGCCACTTTTTTAAACAATTCTGAGAAAACGCAATTGTTTCAAGAGTGCGTAAAAATTTCACACAAAGCTGAATTTTCTAATTTTCACTATGCAAGCGCACATAAAAATCTACCTGGTATCTGATCTCACTAAAAATATCTGAAGGAAGGTCTCAGTCTTGTTTTTACACCTCTTTTTCACAAAATTTCGTCCAAGCTCGCTAATTTTATGACGCTTGCTAACACAGAGTGAGAAGGAACTTTCATTTTCTAGAAAATATGTCAAGAAATCGCTTCTGATTTCCTGAAACCAAAACAGAAGTCAGATAGAGTTCAAGGTGCTTCCGCTGTAATTCTAATATTTTCCCCAACCCCTGAGAGCCAATTTTCCCCACCATGCTTAAAGCAGTAAGTTCATGCAATCCATTAGAATATTTCGGAAACTCGGGTACGCAAATATTTGGAAATGGCTCGAGATTCCTGGATGTCAGATATCTAAATATTTTATGGAATAATGTGCCAAAGAAATATTGATACTTTTTAATTGCAACTAGAGCGTAAATGATGGATTTCAGGAAATCCATTAGCCTGGAATTTTGAAAGTGTTTCGCTAACAAATTGGCACAAAAAGAGCGAGTGCAATTGTTTTGAAAAAAATTAATTTATTTACAACATTTTTGTTAGCCTCTCTTTCTTATGGAACAAATGACAGAAAGGGCTTTCGCAATTTCGCATTAAAATAACATTTTCCAATACAGAGGCCTAAATTGAGACTATAAAAATGTCTGGCTGGAAAAATTATGAAGCCTGGCTTTTTGTACTTCTCAAAGTTAAGTAGACATTTTGTAGCAAGACGGTCAATCAAAAGCGAAGTTTGATCGCTTATCTGAGAATTATACAGACGTATTTTCAAGTGAGGACGTCAACTTCTTCTAAGCTGAAAATAAGATTTGTCAGATAGCATTTCGATGGGAGAAAAAATATCCCACCAAAGGCATTCCCAGCCCACAATGATGAGAATATCGGCCATAGCTGGAGGAAGAATTTTAGAGATCGCAAAAAACTGGGTTAATAGTGATCGAATGTCAATTCGGCTTGTCTGCAAGTATTTCTGTTTGTCCTGAGGCAAAAAACCAAAGTATTTTCCCCCTGGTATAGGATATTAGTATCAAATCAATACTCAATGAGATTCTCGAATTTAGCCATTCACAAACAAAACATATTAATATGGTGTTCTAAAAGTGAACGACTAGATATTTCAAGCGTTTTGTTTTCACAAAAATGACACGCTAGCTAAATTGCAAGTTTGCAAAGATTATGAAATATCTTTTCACTAGAAAGATGAGAAAAATGCACTATGCATGCAAAATGTGAATGTGAACAGTATGATGAAACCAAAATTGTCATCTGGAAAATGAGATGTACCGCAATCAAAGTCAACGTTTCAGCTGAAACATTTTGCTTTTTCCAATCTTTTTCAACCCTGAGAATGGCATAAATAATGGCATTTTCTCCTTTTCAAAGCAAGGTACTTAAGAAAATCGCGAGCTATAACTTATCATTAAAGCGAAATGGCATGACGATGCCATCTACAAATGTAACTCCAAAATAAATGCAGATGACCAAGGTAAATACCTATTGGTTGCTGGCTTTTCAAGTCACCCAATTTCGGATCGGGCAAATTTGAGACATCACACAAATCCACGTGCTGATTGGTGCACCAAATATCACAGATCGCTGATTGGCTGATGGTGTCCTTCTCGTCCAATGAGAAATAGACTCGCATTAACCAGCCTGGGTATCGAGATGCGATTTCTGAGGCTCGGTCTTGAATTTGCTCTAAATAATGCGTTCTCACTCGGTCACTTTTTGAACTGTCACCATAAAAACTATAAGCCAGGACTTTTTGCCCAGCGCCCCTAAAAGTGGCGCTAGCATCGCAATTCGATGTTTTGTGTCTGTGATTTGTTGTGGTTGATATAATTGTCCTAGTGCAAGAGCAGTCTTTTAGGCTGGACTTAACCAGTCGTTGCAATTCAGCGTTGCCAGCTCCATATTTGTACAGATTCGTCGCAAAAATCACCAAAATCAGCGCAAAAGCGCCGAAAATCGCCAGTGACCGGCCTAGCAGCCAACCAGCTGCACAAAATGACGCCATTTTGAGTTGGTTTCACCCGCTAGAACCCATTTTTTCACAGGATTACAGAGTCACTTTATTGTTGAGTATGTTAAGCCTTCAAGAGCTAAGAGACAACTGAGCGTATATCGCGACGCATCGGTAGAAATCTACTTGGCGCGCTCTCTCAAAAAATATATAAAAAATCTGTGAAATTGCACAAAGAGAAACAAACAATTGCCGCTAACCATGGATTTTTTCATTATTCAAAATCATCTGGAATTTGTCGAATTCTTAAAAAATACCGCAATTTCTACGGTAATGGCACATTTTTCCTACTTTTTTTTGGATAATTTTGACCAGCTGTTACTTAGATTTTCCTGTTGCTGCCGCGCCTTTGAGAAATTTGAAAATTATGGCTTTTGAAATTTTTTATTAGACTTTTTCTCTCGTACAGCCGTCGTTCGTGAAAAAAGTGTAAAAGTCCAATTATGAAATATAGAATAATTCCAGAAAGTTTTGCCCGCCAAATGAATTTCTCTTTGTCGCTTAGTTTTCATCAGAAAAAAATATAGTTTTAAAACCGTTATTAAAACATCACCAAATGCTCCACTCCAGTAAAGTTCTTGCCATGGGCATTTGAGAAATGAAACATTTTTGCAGAAATAGCCAAAATAAAATCGGAATTCATTTTCTCTTCACATTACAGAGGGGACCTCCTTGAAAACAATGCAAATTGCTGACATAGCTTTGAAACGGTCTGTGACCATAAGATTTTTAAAGCCATCTTGAGAAGAGCTAGAAAATTCTAGTGACTTTAACGCGCGGAAAACTGTAAAAAAGAAAATGAAGTATATTGCATGCAAAATTCACATTTGTCTCATCAAGTTTACGAGGCTCCGCAAAAGGGCGAGAGCTTGAAATCGAGCTTATCAAACTGACACCAAGTCAGTTTACTTAAAGCCCTTATCATTTGCTTTACATTTAAGATATTTTTACATGAAAAGGGGCATCCCTGTACGTTAACTTTTTTGCTTATCTGGGTTTTCAGTCTTGAAATCAGAGTCATTTCACTTCCAAAACAAGACGGGACACACTGTCATTTACGCAAGAAAAACAAGGGTGTCAAACTTATGCTAGACCATGGAGCCATTTGAGAAAGGGTTCATAAATTCGCCGATAGATGGCGCTACACGCCCTAGAAACCTAATTTGCTTTGAGTGTTTTACAGGTAGCGACACCTATTATATTTTCTTGCATTTTTATCGCTGCAGAGATGGAGCAAGTAAATACTTAAACAGTTGCCCTCATTTTATTTACCAAATCAGCAGGTGGCACTACTGATTTCTAAAGCGAAAGCCTCGTAAATTCTCCTCTTTAAGCAATGTTAACATTTAGAAACCCGACAATAGAAAACGTGCATTGAACAAGAATATTATAATTTATAGATCTAGCTTTTCTTGGCTGAGTGGTGACATTTTAGCAGAAAATTAGAAAGCTAATGATTTGACTATGGATTAGAAATCGGTTTCAATTTTAGGCGAAGCCTAAAAATACACGGCAATCCAGCAGCAAGTTGTTTTGCAGATTTTGGACAGTTGTGTTGAAGAATAAAAATAGATAGTCCCCGAATCCAAATATTTACCAAAGTCAAACTTGCATTTAATTAATGAGAATGCAAAACTGATTTCAGCAAATTGAACTGACGTCAACGGAAAATATGCAAAACATCACGTCAGCTCAAGAATACTGGAGTCGATTATGGCTCTGAAAGACTCGTGCTTTGTTTTGTTCTAACATTTAGCAAAAACCAACAATTGCCCCTTCAAGATGCGGCTCCAAGCATTGTCAGTCATTACATTCTTTTTTGAATGTACTTGGTAATACGAGTAGTACTTACTTTTTCTCAAAATTGTACAGTATTAGGGATAAAAGGTCTCTTTTCGTAAAAAGGGGCCAGTCACCAGATTTGTTCTACAAAAAGAACTCAACTTGACATTTACAACTGATGTTGGACAAAGTTACAGCGAGTCCTATTCGCCCAACTTGGACCTTTGCATGTACAAGTGTTTCCACGACCGAGCCTTTGATTGCAATGCCATTCACTTTGACGAAAAAGAATCCATGTGCAGGGAGCTAATGCTCGACCTTGACAAGATCCAAGAGGGCAATGACACTGTTTACTTCCTGGAGAAGGGACCCCCAGATCCTGTATTAATGGACCTTGTTGGAAATTGGCGTATTGTACGTACTACAATAACATATCATATATCGTATATGCATGATAAGTTTTGTTTTTGATGTCTGTAAAGCCACCACCAACCCCAGTTTACATTATGATAACAACTGGAATGACTGAAAATGGGTATCATTTTGCAACCGAAAACGAAGTTGTACCTTTGACGAGAAACGAGAGTAGGAAAACCTGCCAAATCCAGACAGATGAAAGTCTGCGGGTTGAACTTGCTACTGGAGGATTTCTCGGAGGAGCTCCAATTGTTTGCGGGGGCGATGACAAAAGAAACTATTGCGTCGATCCGAGAAACGCAAAGAAAAGGTTAGTGACCATGACTCGGCCAAGAAATGGAGCAGCAAGTCTGGTTATTCATGATGGCAAGACACTGTGGATCTCTGGCGGACATGATCAAAATGCAAATATACCCCTGAAAAGCACCGAGTTCATCAAGACGGGAGTCAGCAAAGCAAAAGCTGGCCCTAACATGCCAATTGCTCGACAGGTCCAAGTGTGATAACATACATACTTTAAATCGTTTTCAATCCTTTCTATTTAGCATCACTGTTCTTCACATGTCAATGGAAAAACTGTGATGGTTGCAGGAGGACGAGACCAGGACACTACACATTTCTACGACATGTCCACCGAAAAATGGACCGAGGGACCCAAGTTGAATAACAAACGATATATGTTTTCATGTGGCAAAGGCCGTGCCAACTTCAAGACTGGCGGTAGGCACCTAATCGTGGCAGCTGGAGGTAGAGATGGTGTTACAAGGTGGAAGACAACAGAAGTGTTGCTTATTAATGGGGACGAAAAGGTTCGGCATTATAGAAACGTGCGCTGCCTTTCAAAATGACGCATAATCATTTCCGGTTTCCAGCAATGGATTGATGGACCCGATCTGCCTGAAGCTCTGAGCGGTGGGTCCGTCGTTGCCGCTCCAGAACCGGAAGAAAGGTTGTTTTTCATTGGTGGTTACACCAATCTTAGAACCCGCTCCAAGTCGATCTTGGAACTGACTTGTCCAGAGGATGGTGGTGGGAAAAAGGCCATTTTCAAGTCCGTTTGCAAATGGACGAAGTTGGAGCAGCAACTCATGCATGGAAGATCTGCCTTCGTCGCCATGCTGGTCCCAGAATCTTACTATACTTGCTAAAACGCAGCAAAATCGAGCAAGTTCTTGATGTGATGTGTGTGTTTTATTTGTCTCTTGCGACAAAGCAATTTAAATAAAAATACAAAACAAACATTATTGTTTTCGATTTCTGTATTTTTGAAATGTCCAGGGGCAATTCTTCTCGCACATGGAGTAAATCGCAGATTCTTTGTCCATTTTCTCAAACTTGAATCGTTTGCTGATGTTGTTCCACAAATGAACGACCCAGCTGCTTTGTGTCTTTTCAGTAGTGTAGTTCCTGAACTCAGGGAGGAAATACTTCCTAAAGTGGCCAACAGGTAGGGGAGTCAAAATGTCCTGATAAAAAATATGTAGTAAAACAAATTGCAGGTCAGTCTAAGCTAAGCTATATGACTTGATTACTGTTGGCAGAAATGTGACGTTAAAACAGGCTTCTGGTGGAACTAGTGACCAACTGCCACGATGCTTGCATTTCTTCTTAATAACACTCGAATACATCAATGGACCAAGGGAAGCAAATGCGGATGGTCTGAAATGTGACTTCATTTTTTCCAGCAGGAGCTTGAGCAATGGATTCAACTTGGTGAATCTCAAGATGCAGTTAGCTGTCAAAATAATCAATGAGTCTAGATCTTTGAAACATATTTTTTCAACTAACTGATTAGTTCTTGAGGAGTTATTCCTGCAAAGTTGGGCACATCCTCTGGAAGTTGACGAAGAGTGACAGTGTCAGTGTCTAAATAAGTTCCACCATACTTATACAGCAATGACACTCTGACAACATCACTCAATTGGACAAGAGGAAACTTGGATGTTTTTGTTATATTCGCTCCCAAACCATAGGCTGGAGTTTCATCAATAAGCTTGGTAAAATTGACAGGTCTAATCATTATGTTTGAATACTGTTCAACAACGAAATTAGGATCTATAGCCGTGCCTTCCGGGACAATGTAGTAAATCTGATTTTGTAAGGTTCAAAGCTGTTATGAAAAATGAAGACCAGATATAATAAAAATTTTACTTGGGATTTTGAATGGTGCTTCGCAGCACTCTCAATAGCACAAAGAGCTCTTGGTGATATGCTGCTTGATTTGGAGGTTTCAACGAAAAATATGCTTCTTGTCACGAAATCTTCGTTGTCCCCTTTTAGTACAACTTGGTCCAGTTCCGTTTCAGTTCTGAAATGGACAAAAACAAAATGTGTCCAATTTACCAATTCACGGGTGTCGGGTCAAATGCAGAATATGTTCTTACAATCGGACGTTGATTAAAAAAGTTGATCGAATCAGATAGAGTACTAAGAGAGCCACTAAGAAAAAAAGCACTTTCGCCACACCGAATGGAAACTTGGCCATTGTATAGAATTTTTCATGTTTTTTGGCACATAAATGTTTTTTCAACACTTTTCAATATTTTTTTCAATGCCTGTACACAACTGGACAAATAACATTCAATTCACCTGCAAAAACCATCTGTGTCTATTTGAGATTTTTCCAAAAGAAAACAATCTTCTTTTAACAAGTCAGCTCTTTACGCGTAACCTAAATAGCTTGCAACCAAAATACTAGCAAATATTTGTATGTCATTTTTAAAAGTCGAAAATGGCTATAACTGACTGATGTCTTTGAAAATGATAATCATTTTAATTCCTCTAGCACTTATCTACTACGTAGTTAAAACGCCCAAAATACTCGTAAATAAGTATATTGCCTTATGCCGGATGCCGGATCAAATTGCCCCGCGTGGAATAAAATTGTTAGTTTTGCAACGCTTCAAAATCGATCAATAGATTTCTCCTCTTTACGGATTTCTCGTTATTATGGCAGGCTACAATCAAAAATCCGTTTATTGAAAAGTAATATTTTGCAGGTAAAATGAACAAAAATCCTCTTTCATCGAGGAAGAAAATCTAAAAAATGCCAACTTGGTCAGAAAATGCGTGCACAGACTCGGTCAGGTTGAAAACCGTGAAATCTTCTCCATTTTGCTAAAAAGTAAAAACCGAGACCGCTACAAAAAATATGACAAAAATGCATTTCCTTTTTTGTGAAAAAACAGGTATCCAATTTTACCACTAGAAACGGTGTTTGCTTGAAACATCAAAATCCGGATTTATTTCAAAATCATATGGTATTTCGAATTCGAATTACAAAGATACATTTATGTATCCCACCCCTTAAAAAATAATGAATGTTAAGTGTTTAAAGCTGGTTCTGGTCATCTAAAGAAGTCCAAATTTAATCGACAAAACTAATATTTTGTCAAGAAAATATTAGGAGTTTTTCAGAAGACCAGAGCAAAATGTTTGATTATTTATGGATTTGTAGGGAATGTAAATGGTGCGCAACCCTTGCAAGTAAATTGGACCTCCTTGGAACAGGATTCAGAGGACGAATCGGCGAGCGGGTCAACAGGCTGGACGAGGTTGCATGTAAAGGTGCATTTTTCAGTAGGCGGAGGAAGTGGACAACATTCCTTCTTCTTGTGCTTCTTGCCACCAGAATGTCCTCCACTATGATGGCCATGATTCCCCCAATTACCCCATCCATGACCATGTCCTTTTTTCCTGTCGTCGGCTGACTTGACATTCAACAGTTTCAAGTCCAGATCCAGATCATCTTCAGCGAAGTCGAAAGCATCTAGCCCATGGCCTCCCCAATGGTGACCCTGTTGCCCTTCATAATGGTGCTGGGTCCAATTCTTAGGCATGACGCAGTAGCGGCAGATCTCCAAGTCCACCGTACCCTATAGTAGACAAACCGGAAGCGTTGACCATGTCAGGAACCGGAAGTCACAATACTCACGTTGCACTGGTAAACGTGCCAGCTCTTGCCCCGATCCAGGTCCAGATCCAGGGTTGGGACTTGAGGGCAAGGACCTTCAATGACGACCAGGCCATTTGGACAGGTGTTCGGATTTTCCGGGGTGACCGGACAGACCCGGGTTCGATTACGCTCTTCCTCTGAGGATGAGGAATGGTGACCATGGTGGCCACCCCAATTGCCCCAGCCTTTGCCTGCCTCAGCAAAGGCTGCCAATGCAAAGAGAACAAGCAGAAGTGACCCCTGCATAGTATCTCAAGTGATAATCTTGGTGAGCTCCGGATTGAAGCTGGGGAGCTGTTTTTATACATTTTCTACAAGTGTTTGAGGCCCGTCGTTGCAGTCTCAACTCTCAAGGTTAAATTCCCAGAAAAGATTATATTAGGGTTTCAATTGTGGGATGAGCACAATAACCTTTTATTTGATTTCCGATGAAATTGTTAATATCATTGGGAGATTGGAGACCTTTTGTAATTTTTTGTATTGGCTTTATTGAATCGATCCGGATATTGATATCAGCGTCTGTCAAAAAAAATGTTCGACTTGATAACTTTAATTCTAAAATCTTCTATACATTAATTAATAACCTTTAATTATAGCTCAATAAGCGTTTCCCTCTTTTCACAGTTCACAGCCAATGAGCGTAGCGGCCATCAGTGCGCTGAAATCTGATTGGTCAACAGATGTTTTGTTTTGTTTTGATTTTCTGCCCTTGCCTCTGTTATCAGCTGTCTGTTTGGAAATCTGTTGCGTTGCCGTATCAACAACACAACAACAACCTGTTCTTGTCCTTGGTTTAAGACACGTTAGCATAGCAAGAAATCCATGTATTGATTGACGTCATTCTCCATTTGGTTTGGTTTTGTGAAGTTGACGTGTAAAAAATGTCTGGCTCCAAGAAAACAACAGCAGAAAACAAGGAATCCAGTTTGCCTTTGCCAGGTGTCAACAAATGCAAGTATTGCCAATTGACCTTCAAATTTCCGAGCACCCTGAAGCTCCACGTCGATGCCGTTCACGAGAAGAAGAAGGAGTTCAAGTGCAAGTTGTGCGAAAAGTGTTTCATCAACGACAAACTGTTGAGAAATCACACAGAGAACGTCCATCTCAAGAAGAAGGATTTGACTTGTCCCAATTGCAAAAAGAGCTACCATCGGAGTTTCATCGGGGTCTTTAACAAACATGTCGAAACATGTTTGAAATCCGGCAAGAAGATCTTGCAATGCGACCATTGCGAGATGAGATTTGCTTCGAAACCGGAGCGGCAATCTCATTTTCAGAGGTTCCATTCAAAACGGCGACCATTCAAGTGCCAGAAATGCGATAAAAGTTTCCTCCGGCCTGCTCACCTCAAGAATCATGTTGATGCTGTCCACGAAAAGCTGAAGCCATACAGGTGTCGCAATTGTAACAAAGGTTTCGTCAAAGACAAAGTGTCCCGGTTCAAGCAGCACATCGCCAATTGCCAGAAGAAGTCCCAGGAAAAGCTGGAGTGCAAAAAATGTGACTTGAAATTCCCGTCCAAACAAGCGCTGAAGAATCACGTCCACGACATCCATTCCGGCCAGAAAGGCAAACTTTGTCCAATCTGTGACAAGGGGTTTGGCCGGCATAATGGATCTAGCTTGAAGAATCACATCCTAAAATGCCAGCAGATTACAGTTTCCGGTCGGGAATCTTCGACTAGATTCTGGCCGAAATGCCAGGTCAAACTGAGGCGGTGCGAAGAGTTGGACGAGTTCAAGCTTGGCGATCATCAGTTGTCCATTGAGTGTCCGGACTGCGGACAAGATTTTCCCAACCGGACAGAATACAAGTACCACGTCAAAACCGCTCATGACGCGAAGGAGAAGTTCAAGTGCGACAAATGCAAGCAGGTTTTCAAACGGAAGCACTACTTGATCCAGCATATTGAGGTGGTTCACTTGAATGTGACACACTACAAATGCCGGAACTGCGGCAAGGATTTCCACAAGAACAAGACCTTTCACTTCCGGTATCATGAGGAGAATTGCCAACGGTTGCAGGAAGCGGAAATCAAGAGGCAAATGCGTAAGAACGTCAAGCCATCCTGCATTTTGTGCTTGAAACAGCTAGCAAATCGGACTTGCTTGAGGAGACATGTCCGGGCTGTCCATTTAAAGGAAGCACCGACCCCTGAAGAACCTGTCAGCAATGAGATTCTTGACACTGATTCGGATTATTCAAGCTTTGGTGCCAATGAAAATTTTGATGATGAGGCTGAAAACCAATACGAAATTGTCAACGAGATCGACAGTCCGGATGAGATTGGCGAAGTTGATGACAAGAGTCGAATTGAAATGATTCCGATTCCGGAACACGAAAAGAAGTTCGTGACTTCTGTTCAGGAGGACATTGATGTTTCCCAAATCAAGATTGAGCTGGAGCTTTCTTAAAAAATCGTGAAAATGTGATATTTACAAATGTAATTACACAGAGTGCATTCGAGTTTGCCTTAACAATTATTGTAAGAACTGAAGGTTGAAGATTTCAAATGTCAAAAGGTTGTGATTTTGTCAATAAAGTGCTGTTTGCTGTTTTAAAAAAATAAAATGTTTGTTCTTTATTTTTGGGTACAGGCAGTGACAAACAAACTTGTAGATTAAAATGTGATCTTTGTTTGCTCTATCTCTTCGCTCATACTAGTTTTAGCAACGCCAAGAATATGTCGATGGCGAGAATTGTCCTCTTTATTGGTCTTTTGGCTTTTTCAGCCGCCAACGAAACCATTGATTCGTTGAAAAAGCTTGAGATAAAATTAGACTCGGTGACTGAGGCATTGACGCAAAAGATTTCCGTGCTGGAGAAAGAAAACCTGGAATTAAAAGAAAAGGTAAATAATGTAAATACTTACCTACGTCAGCCCACTACGATATCAAATCAAATCCACACAGGTGGAGCATCTGGAATGGCCTGTTAGCGTTTATTTTGCTGGAATACAAAATTTTGGGAATGTTGAAGCGGGCGAAGATATAACATTCGAAAGAGCATTGATCAATGTTGGTAATTAAAGCAGCGAAGTTTCTCTGTTTAAAAATTGATTTTAAACTATTTTCTCCCGGTAATAGGGGACGCTTTTGATGCTTCCACTGGCCATTTCGTTGCTCCAGTTGCCGGAAATTACGAGTTTTCCGTCAGTGGTCGAGGATATCAATCCACTCGCATTGAAGTTTACGTAAACGAAGTTTGGACGCTAAAGTTTTACCGGGAAAAAGGTGAAGGGGTCAATGAGGATGAGGGCGACGTATCGCACATTTTCAACTTGAACTTGGCCAAAGGGGACGATGTTCACCTTAGGTTGGAGAGAGGAATGCTTGAATGTGGTTTTACTTATCCTGCTACCTTCATTGGCAAGCTGATTTTGGTATCCGGAAAAAAATGATGGCATAACCAAAATTTTTTGAAGAACTTATTTAGTAACTTGAAAAGGAAAAAAATAAAAGAAATTTAAGTCTTTTTCCCATTTGAACTTTTCATTTATTGCGAGTACCAAAAAGGCGAGTACTATCTTATTTTTTCTTATAATACTTTTTAAATGGCTCCTCAGCATGTAAATCTTGCCATTTTTAAACGAGATTTTTCAAGTGGGTTTGATAATTCTTAATATATTGATAACTGAAGAATGCAGACCTCAAATGTCAAGAGGCTTGTGATTTTGTCAATAATGTGCTGTTTGCTTTTTTTAACGTTACAGTCAATATCATGTAAATATGCTTTATGGCTATGTAAGGTTAGGGTATAATTACAGGGTTTATCTTGCAACATTTTTCCACTTTTAATCTTAACATTAAGCTCTTTTTTGCAATTAGCTCAATGAAAATTAATCAGCTTCAGAGAGGACTTCGCAACCATAGTGAATAGTCGTGTAAATTCAATTTCAAGTAACATGGACTTGAAATTGCTTTTGTTGTCGTTTGTTTTCTTTATTGGCTCTTCTGGTGAGGCAGAGAATTCGGGACTACTGCAAGAGCTGCAGACTGCTTATTCTGAAGTATTGTCAAGATTGAATCAAGCAGAGGTAGATATCTACATAGCAATTAAAAGCATTTCGCAATTACCAATCTATATTTAGGCTAACATCAATACGTTGGAAGAAGAAGTCAGACAGTGCAAGGTTTCTACAACTCTTCTTACTGATATTAAATATTGGTAATAACTTTTTCTATATGTTTACATGTGCACCACCAGGGTCTAACGCTCGAAGAGCGGGTAGAACATCTTGAAGACTTGTCCAAAATCAAGACTTTGAGATCGTGTTACGAACTGGCACAATATGGTATTAATACTTCTGGATTGTACCAGATTGATCCAGACGGGGATCTCATTGGTAATTATAAATTAAGGTCAAGAGTGTTGATACGATAGAAGACTAAGTTCATTCAACAGGTGTACACCCAATAGAAGTCTATTGCGATTTTGAGTCAGGACAAACTGTTTTCGTCCATGATTCAGAGAATCTTGTGGTTGCCGATCATTGCGACCAAGTCGGATGCTTCAAGCATGAGATCCACTATAAGAATGTCATGAGTCAAATTGTGGCTCTGACTCAGATTTCTGAGCATTGCGAACAGGAAATTGACTTTGGCTGTTTCAGTGCCCCGTTGGCCAGCGATTTGGGTGATCAATTTGGTTGGTGGACTGATAGAAACGGTATTAATATATGTATATAGGTGCATGACTCAAGCTAAATGTTAGTTGAATTGCAGGTGATCCTCAGTACTTCTTTACCGGAAATCACATTGGCGAACACGTGTGTACATGTGGGCTTGATGACAGTTGTTTCTCTCCGGATGGTATTGACCGGAAGTGCAACTGCGATTCAAAAAGTCCAGAATGGTTCAACGATGCCGGTATCATTACAGCCAAAGACATTCTCCCAATCATGTCTGTTGCTTACGGCCCTCTTGTTTTTGACACTGAAGTTGCCAACTTCACCATTGGACCTCTCAAATGCTCCGGTATTTTCGTGGTGCAAAAAATAACATTAATCTGTACGCATCATTTTAGGAAAACGCGCTGAAGACTCAACAGCTATTAGTTGTAATAGTCTCAAGAGATCCGGAGTGTTTCAGTCGTCGGCTCAGATTTTGAAATATGGCTATTATCCGAGACTGAGCTTTTGCGACATGAATGCTGTTAATGGGTATGATGGCAACATGGAAACGTTGATCACCTACGCCAAGGTTGATTCCTTACCCGGAGGGGTTTATTTCGCCGGAATTCGAGACAACCGAGTTGACATTCATGCCAACGAGATCCTTACATTCATTAAGACACCTATTAATATTGGTAAGAACTAAGAGGTTCATATGGCCAGTTTCAGCAAAGAAAGAAGGGTTTTTTTATTTGCTTAATTAACTTCCAGGTAATGGTTTTAACGCAGAGACGGGACATTTCGTTGCACCAGTCAGTGGGCAATATCAATTCTCAATCTCGGCCAGAGCAGTTGATCAAGTGCGAGTCGACTATTTTGTAGACGAAAAGAAAGTTCAACAGTTTCACACTGGCAACGGTGATAATTCTGACGTGTCGCACATCTTCCATTTGGTTTTGGAGAAAGGGCAAACGCTTTACCTAAAAGTTTATACTCACGCCGGTTATTTACTTGTCGATGCTGGGTCGCAGTTGGTTTTCATCGGGGAACTGGTTTCGGAAACAGTCTGATGCGTAGATATGATAATCTGCTTTTTTAAATCGTATTTTTATTATTTTAAATCAGATTTTTATGATTGCATTCAATAACTCTTTCTAACTGAGACCTAAATATCGTAATAGTACCATGTTTACGTAAATGGAAATCTAGTGCAATATTTTTTACAAGAAATCGGAACGGCCAGCACCGAAGATCAAGATGATGAGTCGCACATTTTTAACTTGAATTTGGCAAAAGATAACGACGTCAACCTTTATTTGAACTTTGGAACAATGTATTACCTCAATCAAGAAGAGCCTCTCACGTTCATTGGCAAATTGATATCGGAGTCCTGAATAAAATAGCTCTCCCGGAACCTAAAATAAATGCTCCTCTTCTTTACTGGCTTTCAGCTGGCCTCATTAGCGATCGATCTGGCTACAGAACGGGACCTAACCTACAAAACATCAATTCATGGGATTTTGTGCTCGCACTTTCTGTCCGATTATTTAAGGGAAAACCACAGCCAAACGTCCAAATAACCGCATTCACCCTGCGCTTCACATCACGCGAAAAAGTGATTTTTTAGGGGGGGGAGAAAACAAGTTAATGAGCTAAGAAAAGTTTGCCTGGCGATTTTTGATTTTTGCTTGGAACTTTTTCATATACTCGTATTTTAATAGTTTTAAAAGATAGGTTAGTAAAGTTATTGAAGTGTCCGCATATTCCAAAGTTGAGACAACACCACACATATCTCCCGTAATTGAAAACAAACAATATGAAGTGCAAAACGTTTGTTTGCGAAGCAACCCCGGATACATACCAGTACCACCACTCAAAGTATGTAGATGGGTCTGCTGTCGTTTCCAAGCAAATTGAAATTCCCCCTTCAATTGTTTTTGTTTGAGTAAAGAGGAGTGTCAAAATATTTGCAAGTCTGTCCAGTGTTGGAAATCTAAACTGACCATTGTATAATTGAAGTTGCCCTAAGTTTCAGGGACTGTACTGTAAGGTTTTGAATTGGTTTCCGTCTGAGAAATATTCTGTATGATAAACAATTTGCGGCAGGTGCAAGATGAGACCTGAAGAATCTTGAAATCACTTAATTTGTCAAAATTTTGGCCCGAGAGAAATGGAATTTTTTGGAGAAAATTGAAAATTTGCCCGCAGCAAAAGATCTACGGACACTCGAAAATTGAAATGAATCACTTTGGTTTTTGGAAAACGAGGCCAGCTTGCTCTGCTTTGAAAGTTATTTTTTTAAAATTCTTAAAGCTGGAACATTTTTGGTGGCAAAGGAGAGTGACCAAAAATCCATATTTTGCAGGGTGGAGCTCGGGTAAAATTCATATTTTTCATACACAGCAAAAATTATTCCAAAACTTCATTAGTTATGCAAAAAGTGGTTTGAAAATGCTAACTGCCGTAACAAAATATTTTCAATATTTTCCTAATTGAGGGTCAGCACTTTTGGCAACATTTTAGCTGCAAAAATGTTATTTTTACAATTCATATTTCCCACAGTAAAACAAGGAAAGTCTGAGAGCTAGATATTTCTTTTTGGCAATTTTACGAGATTGGTTTTGAAGTGCGAGATATCGTGCGATTCCAATTATGAAGGCCGTCATCATGTTTAAAAGATATTTTTTAGATCTACTGATTTTTTAAAAAAAGTTAAATAGAAGTCTTTCAAAAATGAATATCTATCTATTTATTAACAACATTTGCTAAGATACTCTTATCTATGAGTATACATTGAAAATCGTACCATAAATAAGTAGGTAGCAGCGTACTTGATTTTTATGCGACCGCTCGGGTCTCCGAAGCTCACGATTTCCTATGGATTGTCGGAAAATACAATTTACTTTTAGTGGAACCACATCAGCAGAGTGCATCTGGAAATCTGAAATAAGAAAAGAGAGGGGAGAGCAGATTTGGTTTGAAAAATCAGACTGTGAGATAAAACCGTCTGATGTCTGTGAGTTTTGCTCGTGCCCAATAAAGTAGCGCTACTTACCTTTACAAATGGCCTAACATTCCTTTTAATAC
>JAAUYL010011626.1_pt1 | contig 16299 bp, 17 predicted proteins | sample 7278011 | NCBI WGS metagenome assembly JAAUYL01 (sample SAMN14350225, study PRJNA611818) | marine sediment metagenome | isolation source: surface marine sediment (1.8m) | place: French Polynesia: Moorea | collected 2018-08
AAGAAAAAGATTAACAATTTGAGACACGAAGACATTACCTTTCTCTACCAATCAATACAAATGGATAGCCAATTCACATAATAAAACTCACACGCACTAGCAATTTTAATATACAGGGTATTTTGCCTTGACTATGCACAACTTTAATATTTATGGACTCTGACACTACACTGAAAACCTGTTATTCCTGTAAAATATAACATAAAATGGTCATATTATTCAAATCTTTCACACATTAACATTCAACCTGAAAGTCTTTTGTAACTTTGTTGAAATGGCAGTTCTCCATTGCTCAAGTGTTTTTGTTTGGATTACATCGATCTGGATTGGCGTCACCTTATCCTACCCACCTTATGTTCGTCTCCTCGTCACTGAAATTCCCTCTGAGGAAATTCTCATCCTTGGACACGACAATGACTCTGATCTTCCAATACCTGATCTGAGCTGGACAAAAGCCTGGATATCGACCTTCGATTGGGAGTATGGAAGGGAAGTATTGGCAAACAGGAAATTGAGAAATGCCCTTGTCATAATGAACACTAATAATCCAGAGGATATTCACGTAACATTGTCAGCAGCAACCCAGTTGAGCTTGTCCAACAACGTTTGGTTTGTTGTCAGTCAGAGCAGCAATGTCAGAAACATGTTTGACTTTGCTTTTGCTTCCAAACAAAATCCGGATCAGAAAGTGCTCAATCCACAAGCTCAACTTTACTTTCTTGATGATTGTCCTGGAGGATCAGGCCACGACTGTGACAGAACCATAACTGAAGTCTTTGGCAATGGAAGATACGATCCAATTTTCAAGGTTTGTGGACTCCTTGCAAATGGTTGTGATCTCGCAAAGGCCGTTGAAGACAGGAAAGAAAGAATAGACTTCAATGGTCAAGTCATTAAAGTGTCATGTGAAATATGGCGTCCATTTTCCTATGTTGGCAAAGACGAGTCCTCTTTCTATGGACAGCTCCCCGACGCCTTTAAGGTAAGCCATTGTCAGTTGTCATTGTCAAGCTTGACAAATTGTCTTGACACTCTCTTGAAGGTGATGGCTGCAATGTCCAATCTGACAGTTGTCATTGAACGCTTCAGAGATAAATATGTTTGGGGAGCCTTACAGGAAGATGGTTCATGGTCTGGAGCTGTGGGTGATGTGGTTTCAGGTAATCCATGCATCTTGCTCAGTCTATTCTTCATTATTTTAGCTGTTCTCCTTGCAGGAACCTTTGATGCCAGCGTTGCAGGATTCACCGTCAATGAACAGAGAAGCATGTTTGTTGATTTCCTGCCGTCAATTGCTTTCGGATACTTTGGAATCGTCATCCGCAGGCCATCATCCAATGACATTTCAATGAGAAACTACATTGACGAGTTCACTGGGACATCATGGCTATTTGCTCTTGTCATGTTCCTGGTATCATGGAGCATCATGGTCGTTCTGTTGAGTTTTGCTTCAAACAAACCATCCAACAACAATCTTTGGAATAACAGTATTCTTGTCGGAACAAACTTCATCCTTCGATCATTGTTAAACAAGGTACTCAATAGCATCCTAAAGCAGCAATTGTTATACTTTTTCTTAGCCAACACCTGGACTAAAACCGGAAGTACTGTCAGCAAGGTGTGCGCTCTTTGTCATTCTCGTGATGGCATTGTTCCTTTTCACATCCTACCGTTGCGTCATTATTGCATTTTTATCCGTGAAATCATTCTCTTTGCCAATCAACTCCCACGAAGATCTTTTAAAGTCATCATTTGATGTCATTGTATATGGCAAAGAGGACGCAACAACAGATTTTTATAAACTAGCATTAAATGGAAGCCTCCACAGAAGAGTTTATGATGAGAAAATTGTGCAAAAGCATTTGTATTATAATGTAAGTGATTTCCTTGAAATATTGAGATTTTTATGACTTTTAACCTATAGGAGCTTGGGATTGAAAGGACATTAAAATTGGTCAAGGATGGATCGGCAGTTTATGCTGCTGACGTTGACACCCTGTTGTACACTGACAGCTATCCTTGTGCTGTCACTTTAGCAAAACCTTCACTGTTTGTGAATTACCAGTCTAATGTAATAAAATGTAATCAACAAAAGCCTCATTTTAGGGTGAGGATGCCGATATCAGTACCATTTCAAAAAGAGAGTCCCTTCTTCAGTTCCTTTCAAATTGCCCTAAAACACATCCGAGAGAATGGACTTCTGTACAAGATTCACCAAAACTATTCCATTGAAAGCAAGGAGCGACAGCTTTGTGAACCTCCAACTGTAAGTACATGTAAACTGTATATGAGTGTCTGAAAAGCAGTTGTTGATTGTTTTCTAAATAGACACGACTTGGTTTTGAGCAAACGTTCTTCCCATTCATGACACTGATGTTGGGAATCATGACAGCAATCATGTCATTCTGTACTGAAAGATGCGTCAGGAGAAAATCGCAATCCTCGGACATTGACATGAACCATAGGAAACATGAGATTGTGACATTGGTGAGAATGAAAATGCAAATGGAACACCTAACTGACATGTCATTACATAAGCTAGAACGCCTGTATGAGGTGCTGAAATAAATGTTACTGCAGTATTGAGAGTTGAGACGCAATCACAGCAATATATTTAGATGGTACGAAAAACAAAACAGCTATAATTTGGTTTCAAGACAAGTGCAGCAAATGTTTGTTTGCTCCAAATCCAACAATCCAAACAAGGTTGAGTTCAATCATGGATTATTTTCTTGTCCTGATCCTATTCATGCAAATAGTCGATTCATCTGAAACATCTGTGCTTAGTCAGTTGATAAATGAAATCAATCCTTTTCAAGCCGTGATAATTGGCGACAATGTTGCCTATGATGAAGTCAGCGAATTGAAAAGTTCTATCTGGCTCCAAGGCTTTGATTGGCACTCTGCCTTGGACCCGACATTAAATCGGGAGTTTAAGAATGCACTTGTCATTCTGATATCTAGCCACAATGACAAAATTGAGGACATGTTTCAAACTTTGTCCCAGTCAGAATTGTCAAGCAATGTTTGGTTTGTTATTAGTGAAGCAGGGAATTCAACCGAAATGTTTGATTTTGCATCTAAATCGAATCCTGGGCAAAAAGAGTTCAATCTTCAAGCGCAAATTTATGTTCTCAATTACGCCAACCTTGCAATCACGGAAGTCTTTGGAAATGCCCAAGAGGATCTAACATTTGAAGTAAGTCCATCGACTAACTGTAAACTATTTATAATGAGCATGATTTCTTGTCAGATTTGTGGCAGGCTTGGTAAAGATTGTGACATTGTCAAGAGAATCCAAGATAGGAAACAACGATTGAACTTTCACAACCAAAATGTCAAGGTGTCATGCGAGACCTGGAAGCCATATAGCTATTGGAATGGAACTGCAGGTTCATGTTATGGCATTGTTCCTGACGCGTTTATGGCAAGCAACTAAAATACTTATAAAATCTGGGACAGATCAAACAGTTGTTTCTTTTAGGCCATGGCTGAAATCTTGAATGTCAGTGTCACAATCGAAAGATTCAGAGAGCATTTTAAATGGGGAGGCTTGCTTGACAACAACACTTGGACGGGAGCCATGGGCGATGTAGTGTCAGGTGCTTGTCAATTTACAATTACAATGCCAACGTCTTTGATAACAGATTGCCTATTTTAAGGAATGTTTGAAGCAAGCATTCCAGGATTTACTGTTACGGAGGATAGAGAGCAGGCGATTGATTTTCTGCCAGCAGTGTCGCATAGCGAATTCGGCATCAGCTTGAGAAGACCCTTGTCCAATGACATTTCAATGAGTAACTACATTGATGAGTTTAAGCTGGCATCTTGGATTCTATTGCTCGGCATGTTCTTGGTTTCATGGATGGCAATCTTGTGGTTGCTTTTTCACAAACGTGCTGGTGGTTTTCAATGGTTATCAAGCTTGTCAGAGGGCACTAGCTTTATCCTCCGGTCGTTCCTCAACAAGGTGAGAATCCATCTTACTGTCACTGAATAACATCATGAAACTTGTACTTTGAAGGCAAAACCGGATTGGAAAGTGCAATGGTTCTCCTTGAGAAGTGCGACATTTGCTGTTTTACTGATGTCTCTGTTCCTTTTCACTTCCTATCGCTCCGTGATCATTGCTTTTTTGGCCGCAAAAACCAAGACATTGCCAATCAATTCCTATGAAGATCTGTTAGAGTCATCCCTGGGTGTCATTATCTACGGGCGTGATGATGCTTCTGAAGAGTTCTTCAAATTTTCAGCGGATGGAAGTGTTTTGAGGGACATTTATGAGAAGAAGATTGTTACTGAAAGACTCTATTACAATGTTAGTACTTTGCTCGTTTTAACCAACATGACAAGTCAACTCTAATCTTAGGAGCTTGGATTTGACAAAATGGCTGAGCTGATCCTGGATGGAAAAGCAGTCTTTGGAGCTGATGCTCAAACGATGATCTACTCTGAATACTACCCATGTCAGGTTTCTGTCATAAAACCATTGCTGTAAGCATTTTTCAACAGAATAATATAGGATTTAAGAACACCTCCCCTTTTCAGGACAAAATTGTCAGTGTCCATTCCTTTTCGCCAGGAGAGTCCATACGTCAGCTCGTTCAAAATGGCTCTGGAAGTAATCCAAGAAAATGGAGTTCTTCAAAAGATCCATCGGAAGTACATGGTCTCAGACGAAGATCTGGTTGAGTGCGAACCACTAACTGTGAGTTTCTTCTACTCGTACAGCCATGCTTAAGAAAGAAAACAGCTAAACAAAGACATTTATTTTCAGACCAAGCTGGGATTTGAGCAAACCTTCTTTCCTTTCTTGGCTCTCTTGTTGGGAAGTGTCATTGCGTCATTGTCAGCAGTCTTTGAAAGAATACTCATGAAAACATTCAAGTCAAGCGAAAAAGAACGGATGGCAGCAAGAGATGAGTTTCGAAAGAAAGAAGCAATTGCAAAGTTGATCATGTACTTGCAGGTCAATCTGTCAGATATTTCAGTTCAAAGTTTGGACAAGCTCTATAAATCATTTTGAATTAACATTTTTGGAGGCATTATTTATCTACGTACATATTGTAATATCATTAACATTGTACTATAAAATTGGGGTACCATAAGGAAAAAACCGAATGTCCTATACACTATCTTTTTTTATAACAAAAATACCACATGTCAATGTGCATAAAATCTATAGTGGAGGCATGAAAAATTTCCTGACAAAGAATCCATTATTAATTGATATGGAGCAGCATTTGTTAAGCTCTCCAACGTTGACGCATGGGAAAAGAAAAGAGCGCTAATGCTGTAAAACCATATTCATATTGTAACTACGAGTAAAAATAACCATTTGCGCATGCTATGTAAAACTGCAGCACACTTCATAAGCCTTCAATAAGTCAATCAATATTTAGTTGAAGTACACTATCGAAATTCATTGGGAAGTGCTTGCTCATTTATCTTTGCATGAACATGGGATTGAATAGTTCTGAACAAAGTATGGACTTGATAATAACTCTGGTAATACTCCTGCACTTTGGAGATTGCTTTGAAATGCCAATGTTGGATCAGTTAATAAAAGAAGCTCCTGTCAAAGAAGTCCTTGTCATAAATGATAACATCCTGGAAAGTCCAGTGCTAGATCTCAAGGATTTGGTTTGGTTTGGTTCCAAATGTTGGACTGGCACTCTGGAATGGATCTCGTTGTCACAAAGAAACTCGACAATGTTCTTGTCTTTTTGGTATCGCAAGATCCAGATGATATCCAAAAAGTCCTGAGTCGTGTTTCACAATGGAGTCTGTCAAACAATCTATGGTTTGTCATTGGAAAAAATGCAAACCTTGAGAAAACGTTTGACTTTCTGTTCAAAGACAATGCCAATCAGAGGCAGCTCAATTTGCAAGCTCAACTTTATTTCATAAATGACTGTTCTGGGGAAAGAGAAGGGTGTAATCATACAATCACTGAGATCTTTGGTAATGCCAAAGAGGACCCCACGTTTCAGGTAAGTTAAACGTCAAGCCCTAAATTCAAACTTGATTCATATAGTATATCATATTTAGGTTTGTGGAGCAGTTGGAAGTTGTAATCTGGCCCATGCTATCAAACAAAGAAAGAATCGTCTAGATTTCAAAGGTCAAACGATCAAAGTTTCATGTGAAGAGTGGCAACCGTTTTCCTCTTATCAGGGATCAGGTTCCTGCTATGGAATATTACCTGACACATTCAAGGTTAGTCGCTTTTTAAAAATGGAATGATTGCAATGACTGAAGTAACTGAGCTCCTGATTTAGATCATGGCTGAAATGTTGAATGTGACAGTCGTTGTCGATGGCTTTAGAGAGAAATTCATCTGGGGTGAGCTGCAACCGAACAACTCGTGGACAGGAGCAATGGGAGATATCATTTCCGGTTCTCCAATCATTCTTGACAATGTCAATGTTTGATTGTTACATTTTCTCTTTTTAAAGGGATATTCGATGCCAGTGTTTCCGGTTTCACAGTTCAAGAAGACAGAGCCATGTACGTGGACTTTTTGCCGGCCGTAGCCTACAGCTATTTCAGCATTGTCCTGAAAAGACCGAAATCAAATGACATTTCCATGAGGAACTACATTGACCAGTACAAATGGCAGTCTTGGATTCTCTTGTTCGGCATGTTCATTGCTTCTTGGATTGTTGTCCTGACATTGTTTTGCTGGCACCATGATGGCAAAACATCAAGATGGTCTTACTCAGTGACAACTACAAACTTTATCCTGAGAGCATTCATAAACAAGGTAATCCATATTCTTGAATGCATCCTCCTTGATCATTTCTATCTCATTTGAACAGGGAACGCCTGGATTAAAGACCCATTGGCTGTCACTGAGATGTGCAACCTTTGTGGTTCTATCAATGTCAATGTTTTTCTTCATATCCTACCGTTGCGTCATCATGGCTTTTTTGGCTGTAAAATCATTTACGTTGCCAGTAAATTCTTTCGAAGAGCTTCTGGACTCCGATTTGGATGTCATTGTCTTTGGCCAAGATTCGTCGGAGGGATTCTATAAATTGGCTTCTGAAGGGAGTACATTGAGGAACATTTATGAACAGAAAATGGCCCAATCACCACTCTACATGAAAGTATGAGTAGCTCTTTTCTTTACTTGATTGACTTGATTTTGCACAAATATCTCAGGAGCTTGGAATAGACAAAACTATGGATCTGATCATTAAAGGGGAAGCAGTCTACGGATCCGACATTGAGTCATTTATCTACACTGATTTTTATCCATGTTATGTGACATATGTCAAGTCAGCAGCGTAAGCAAATCTTCTGCATTGGTTATCGTAGTCACAAAAAGGCTCTTTTAATTCAGTACCAGGATGGCTAATTCAATTCCCTTCCGCAAAGACAGTCCATTCTACAGCTCATTTCGAACTGCTCTTCAGAGGGTCAAACAAAATGGACGCCTTGATAACATTCGAAAATTCTACTCAATGTCCTACAAGGAATTTCAATCATGCGAACCACCAGCAGTATGTTTATAGCTCAAAATTATTTTATGGAAGCCTGAAATCCAGATTTTGTTCCAGACCAGACTCGGATTTGAGCAGACATTCTTCCCATTTCTGGCACTCCTTTTGGGGGTACTCAGTGCTTTATTTTTGGCTGTTTTCGAGAGAATTTTTAGAGGCAGGCCCAATTGCGTCGGAGAAAAATATGACACCAAAATGGTCGAACAAAAACAACTTGTCATCAAGCAGATCACGGCAAAGCTCCAAGCAAAGTCACTCGACAGACTCCAACAGTTAAACATGAACATTTGACGACAAGTTTTAAGAAAGACCCTGTATTAAGATTTGGTTATGCTTGGCACGGAGACAAAATACGCTCAATATGCTAAAGCCCAGCGGAATGAGGATTCATAGCTCTACTTCGTGACATACAGGGTGTTCAAATAAACTATAAATGACCCCCTTTTCGAAGAGCAATTGTTGCTTTGACCCAGATCATCCCCCAAGGATTGTTGCAAAAGAAATCTCATGAATGCCATTACCGCGAAAATTGTGTCACATACTCACTGATATGCGGTAAAAAGTAAACCCGCAAATCTGCAGTGCCTACCCATATGGTCAAGGAATCGCTTTTTGCCAACTGTGATGGCATGTGAATGTTTTCAGTCTTGTTCATCTGCAGAAAATCTCCCCTATTCTCTAAGGGGAATCAAGGTCGTCCGTCGGTCTAAGATTGCCATTTTTGTTGTTCTTGCGCTCACGTTTGTAATCCCTATACTATAGTGGTGTTCTAGTTTTTTTACAGAGCGAAAGCCCCAATGTTTCGGTTGTTGCGCATCGTATCCAAATGACACAAAAACAATGCAGAAAAGCTAAGAGAACCGGAAATCTGCTGACATATAGGGCCTTGATCATGCTATACTGATCTGACAAGAGCACAAAATGCATCAAAATAATAAGCAAAACTGTGGTATTTCTATATCCAAGGACACTTTTTGAGCTAGAGTCGAGTCTGATAAAATGGTCTGCTGAGCAATAAAATCTAAACAGTACGGGTCTAATACTTACTTTGTCCTTCTTAATGCGGTATCACAAGTGACAGACATCGGTCTTGTTTTTCCTCGTCTGCAATTGTGGTCTGAAAAAAGCGACACAAAAAACCATTTTCACACAAAGATTTTCTGGCCAATCATTCTTTTTTTTGGTTGGTCTGAACGAAAGCCCCCGCTCTCCTATTGAATGAAACGTTTTCAAGTCATATTTCGGTTAGAGTTTTAGTTTTTTAACCAGGGGAGATCCCATCTGAGGAACAGCTAAAGAATCTCTCAATCCAACATGAACTCTGTTCAAGCTTACATTTTATCACAAAAGAAATACAGTGCGAAAAATAATTGACCATTGAAGCGTGTAAGTATCGGATCGGTGCCTCTTTGTGCTTAAAATATAAAGTGGGAAAAATCCTGAATTTTCCTGCACAAACATGTCTCAACTTGTTTGAAACCATTCTATCATGAGCCATTAGCTAACTAAATGGTCCCCCATGTAAAATTAAACTTTGGAAACTTTCTTATGGCATAAAGAGAGCTGGGGGCGAACTTTGCTCATTATATTTTAATGCCAAAAATCTGATGGCATGGTAGTGGTAGTGGTATTTTCAAATCTGCCCTTTTTCCATCCTAGAAATTTTGTGTATATAATAACATTTTCTGCACAACAAGGAAAGGTAAAATATCTAGGTCAAGTTTGCACTTGATTACACAAAAAGACCATCATTTTCTGTGATATGTTTGTGTTATTTGTTGTCACGAGATGAGTATAACAGTGAGAAAAGTATGTGACAAAAAAGCCAAGAAAAGTTTGAGTGGCTTTCTGAAATTTTTATTAGCAAAAAGCTAGCCTCTAAGAAAGTTTGTCTATGGTATCCATAATCCCGGAAAACATTCCACTTTTACAAGTAAAACTTTTACAATTTGTCCGACAAAAATGTGCGTCAGTATTCCTCACTGGCAAAGGCACTAAACTCCGAAATGTTTTTGACAAAGCTTCCTACACTGGAATGACAATAGTAGTGTAAAATCACGCAACCTCTCAAATTTCGCAAAGACATCACGCAACCTCTAACGCAGATTTTCTGGCCTGACTAAACAGCCATTAGTATGCATTCAAGGTTGCTTGTGGGGAAAGGAAGGAAATAAATATTATGTCCTGGTCCAGTTGAGCCCATGAGGCTTAATGCTTGCATATGGTGCCTACAGAAAACATATTCATGTTGGATACCTTACTTCAAGTCCACCTTCCATGGACTCCACCTTGATTTATGGATCAGTCCATGAGCAGACAGACACAACGATTGTTAGTTGTTATACACTATTAGATGCTGACTAGGTTGTTATTAAGCAAAACCAGGTCTAGAGCACCCTAAAGCATCCTCTTGTCACTGGTTATGTTGGTTAAGGCAAGCACAGAACTATGTAAATAGAGTAGAAAAGAGAAAGCAATCTCTGCGTATGTTAAGGATAGAGAACTGTGAAAGGCACTAGCGTAGTCCCTGGTTCCTGGTCATTTGCCGGACCTTGTAGACATTTACATCACATTTAGCTTTGACTGGTTCCCCTACTGCGGAGACCAACTTTGGTTTTAGGCAAACAAACAGACAGGTGATTTGTATTCGGTGTTGCAATCCAGAAAACCAGAAAAGTTCTCAGCTGGCCTATTCTCACGTCCCTTTTAATGAGCTTTCCATCGAGAAAATGTTACTTTCAAGGTAAAACGAGGCAACATGCATTCTACCAATCTACAGACATCATTCTTTAAGATGACCTCTTGTCTTTCTCGTCTTCCATTCCTTGCTGCTTCTATTTTCATTGAAAGTTGAGGCCAGTAGTTTTGCCATCCAGAAGAGCAATTCAAACAGTCCCAGAAAACTCAATCCACTGAAGAGACCAAGGTTGCCACCTGCAAATGTGAATGTAAAATCATATACAAGAACGTTCATCAATTTTTGAAATGATACCAATGACTCCTATCTTGTCCCCAAGAGTAGCTCTGAGTTCTCTCCTCATTTTTGTGTAAGTGTTGGCAGCAAACTTGATTTCCAAAATGGCGATATTTGACAAAAGTTGCTCCTTGCAAAAGTCTGCTATCGTTTCAGACTTTAGGTTCCTGATGCCAAGAATGTCTTGACCGCCTTTGGATAGGATGTGATGTGCATTGTAAAGTCCGAGCAGTCTGGATCTTGACTTGTACAGGCCGTATTGAAAGAAGTTGTCCCTCTTGGGAAAACATTCTTGATCCAGATTTATTTCCACCTGCAATCAAAGGACCATTCAAGCAGCAACTGAAACAATCCACAGTCAAAAGAAAACATTACCTGTTTTTCAGTAAAAGAATACTGAATGGTATTGCAGTCACCGTCGCAGTCACAACCATGGTTCCTGTGTGTGACATTCTGCATCATGGTTGCAAAACAGACAGCTGCATCAGCGTCACAAATGTCCGCGTGATCCATTCCTGGATAAGGCATATCCCAATTGACGCATCCACAAATATTCCAGCTGAAAAGAAACAGGTTTACGAATATAAAGTGATGATTAACGTTGAGTTACCTGTGCATAATCATGCACTCAAACTGGCAAGCAGCCTTTGTGTAATACTGGAACATGTGCATCGAATCTGGAATTTCATCAGGGAACCGACATTGCCGTCGTTGTATTGAAACCGATTGTTGGATCTTTGTTGGATCTGTTTCAATAACAGTTGCTCTGACACTGAAAACAGTCTTGACTCCTCTAGGAACAGTTGTCGACTTGAAGTCAACGTCAAAGAAGTCTCTCCATGGATTGAAACTGACCCTACAAGTAAATCACTTCTAATGCTCTTTTTTATTTGGTGTAATGTAAACAAAACCTGAAAGTAAACTTGTTGTCTTTTTGGTGGAAGTCAGCCATTTTGTCCAGATATAAAGTGATGCTTGGGATCTCTGCCAGCTTCAGGTCCCTTGGAGGTTGAGCTAATCCATCTTGAAATGCTTTCATGTAAGCAGATTTCTTTAGTGAGACAGACAATCCCCTAGCATTGTAAGCTAGACACATTCCAGCAGATGTTGGAACAAGTCTTGGCTTGTCCAGAGATCTGGTGTAGTTCATGGCTATGATGTTCTGGGAAAAATAGTCCTTCTTCCACTGGTAAGTGGGTGTAACTGTGTATTTCCAGGTGTTGTTTACCACTTGTTTCCAGAAGGTTTCACTCAGAATCCTGGAACAATTGTTAAGATTATTTAGGTAATCAAGAAATCCAATTTCCACTTGGCTTACCCTTGTCCCAGATGGTTGGCCATGACCATAACCTTCATGATTCCAGTTAAATTGGCTCCAGCCAAATTGGTTGCATAGTTGCAACAGGACTTGTTAAATGCATTCCCTCCCTCTCTTTTGCAAGGTTTCAAAGTCTTTCCTGGAACATTGGTTATAGTTGTGCTCGCAGATTGAGGAAATGATTCAAATGTTACCAGAGAAGAAAGTCCTCCATCTGCCATGACAAGATCTCATCTTGGACGAATTTGTGAAGACACATTCTGTATAGAGTGGCACCTCATCGGTGGACTCAAATATACTGCTGTGCCTAACATTGAAGAGTTTTGGAATGTCCCATAGAGACAGAGTTGGATTTTCATCAATGTTGTGATTGCCCAGTCCAAGGTATGTGGCAATGTCTGATGACATTCCATGTATTTGCCGCTCAAGATCTGTCAGCCTTAAGCATGGATGATGGCTGGACTTGAACTTTTCAGTGGTGAAGGTTCTGCCCAAGAAAAAGTCAAATTGTCGCAGAAGACTGCCCATCCCTACATAATACTGGTTTCTGAACAGCTCCACCTTAAGCATGAATTTTAGTGCTGACTTGTCCAATTCTGGCAAAGTACTGGCAAGTGCTATCTCATTGTCAGTCAGCTCTTCACTAGTCCTATTAAAGGACCACATGAGAAATTGGCTCAGACTCCTGAATTGTCCAATTGACTCCAATAGCAGAGACTCCATATTTTCAATTGTTGACTGGTTTAAACTTAGACCTAATCTCATTTTGCTGTAACTGCAGAGTTTTTGTGGCTTGCATCCCTAAAGATTTTGGACAGATATCTCAGTTTAATTTTAAAGGTTGACTAATAAGTTGGACTCACTGTGACTTTGTTGTTGTAAAACGACTCCAATAGCTCCTTGGATAGGTTTTCTTCAATGAGAGAATCCATCCGATCCAACATTTGGATCCAGAAAGGCCTAAATTCCCTGTTGAGTTTGATGGCAGATGGACAGGTCATGGCCTTTGACGGAAGGTCTGGATCACAAGTGGATTCCACCATGTTGAGAAGTTTTTCCGGCAAGCTCCAGGGATCCACAGGAGACTTTTCCTCCTGACAAATGGTCACTGTTGGAAACTGGATCTCTTTCAGTGGAGCATCGATGGACTCTAAAGTGGTCATTAACGGATGAGTTTCCCATTCTTCCATGGTTGTTGCAATCAAATATCCACTGATTGTGAAGCTTGTTGCAACAACAAATACCTGAAAAAATATATTAAGTATTATGGAAAAAATGCTGAATTAATTACATGGATCGTACCCATATTAGCCGATCCAAAAATGCATTTTCGCTGGACAAATACTTGATTCCATGGATTGTAGACTCTTTGAGGAAAAAGTTCAGGTTCACCCTCATTTTTCTAGGAACTATCAGTGCAATGAAAAATGTCCCTATAATTGGAAAATGGTCTATTATCTTCTTATTGAATTCTCTTCTTTTGACAAGTAAAACCTATTTGACAAATAAATAAATAATGATCCACCGCAATCTATTTATAAAAGTACAATAATTTGCAGTTCGAAAATATTTACGCTTGACAAACATCATTAGAATATTCTCCAATGGGTGTGCCATTTTTGATCAAGGTCCTCCTATCTGTGTGTGTGTACTCACAATCAAAAAAAGACATGGGATGGGATCCTATCATAACTGCGTAGCTTGGCATTGTAAGCTTTAAAAAGCCAAAATACCAAAAAGTGGATCCTTCCTTAAATGAGCCTCCATATTTCAACCCCTGGCTAAGTAGGGGGGAAAAGTTCATAACGAGGGGAGGAGGGGAAAATGCAAGGAAATCTGTATGACATTGAGCATAAAATAGTATGGCTCAAATTTAGCTAACACCCCCTTGAGCTACAGCTTTCCATGTGCCCTCAGAAGTCAATTTAAGGATGAGTCACGAAAAGAAGTAAAGCAGAAGTCTTAATTGAACACGTCTTTAAGGTTCAAACGACTGCTTTTTTGTCAACAGTCAAAAAATATGTTGGTTTCCCCGTTTCAAATGATCCTTGCCAAAGTCATCTGGACTCCAGGATTGTCACAAAATGGTGGTGCATTATTAGATGACCACCAAACTTTGGGTGGTATGGCAAGAGGAAAAAAGTAAAGCATAATTTACCCTGACAGAATAAATGTTGTTCATATCTTGTAACAAAAAAGTCCCCCTCTCCCTTCCTCGATTTTTGCATATTTCTCACATCCGATTTTTTAACATTTTTGACGAGTTTGAATGGCATGGAAAATTTCCGCATACATTTTAATTTTACTGCCAACAGATGGCGCTAGGAGCTCTCATGTTGTAATAAATATCAGCGTTATTGTTTACAAAAATGCTTAATCACCGTGCTCGATCTCTCCGTTTGTTTACATTTCGCTCAGAGTTTAACCAGTCTGGACGAATCCAAGGAGCACCGTGTATTTTGTAACGCATTTGCTGTTTGTACAAGCCGGAAAATTTAGATAGATTGCAAGCAAATATGTTGTTTTTATTTCCGTCCCCGAGGATCTAATGGTGCTTTGTCGTCGTTGTTGTTGATGGAAAGGGAAGACGATCATCTTGTTTGTTTTTCAGACTGGTTATTTTTTCTGACTGAAACTCGTGCAAATAATTCTCAGATGTATTTGTTTATTTTGCTAGATTTCTCTAGAGGATGGATGACAGCAACCGCAAAAATCACAGTTTCCCAAAAATAGCTTATACTTGACCTCAGCCGAGAGAAATGAAAGGCTTGGGGGTGAAACTTCCTTCGCGCTTAACCTTGGCATATGATATATGACTGAAACTTTTTTGACCTGACCCATCCGTTAGCTGTGTGAGAGTTGAGGGGACAAAAGGCTTTTTAGGACACTTTTTTGACGAATTTCTGCACTCATCGCGGTCACATCTGGTAGCCATCCGCCTTCCAGCTCAGACGGCAGAGTTCCCAGATGCAACTTTTTTGGCCACTTTTTGCAGACATCTGGTGGTCTCGGTCTCCATACAAACAAGTTGTCACATCGGCTTAAGCTTAACCATACAAAATCCTCCTCGATCGCAGCGCCATCTGCGGAGCTTTTGAGAAGTTATGAGATGTAATTGGTTCACGGAAATGCCACCCAAGGGGCTTTTATGACGGTCAAAACCCAATAACGCGATAGGGGGAAAAGTTGTGCAAATGTTTGCACAATCTGCCGCTAGGGGGCGAAATGAAATAAATGGAAAATTCGCGTCACAACAAAGAAAATCGGACCTCGGGGACAAAAAGACAGTGCGTGAAACCTATGGAGAGAGGGCTTTTCGCGAAAGCCATCTCAAAGCTTCTGGAACTGCACAAAAACCGATTTGCTCTGCCTTAAAGGGATTCTTTGCTTAAGATGTGTGAGCCCTTTTCATCTGACATCTTGTGGGAATGCTTTACAGCCCCGGGGAGCTCTACCCTCGGGCTTATACGGGTAACTTTTTCGCCCAAGGGCAAAAAAGTAGATAGATGACCCGACCGGTCTCCAATGCTTTTTATTGCAAGTTGATATCGGTTTCAGCGTGGACATTTTTTGACAGCCGGGCTTTCCGCCAGGGGGTGCCACAAAATATTTCTGATAAGATATTTTTGCTGCCATCAACAACCTTTTTTTTCTTTTTGAATTTTCGCGCCAAAATTGCAAACAGGGTTTTGCCTTTGTTTACCTTTTTCCCCGGTCGCGGGAGATGGGGGAACTTTTTGTTTACTTTTCCCCACCTGCGACACACGTGTTTTAATGTGGAATGGATTTATCACAGCAATATAGGGTGACCCCAATAAAATTGTTCCACAGGACCAAGACTTTTCATAAGCCCGCTCGCTTCTTATGGCGACAAGGACAACGACACTGTTGTTTTTAGACTCTGGGGATCCTTTGCAAAAAAGGGTTACTTGTAACACTACGCTCGTAAATCTCCATATATTTTTCCCAAGCGAAAGTAACTCAAATGTAATTTCTAGATCAACGCTAAATATGGTTCAAAATCGGTAATATTTTTGCATATTTTCAGCAAATAATGATTTTAACAACAGATATATGAACGTGCGAAAAAATGAATATGAAACAAAACAGTTTTGGCTTCTGGAGTTCATTAGGAGCTACGGGAAGATCGTAAAATAAATGCCACGCCTTCAAACGTTTAATTATGGGGAGAAGATTTTTAACAAGCTTCTGTTCTCTTTACCACACGCCACAGTTTGCATTAGATCCCTACCCCCCAAAAAATCTTCTTTTCTTTGACCCAAGTGTGGAGTCTATAAGGGATTTCACATGCTGATATATGATGTAGGTGTGCAATGCAACGGTCCTTGTCACATGCTTTACTTCGTTGCTGGCATTGCAACGCATTGCATCAGATGACTTTGGCATTGGCAATATTTGCTTTCAGGGCACGAATTGGCCATCAGGAGATTGTGAAGACGCTTGGCCGAGCGGAGCGAAAATGCCTATGTCACCTAAGA